>Ga0208361_1000007_pt1 | contig 96769 bp, 78 predicted proteins | sample LakMenEpi05Aug10_FD_150670 | JGI IMG/M metagenome (GOLD analysis project Ga0208361, IMG submission 150670) | Freshwater microbial communities from Lake Mendota, WI - 05AUG2010 deep hole epilimnion (SPAdes) | ecosystem: Environmental > Aquatic > Freshwater > Lake > Epilimnion/Euphotic zone ... | reverse complement strand
ATGTTACATGTTAAGCCCGCCGCAAGTACTAATGACTTGCCCGGTAATGTACGAACTCATGTCACTTGCCAGGAATAGAACAGTATTTGCAATTTCCTCTGCTGATCCAAAACGTCCGAGTGGAATTTTTTTCAGGTACTCTGCGGCTGCGGCACCTTCCTTTAAATAGTGGGTCATATCCGTTTCTACAAATCCGGGCGCGATGGCATTACAACGGATATTGCGACTACCCAGTTCCTGAGCTATTGATTTGGTGAATCCGATGATACCTGCTTTGCTGGCAGCATAACTGCTTTGTCCGGCATTACCCCGCATGCCGATAATAGAACTCATATTTATAATACTTCCGCTGCGGGCTTTCATCATGGGGCGAATTACCTGCTTGGTCATATTATAAACACTCTTCAGGTTCACCGTCATCACTTCATCCCATTGTTCCTCTGTCATGCGCATCAACAGATTATCTTTAGATATGCCGGCATTGTTGACACAGATATCTATTTTCCCAAATTCATTCATTATCTCCTGAACCAGTTGCTCACATTCACTGAGTTGTCCGGCATTGCTTTTCTTATACCAAACCTTCACGCCCAGTGCTTCGATGTCTGCTGCCAGCTGGGCTGCTTTGTCAGCACTTCCGTCACTCACATATGTAAATGCTATATGGCTGCCGTGTTTTGCCAGTTTTATAGCTATGGCTGCACCGATGCCTCTGGCTGCGCCGGTAACGATGGATACTTTCCCTTCGAGTAATTTCATGTCAGCTAAATTTGAGACAAATGTAATAGAATTGAAGAATTTCCTGCAGCTATTGTTGTTGTAATTCACGCTGCCACATGGAAAAAATTTCTTCGAGATAAGTGCGCTCGTTTGATAAACGTGGCACTTTATGCTGGCCGCCCAGCTTGCCCTTACTCTTTAACCAGCGATTGAATAAGCCCGCTGGTATAGCATGAACGGAGGGTATTCGAAGTGCAATGTTTTTATGTCGCTTCGCTTCATAGTCGCTGTTGATACTTTGCAGTGCCGCATCCAGTTGTTCTGTAAATGCTTGCAGACTTGGGGGCGGAACACTGAATTCAATCAGCCACTCATGGGCACCATTTCCTTGGTCACTGAAATAGACCGGCGCCGCTGTATAGTCGGCGATTACTGCACCGGTGGCTATGCAAGCCTGCCGTACTGCCTGATCGGTATTGTCAACGATTACTTCTTCACCAAATGCGTTGATGAACTGTTTGATTCTTCCATTCACCACCACCCTGAATGGATATATACTGGTAAAGCGAATGGTATCTCCCAATAGATAACGCCATAAGCCACCATTGGTGCTAATCACGGGTGCATACGTCTTTCCAACCTCAACTTCTTGCAGTCCTATGGTTACCGGATTGGGTTGGCCGATCTCTTCCAGGGGCAGGAATTCATAAAAAATTCCATGGCTCAGGAAAAGCAGCATTCCCTCTTCTTCCGAATTATCTTGTGCTGCAAAGAAACCCTCGCTGGCATTGTAGATCTCGAGGTACCGGCAACCTGCTCCTACGAGTTGTTGAAATTGGGTGCGGTAAGGAGCGAAGGAGACGCCACCATGTATGTACAATTCAAGGTTGGGCCACACTTCTTTGAGGGTTTTCTTTCCGGTGATTTCAAGTATGCGCCTGATCAATACAAGCGTCCAGGTCGGCACGCCGGCAATGGAGGTCACATCTTCACCGATGGTTGCCTCCGCTAGTCTTTCAATTTTGGTTTCCCACTCATCCATCAGGGCGATTGACAGGTCTGGTGTTCTAATCCAGTTGGCCCATAGGGGGGTATTTTGCAGTAATACGGCACTCAGGTCGCCAAAGCTGATGTCTTCGTTCAGCTGGCTGATTTGATGACTGCCGCCAATGATTAACCCTTTGCCTGTAAGCAGATCGCTTGCTTCCGCCTGCCTGTAATATAGACTCAGCACATCTTTAGATGCCTGAAAATGACAGTCTTCCAGACTTTCTTCAGAAACCGGAATGAATTTGCTTTTATCACTGGTAGTGCCGCTGCTTTTGGCAAACCAACTGATGGGGGTATTCCACAATAAATTTTCCTCCCCCTGCATCATCCTTTCGATGTAGGGTTTGAGCATTTCATAGTCGTGTATCGGAACCCTCTCCTTGAACTGACGGATGGTAAATGTATTATCCAGCCCATACTTCCTGCCTAACTCGGTGTATTGTGCGTGGGTTACCAGGTCTTGCAAGACCTCCCGCTGAGCATCAATGGGGTTCTGTATCCATTGATCAATGCTCCAGTTTCTCCATTGAACCAAACGGGATATGGCCGGACTCAAGATTTTCATTACAGTGGAAAAATAAGCAATGAAATCGAATTACTGAAAAGTAGCATAATAGCAGCAAAATCAGGTACGGTTCTGAACATTTTCTTTTCCCATCTCAATGATCCAGTCTTTTCTGCGTAATTCAAAGTTGGTGCCCAGATAAAGGCGGCGAACGTGTTCATCTTCGGCCAATTCCTCTGCAGAGCCGTGTTTGAATATTTTTCCTTCAATCAGCAGGTAGGCCCTGTCGCAGATAGAGAGGGTCTCATTTACATTGTGGTCAGTGATGAGGATACCAATGTTCTTGTATTTCAAACGGGCAACGACACTTTGAATATCTTCCACAGCTATCGGGTCAACGCCAGCAAAAGGTTCATCTAATAAGATAAATCGGGGATCTACGGCCAGTGCGCGGGCAATCTCTGTTCTTCTCCTTTCGCCTCCGCTCAAACTATCACCATTATTTTTCCTGACATGTCCGAGGTTGAATTCATCCAGCAAGCTATCTAACTTGACCATTCGCTCTTTCTTGGTGAGCTTCGTCATTTCAAGAACGGCCAGTATATTGTCTTCGACAGAAAGCTTTCTGAAAACACTTGCTTCCTGTGGCAAATAGCCAATACCCAACTGCGCTCTTTTATACATGGGGAATCGGGTGATGTCTTCATTGTCGAGCATTACAGAACCTGCATCCGGCTTGATAAGACCAACCACCATGTAAAAAGTAGTGGTTTTGCCGGCGCCATTGGGGCCCAGCAGGCCAACGATTTCTCCTTGTTTCACTTCTACAGAAACGTGGTTAACGACGGTTCTGCCTTTATAGCTCTTTACTAAGCCGTAGGTATGTATATGTGGGTGCAAGGGAATGATTTGTTACAAAAATAGCAATAAACCGGGCACTGAAATGAACCGAGCAGCCCTATTCCTGTTAATATTAATAAGCTTGGTTGGTGTATATTGCGGCAATTTTCCGCTTGAAAATGACACTTATCCGGCAAAAACGAAGCAGGCATGAAGATAACCGAACATATTGAAGCAGCAAAAGATACGCTCATTTCATTTGAGGTATTACCTCCCTTGAAGGGCAAGAGTATTCATTCTCTTTATGACCATCTTGACCCCCTGATGGAGTTTCGTCCGTCTTGGATCAATGTTACGTACCATCGCAGTGAGACCATGTTCAAAAAAAAGGCAGATGGAACGTTTGAGAAAGTAGAAGTGCGGAAGCGACCAGGTACCGTAGGTATCTGTGCTGCCATCATGAACCATTATCAGGTGGATGCAGTACCCCATATCATTTGTGGCGGCTTTACCCGTCGGGAAACGGAGGATGCACTGATCGACCTTGATTTTTTAGGTATCGACAATGTGCTGGTGCTGCGGGGCGATGCTGCTAAAAATGAGACTTTTTTCGAACCTGAGCGTGACGGTAATCATTATGCGATTGATTTGCTGGGACAGGTTACCCGTATGAATAATGGTCTTTATCTGGACGAAGACATCAAGAACGGCGGAAAAACAAGTTTTTGCGCCGGCGTGGCGGGTTATCCGGAAAAACATTTTGAAGCCCCCAATCTGGAGATTGACCTGCAGCGACTCAAGCAAAAAGTAGATGCCGGTGCGGCCTACATCATGACTCAGATGTTTTTCGATAATGAAAAATTCTTTGCATTCGTGAAGGCCTGCCAAGAAATAGGTATACAGGTGCCTATTATTCCCGGACTGAAGCCGATTACCAATAAAAAGCAGTTATCGGTATTACCGCGAATTTTTCATGTAGATATACCCACCGATCTTTCCAATGCCATTCATCGTTGTAAAACCGATGAGGATTGTGAGAAAGTAGGAACCGAATGGCTCGTACAACAGAGCAGGGAGCTGAAGAAGTTTGGGGTTCCTGTACTACACTATTATACCTTGGGTAAGCCCAAAGTAATACGCGATGTCGTTCAGCAACTGCTGTAATCGTTCGCTACTTTTTCTCTTTCATCTTTATCTTGATGATCTCATCAAACTGCTCCATGCTGAGCTGTTTACCTATGATGCGTTTATCTCTATCGAGCAGATAAAAAGTGGGTGTTTTATAAATATCGTAGGCTTGCCGAAAATTCATTTGTCCCGCTTTCTCCGTTTTTAAGCGCGCCTCATTGCTTTCGTGTGTATGGTACCAGCCATTGAGTTTGTTGTCTTTGATAAAGCGTTTCCAGGCAGTGAATTCGGGTTCATTGATGTTCACTGCATAGATAGCAACGCCCTGCGCTTTCCATTTGGCTCTGTACAAAGAATCGAGTCGGGGTATTTCGGTTTTACAGTGACCACAAGAGGGGTCCCAAAAAGCAATCACAGTAAAAGCAGCATTGACACCGTATAAGGGGGTGATTCTTCCGGAACTGTCAGGGAAATCCATATTGTAAGCAGGCAATCCAATCTGGTTGGCAATCAAATTATAGGCTCGTTCGAAAACGATTTTTTTATTGGATGGATCGAGCAACGTGGAATCGCCTTTTGAGTAAAAGTTTTCGAATAGGAATACAAATACTTTGTCTTGACCCATGTACTGGGGATTCATGTATTGTTTGGTGAATTTATTCATTAGGTAGGGAAATATTTCTTTTCCCGGGCGAGCTGACAACAGCATATAATTCACCTCTTTGATAATTGAATCCGCTTCAATTGAGATATAGTATTTGAAATATTCATCCAGTTTGGGTTCAAAGAAAGGTGTGTGCAGCAGTCGGTCATCGGAAAAATCTACGTCATCCCAAAAATGGCCTTTGACGAAGAAATAGGGATAGGTGGAATCCGCTTTTCCTTTGATGACAGGTATTTCGGGCACTTTGGGTCTTTTGTTACAGCTGAATAAGGCAGCTAACAGGGTTCCTGAATACTTATCAATGATGCTGTCGCGATAAGCATCCATGCGTTCAGTGGTTTTGGTATATGCCTCCCGGAGGTCTGTGGTATCTTTTTTTGTTTTCTCTTTCTTCTCGTTGAATTCCTTTTCAAGTCCCTGCATGCGTTTCTCCTGTGCGGATGAGAAGCGCTTGTACTCTTCGTATAACTTGTTTTCTGCAGAGCCCGTGATTTTGGCTTTGATACTTACGCTATTGGATGTATCACCCTCAATGCGAAAATTCTGGATATCATCTATAAGCAAATCGAATTGAATCTGATAACCACCCAGGTTGGTCACAACGAAATAGATGCCTCCTGTAAGTTTTGCGGGTCCGGAAAATACGCCCTCGCTTTTCTCATTCAGCTTGGCAGAATCAAAAAGGGCCATCTGGGTACCATAATAACTTCCCAGGTATACGGTGGTATTTTTCAGTGGGGTCAGTTTGATGCTGATATTTCGTCCACCGGGGAACTGTGAAAAACTAGTAACACAGATCAGTACAAGTACGACAGAAAGGAAGAGATGTTTAAACATAGCCATATGGATAATTAGATAAAAGGAACCAATAAAGACTTTCGTGCTGCAAATTAAGGAAAGATTCATTTCTTTAATGATGGAACACGCATCCTGATTACCTTTGCAGAAGTGAAAAAGCAGCGAAAAGCAGTCGTTCTCGAAAACCTGACCGTAACCGATTATGCCGCAGAGGGTAAATCGCTGGCCAGGCTTGACGGCAAAGTGATTTTTATCGAAGGGGCCATACCCGGCGATGTTGTTGATGTTTTGTTAAAAAAGAACAAGGGCGACTGGGCCGAAGGGGTGGCCATTCGTTTTCATCAGTATTCCCCGCATCGGCTGACTCCTTTTTGTGAACATTTTGGTGTTTGTGGTGGATGTCAATGGCAAATGCTTCCCTATGCATTTCAATTGCAGTATAAGCAACAACAGGTATCGGATGTTCTCCAGCGCATTGGGAAAATACCGCTGCCGGCAATAGAGCCCATCCTGGGGGCAGAGCGTACTACCCATTATCGTAACAAACTGGAATATACTTTTGGCGACCGGCGATACATTCCTTCGGAGGATTTTGCTCGTCTGCGGGCGGCCGGGGAATTGCAGGAACAGCAGGTTGGAGCAGGTGGTTTTCATGCCCGCGGTTTTTTTGATAAAGTAGTAGCCATTGATACCTGTCACCTGCAGGATGAGCCGACCAATGGAATCCGAAAAGCAATTCAGGCGTTTGCCATCGATCAGGGGTTACCTTTTTATAATCCAAGAACACATGAAGGCTGGCTAAGAAACCTGGTCGTGCGCAATACCCGCACCGGCGAATGGATGATTGATATTGTTTTGGGATATCCGCTGCCAGCAGTTCAGCAGGCGTTGACGGATAAATTACTTGGTCAGTTTACACAGATTACCACCCTGCTATATACGATAAACCCTAAGCACAACGATAGCCTGATCGGACTAGAGCCACAGGTGGTCATGGGGAATGGATACATCACAGAACAACTGGAAAAGTTTCGCTACATCATTAGTTCACGTTCCTTTTTTCAAACGAATTCTTTTCAGGCAGAACGGCTCTACCAGCTCATTCGAAGTATGGCAGAACTAAACGGCAGCCAGATTGTTTATGATTTGTACTGTGGAACCGGCAGTATAGGGATCTTTCTCAGCGAGCAGGCCAAACAGATCATTGGGGTGGAAGTGGTACCGGAAGCGGTGGCCGATGCCATACACAATGCCTCCAGCAACGGGGTAGGCCATGCCCGGTTTTTTGCCGGTGATGTGATCGAGGTCTGTGATGATGCTTTTTTTAGCCGGGAAGGGAAGCCGGATGTTGTGATTACCGATCCACCCAGGGCCGGCATGCACGAGAAACTGGTTCGTAAATTATTGGAAATGGAGGCACCTCTTGTTGTTTATGTTAGTTGTAATCCTGCAACGCAGGCACGCGACCTCGCCCTGCTGGATGAAAAGTACCGTGTAACCAGATGCTGTCCGGTCGATATGTTCCCCCATACTTTGCACATTGAAAATGTGGTACAACTAAAACTGAAGTAACTGACTACCGTCTGATACATAACCCAGAACCATTATGACACAGTTTCGCCCCAGCCGATTTGAAATTTTACCAGTGATTGTAAAAAATCTGCTGATCATTAATGGACTTTTCTTTTTGGCGCAATTTGCTTTTAGCGCACCTGATTCGTTCATCAATTTGGAAGCGACTTTTGCCCTGCATGCCTGGCAAAGCAGTCTATTTCGCCCCTGGCAGCTGATTACGCACATGTTCCTGCATGGTGACTTTGCGCATATTTTCGGCAATATGTTCGCACTCTGGATGTTTGGATCCGTGCTGGAAAACGTTTGGGGATCGAAAAAGTTTCTGACTTTTTATCTGGTGTGCGGATTGGGAGCAGCCCTGATTCATTTATTATTTCTCAGTTATGAGTTTCTTCCCATGATGAAGGCATATCAGCAGATGTACCTGCGTCAGGCAGAAGGAGGAATCATTCCGATGGAAGAAATGCGGCAGTTCATGGTAACCTACCTCTCTGCTGATCCCGAGGATATTCGCCAACTGCAAAATATGGGCGATGATCGCTTCAGCAACCAGCAACTCTTTAGTTTGCTATCAGATAAATACCAGGTATCGCTCAATATGGCTACAATCGGAGCGAGCGGTGCCGTTTTCGGAGTACTTGCTGCATTTGTTTACCTGTTTCCTAACACGTATATATATATCTACTTTTTAATTCCAATCAAGGCGAAATGGCTGGGGATCCTCTATTTTACCTATGAATTGTTTTTTGCGATTCAAAATAGTGCCGGTGATAATGTAGCCCGCTGGGCACATGTGGGCGGCGCAATCGTTGGTCTGCTGATTGTTTTCACTTGGAACAAAAAAAATCGTCAGCAATTCTATTAATTTAAAAAAAGTAATTCCCTATGCGGGACGCCTCCTTCAAATCAACGCGACAAATACTATTAGGGCAGGATAATAATGCACTGGTATTGCTTTTTGCTATCAATATGATGGTGTTTCTGATGCTCCAGTTTATTTCCATTGTTTATTTTCTTTCTGACACCCCCCGGGAATTCTTTCAAAAACAGATACTCGATTGGTTTACACTTCCAGCACAGTTAGATGCTTTTCTGTCGCGGCCATGGACCTTCTTGTCTTACATGTTCACGCATATATCCATCTGGCATCTCATCAGCTCTATGCTTTGGCTTTGGTGCTTTGGTTACATCCTGCAAGATCTTGCCGGCAATAAACACCTGATACCTGTTTACCTGTATGGCGGAGTGGTTGGTGCCCTGGTTTTTCTGGTAGCAGTGCAATGGCTGCCTGCCTCCCAATCCATCGCAAGCGTATCACCTCTGTTGGGCGCAGGAACTTCCGTTATGGCAGTGGCAACAGCCACCACAGCCCTCTCTCCGAATTATAGACTCTTTCCCCTCATCAATGGCGGTATTCCCCTCTGGATTATTACCGCATTATATGCCCTTATACATTTTGCTACACTCAGCAGTTCCCAAATGGGATTGGGTGCCGGCAGCCTGGCGGCGGGAGCCATAGGATACATGTATATACATCTTTTGCAGCGTGGAACCGATGCAGGCGCCTGGATGACCGATCTGTATCATCGCATCAATGGATGGTTTCAGCCCGGTATGCAATCCAGTAGCAGCAAGCGTTCCGCCGATCGTCAGCCCTATGTAAAAATTCCCAAATCAACCCAACAGCGGCTTGACGAGATTCTCGATAAGATCAATCAAAAGGGAATGGATGGACTTACACCTGAAGAAAAAGAATTTCTTCGTAAGGCATCTGAATAGAGCAGCGACAGTAACTATTCACCTATGTTGAAAACGGAGGCCTCCGCTTTCACATAAAAAAAGTAATTTTCTGTCGTTATGCCAGTCTCCTTTATCCGACGGATTACCAAAAAAATATTGATGGTGCTGAATATTACACTCAGCATCTTATTCCTCCTTTCCGCCTGGCTGGTAACATTTTCCATTCCTGTAGGCTGGTTAACAGGATTTCTTGGACTGATGATTCCTTATCTGATTTTGCTGCAACTACTGTTTTTACTTTTTTGGCTCATTGCAAAACCATCGTATGCAATCATCTCACTTATTGCATTGTTGCTGGGATGGAAACAGTCGTATGTATTATTTGCGGTCAAGTCGATACAGCCTTTCAGCCATGCTAAGGATACTGTTTCATTACGGGTAGCCTCTTGGAATTTACGAGGTTTCAATGGATTGGGTAAAGTTGCCGGGCGTACGCCACTTTTGAAGAAGCAGATTGCTGATGCTGTACTTCAGTATCACCCCGATATTATCTGTTTACAGGAGTTTAATCAGTCTGAAAAAGAAAACCACATCGCACTATTCTCCGCGCAATATCGGTATCACTATTTTTCCGCCGACTATCAGAAGCGGTCTGGGAAATACCAAAGTGGCTGTATCATTTTTTCCCGCTGGCCCCTGGTTGCTACCCGCCGCATACCTTACCCGGATGCAGAAAGTTTATTATATGCTGATGTAGTAATGGGTACAGATACGATTCGGATTTTTAATACGCACCTCAGTTCTTTTCGCTTCAACCGGGATGATTATGATGATCTGGAAAAGATTGGCGCAGTTGAAGAGCAGGGGGTTGAAGCGTCGCGAAATATTTTTCGGAAAATGAAAGTAGCTTTTCAAAAACGCGAGCAGCAGGCCATTTTGGTAAAGAACACCATTGCAGCGACAACTTATCCGGTGATTTTATGTGCCGACTTCAATGATGTACCCAATAGTTTTTCCTATCACCAGGTTACCGGTGCAGGATTACAAGATGCATTTATACAAGCGGGTGCAGGTCTTGGACGCACCTATATCTCGCTGGCCCCCACGCTGCGCATTGATTACATCATGGCCGGTTCACAATGGAGGGTGCAACAATTCGGACTGGTAGATGAGGGGCTGAGCGATCACTTCCTCTTACTGGCAGACCTGAAATTGGAAAAATAGAATATCTTTGCAAGGCATGTATGATGCCCGCTGCCGTCAAATTTGGCAACGAATGTTTCTGCCGGCTATATGTTTCCCTTTTAAGTCAGATGTTCCATGTCTTTGAAAATTTATAATTCACTCACCCGACAAAAAGAACTCTTTACGCCACTCCATGCCCCTTTTGTAGGTATGTATGTGTGCGGACCCACTGTCAGTGGTGAAAGTCATTTAGGTCACGCACGCCCTTTTATCACATTTGATGTGTTGTACCGCTATCTGTTGAATCTCGGATACAGGGTTCGATATGTGAGAAATATTACAGATGCCGGCCACTTTGAAGAAGAAGGCAGAGAGGCAGAAGATAAAATCAGTAAAAAAGCTACCCTGGAAAAGCTGGAGCCGATGGAACTGGTTCATAAATATACCCGGCTGTATCATTCCGCCATGGCACAGTTCAATAACCTGCCTCCGAGTATAGAACCTACCGCCACCGGCCACATCGTAGAACAAATTGAAATGATCAAGCACATTCTCTCGGAAGGATATGCTTATGAGGTGAATGGTTCTGTATACTTTGATGTAGAAAAATATCACCAGGATTTTTCCGCGAAAGGTCAGCCCTATGGTATACTGAGTGGGCGCATTCTGGATGAGCAACTGGAGAGTACCCGCGCGCTCGACAACCAGGATGAAAAAAGAAACAAGTCTGACTTTGCCCTCTGGAAAAAAGCACCGCCCGAACACATCATGCGCTGGCAGAGCCCATGGGGTGATGGATTTCCCGGTTGGCACATAGAATGTTCTGCCATGAGTTCCAAATACCTGGGAGCCGAGTTTGATATCCATGGCGGTGGTATGGACCTCCAATTTCCTCACCATGAATGTGAGATTGCACAAAGCACGGTTGCCAATCAGGTGATGCCAGCCCGCTATTGGATACACAACAACATGATTACCATCAATGGAAAGAAGATGGGGAAGAGCTATAACAATGTAATCAAGTTGTCGGAACTTTTTTCAGGCAATCATCCATTGCTTGAACAAGCCTATTCACCTGCTGCCATCCGCTTTTTTATTCTCCAAAGTCATTATAGGGGTACACTTGATTTCAGCAATGAAGCTTTGCAGGCAGCAGAAAAAGCATTCAAGCGTCTTTGGGAAGCCTACCAATGGCTGATGAAAAGTAATTCACCTCTCCAGCATAAAGATGTCAGCGATGCTGCGCTAGATCAAAAGATACGTACCCTCCTCGATGAAATGGATGAGTTCATGAATGATGACCTCAATACAGCCAAGGTACTTGCTAACCTGTTTGAGTTAGCTACCCTGATCAATTCCCTGAAAGACGGGCACCTGCCTGCCGGCTCTATTGGCACAGCTGCTCTTACTGCTATGCAGCAACAAATGAAACGTTACATGGAAGACATCTTTGGGTTACAGCAAGAGCAGGAACTGGGTGGCGGTAAGTTGGATGGGGTATTGCAATTACTCATCGACATTCGTAAAGATGCTAAAGCAAAGAAGGACTTTGTTACCAGCGATAAAATTCGCGAAGAACTCTCAAGACTCGGTGTACAACTGAAAGATGAGAAAGATGGTGGCGTCAGCTATCAGCTATCGTAATACGCACTTTTTAATGGTTACAGTCATCACTGTGTGCATGGTTATGTATCCTGCATAGGCGATAGTTCTGCCAATGTGCGCCAATAATACAGCCTACGGCTGGAATCAGCAGATATACTTCCCCCATGCTGAAAGTTAATCGGATAATCAGCAGGGATACACCTGTGAGAAATAAAGCAAAGGGCATCCAGCTGTGGTGGTGTTTCCTCTTACCATGGGATAACGAATAACTTCCGATGGCCAGCGCTATCACCAGCATGATGTATTCTACCAGACGATTGTGTATGATGTTGATGCCCAACATGGGTAAACTGGAGAAAAAGAGTGGTAGCAGGGCACAATGTATGGCGCAGGCTAATGTGGCACCTATCCCCCAGGCGTCCCAGTTTATCTTCTTTTTCATCCTGTAAAGATAGTATATTGCAACTGTGTTGCAAAAATATACTACAAATTCCTTGCCCGGTAAAATGATTCGTACCTTTGTGGTTGAATATGATTATGCAAACTAAGACGTTCCGCTACCTGCTTTTTTCTCTCGCCCTCTTGGGATTTTTTTACCTGATCGTTTTCAGGGGAAACGATTACTGGAAGTCAAAACCGGCGATCATCAGTTATGTGAAGCCCTTTCAGTTTACTACCCAGGATGGACGCCCCTATACAGATAAGGATATGATGGGAAAGGTTTCTGTGGTTGAATTCTTTTTTACAACCTGCCGGGGTATTTGTCCGCGCATGAACAATAATATGTCTCAGATCAGCAAGGAGTTTGCTGCTGAGCCCGATTTTCAGGTGGTTGCGCATACATGCGATCCTGACCGGGATTCAGTTGCCCGGTTAAAAGTATATGCTGATTCACTGCGCATCGATACCAAAAAATGGATTTTACTAACGGGCCGAAAAGATAGTCTTTACCAAATGGCTCGCTCATCTTACTTACTCGATGATCCAAAAAACAATGTAGCGAAAATAGAAGACCAGTTTTTGCATACGCAATTTTTTGCCCTCATCGATCGGGAGGGAAGGGTACGTGGACAGGTATATGATGGATTGAAAGATCCCGATCTGGCTAAATTGAGAAAAGATATTCGACGCATACTCGACGAGAAGCCGTGATAAAAGGCTTGAAAAGGGTTTAGTTGATGAAAGACAGCATAAGATGACACAGGTAATTGATACACTTAAAAGAAGCCAGCTGAATATCACCGACAGCCGCAAAAAGATACTCCAGCTATTCATGGAGTCGGATGGCGCGTTGGCACACATGGACATAGAGAGTAGCATTGGAGAAGAGTTTGACAGAGTGACCATATACAGAACCTTACAGACTTTTGTAGAAAAGGGTATTCTGCATACCATTCCTTCTACCGATAACTCAATACGTTATGCTTTGTGCAGGGAGGCTTGCAGTGGCGGAACACACCAGGATAACCATATACATTTTCTGTGTGATGTATGTGGAACCACTTATTGTTTAGATCACCTGCCGATTCCTGCCATGCGCTTACCCCAGGGTTTCAGCACCAATCGAACAGATGTCTTGGCAAGTGGCATTTGCAAGCGCTGTACCTCTCACCGATAAGATTAAAACAATCATATGATACTTGTTACCGGCGGTTCAGGACTCCTTGGATCTTGTCTGATTAGGCAATTGGTCGAGGATGGGCAATCTGTTCGGGCACTCTACCGATCTGCTATTCCATCATTTACCGGAGCTGACCGGGTAGAATGGGTAAAGGGCGACATACTCGATATCCTGAGTTTGGAAGAGGCATTGAAAGGGGTTGAAAAAGTTTATCACTGTGCCGCCGTTGTTTCTTTTCATCCCGCTCGCAAAGCAGATATGCATCGGGTAAATGTGCAGGGAACAGCTCATGTAGTAAATGCATGTCTGGATGCCGGCGTTCAGCGGTTGCTTTTCGTGAGCTCGGTGGCTGCCCTGGGGCGCATCCGCGAAAACGAAGCGATACATGAAGGAATGAACTGGACGCCAGCGTCTAGTAACAGTGAATATGGTAAAACAAAATACCTCGCAGAAACAGAGGTATGGCGGGGAATGGCTGAAGGGTTATCAGTTGCGATTGTCAATCCGGTTATTATCTTAGGTGCTGCCAACTGGAACAGTGGCTCTTCAAAAATATTTCAGTCCGCCTACCATGAGTTTCCCTGGTATACAGAGGGCAGCAGTGGTTTTGTAGATGTAGAGGATGTGGCCAGGGCGATGCTGCTCTTAATGAAGAGTGATGTAACGGCCCGACGCTTTATTATAAGTGCAGAAAACAGAACCTATCGTGAAGTTTTCAGCCTGATCGCCCGTTTCTTTCATAAAAAGCCACCCCACCGGAAAGTAAGTAAATTTCTCAGCGAGATTGTTTGGCGACTGGAAGCGGTGAAGGGCTGGATGACGGGTAAAGAACCTTTGCTAACAAGGGAAACTGCTACCACCGCGCGTGCCAAGGTGAATTTTGATAACAGTCGTTTTCTAACGGAATTTCCCTCCTTTCATTATACACCAATAGAACATTCGATTGAACGCATCTGTCGGGAATATGAGGCGGCTTTGGATGTATCTCCCGAAAAATTTTAATTAGCCTTCCATTACTTTCTTCCAGAGTTCAGGTATTCTTTTTACCCAAACGAGTTCTCTTCGCTTTACACCTGCCTCTTCTGCAGGAAACCCGAGATAGGTTTTTCCTCCTGCAAGCGATGAGGGAACGCCACTTTGTGCCAGTACCACAGCATTTTCACCAATGGTAATCGTTTTATTCACGCCCACCTGTCCCCAAAGAATAACGCCGTTTTCAATGGTGGTTCCACCGGCAATGCCTACTTGCGCTGCAAAGAGACAATTCTTACCTACTTGTGTATCATGACCAACGTGAACCATGTTATCGATTTTGGTGCCATCTCCAATTCGGGTTACACCTGTTACACCCCGGTCAATGGTACAGTTAGCCCCAATCTCAACATCATTTCCAATTGCTACGAAACCACAACTGAGCATTTTTTTATACCATACCGGACGATTTTTTTTGGTGTTGTAATAGAAAGCATCACTGCCAATGACTGATCCTGATTGTATAATAACCCTGTCGCCAATCACTGTACCATCGAGCAAGCTTACCTGCGGGTGAATGATGCAATCTTTCCCGATGGTAACACCTTTACCAATAAATACCTGCGGCATGATTACTGTGCCGGCCCCCACCTGAAGATCACTGCTCACCTGTTCTTCCGGCACACTAAATGGTTTGAAATGTTGCACGATGGCGAGATATGCTTCAAACGGATCATCTACAATGAAGATCATTTTACCATCCGGTACCATTACTTCACTTGAGTTGATGATAATAAAATCTGCTGCGCTGTTTAGACACTTATCGTAGTACTTTGGGTGATCGACAAAAACAAGGTCGCCTGGTTCAACTACATGAATTTCATTGATGCCGGTAATCTGTTTATTGGTAATTCCTATGGTGGTTGCCGAAAGAAAATTCGCCAGCCATTCGGTTGTAACGGGTGCAGGAAACTTCATCTTTGCCCTTTTTTTGGTTAAAAATCAAAGTTAGTGAGTCTCAAGCTGCCCTTGCCGGAATATTTTTTTTACCGCTGGAGCAGCTCATCGCGCAGTATATTTTTTTCAAATTACTACATGAAAAAAATAAAGCGATAGGTAAAAAATATTTTTTTGATATGGCTATAATCCATTGTTTACAATGCTTTCAGACCATTTCATTTTTTCTTCTTTGCATGATTTATCTCTTCATACAAGTTCTCATCACATAGTGCATGATGCCCTTTCATTTTCGATAATCCACAATTCGACTAAAAATGTTAATAAAATTGTTTCAATTTTTTTTTGATTGCGTAGAAACGTTTTATAATATTGTATGGGGAAATTGTATTTCCCTGTACTTACTAACCCATCCATATACAAAGTCTCGCTTCTGCGGGACTTTTGTTTTATGCTCCATTACTATATTTTTTATAAACCATTTCAGGTGCTTACCGCCTTTACTTCCGATGATGGAAAGAAAACATTATCAGATTTTGTGCGTGTGCCCCGCGATGTTTATCCCGTTGGTCGACTTGATTATGATAGCGAGGGATTGCTGTTACTCACGAATGATAAATCATTGAATCAACGTTTACTGCATCCTACCTATCGTCATCAAAGAACCTACTGGGTGCAGGTAGAAGGTGATATAACTGTAGAGGCCTTGCAGCGATTACAAGCGGGCATAGGCATTTCATTGGATGGTAAGTCTTACACCACTTTACCGGCCCGCGTTCAGCGGCTGGAAAATGCACCAGCGGTTCCTGAACGGCATCCACCGATTCGTTTCAGGCAAAACATTCCCGACACCTGGATAGAACTTACCCTTACCGAAGGCAAAAACAGGCAGGTGCGAAAAATGACGGCAGCCGTCGGATTTCCAACCCTTCGGTTGATTCGGACAGCCATCGGGAATCTGTCATTAGGGAAAATGCAACCAGGCGAGTGGATTGAACTATCTGGCAATACGGTTCGGAAACAACTTTTTGATGCAGGCGCATAATACCCGGTCATCTGATTTGAAGCGTCTCTTTATACTGCTGTACGGGGTTTCTCTATCAGCCCGTATCTTTGCGCTTCATTGACAACAGAGGTTATGAGCCAATTGCATTTATCAGAGCAGGAATTGATTCGCCGTGAGAAGCTGGTGAAATTACGCGCCGCCGGATTCGATCCTTATCCTGCCTCACTGTATCCCGTAACACACTATTCCCTGGATATCAAAAATCAGTATGCAGAGGAAAGCAAAAGCCAGTTTACATCCCTTTGCCTGGCAGGCAGAATCATGAGTATCAATGATAAGGGTAAAGTATTTTTTCTAAAGATACAAGACAGTAAAGGGGTTATTCAGCTTTATGTGAAGCGCGATGATATTTGTCCGGAAAACGACCACACCCTTTGGGATGTTTTGGTGAAGCACGGACTGGATCTGGGAGATATCATTGGTGTTACCGGCTTCGCATTTGTAACTAAAACGGGTGAAACATCTATCCATGTTCAAACGCTGACACTATTGTCTAAGTCTCTCAAGCCACTTCCTGTGGTTAAAAGAGATGAAGAGGGTCATGTACATGATGCAGTTACCGATCCCGAATTCAGGTACCGGCAACGCTATGCCGACCTGGTGATTAATCCGGCGGTACGAGAAACATTTGTTCTGCGCACCAAGCTGGTGAATACCATTCGGCAATTTTTAAATGAACGGGGTGCCATAGAAGTTGACACCCCTGTTTTACAATCCATACCCGGTGGTGCTGCTGCCCGCCCATTTATTACCCATCACAATGCATTGGATGTTCCTTTTTACCTCCGCATTGCCAATGAATTGTATCTGAAGCGACTCATCGTGGGTGGATTTGATTGGGTATATGAGTTCAGCCGGAACTTCCGCAATGAAGGAATGGACCGTACACATAATCCGGAGTTTACCGTTTTGGAGTGGTACACAGCGTATAAAGATTATCTCTGGATGATGGAGATTACGGAACAATTGTTTGAAAGTATTGCTCTTACCTTGCACGGCACGACCGATGTGCAGCTGGGTGATAAGATCATACATTTTAAAGCCCCTTTCCCACGGGTAACCATATATGACGCTATCCGGCAAAATACCGGTATCGATGTTTCGGCGATGGAGGAAGAAGCCTTGCGGGAAGTATGCAAGCAATTGAATATTTCCGTTGATCCGAAAATTGGAAAGGGAAAGTTGATTGACGAATTATTCAGTGCCACCTCAGAACATACATTTATCCAGCCCACTTTTATCATCGACTATCCGGTGGAAATGAGTCCGCTCACTAAAAAGCACCGTTCAAAACCTGGATTGGTGGAAAGATTTGAATTGATGGTGAATGGTAAAGAACTTGCCAACGCTTACTCTGAATTGAATGATCCCATCGATCAGCGTGAAAGATTTGAAGAACAGATGAAACTGATGGCGCGAGGTGATGATGAAGCTATGTTCATTGACCACGATTTTCTGCGGGCACTGGAATATGGTATGCCGCCTACTTCCGGCATAGGCATTGGCATCGATCGGCTTTGTATGATGATGCTCAATCAGCCATCCATACAAGATGTTCTTCTCTTCCCGCAAATGCGGCCCGAGAAAATGGAATAAGCATATTGTGCTAGTCCACGAGTATAGTGCAGTAGCAATAAAAAAGGATGGCAATTACCATCCTTTTTTATTGCTCTAAAAAATATATCAATCACGATAATTCAGCGCTGGGGGGCGATTGCCGAGTAATGCTTCATATTGATAACTTCCCTTTACCTTTTTGAATTCATCGGTGGCTTTTATAATAAGATCGGCGTTGGTGAAGAGATCAATTGCAGTATGTGCCATGGTCTTGGCAGCAATCATCATTCCTTTGGTTCCTATTTCAGTTCCACCGGCTGCAATTGCCTGCCAGCTATGTGCTGCAGTGCCGGGCACCCAGGTTGCCGTTCTTAAACCAACCGTAGGAACCGTATAGCTGACATCACCCACATCAGTACTTCCACCACCTGCATCCATTTGTATTTTTAAAGGTTGAATCAAAGAAGCAGTTTCTACATCCGGCCCTTTGGTATCAAAACTGGCTTGAATTTTTTTACCAAATGTTTTTTCTTCATCTGTATAGGAGAATCCGCCAATTCTTTCCAGATTGGTTTGCATCACTTCTGCAAGTGTTCTATTCAGGAGCAGATCGTGCGTTCCTCCAATTATTTCAAATTCCATTTTGGTTTCAGTGCCAATTGCTGCTCCTTCTGCTGCCTTCATTACCCTATCGAAAATAGATTTTACTACATCACGTTTAGGGTGACGGACATAATAATACACTTCTGCATAATCAGGAATTACATTTGGTGCCTTACCCCCATTGGTGATTACATAATGAATCCTTGTTTCCTGCGGGATGTGTTCCCGCATCATATTCACCATGTAATTCATAGATTCTACTCCATCTAATGCCGACCGACCTCGCTCGGGCGCTGCCGCTGCATGTGCGGAAATACCCCGAAAGCGAAACTTGGCAGATTTATTCGCCAAGGCGCTGGTCATCGTTACTGCATTTTCCGAGCCGGGATGCCAGTGTATGACTGCATCAACATCATTAAACAAACCTGCTCTTACCATATATACTTTCCCGCTACCACCCTCTTCGGCAGGTGTACCATAGACTTTGATTGTTCCGGAAAACTGCTTGCTCTCAATCAAATTTTTAATAGAAATGGCTGCTGCTACCGAAGCCGTTCCAAATAAGTGATGACCACATGCGTGGCCTGCATCTTTTCCGGCAATAGCCCTTTCAGGAACAGCTTTTTGCGAGATCCCTGGCAAGGCATCGTATTCAGCCAATATTCCGATTACCGGTTTTCCGGAACCATAGGTGGCTACAAAAGCTGTAGGTATTCCTGCTACACCGGATTCAACCCGAAACCCCGCTTTGGTTAAAGTCTCTTGATGTAGCGCAGAACTTTTCACTTCCTTGTATCCAACTTCGGCATAATCCCATATGGTCAGAGCCATCTCTTTATAACGAGGGTAATCTTTGTCCATAGAGGCCGACGCAGCTGATTTCATTGTTTCTGCCGGATTAGGATCTGCCTTTTTCTTTTGCGACAGAACTGCCTGTTGTATAATTACAAAACAACTGAATAAGATTATTTTTTTCATCTGGGAAGCTGAATTTTTAAGAGAAAAGTCTAAACAAATAAGTCTTTATACAAAGTTGCGCCGGGCACTACTGAATATTTTTCAAGGTCAGTGATACCCATTTTTGCCAGTACCTCTTCATCGATGAACGTGTTGCCGGTGCATTCCGCCGCCGGCTGACTTAAAATATAATGTGCTGCATCTGCAATAATATCTGGCGTGCGACTCATGTTCGCCAGGGCTTGTCCGCCCAACAAGTTGCGAACTGCAGCCGTATCAATTGTGGTGCGTGGCCAGAGAGCATTGGAGGCAATGCCATCTGCCTTGAATTCTGCTGCCCATCCCAACGCCATCATACTCATGCTGTACTTGGAAACAGTATAGGCAACATGCCCCGCGAGCCATTTTGGATCGAGATTGATAGGTGGGGATAAAGTGAGTATGTGTGGGTTATTGCCCTTGCGCAGATGAGGAAGCGCATGCTTTACCATGAGGAAAGTTCCCCGCACATTGATATCGTGCATCAAATCGAAGCGTTTACTCTCCGTTTTATCAGTAGGTGTCAGCTGAATGGCAGAAGCATTGTTGATGACTACATCGATACCGCCGAAATGTGCAGCGGCTTTTTCCATGGCTGCCTGTATCTGTTCTTCCGAACGGATATCGAGTTGAATCGGAAGTGCTTTACCGCCCGCTGCTTCGACTTCCTGCGCAGCACTAAAAATCGTTCCGCCTAACCGCGGATCTTCTTCTACACTTTTGGCACCGATCACGATTTGGGCACCTTCAGCAGCCAATTTCAGGGCCATGGCTTTTCCGATACCACGACTGGCACCGGTGATGAAAATGGTTCTGTTTTTAAATGACATGATTTTTTATTTAGTAAGGTGAAAAATGCTTGTTTGTTATGGACACTTCATACACTGTGTTGTTTATTTAGTGCAATGGATTCGGATTAAATTGTTTAGCTGCCAGAAAATGTAGAATGACCTTTTCAGCTTCGGCGCAGGCATCTTCCAGGTGACGATTCACGATTACCTGGTTGAAATGATGTTTGAAAGAGATCTCATAGCTGGCCTTGTTGATGCGGGCAGATAAGCTTTCTTCCGTTTCTGTGCCCCTTGCTTCCAACCTTCTTTTTAATTCATCCAGTCCGGGTGGCTCAATGAATAAAGAGTAACATTGATTGGGATATTGTTGCTGCACGTGGAGGGCGCCTTTTACATCTACATCCAGCACCGGCACTTGATGCTTTTCCCAAATGCGGTTCAATTCACTGTGCAGTGTGCCATAATATTTTCCTTCGTACACCATTTCCCACTCAACAAATGCATTGGCAGTGATCTTCTCCTTAAATGCTTGCTCACTCATGAAATAATAATCAACGCCGTCCTTTTCATTGCCCCGGGGTTGACGGGTAGCTGCAGAAATAGAAAAAGCGAGGTAGGGATATTTTTCCAGCAGATAGCGTGTGATTGAAGTCTTTCCTGCTCCGGAGGGGGCAGTGATGATGATGATTGGGTGTTGGCGAGGGCCCATTATCCGGTCTTTCAGCAAAGAAACAATTTATTATGCATTCACAGGTATTTTGCTGCCGGTGTTCGCGAGTAGCAGGGGGCTATCATGCATAAGCACCCCGATTTAGCAGGATGGTACATGCGGTGTAATCCGGAGGGATTGCCGGTATGGAAATAAAAATGGAAGAAATGATTAGTATCGATTGTACTGGCTGCCCCGGCCATCGTTTCTGTTACCACGTTGACCACCTTGGTTTCCCCGACCGCCACCACCACCGCCACCGCGGATTTTGCGGCCACCACCCCCTCCTCGGCCACCGAAGTTTTTGTTCTGCCATCTGCCACCACCACGCGGATAGTCATCGCGTTCAAAGTTTTGGTTGCGGTGTTTAATAAAGGGGGTATTGCTGAATTCCAGCTGCCCGCCGGTGATGTTATTCAATTCAGCGCGAATCGTATCGTCGTGCACCAGCTCTTTGTGCCAGTTACTGTATGCCAACTTCATATAATAGGCAATAGCATGGGCAAAACCGGCTTTCTTATCCGGATCTTCCTGCTGCAATGCTTTTTGTATCACTACTTCCAGGTTACGTCCGAGGTGTGCATATTTTGGATGACGCTTCGGATAGGGAAGGGGATCAGGTTTTTGCCGGTAGGTTTCGCGGGAAGGCTTTGGGTATGGACTATCTACATCGAGTGTAAAATCACTCATGTAAAACAGGTGGTCCCAAAGTTTATGGCGATAATCTTCAATCGTTTTAAGCTGGGGATTGAGAAATCCCATCAGTTCGATGATATATTGCGCCTGTTGTTGTCTTTTTTCGCGGTCTTCAATGGTCATTAAGAAGTCAACCATTTTCCGAACGTGGCGACCATATTCTTTCAAATCGAGGCCGGGTCGCTGGGTATTGTAATCCATCAGAAAAATAAGTAGTGTCTGCAAAGGTACGATTTTCCGGCCGTTCGGACAAGCGGGGGTAAGTACGTTGTAAATACCTGAAAAGCAGCATCTTTTCCTCATATGGAAGATGCTTTTTATCTTTACCAAATGGATGTACTCATAGAACAGATCGCCGCATGTAAAAATGAGATGGCGCAGTTTGATGCCGGTCAGGCAGATGCGGCCGAGGTTTTCAGAATTCGTTTTCTGGGTACCAAAGGGTTGATTAAGGGACTAATGGGGGAGCTGAAAAATGTATCACCCGCAGACCGCAGGGAAATGGGTCAGCACCTCAATGAGTTGAAGGTGATGGCAGAGGAGCACTGGGAAGCACTGCGACAGCAACAGGCCCAAACTACTGCAAGCGGTACATCAACCATCGATCGCACCCTCCCCGGATCACCCACCCCCGTCGGCACACGACATCCGCTGAGCCTGGTAAGAAATGAGATAGTAGCCATCTTCAGAAGGTTAGGCTTTGCGGTGGCTGAAGGACCGGAAATTGAAGATGACTGGCACAACTTTGGCGCCATGAACCTGCCGGAAGATCATCCGGCACGTGACATGCAGGACACTTTTTATATAAGTCAGCAACCTGCCTGGTTGTTGCGTACGCACACCAGTAGTGTGCAGGCCAGGGTAATGGAACAGCAGCAACCTCCGATTCGGGTTATTTGTCCGGGCCGGGTGTATCGGAATGAGACCATCAGTGCGCGGGCGCACTGTTTCTTCCACCAGGTAGAAGGATTATACATCGATGAACACGTGAGCTTCGCCGATTTGAAGCAGACACTCTATTTCTTTGTTCAGGAGATGCTGGGTAAAAATGTCAAGATCCGCTTTCGCCCCAGTTATTTTCCCTTCACAGAGCCCAGTGCAGAAATGGACATCAGCTGTCTTATTTGCGAGGGCAAGGGTTGCAGCGTTTGTAAACATACCGGTTGGGTAGAGATATTAGGAAGTGGTATGGTGCATCCGAAAGTACTGGAGAACTTTTCTATTGACCCAAATAAATATACAGGCTTTGCATTTGGTATGGGCATTGAGCGAATTACCCAATTGAAATATCAAATCAATGACCTGCGTCTCTATTCACAGAACGATGTTCGCTTTCTGCAACAATTCGGTGGCGTGGTCTGAACTTTCAGTCCATTACAATCACTTTTCTAAAAGAGCTGTCAGGTACTGATTCGTAATTTTTCAACCTATGGTATGATACAGGCAACCCGCGGCATTGTTTTTCGTACTACCCGGTATGGTGATTCCAGCCTCATCAGTTCTATCTATACGGAACAATTCGGCTTACAACATTATTTGGTTAAAGGTGCACGTAAATCTTCTGGAAAGTCGGAGGGTAAATCTGCCTGCTTCCAGCCTGGTGCTATTCTCGAGCTGGTGGTGTACCACAATGAACAGAAAAACCTGCAATACGTTCGGGAGGTTAACTGGGGATATCTGTATACTTCAGTTTATAGTGAGGTGATCAAAAATGCGGTGGCACTTTTTATGGTTGAGATGTTGCAGCACAGCATACGGCAGCCTGAGCCCAATCCGGATCTTTACTATTTTATTGAAAGTAGTTTGCAAGGTCTGGATGAAGCATCAGATAGGGTTACTGCCAACTTCCCGCTGCTGTTTGCTTTGCGCTTATCGTCTATGCTCGGATTTCAATTACAGGGAAGTTATAGCAGTACAACCGCTGTGCTTGATTTGCAGGAAGGACAATTTGTCGCGCAGGTTCCAGCCCACCCCTTTTTTCTCGATGGTGAAGCGGCAGCCATCACCTCTCAGGTTAAGATGGCTTCGGGACTGAATGAGTTGGAGCAGATTGCCTTATCGCGAGCTGCCAGAAGGGAACTATTGAATAGTTACTTGCAATTCTTTTCGTTGCACATACCCGATTTCGGCACACTGCGCAGCTGGCAGGTAGTTCAGGAGATTCTGCAATAGCTGTTGTTACCACCAACGGGTCACCCGTGTTGCCTTATTTATTTTTTCATCGGGTGTAAGGGCATCTATTTGAATGATACCGGGTCGGGTGCCGGGTGTTAGCTTACCCAGTGTATCTTCCAGTTGCAAGGCTGCAGCCCCCTTGCTGGTAGCCCATGTCAGCATTTCTTCTGTTGGAATGGCTGGAAAATGCGCTGCCAGTGTTTTTAATTCATCCAGCAGGCTCAGGGAATGATTGCTGGCCAGGCTGTCGGTGCCCAATACAATATTACACGAGTGCTCGCGGAGCAGTTCAACCGGCGGCATGGTATGTTCAATATACCAATTCGCGCGTGGACAAAGACACCAATGAAGGAAGGGATGCCGGCTTTCAGCGAATTCAATATCTGCTGCTGTTGTATAGGTGTTATGAACCAATATCAGCGAGGCAGCATTTTGCAGAAAAGCAAAAATCGATTGCAGGCTACTGTTTCCTGTTGGCAGAAAGTTTTCGTTGTTGATGTGTAGTTCTTCATATAGCTTTAACCATTCCCCATGACCCTGCTCAAATAATAATTGTTCGGCTGGCGATTCCTGGTTGTGAATGGTAATGGCTTGTCGGGTAAACTGTGGCAGCAGTAATTGCCACAGTTCGGTTGATACCGAATAAGGTGCATGGGGAACCAGGGAGCTTTTGCCCGGTACCTGCGAAAAAGCCTGCATGATTTCAAGTGCTGCCCGGTATCGTTTATCTGCCACCTGGGGCAGCCAGCCACTCACTTCTATGAAATTGTAGTAGGTGATGCGTGATTCATTTTTCACTTGCAGGCTATCGATGCGATTGCAGATATCCCCCACGGCTTGAATGCCTGCTTCCCACATTTCCCTATCAGCAGCTCGCATGGCTTCCTGACAATGTTCCTGGTTCAGGTCTCGACTATTTATTATCTCCCTGACGAAACCGGGTAGTCCGGTTTTCTCTTGCACTCGTCCTTTTAGGTGACTGAGTTCAAGGTGACAGTGGGCATTCACAAAAGCGGGGGAGAGCCAACCGGATAGTTGTTCAATTCCTTCGCCGGCGTTATCAGCTGAAACGATATCGACAATGGTACCCTGGTCATCCACCAGCAATACTTGGTCGGACCCGAGCAGTTGGTTGCCGGTGAACAGGCGCTGTGGTTGAAGTTTTCTGAGTGACAAGGAGGGGGTATTGAGGCACAAAGGTAGCCGGTAAAGGTAAGGTAGTGCGTATGTTTTGCGTTGGTTCCGGGGGTCTGGAGCCGCTTACTTTCTTATGATTTTAAAAAACGGATCAATAATTTTATTGATTATCAATTAATTACGAGGATGCGATGAAAAAAAGATGCCTGAATTATTGGGAATACTGGGAATACCTACCTACCTTTGCCCTCCCTAAAAAAGGGATTTTCGTCGGTGGGATAGCGCCGGCATCATATAAAACAGAAAAATCATGAGTAAACTTCATTTCACCACCAAGCATGCGAATGCGGCTACTGTTCAACACAATTGGTATGTGGTGGACGGTACTAATCAAACCGTAGGTCGAATTGCATCCCGCATTGCCGCTGTACTCAGGGGCAAGAACAAAGCCTATTATACACCCCACGTTGATTGCGGTGATTATGTAATTATCATCAACGCAGACAAGGTTGTATTTTCCGGCAACAAACTTGAAGACAAACAGTACATCAACTTCTCTGGTTATCCGGGAGGAAAAAAGGAAGAGGCTGCCGGCGATTTGCTGAAGCGCAGACCTGAAGTTATTATGGAGCGTGCTGTAAAAGGTATGTTACCTAAGAATCGTCTGGGTCGTAAGATGATTAAAAAATTATTTGTGTATGCAGGCACCAATCATCCGCATGCAGCGCAGCAACCTAAGCCACTTAACTTTTAATTGAATCTAATTTCAGGGTACCACCTGACTATCAATCACCGGTTACCTCACTGAGGTTGACTGAAAAAGAAAACAACAATGGAAAAACAAAAAAATGCAGTGGGTCGCCGTAAAGAGGCTGTAACCCGTGTATTCGTTACCAAGGGTGATGGAAAAATCACTGTCAACGACAAAGACTATAAGGTCTATTTTCCGCTGGTATACTTACAAAACCAGGTAGAAGCTCCGTTGAAAACCACCGATATGATCGGCAAGCTTGATATCATCATCAATGCACAGGGTGGTGGTTTAAAAGGACAGGCAGAAGCTGCTAAGCTGGGAATTGCCCGTGCGTTGCTCGAAGTAAATCCCGAACTGCGTCCTTCATTGAAAGAGGCCGGTCAGCTGAAGCGTGATCCGAGAAGTGTGGAGCGCAAGAAATTTGGTCATAAAAAAGCCAGAAGAAGCTACCAGTTCAGCAAACGTTAATCAACGGATTGTCTGGATGCTGCTTTACCTGTTTTCATTCAGGTATTCAGCAGGCGAGGCAACCCAAAAACTTCAACTACTAAATCAGTCATAATGGAAAATAACACCTCACTACAGCAGCAACTTCTGGATGCCGGCGTGCATTTCGGTCACCTGAAAAAGAAATGGAATCCGAAGATGTTGCCTTACATCTTTGCAGAGAAAAAAGGTATTCACATCATTGATCTCAATAAGACCGTAGATCATCTGCAAGAAGCAGCAGCTGCTGTGAAGCAGATTGCTAAAAGCGGAAAAAAGATCATGTTCGTTGCCACGAAGAAGCAGGCCAAAGAAATCGTGAGTGAATGTGCTAAGCGTGTGAACATGCCCTTTGCAACCGAGCGTTGGTTGGGTGGTATGCTCACCAACTTCAACACGGTTCGGAAGAGTGTAAAGAAAATGCAGAGCATCGATAAAATGCTGGCAGATGGCAGTGCAGACAGTCTTACCAAGAAAGAGCGTCTCACCCTGAGTCGCGACCGTGATAAGATGGAGAAAGTGTTGGGCGGTATCGCTCAGTTGGGTCGTCTCCCCGCAGCATTGTTCCTCGTAGATATTGGTCACGAGCACATTGCTTTGGCAGAAGCCAAGCGCTTGGGAATTTCTACCATTGGTATGGTAGATACCAACTCTGATCCGAATAAAGTTGATTTCGCTATTCCTGCTAATGATGATGCTACTAAATCAATCGCCATCATTACCAATTATATTACGGCAGCAATTGCTGAGGGATTGGCAGAGCGCCAGGCTTCTAAAGAAGAAGAGGAAAGCGAAGAAACATCCAACGAAAACGAGACACGTGCCCGTCGTCTCGAAGCTGAGGCGCAGTCTGAAGCTGCCCGCGGTGGAAGAGGTCGTGGTGTAGCCGCAGCTGCCGGAGCTCCTAAGAGAAGAATCGCAGGTGGTGGCAGCCGTCGTCCGGCTGGAGGTGGCTCTCGCTAAAAAATTACTTGCATGGGTAATCCAGCACAATTCGTGCTGGCTACCTATGATATTTTTGAATTGTATTTAAAAAGTTTGTATACCTATGTCAACAGCAACAATTACAGCAGCAGATATTAATAAATTACGTCAGACGACCGGAGCAGGTATGATGGATTGCCGCAAGGCCCTCACCGAGACCAATGGCGATTTTGAAGCAGCCATCGACTGGTTACGTAAACAAGGACAAAAAGTAGCAGCTAAGCGCAGCGATCGTGAAGCGAAAGAAGGTGTGGTGATCGCCTTGACCGCTCCGGGCAATCAAACCGGCTGGATCGTTTGTATCAGCTGTGAAACAGATTTCGTTTCGAAGAATGCTGACTTCGTAGCATTTGCCCGTCAGATAGCTGATGCAGCCGCAGCCAATAATGTAAACAGCGCAGAAGAACTGAATGAAGTGGTGATCAATGGTGCTAAAGTGGCCGATATGATCAATGATAAACTCGCTTCAATTGGCGAGAAAATCGGCGTATCCCGCTTTGAGCGCGTAGACGCACCTTATGTGGCTTCGTATATCCACGGTGCCAACCGTATGGGTGTTCTGGTCGGACTATCTGCTGCCGCATATGAAGCCGGCAAAGATATCGCCATGCAGATTGCAGCTATGAATCCACTGGCAGTTGATGCATCCAGTGTTTCTGCAGAGACAATAGAAAGAGAGAGAGTCATCGTACTCGAGACCATGAAAGCTGATCCCAAGATGGCCGGTAAGCCCGATGAAATGATCGCAAAGATCGCAGAAGGCAAACTGAATGCTTTCTTTAAAGAGCAAACTTTGTTGGCACAGCCATTTGTAAAAGATGGTGCCATCAGCGTGGGTGATTATCTGAAACAAGCCGGTGCTGATCTTCAGGTGACCACTTTCAAGCGTGTTGCGCTGGGTTAATCATACAAGGAGCACTCCTACTTTATACTATGAACCGTCCGCTTGCGGACGGTTTTTTATTTTATAAAAATAGATAACTTCATAGCAGTAATTTTTATCTGTGTATGAAATCTACCGCACCTGCCGAAAGTGTTGAAAAGTATGTCCGTGACTTCCCAACTGAAGTAAAAAAACGGCTACTTACTCTTCGTTCCATGGTATTGGAGTTGGCTCCGGAAGCAACTGAAAAAATCAGCTACCGTATGCCGGCTTATTTTTTGAATGGCCGCTTACTCTATTTTGCTGCCCACAAAAATCATATTGGATTCTATCCGATGGCTTCCGGCATATTGTTTATGCAAGACAAATTGCAGGGATATGTTCATGCTACCGGATCGGTGCAGTTTCCGCATGACCAGCCACTTCCACTCAAACTAATCCGGCAGATCATTGTGTTTCGTGTAAAAGAAAACCGGACTAAGGGTGTCAAAAAAAAGAAGGCACCCTGAAGTAATCAGGCGGATTATGACCAGTTTATGCACAGTGCAAGGATATGTGCAGAAAAATCAGGTTATTTGTAGCTGAAAATTCAACGCTGCCATGCTACCCAAGTATAAAAGAATTTTGCTGAAACTCTCCGGAGAAGCCCTGCTCGGTGACCAGATGAATGGTGATCCATTCAATCCGAAGATCATCGAACAATATGCTCAAGACATCAAGGAAGTGACCGAATTGGGGGTGCAAGTGGCAATTGTTATTGGCGGCGGAAATATTTATCGCGGAATGAATGAGGCTGAGAGTGGTATTGAGCGCGCCCATGGTGATTATATGGGTATGTTGGCAACCGTTATTAATGCCATGGCCATGCAGGCAATGCTCGAAAAAATTGGCGTATATACCCGTCTCCAAAGCGCCATCAACATGGAGCAGGTAGCGGAACCCTACATCCGCCGCAAGGCATTGCGTCACCTCGAAAAAGGTCGTGTTGTTATTTTCGGGGCAGGAACCGGTAATCCATACTTCACTACCGATACAGCAGGTTCCCTGCGCGCCATCGAGATGAAGGCTGATGTGATCTTGAAGGGTACCAGGGTGGATGGTATTTATACAGCCGATCCGGAAAAAGATGCTACTGCTACGAAATATGAAACCATCAGTTTTGAAGAGTGCATACAAAAAAATTTAAAGGTGATGGATATGACTGCCTTTACCCTTTGCATGGAAAATAAGCTACCTATCATTGTCTTTGATATGAATTCGCCGGGTAATCTGCTTAATGTAGTATCAGGAAGTAATGTAGGTACCCTAGTGAACTGATTCACCCATTCATGTAATAGTTCCATGCCATCGGAAGTGCTATCCTAACTTAGTTCATATGAAAAAATTACAGGTTTTAGTGGGATGCTTCATCTTCTGCCAGTCACTTATGGCACAGCAGCAACTCACTTTGTCTGATGCCATCAATATGGCACTGCAAAAGAGCCTGGATATTCAACTCGCCAAGAATAACTTGGCTATCAGTGATATCAGTGATGACATGGGGTTTGCCGGTGGACTACCGACGGTCAATGCCACCGTCAATGACAACGAACAAGTAGTCAGCATCAATCAAAAATTTTCTGATCCATCCCGAAATGCAAAGCGGTCTAACGTAGGATCAAATAATCTTTTTGCTGGTATAACAGCCACGATGGTATTATATAATGGCAGCCGGATAACCGCTACCCGTAAAAGACTAGAACAGATAAAAGGATTGAATCAGCAGCTGTTACTGGCACAGATTCAAAATACCATTGCCCTCGTAACAACAAGTTATTATGATGTTGTTCGGCAACAGGATTTTCTAAAAACTATTCACCTATCTATTACTGCTTCGCGCAAGCGACTGGAGATTTTACAGGTTCGAAAAGAGGCCGGTCTCGCCAGTCAGGCAGATATCCTGCAAGGAGAGATTGATTTGAATGCCTTGGAACAGAGCTTGCAGACGCAGCAACTGATAATCGACCAGACAAAAACCAATCTGCTCAACCTCATCTGGATGCAGCCGGCAGATGCTGCCATCGTGATTCGTGATACCATCATTGTTGATCGAACCTTGCGGTTGGATAGTGTTCGTAGAAACATGGTATCCAATCCCTCGGTGCTGGCAGCTTCGCAACAGGTAAAAGTAAATGAGTGGCTGGAGAAAGAGACGGCGGCACTGCGCCATCCAACCCTGCGCGCCAATACAGGGTATAACTTTAATAGTTCCCAAAGTGCTGCCGGTTTTGCCTTGCTGAACCAAAGTTTCGGTCCTTTTATCGGACTAAATCTGGGTATACCAATTTACAATGGTGGTGTAAATAAGAAGCAGCAACAAATTGCCACTATCAACACCCGAAATGCACGACTGCAATACGACAATGCCCTCTTTGATTTAGAAATAGGCGTTGTCAGAACATATCAGTCGTATCAAAGCAACTTGCAACAATATCAGGCACAAATAAAAAATTTCCGTCTCTCTGCTGAATTGCTTGATCTTGTTCTCAATCGTTTTTCATTGGGACAAGCCACTATCATAGATGTAAAACAGGCACAGGTGAGTTTTGAAACGGAAGGCTTTCGCCTCGTCAACCTTAGTTATGCGGCTAAGGTGGCTGAAATAGAACTGAACCGCATAGCAGGTAGACTCGCGCCATAACTGGTCTGCGCTTCTTTTTTATATATTGCACTGCAAACAGACTTCATGCCGGAATCTACTTTCACTCCATCTTTTACCTCAAGACTACCCCGCGTTGGCACTACGATCTTCACCATCATGAGCCAATTGGCCAGGGAATACGATGCAGTCAATCTCGGACAAGGATTTCCGGATTTTCCTATGAGTGAAGAATTAACGGAGTTGACGAATAAAGCCATGCGATCGGGTCATAATCAGTATACGCATATGAACGGCTATCCCCTGTTGCGTGAAAGGATAGCAGACAAAGTTGCCGGTTCATATGGATATGCTCCTGATCCGGAACAGGAGATAACAGTTACACCCGGTGGCACTTATGCGATTTATACGGCACTGACTGCAGCATTACAGCCGGGAGATGAAGTAATCGTTTTTGAGCCAGCATATGACAGCTATATTCCGAATATTACCATCAATGGTGGCGTTCCGGTATTGATATCGCTTAGTTTTCCTGATTATCGAATTCCCTGGGAGGAGGTGAGAAGAAAAGTTACTGACCGAACCCGCATCATAATGCTGAATACCCCACATAACCCCACCGGGATGGTATGGACGGAGGAGGATATGCGGGAGCTGGAAAAAATTGTTGTCGGAACTTCTATTCTGATTTTGAGCGATGAAGTGTATGAACACCTGATTTATGATGGCTTGTTACATCAAAGCGTTTTACGCTTTCCCGCATTGCGGGAAAGAAGTTTCGTCTGCTTCTCTTTTGGCAAAACATATCACTGCACCGGTTGGAAGCTCGGGTATTGTATTGCTCCTGCAGCGATGATGCAAGAATTCAGAAAAGTACACCAGTTCAACTGCTTCTCCTGTGATACCCCAAAGCAGGTGGCATTGGCAGCATACCTTGTAAACAGGGAAGCCTATGATCAACTGGGTGCACAACTGCAGCAGAAACGAGATTATTTCAGGGTATTGATGGCAGACACTCCATTTGAATATATACCTACTTCAGGCAGCTATTTTGCACTTTATCGCTATGGACATTTTAGCGATGCAGGTGATCGCGACATGGCAATCCGTTTGACCAAAGAAAACAGGGTGGCCTGTGTGCCGGTCTCTGTGTTTTATAACCAGGCCACCGACCACGGGGTATTGCGCTTTTGTTTTGCAAAAAAAGAAAGTACCCTCGAGTTGGCTGCAGAGCGACTGAGAAAAGTGAATAGCTGACGTTGGCACAGCGATTACCAACCGTCACCATCTATCATATTGCCAAGCCCGCCCAATACGCTGCCTTCCTCTCTTCTATTTACCGTTCCATATTGCAGAATGCGACCTGCCAAGCGACTGATGGGCAGTGTTTGAATCCAAACTTTTCCAGGTCCTCGTAGGGTAGCAAAGAAAAATCCTTCTCCGCCAAATAAGGTATTTTTAATACCACCCACCATTTGGATATCATAATCGATGCCTCCGGTGAATCCGACAATACAGCCGGTATCAATCTTGAGTAATTCACCGGGCTGTAAGTTTTTCTCAACTACATGTCCGCAAGCATGGAGGAAAGCCATTCCATCGCCTTCCAGTTTTTCCATGATAAAACCTTCCCCACCAAATAAGCCCGTACCGAGTTTACGTTGGAATTCGATGCCAATGCTAACGCCCTTGGCAGCACAGAGGAATGAATCTTTTTGACAGATAATGGTGTTATTCAGTTGAAAGAGATTCAGTGGAATGATCTTTCCCGGATAAGGAGAAGCGAAGGAGACATGTTTTTTTCCATGTCCCGTATTGGTAAATGCAGTCATGAAAAGATTTTCACCTACCAGCATACGTTTGCCGGCATTTACCAACTTTCCCAGGAAACCACCCGATTGCTGCCTGCTTCCATCTCCAAACATGGTTTCCATACTGATACCATCGTCCATCATCATAAATGCGCCTGGTTCAGCAATAGCTGTTTCACCCGGATCCAACTCTACTTCAACATATTGCATCTCTTCTCCAAAAATGCGATAATCGATTTCATGGTTGCTGATCATACATCAAAATTTATGACAAAGTTATTCTTAACAATGACAGGGGCGTATAAAAAAAGGTTTAAAAAACGTTGGGCCGTGAAAAGTGGTTCCCTGGCTTTACAAGTGGCTAAAAAAAACCGCCCGGGGAACCGGGCGGTCAGGTTATAAAGTGTCCATATCCTTATTAAAACCAGCTTCCTATAAAAGCTTCATTCACTTTTTCGTTTCCTTCCAGTTTTTGGGCTCTCTTTTTGCGACTGATTCGGTGTGCAAAAAGGGTAATCACGATCAGGGGTAAAAACAGGAAAGTGAGTGGGGGGATACCCATCATACTAATCCAGCGACCGCCATACATTCTGCGCATCGGTCTGCGTAACCGCTCAGCAATCAAATACATCGCAGGAACAATGATGAGGGTCATAAAGAAGGCAAATGCCAGTCCGAAGATGATGGTCCAGCTTAACGGACGCCAGAAGGCTACGTTATCGCCTCCGAAGAAGATATGGGGATTCAGATCACTGAATAAGGTCACGAAGTTGATATTGAATCCAAAAGCAATGGGGATGAATGCAAGAATAGCTGCCACCGCCGTCAGCATCACGGGGATGATTCTGGTTTTACCGGCCTGAATTGCGGCTTCTCTCGTTTTCATGCCACGGGCTCTCAGTTCATCGGTGAATTCGATTACGAGGATACCATTTTTCACCACAATACCTGCCAGTCCTACGATACCGATACCTGTCATGATCGATGATATATCCATACCGCTGATGGTGATACCCAGCAATACACCTATCACGCTGAATATGATTTCAGTCAGGATAATAACAGATTTACTTACCGAATTAAATTGTAATACCAGGGTGAATAAGATCAACATGAGTGCAATCATCAGGGCTTTGTTCAGGAAGGCAACGGTTTCTGCCTGCTGTTCGCCTTCGCCTGTTTGACGAATGGTAACACCTTCCGGCACGTCCTTGAATTTTGCAATGTGTTTTGTGAGTTCCTGGTTAACCCCAGTAGGATTGTATCCTTCGTTCATTAATACATTTGAGCGTAAGGTGATCACTCGTTTCTGATCTTTTCTCTTCACGCTACCCAGGGTGGAAGTAGGCTCAATGCTGACCAGTGAACTGATGGGAATATTTTTTACTGCGCCGCCTGCAGCCATATCCCGGAAAGAGATGCGCATATTTAGTAAGTCGGTAAGGTTCTTGCGCTGAACAGAATTATTGCGCAACTGAATTTTATATTCTTCTTTCCCTTCCTTTATTTTCGATACTTCTGTTCCAAACAGGGCTGTTCGAATTTGTTGACCTATTTGTGCGGTAGAAACGCCCTCAATCAAAGCACGCTGGCGGTTGATTACGAGGGTGAGTTCCGGATTATTCAAGTCAACATCCATTTTCAATTCTTCCACACCCGGTACTTGAATAGAGTCTAAATAAATTTTAAGACGGCTGGCTGTTTTGATCAGGGAATTGAAATCTTCACAGGCAACTTCGATGTTGATGGGCGGATCGGTGGGTGGACCAGAACTTTCCTGATCGACACTGATTTCTGCACCCGGAATACCATTCATGACTTTGCGTATGCTGTCAAGATAAGGTTGGGTTGATACGCCGTGTCTATGTTCATATTCAACAAAGGAGATCTGTAAACGGCCCAGTTCACTGCGCGTGCTGCGGTCACCCAGAACAGGATCACCGGCTCCTACTGCCACGTTACTGATCACACTTTCTACGATGGGATTGTTTTTTCCGTTGGTGGTGCCTAATACTTTCGCAACACGCTTTTCTAATTCCTGTGTTACAGAATCGGTATATTTCACATCCATACCAACCGGTAATTTCAGGTAGATATAGATTTGATTGGGATCGGGTTTTGGAAAGAAGACAACGCCAGTTCGGCCTGCACCAACCGATACAGCAATTAAGATGATAGAGATAAACAACAGTGCGATGGTGCCCAGCAGTAAGTGAACGGGGCGCCAGCCTTTTAAAGCCCAGCGCAGAAGTTGTTCATACCTGTTCATGATACGGGGCAGCAGTTTTTGTTGGAAGGCATTGATCGCATCGGTGAGAACATATTTGTTCAGCAGCCATAATAACATGAACAGCAGAAGCAGGTTACCTGCAAATGTGAAGCCGAGCACATCCAGTAGAATACCGGTGCATATACCAGCCCAGAACCACTTATTTTTAAAGATGGCAGACTTTTTCGAAACGGCCTCATCGTCTTCATGGTTCATGAAGTCTACTGCAAATACCGGGTTCATAATGAATGCTACAATCAGTGAGGCTGCCAGTGTAAAGATCAACATCGTTGGCAGGTATACCATGAATTTACCGATGATACCGGGCCAGAATAGAAGTGGGAAGAAGGGTGCCAGTGTGGTGACTGTTCCTGCTAATACCGGGATGAATACTTCACCTGCTGCCATCCGTGCAGCCATACTGGTGGATAATCTTCCTTTCCCCTGCACATAAATACGGTGGGTGTTTTCAATTACCACAATGGCATCATCTACAATGATACCCAAGCCAAAGAGCAGAGCAAATAAAACGATGAAGTTAAGCGTAACATGTGTACCCACAATTAGGTCGGCTGCCGGCAGGAAGACAAAGGCAACAAACATGCTTAGAGGCACTGAGAGTGCTACGAAGAAGGCATTCACTACGCCCATGAAAAACATGAGAACGATCAGAACCAGGAGAAATCCTATGATAATAGAGTTAACCAGATCGGTGAACGAAGTACGTGTTTTGATACTCTGATCGCCCGTGATCATCACATTCAAATCTTTTGGCAGAAAATCTTCACGAGCAGCTTCTACTATTTTTTTCACTTCATCACTGCTCTCGATCAGGTTTTCTCCGTTGCGTTTTATGATGTTAAGTGTAACTACATTTTTTCCATTCAGGCGAGCGTAACTTTCTCTCTCTTTTGTGGTATCAATGATAGTAGCAATATCTTTCAGGTATACAGGGGCGCCATTTTCATTTCTGATAATCATACCGGCAATGTCAGCGGCCGAACGGAACTGACCTTTCATCTGGAGGTTCCGGCGCATGTTACCCACTTCCAGCAGACCACCTGAAATGTCGAGGTTCTCCCGGCGAATTGCACCAGTTATGTCGTCAAACGTTACGCCGGCGCTCTGCATGCGGAAGTTATCTACGTTAATCTGAAATTCTCTTTCAGGGGCACCAACTATTTCTACCCGGTTAATTTGTTTTAAATTTTCGAGACGATCTTTCAGATCGTCGGCATATTTTTTCAGCCGGGGTAAGTCATAATCTCCACTCAGGTTTACATACATAATGGGTTGCTCACTGAGTGAAATTTCAAGGGCGGTGGGTTCCTGGGTGAGATCTTTCGGCAGGTCTTGTTTTGCCTTATCGATGGCATCCTTGATTTTTTGCAGCGCGACATCCGTTTTTACTTCAGTATCAAATTCAATCTGAATAGCAGAAAAATCCTGTTGCGAATTACTGGTGAATTTCGTGATCTTAGCTCCGGTAATTCCCTTGATTTGTTTTTCAATCGGACGTGTTACCAGATTTTCAATGTCTTTCGGAGAGTTACCTACATATACGGTTTGAACGAATATGGTCGGAATGACGATATCCGGATATTGCTCTTTTGGCAGTGTAACGAATTGATAAATTCCTCCCAGGCTTACAAAGAGCATAAGCAGGTAGATGGAAGTTTTATTTCTGATACTCCAGGTGGTTGGCATGAATTCCTTGAACCTGTTTGTCATTTGTTGAATGCTCATAATCTGCTTTTAAGAATCTGTTCAGTTAATAGGCCTCCATAGTTCGAGGCGAAGAACAGGTAGGTCAGTCTGGTTTTATTGAAGCGTAATCAGTTGTCCGTCAAACAATCCCTGGAAGCCTTCTGTGATCACACGATCACCGATGCTCAGTCCGCTCATGATTTCTACTCTGTCGCCATAGAATTGGCCGATGGTCACCATTTTCTTTCTGGCGAACAGTTTTCCATTTTCTTTCGACATCACCATAATGTATTTGCCTTTCTCATCATTTTGCAAAGCGTTCAGGGGTGCCAAAATCGCCTTTTGGTTGCTATAATCTCTTATCTTGATTTGGGCAATTTGGTTGGGATAAAAATCTTTATCGGCGGGTATTTTTGCTTCCATATAGAAGCTACGGCTGTTAGGATCGATGATTTTTCCTGTAAGACTAACCTGGGTAGCCAGTGATTTTTTTAAGTCAGGCAACACGACCAGAACAGATTTGCCGGATGTTACGCGATCGATATAATTTTCGGGCACTTGTGTGATTACTTTCAACTGACTGGTGTTCACAATTTTTATCTGCATACCACCCATAAAGGTTTCACCCACCCGAATATTTACTTCTTCTGCTACGCCGGCCACATCACTGAACACCTGTGTCATCTGCAATTGTTCCCGGCTGATTTTAATTTGTTCCTGCATCGACTTCAGTTGATTCTCCAGGGTTTCAACATTGTTTTTGGCAGTAATTAATTGTACCTCTGTGCCGATGTTCTGCTCCCAGAGATTTTTTTGTTTTTGATAGATATTGCGGGCAAAATCTAATTGAACGCGCATGGTTTCTAAACCACGCTCTGCGGCGATCAGACTTTGACGGGCAATGGCATCGTCGAGTTTCAGCAGCAGCTGACCTTTCTTCACATAATCGCCCTTGTTGACGAAGATTTGTTTTACTTGTCCGGGCTGGCCGCGTGGTGTAACATAAGAGATATTCTCAGATTCTACTTTTCCCTGTAATTCTATATAGTGATTAAAGGGCTGGTAGGTGATGGCAGAGTCTACGCTTACCAGTTTGGCATTTTCTGCTTTAGCAGCTGCAGGATCGATGGCAGCAATTTCTTTTTCCAGCCGGCCGATCTGACCAGTAATTGTTTCCTGCTGCTTTTTCAATTCAGCCAGTTCTGTTTTCTTTTTAGATAGTTCAGCAGAATCGGCCGCTTTCTTTTTTCCGCAACCGGCGGCAAGGGTCAGGGTCAGCAGAGAAATCAGTATCAGTTTGTTCATACAATATGTTTATTACGCTGTTAGTTTAAAGTTTTCCGGTGGCTTTGCGGTAATCAACTTTCGCTACGATGGCTCCGTACAAAGCAGATAAATAATTATTTTGTGCTGTAATCAGATCGGTTTGTGCCGCAGAAATTTCAATGCTTGAGCCGGTACCTACTTCATATTTTTTGCGGGTTTGGCTATACACTTTTTCGGCCAGCTCCATATTCTTCTTTTGGAATTTTAAAGTTTGCTGTGCGCTCATAAAATTGATTCTGGCCTGTTCTATCTCTGTGTCAATTGTCTTTTTCAGGTTGTCTAGCTGATCGTTGGTCTGTCTCAGGTCAATTCTAGATTTAGCGAGTCTGGCATCTCTGGAAAATCCATTAAATAGTTGAAAGGATAGATTTAGTCCGAGAAATGAGGTAGTGAACCAGTCACCACCTTTCGCAAAGAAGTCAAAGGTTCTTCGCTGCGCATTTTTATTATAACCACCGGTAAGGTTCAAAGTAGGCAGGTAGCTTAGTTGATAGCGGCGGATATTGAATTCGTTTAATTTTTTTGCCAGCTCAAGGTATTGGAATTCTTTCCTGTCTTCATACCGAAATGCGGTATCAGACAGTAAATCACCTTCCAGTTGCGACTCAGTTATTTTATCTGTCAGTATCAGGGTATCCTGGGGCCGCATGCCGATCAGGGTTTTCAGACCCAGGTATCCAATTTCAATGCTGTTCTCGGCCTTCAGTTTTTCTGTTTGTAAGTTGGTGAGCTGAATCGATACTTTATCCTGATCTAGTTTTTCCGCAAAGCCATTTTGGTACAGTGCTTTGGTATCTTTTTCCAATTGCAGCAGGCGCAGGATATTGGCATCCAGAATAGCAATTTGGTATTTACTGGCTACCAATTGATAATATACCTTATAGATATTAGCTTTTATGAGTTCTTCCGTCACTTCAACATTTTTCAATTGAAAGTCAACAGATGTTTTTCTCGCTTGCAGTCCTATAAATACCTGACCATCGAAGATTGTTTGCTGTAGTTGAAATCCGAGGGTAGAGTTGTACTTTGTACCAAACTGAACGGGAATGAGTGTGCCGGGTGTACCACCAAAAATTTCACCGGGAATCAATGATACGGGTATCTTCAGGTAATCCATCAGGTTGGCATTGAAGCTGATGGAGGGCAACGCACCGGCGGTTATTTCTTTGTTTGTTTCTTTTTGTGTCTGCACGGCGAGGAGGGCGTTCTTCACCTGGATGTTATTGTTTTTAGCAAAGGTCAGTGCCTCTTCAACGGTCAAAGCGTAGCGGGCGGCTTTCACAGGTGATTGTGCGGTGGTCTGTGCTGCTCCAAGCAGACATCCCATACTTAAAAGTGCTATTAATAGGAAACGAATCATGCTGTAATCAGGTTTTTACTTTGTTGCTTGTAATGTTCAATCAGTTGCTGACCGCGTTCGTTGGCGATACCGTATAAAAAGTTATCGGTTGTTTCAGCCAGCAGTTGCGGTAGGTTGAATTGCTCGCCAGGGAAGATTTCCGGATTAAATATCAGGAACATCGATGCCAAACGAAAACGGGCAATCAGATTGACGTTAATTTCTTTACGATAAAGACCCTCTTCCTTACCCCGGTTGAGGTTGGTGACAATCACATTGAATAAAAACCTGTTCTTGTGATCGTTGTATTTGTTGAATGCCCCGGTGTGGTATTTCTCCAGGTCGAAGATGACCGCAGGGTTCATCTTATTCAAAATCTGCTTAACTGTATCCAGGCTGAGGAAAACTTCGTGTACAGCGTTCTCGCTATCTGCCAGCTGACGTGCGGAGTCGGTGCGGTTGATATTCAATACAATTTCTATGGCATCTTCCACCAGCTCATCTTTATCAGCATAATACTGATAAATGGTTTTTTTGCTCATCCCCAGCTGGTTGGCTATTTCATCCATACTGACACTACGGATGCCATAGCGCATAAATAGCTCGTATGCCTTGCCAACTATTCTTTCGGCAGTATTTTCCATAGTGGATTTTAACTTGGCAAAACTATGGAAACTTTTTATGTTACGAAAGTTTCTATGTGAAAATTTTCTAAATAAAAGTTAAATACTATATATATGCAATATGTAAGTAATTTTATAATAATCATATATAAAAAAGCAATTGTATGGCGAGGATAAGGTTCTTTAATTTTGGGTGAACCAGTGGAATGGGCTGCGGGAAATGATTACGGCTATTCGGTCAGCAAAATGTAATTTTGCATTGCCCTTACAGGCACCCTACAGCCATGCCACCCGATGCCCCCTTTTCACTACGACGTTTTCTACGTAGACTGCTTACTTACTTTTTTCAGGGTTTGATTGTGCTGGCACCCATTGGCATCACATTATGGGTAGTCATTGGCCTTTTCAACTTTGTGGATGGCATACTCCCGAATCTTATGCATGCGATTGCCCCCAGTTTATGGGAATTGGGAGAAGATGGTCAGGTGAAAAAAATACCTGGCTTTGGTTTTTTGGTGGTGGTATTGCTGGTTTTGTTTACCGGATGGGTGTCTTCCCTGTTATTTTTCAGCCGCATTGTCGCTATGCTGGATAATCTGTTGGAAAAGACACCCGGCATCAAATACATCTATACTTCCGTTAAAGACTTTCTGGAAGCCTTTGCAGGTAACAAGAAGAAATTTGATAAACCAGTATTAGTGAATGTAGATGCGCCAGGTGTTTGGCGCGTTGGTTTTATAACCCAGGCTAGTTCTGATGCCCTGGGAATGTCAGGACACGTTACTGTTTATGTTCCCCATTCCTATGCCATATCTGGAATTACCTACCTGGTTCCGGCAGATCATATAAAGCCATTGACGGGAATCGCAGCTGCCGACGCTATGAAATATACCATTTCGGGAGGTGTTACAGATATGGAATCAAGAGATGAAGCAACAGCGACTGAATCAACTCAAAGTTGATGGATAGTTTATCTCTTTATTTTTTATCGAATCGTTTTACTTGATCTGTTTATATATGACCCTACATAATTTCAATTCCGGTCCTTCTATTTTACCTGCTTCTGTTCTGGAAGAGGCTGCAGCAGCTATACATGAACTGAATCGTACCGGACTATCCATTCTTGAGGTTGGGCATCGTACGCCGCATTTCGTTGAAGTGATGGAGGAAGCCAACTCTATGGTACGTCGTCTGATGGAGCTGCCTGATTCGCACGAGGTATTATTCCTGCATGGTGGCGCTACTACCCAATTCATGCAGGTACCCATGAACCTGCTCAATCCGGGTGACACCGCTGCCTATTGTGTGAATGGTATTTGGGGTAGTAAGGCAGCCAAGGAAGCCGGCTTTTTTGGTAAGGCATTATTAGCTACCGATACCACCGATTGCCAACATACCTGTATCCGCCAACCCGGTGAATTGCCGGCTGATACCGCTTATTTGCACCTGACAACGAATAACACGGTGGAAGGAACCCAATGGCAGCATATCCCGCAGACCCCGATACCACTGATTGCCGATATGAGTAGTGATATCTTTTCTCGTCCAATGAACTTTTCCGCGTTTGATCTTATTTACGCGGGTGCTCAAAAAAACATGGGTGCTGCCGGGGTGAACCTGGTTGTGGTAAATAAAGAATTGCTCAAGAGAAAAAAAGATCCTGTGCCAACCATCATGGATTACCGGCAACACATTACTGCCGGATCTCTGATGAATACGCCACCTGTTTTCGCTGTATATGTCAGTATGTTAACCCTTCGATGGATCATTGATCAGGGAGGTTTGTATGAGATGGACCGTCGCGGCAGAGAAAAGTCTGATTTGCTCTATAAGACTATTGATAGCAATCCACTTTTCGTTACAAATGTTGCCCGGGAAGACAGAAGTCGAATGAACGCCGTTTTTTTTCTTTCTAATCCTGATTTAGAGCCAATATTCCTGGAACGTTGCCGACAAGAAGGTATGGTTGGGGTGAAAGGATATAGAACCATTGGTGGTATTCGGGTCAGTATGTACAATGCCCTGCCATTATCAAGCGTGCAGGCATTTTGTGACTTGATGAATGACTTTACCCAAAAACATGGCTAATTGCTAAAAATCAGTTACCCCCAATGCAATCAACTTTTCTGAAGAAAAGTTGTTAAAAAACTTCCGTTTCATACCACCAATTTGACCGAGTAATTAATTTCACTACCTACCTTTCATACAGAATCACCCACTATTTTGACTTCTCCTTCCAACCATAATTTTTTTCGACCAGCATTTCCTGCCTACATGACCTGGTTGTTGGCCTCCTTGTTTTTTTTACTTCCGAATGTAACCCTTGCCAGTTCGGCGGATACTTCCCTGAAAAGAACAAAAGAACTGCTCGATTCTTTTCCAGTTCCCACCGGTAATCCATTGCAGCTATTCTATCTGCAAAGAACTGCAAACACAAATACCATTATTTGTGAATTGAATGCAGATAGCCGGGGTATTCCTAAGCCAGATAAGCCGGTAAATGTATATTGGCTTCTCTACTCAGCCGGCGGTACTAAAAAAGAACTCAATTACATTCAAAGAAATTTTGCCTACGGTATCGATGCTAAAGCACAGGGAAACGATATGTATGCTTTGAATTTTGTATCGTATAAAAAGCGTCAATTTATTCTCAAATGGCACGCACCTTTGAAGAAATACCAGGTTTTTGTGCCCATCAATAACAAGGAAGCTATTTTACAACGCATCTTCATTAAAGTTTCCGGTGGTTCTTTCTGGGTACCCAATATTGTATACGTAGAATTCAAGGGCATTGATCCGGTAACAGGAAAAGAAGTAATCGAGCGATTCAAACCCTGACCAGGCTTAGGTTTCATTTTATTATCTTACTTCTTCCAGCCATTTCTTTTCTTTTTCGGATATTTGCAGCATGGCAGTAGTTTTACCCTTTCGGGCCTTGCGTCCACAACCGCAACTAGCCGGCCAAGTAGCTAGTTTACCCTATGATGTTTTGAATAGTTCTGAAGCCCGTCAGGCAGCTAACGGAAATCCCAACTCTTTTCTCCATATTACAAAGAGCGAGATTGATTTGCCGGATGAAACCGATCCCTATGCAGCAGAGGTGTATGAAAAAGCACGCACAAACCTGGCAGCTTTTATCAGCAGGGATATTCTATTCAGGGAAAACAAATCCTGCTACTATATTTATCGCCTCACCATGCAGGGGAAAAGTCAAACCGGACTGGTAGCACTCAGCAGCATTGATGAATATGAACATAACCTCATTAAGAAACACGAGCTGACAAGACCTGAAAAGGAAATGGATCGAATTCGTCATATACAAATTTCTGGGGCACAGACGGGGAATGTTTTTCTGGCCTATCGTCAGCAGAAAGATATTGACCAATTAATCGAGAACTGGATTCAGGTGAAGAGTCCTGTCTATGATTTCACCGCCTCTGATCAGATTCAGCACACTATCTGGGTCATCAGTGATGACCAGACCATTGCAACTCTTACTGAATTGTTTGCCACACAAGTTCCCTGCACCTATATAGCCGATGGCCATCACCGGGCTGCTTCAGCGGCTAAAGTGCGCCAGCATATGGAAGGAACAGTACCTGAAGGCGCACACTATTTTCTTACTACTTTATTTCCTTCTAACCAATTGCGTATTCTCGACTATAACCGGATAGTAACTGATTTGAATGGCCACGGCGTCGACAACATTTTAGAAGCAGTGGCTGCTCGATTTGAAATTGAAAGTTATGGTACACAAAAAGTGTTACCCGATGCACCCCATGTTTTCGGCATGTATCTGGGTAATCAATGGTATCGGCTTACCTCCCTGCCGGGAACATTTTCCGATGATCCCACCGGACAGTTGGACGTAACTATTTTACAGGAAAATCTGTTAGCACCCATTCTGGGTATTGGCGATCAGCGAACCGATAAACGCATCGACTTCGTAGGTGGGATTCGCGGTTTAGCTGAATTGGAACGGAGGGTCAACAGCGGTGAAATGGCTGTCGCATTTAGCTTATATCCGGTTACAGCCGATCAGTTATTCGCCATTGCAGATAGTGGCCAGGTGATGCCACCCAAAAGTACCTGGTTTGAACCCAAACTGCGTGATGGCTTGCTCACCCACCTGATCTACGAATAAGCAGTTCGTTTTCTTCCCCTGGGAACCCATATCATTCATTCATACCGGTTGAAACATGGGTCATTAAAGGAATATCTATAGCGATATCCGGCCCTTTGCTATCCGCTAATTAGAAAAAAGTTTTATCTTCCGTTTGCTTGACTGTTTCAGTTTAGTTCAAACAGTCAAAAATCAATGCCATGGCTGGTTTTTGTTACACTGTCAATTATGACGAAACAGAAACTGCCGGGCACAGAAAGGTTAATTATATTTATGCCATAACGATTTTGCATTAAAAGACTTTATTAAAAAAATAAATCAGCCATATGGAATACAGGAGACTATTTGATTGTGTTGAACACCAGCTCAAGCATTTTCCTACCGATGAAATGTTGGTGTCTAAAGTAAACGGAACCTGGGTGAAACACAGTACCCGGGAAGTAGCCGATACCGTCAATTCACTTTCTGCCGGCTTGCTGCAACTGGGAATTAGCGGACATGATTTTACCCCTGAGGGAAGTGATAAAATTGCCATCATCAGCAATAACCGACCGGAATGGGTATTTACCGATCTGGCGGTGCAGCAGATTGGTGCCATTTTAGTTCCCCTTTATCCGACTACTAATCCACTTGAAATCGAATTTATTTTTAACAATGCAGCGGTAAAATATGTCTTCGTCAGCAATCAGGAGATGTATGATAAAATCAATGCCCTGCGCAGCAAGGTTCCCTCATTGAAAGAAATAATTGTATTCGATGAGCTACCCGGAACAACGCATTGGAAAACACTTTTGCAACCTGCTGATAGTCCGCTTCTGGAAAAAGTGGCTGCCATCAAGCCAACCATACCCACGAGTCACCTGGCTACCATCATTTACACCTCAGGAACAACCGGCACACCTAAGGGGGTTATGTTAAGTCATAAAAATATTTATTCCAATGTTATGATGTCGAAGGAAAGCTTTCCTTTCAGGGATGCACCGGGTAGCCGGGTACTGAGCTTTCTGCCTTTGAATCATATTTTTGAAAAAGCCTGTACTTATATTTATCTATACAGTGGCATCAGCATTTACTATGCTGAAAATCTTGACACCATTGGTGATAATCTTCGGGAAGTAAAGCCTGACGGATTCACGACTGTTCCCCGTTTGTTGGAGAAAGTATTTGAGAAGATCATGGCAAAGGGGAATGAATTGACAGGCACCAAGCGAAAATTATTTTTCTGGGCAGTTGATCTGGCAGAAAAGTATGACAATCATACATCGGGCGGCATTTGGTATAACATCCAACTGGCATTGGCCAAGCGGCTTATTTTTTCTAAGTGGCGGGAGGCATTGGGTGGCAGGGTTTCTTTTATCATCACCGGCGGAGCAGCCTGTCAGGTAAAACTCTTGCGGATTTTCAATGCAGCCGGTATTCCGGTGTATGAGGGGTATGGACCCACGGAGAATAGTCCGGTAATTACGGTGAACCGACAATCTCTCGGCGGTATGCGTTTTGGTACTGTTGGACCACCCGTGAACGGTCAAGAAGTGAAACTGGCAGAAGATGGAGAGATTTGTGTGAAGGGACCGAGTGTTATGGAAGGGTACTATCTGCGGCCTGACTTGACGGCAGAAGTGGTGATTGATGGTTGGTTATACACTGGTGATATTGGTGTTTGGGTCGACAAGAAATACCTTAAAATAACAGACCGGAAAAAAGAATTATTTAAAACGAGCGGAGGCAAATATGTTGCCCCCCAACCCCTTGAAAATAAATTCAAGGAAAGTCCTTTCATCGAGCAGATGATGGTAGTTGGTGCCGACAAAAAATTTGTGGGTGCGCTCATTGTACCTTCCTTTGCTACCCTACAAGACTGGATGCGGGAGAAGGGGTTGACCTACACTACCAATGAGGATGTGGTACACCACCCGCGTGTACTAGAATTATTCAAAGAACTGGTGGAGAGTTTTAATACTTATTTTAATCATGTTGAGCAAGTTAAAAAATTTGAACTTCTGCCGCGTGAATGGACCATCGATACGGGTGAGATGACACCCAAGTTAAGTCTCAAGCGGAAGGTGGTAATGGAAAAATACAGAGATGCGATTGAACGCATTTATGCAGAGTAATTTTAGAGAAAATAAAAACACGGCCGCCCGACTGACTTCAGCCGGGCGGTCTTATTTTAACCGGTCTTTAGCATTGAAATCGATGACTCAAGATGAATAAAGTTGGAAGTCTAATAATTTGTGCCGAATTTAGAAGACTTTTCAACCGTCTTATCGACAATTGTCGCGGAAAATTATGGCCAGATGAATGTATCAGAAACCGATGTGCGGCCTATGCTGACTCAAATGATTGATTCTTCCAGAGACCCGCTTTTGCTGCTGGATGAGCACGGGCATATCCTTGCTGTGAGTCAGTCGCTGAGTCGGTTACTGGGTTTTTCACTTACACCTGCTCCAGAGGAGATTCGATCACTTCTCTTGGGAGAGGAGAAAAACTGGGATACATTGATTGAAAAGAGTCGATTATCGCCTTTTGCTCATACCATCGCTACTGCCAATCAGCAAAAGATAGTGGTCAATGCCATTTCTTTTCTGATGCAACTTCCTGGTTCCGCTAACAGTATCTGGCAAATTCGTTTTGTTCCTCCACCAACCGCCCCAAGTCATTTGTCACCTGTTGGTAAAGAGAATTCACTTTATCTCGAAAAAGTACTCGAAAGTATTACCGATGGTTTTCTGGTTATGAATAAAAATGGTGACATCCTATTTTGTAATCAGCCAGCTGCCCTTTTGGTAAGAATGGAAAGTCCGGAGGAGCTGATCGGGAAAAACGTTTGGATAATTTTTCCGGAATTAAATGTGCTTAAACAATATCCGGCTTATCCATCTATCATGGAAGACAACCGGTCGCTGCGGTTTAAGGAATATTTTCCTGCCTTTAAATACTGGATTGAACTATCGGTATATCCCTCCGAAGAGAATCTGGTCATATATTTTAAAGATGTGACCGAATTGGTTCAAAGAAAAAAGTTGCAACTCTTGGAGCGTGAAGTATTGGCCTTGAATGCCAATCCTTTCAAAGAATTACAGGAAGTATTAGATATATACATCTCTTCTGTTGCTCAGATTTATAATGGGTTACCGCTGGTGCTTTGGAGAACACAGGGAAATTATCTCCAAACCTGTTCGGTTGCAAATGTGCCTGTTTCTTTTACTGATAAACTTTCATCCTTTCCGATTCAGCAGACAGCGTGGCCTGCTGCCAGCGCTGTTGAAGAAAAAAGACAGGTGGTATCCGAAGAGCCGGCTGGGCTTGCGTCTGAAAATGAATTTGAAAAGCTCCTGATTGCCAATGAATTCATAGCATCCATGGCCCACCCGCTCATTAATGCAGCCGGAGAATGCTGGGGTGTTCTGGAAATATATATTCAGGAAAGCCGAAGGGAATTAATTACGCAGAACGATCAAATTCTGCAAATGATTAATCTGCTTTCCATTTTACTGGAGAATAAATTAGCACAGGAGAATATCCGGTTGAGTAACCAGCGGTATGATCTAATTTCCCGCGCTACCAATGATATCATTTGGGAGTGGGACATAGAAAAGGGGTTACTTGTTAAAGCAAATTCAGGATTAACCGATTTTTTTGGTGCGGATATGGAAAAAGAACAGGTTCAATTCATGGCCTGGAAATCTTTGTTGCATCCGGATGATTACGAAAGAGTCATTCGAAAAAGAAATGACGCTTTAAGAAATAAACAGAATCAGTATTGGGAGGATGAGTTTCGTCTGGCCGGACAATCAGGTAAGTTTAATTATTTCTATCATAAAGCTTTCATTGTAAGAGATACAGATGGTAAAGCCATTCGATTGTTTGGGGCAACCCAAAACATCACGCGAAGAAAAGAAGACGAGGCATTGCTTATAGAGTTGAATAAGCAGCTGAAACAACGGGCAGATGAACTGGCTGCTTCCAACGTTGAACTGGAGCGATTTGCTTATGTTGCTTCTCATGACATGCAGGAGCCGCTGCGCATGATTACAAGTTTCCTGCAGCTTTTTCGGAAAAAGTACCAGGATCAAATTGACGAAACTGCGGAACAATACCTACATTTTGTCATGGATGGTGCTGACAGGATGAAGCGACTGATAACGGATCTACTGGAGTATTCCAGAATTGGATCGAATAAAGGCGTTGCTGAATCAATAGATACAGCTGCACTGATGAAAGAAGTGCAGGAAGTTTTTGTTAACCGGATCGCTGAATGTGAAGCAACAATTGTTTGTAATAACTTGCCTGTAATCAGGGGGAATAAAACTCAATTATTCCAGCTCTTCCAGAATCTGGTGGGGAATGCACTGAAGTATATTGGAAAAGAGAAGCCGCTGGTGATTGTAACCGGCAGCGAAGAGGAAAATCATTTCTTGTTTTCGGTTCAGGACAATGGAATAGGCATCAAGCCGATGTTTTTTGAAAAAATATTTGTTCTGTTCCAACGATTGCATCATAAGCACCAATACAGCGGAACGGGTATTGGCTTATCGGTTTGTAAGAAGATTGTGGAAAAGCATGGAGGGAAAATTTGGGTAACTTCAGAGCCTGATAAGGGTAGTACTTTCTATTTTACTATCAGCAAGAAGCTTGAGCAACATACTCCGGCGTTTTTGCCTGAAAATATTCCGAACAGCTAATAACTGACAAAACAATAATATGTCGCTTCATCAACAGCCACTTTCTATCATGATCGTTGAAGACAATCCGGGCGACCTGTATCTCCTGGAGGAGAGTCTTGCATTGACCCGACTACAGGTGGCACGTATCTATAAAGCGCGCAGTGTTCAGGAAGCAATCCACTTACTCAGTGAGTATTATATCAATATGATACTGCTTGACCTTTCCCTGCCAGACAGCACCGGATTTGACTCATTTGTTCACATCAGTGAGTATGCCGCCGGCATACCGATCATTGTGTTGACCGGTCTGGCAGATATGGAGTTGGCATTGGAAACAATGGCCAATGGTGCCCAGGATTACCTGATAAAAGGTGAATATGACGAGCGACTGTTATTTAAATCCATTCAATATAGTGTTGAGCGGAATCGCATTCTGGAAAGTCTTCGGGAGAGCAGTGAAAGCTATCGCAACCTATTCTTCAATAACCCTCTTCCCATTATTATCTGGGATATTCAAAGTTTTCGCTTGCTGGAAGTGAATGAAGCAGCACAAACCCAATATGGTTTTTCCCGCGAAGAGTTTCTGACCAAAACCATCGTAGAACTTGGGCACGAGAGCGAATATACCCGATTGCTGGAAACTGCTCGGGTATTCAGAGATACCGACCTGATGAAAGAGACCGCCCTCTGGACACACCTGAACAATGCAGGGGAGCTGATGATTATGGATATATCGTCTCATAAGATTGAATACAAAGGCAATTTGGCCATCCTGGCAATTCACAATGATATTACCGAAACCATTCAGTTGCAGGAAAAACTGGAAGAGGAAAAATTGCTCAAACAAAAGGAACTGAATGAAGCCATCATAAAAGTACAAGAGAAGGAAAGAAATGAAATCAGCACCGAGTTGCACGATAATGTTAATCAGCAACTCACAGTTGCGATGATGTACATTGCGTCGGCCCAACAGCAATTAGGAACTGATTCTGAGTTGCTGAAACAATCACAATCATTTATTCTCAATGCGATTGAAGAGATTCGGAAATTGTCGCAGATATTGGTGACCCCTTTGATTCGCCACTTTGGTTTATCGAAAGCTATTGAAGGGTTATTAGATGATGTAAATGCTGTCAATTCATTTGATATTGACTACCGTTGTGACACCTTCTATGAGCAGGATATTCCGTATGAATTCAAGCTCAATATTTTCCGTATAGTGCAGGAACAGATGAATAATATCATTAAATACTCAAGAGCGGATGAAGTAACAATTATTTTGAGTAGAGATGATCAACACCTGCTGCTTAGTATTGCCGACAATGGCGTTGGCTTTGATGTAAATATGCCAAGAAAGGGAATAGGACTTCATAATATCAGTAGCCGTACAGACGTTTATAATGGCTTATTGGAAATAAAAACTTCACCGGGTAATGGCTGCGAAATTTACATTAAGTTTCCCTATACTCCGCTGCAGGAAGAAGCAAGAAATAGTTAAGCGGGATGTCTTGATTCCTTGATGGCAGTCAGGTATTTCTTTCTGATCACTTGCTGAACGGGTTCGTCTGACAGTTTACTTTCCAGCCAGGAAATGATATCGAGGTACATGAAAGCCCTGTTGCCCGTATTACTTTTCTCCAATGGTTTCAACTCTGTAAGCAGTGATGCAAAGAGAGGTTTAATCTGTTTAGGTGTCAATCGAAGTGCTTGTCGTAAGAAGGCAAAGATTTTTTCTTCAACAATACTCAGATTTTTCATTTTATACATAAATCGGTATACCGATTTCAATAGGTATTGCAACAGGTCATAATTACCCAGTTCATAGTGCGCTATAAGATGTAATAGCCGGGCATAACATTGAAGGTCTGTTCTCAAATCAACTTTTAATTGTATGATCTTATTCAGGTAATCAATGCTTTGTTCATACAGGCCACTGCCAAAATACAGGGAAGCAAATTTGTAGTAAAAAACGAGCACCCGGTGTCTGTCGAGAAATAACTCATATTCTTTCAATTTCTCCTCTATATATGGAACCAAGTGTAGCCCTTCCGTGAAAGTTCCCATCATGAAGTGACTGTTGATACGGGAAGTATAGAGATAGATGAAAGTCTGAAGCTGGTTGTTCTTATTGTGCTGTACAATCGGTGTTCCAATGAATTCTTCCATCTGCTGCATCACTTCATTGAATTTCTGATAATTTCTCAAGTCAAAATGGGCGCCCAACAAGTTATGCAGTCCTTTGATGTAGGAGGCCGTTTCTATTGTGATCATTTTTTCATCTGAATGAAACAGGTCTACCCATTTTTGGCAGTATCGATAGTAAGATAAAAATTGCTGAGTAATGAAAGCATGCCAGCAATAACATTGGTATAAATAAAGTCGCTCATAAAACCCCTTCTCTGTTTGTGCTGCTTCTATGGCGGGATGCGATAATAAAATTTCAATATTTTTCCGATCCTCATCGTTTCTGGCATGTCCGTTCTTTATGTACCAGCTATACAGCTGCAGCGAGAGGTTAGACAGATCACCTATTAATTGTACCCTTCGGTTCACTTCATCAACTTCCGAGCTGAGCTCTTCTGCCCGATTCTGCAGGCTGCGGGTAATGTGCAGGGCTTCAATCTTTTTTTCTAAAAATAAAATTTGCTGCAGATAGGTTGCCTGGTTGTTGCTCTTTGTGAATTCTTTTACCTTCTCTAATACCTTCAGGCTCTGAAGATATAGTCCCTTATTGTATAGTATCCGGGCAAAATCGAGTTGCTCGTGTATCTGCAGATCAATGTTGTCATCGTGTTTTAGAAGCCGCAGGCTCGCCAGTATCTCCCTGTAAAGATGAGCCTTCAAGTTCGAAAGTTGCTGTTTTTGCAGAGAAGGATTTTTTTTGAGTAGCAGTTCCTCGTCGTATTGCTTCATCGCTTCCAGGGCATCAAATAACTGAACGATCTTAAGGTCGGCACTGCCGGTGTTGCGGGTTATATAAAGCTTAAAATTCCTTTTTTCAGACCTTTCGAGGGACTGAATCAGTTGAAAAAGGGTGTCGGCAGACCGGTTGGGCATCGTATTTTTTTTATTCCTAAAGCCAATAAATTCAAGGGTTTCAGGGCACTATCGGGTGTTTATCTGTTGTAAAATACGCCCTATTTTGACCCTATAACTGGCTTTTTCATCACTAAATTCGACTATTTCCCGCTTATTTTCTCCTACGGTGCTGCCGCAGGATGCAATAATCAACTGAAATCTAACATTTTTTGACCTTATTTCAAATGCCATGGAAAAACAAGTATTCATTTTTGACACCACCCTCCGCGATGGAGAGCAGGTACCGGGGTGCAAACTCAATACACGTGAAAAAGTATCACTTGCGCTGCAACTGGAAGCTTTAGGGGTTGATGTAATCGAGGCTGGGTTCCCTATCTCTAGTCCGGGCGACTTTGAATCGGTTAGTGAGATTGCAAAAATTATCAAAGATGCTACGGTATGTGGATTGACAAGGGCCGTGCAAAAAGATATTGAGGTTGCCGGTGCCGCATTGAAAGGAGCTCGCCGTTCTCGTATACATACCGGCATTGGGACTTCCGATTTCCATATCAAAGCGAAATTCAATACAACCAGGGAAGAGATTCTGCGCCGCTCGGTGCAGGCTGTCAAGTGGGCCCGTCAATTTACCGATGACGTGGAATTTTTTGCAGAGGATGCCGGCAGAACAGATAATGACTATCTCGCACAGATAGTAGAAGCAGTAATCGCTGCAGGCGCTACTGTAGTAAATATTCCTGATACCACCGGGTATTGCCTGCCAGCACAATATGGCGCAAAAATTGCTTTCTTAATGAACCATGTACCAAACATCGATCGTGCCATTTTATCTTGTCATTGCCACAATGATCTGGGCATGGCTACTGCGAATTCCATCTCCGGGGTTATCAATGGTGCACGTCAGATCGAATGTACCATAAACGGTATTGGAGAGCGGGCAGGCAACACCTCCCTTGAGGAAGTAGTAATGGTATTGAAGCAACACAAAGACCTGGGGTTATACACCCGCATCAAGACTCCAATGCTGAATCCGATCAGCCGATTGGTCTCTGAAACCATGCGTGTGCCGGTTCAACCCAACAAAGCCATAGTCGGTGCCAATGCCTTTTCGCATTCCTCTGGTATTCACCAAGACGGATTTTTAAAAGATGCTCAAACCTATGAAATCATTAGTCCGGAAGAAGTAGGGGCAGAGGGCAGTAAAATCGTACTCACCGCACGCAGTGGTCGCAGTGCACTGGCGTATCGTTTCCAGAAACTCGGATATGACTTTACGCGGGATGACATCGATGTTTTATATGAGCAGTTTCTTGGAGTTGCAGATCGACAAAAAGAAGTAGGTGAGGAAAATTTACATGAACTTGCAAAAGCTTATAAAGAAACAATAGTACCAGCACAATAAGCTGAGTTATCAGCAGTAATTCATACGTATGGGATTGACATTATTTGATAAAATTTGGAATAGCCACGTTGTGCAGGAAATACCTGACGGACCTTCCGTGCTTTATATTGACCGCCATTTTATACATGAGGTTACCAGTCCGCAGGCATTTCGGGGCATAGAGAAAAGAGGCTTACAACTTTTTCGTCCAAAACAGATTGTGGCTACCGCTGACCACAATGTACCCACCCTCCATCAACATTTGCCCATTCGCGATGAGCTCTCGCGACTTCAGGTGCAACAACTGATAGAAAATTGTGGAAGGCATGACATTGAGTTATACGGCTTGGGCCATCCGAATCAGGGCATCGTTCATGTGATTGGCCCTGAATTGGGTGTAACACAACCTGGTATGACCATTGTTTGTGGAGACAGCCATACTTCCACCCACGGAGCTTTTGGTACCATCGCTTTTGGAATTGGTACCAGTGAAGTGGAAATGGTATTCGCTTCGCAATGTCTTTTACAAAGTAAGCCGCGCCAAATGCGGATTCATATTGAAGGAACCCTGATGCCGGGGGTAGTGGCAAAAGATATTATTCTTTTCATCATTGCTCAAATATCGGCTAGTGGTGCTACGGGATATTTTGTAGAATATGCGGGCTCGGCAATCCGACAGCTTTCTATGGAAGCTCGGATGACCATTTGTAATATGAGTATAGAAATGGGTGCCAGAGGCGGACTCATAGCGCCGGATGATATAACCTATTCCTATATGAAAGGTCGTCCTTTTGCACCCGCAGGGAAGGACTGGGATCTGCAATTAGCAAAATGGCAACAACTGTATTCTGACACGGATGCTGAATTTGATACTGAATTACATATCCGGGCAGAAGAGATTGAACCCATGATTACTTATGGCACGAATCCGGGAATGGGAATGTCGATACGTCAGCATATTCCCCGTATTGAAAGCTTGTCGGATGAAGCGTCAAAAAATAATTTAAAGAAGTCACTTGCCTATATGGGACTTGAAGCAGGTCAACCTTTGTTGGGAATGCCGGTGCAGCATGTGTTCATTGGCAGTTGTACCAATTCAAGGATAGAAGACCTTCGATTGGTAGCCTCTCTCGTGAAAGGAAAAAAGAAACATCCTGATGTGCAGGTACTGATTGTACCCGGCTCACAGGAAGTGGCACGTCAGGCCAGACGTGAGGGACTCGATACCATATTTGAAGAAGCGGGTTTTGAATTGCGGCAGGCAGGCTGCAGCGCCTGTCTGGGTATGAATGAAGATAAAGTACCCGCAGGAGAATATTGTATCAGCACGAGCAATCGAAATTTTGAGGGCAGGCAAGGAGCAGGTGCCAGAACCTTACTGGCTAGTCCGCTCACAGCTGCCGCTGCTGCTTTAACGGGAAAGATCACCGATGTAAGAACCCTGCTTTCCTGAGCAGACTTTGATTCAATTCAAGCGTACAAGTAAAGAAGAAAATGCAACCTCTGAAAGAAATACACAGCCGATTTGTTCCTTTGCCGGTAGAGAACATCGACACCGACCAGATCATTCCTGCCAGATTTTTAAAGGCAACCACGCGAGATGGATTTGGGAAGAATCTTTTTCGCGACTGGCGTTATCAAAACAATGATGAGCAGCAACCCATTTCATCCTTTGTTTTGAATCAGCCACAGTATAGTGGTGCTATATTGGTTGCAGGCAAAAATTTTGGTTGTGGCTCTTCCCGCGAGCATGCTGCGTGGGCATTGCAGGATTATGGTTTCAAGGCGGTCGTATCCAGCTTCTTTGCTGATATTTTTAAGAACAATGCACTGAACAATGGAGTACTCCCTGTGAAAGTAAGTGACGCATTTCTTGCCAGCATATTTCAGCTGGGCGCTGAACAGGAATTACACATTGATGTGGCAGAACAAGCCATTACCATCGTTGCTACAGGCGATCAAGAATCATTTGACATCAATTCTTATAAAAAAACGTGCTTACTGAATGGATACGATGATATTGATTACCTCATCAGTATACAGTCAGCGATAGAAAAATTCGAGACAACCCGTAAATGACTTCTTCATTATCTGCGGGCATAGCCTTGTAAAAGAAAAATAAATGGAAAAAAAGATTACAGTAATTAATGGCGACGGTATTGGACCGGAAGTGACAGCTCAATCTGTAAAAGTTCTGGAGGCGATTGCCAGCGTACATGGACATGCATTTCACTATGAGTATTGTCTCATGGGTGCCGCTGCTATAGATCAAACCGGAGAGCCGCTACCCCAAGCAACCATTGACAGCTGCATGCAATCAGATGCTATTCTTTTTGGGGCCATCGGTCATCCCAAATACGATAATGATCCTGCTGCCAAAGTACGACCTGAGCAGGGGCTCTTACAATTACGTAAAGAGTTACAATTGTTTGCCAATATCCGTCCCGTTACTACCCATGCGAGCTTACAACATTTATCTCCCCTGAAAGACAAACAACTCAAGGGAGTAGATTTTGTAATATTCCGGGAGTTGACAGGCGGCATCTATTTTGGTAAAAAGGAAAAGAGTGAAGACGGGAATACTGCTTCTGACACCTGCACGTATCATCGTTTTGAAATAGAGCGTGTGGCACAGCTTGCTTTTCAATATGCCCGACAACGCAGAAAGAAACTAACATTGGTTGATAAGGCAAATGTGCTCGAGTCTTCCAGATTGTGGCGTCAGATAGTTCAGGATATGGCACCTATTTATCCCGATGTGAAAGTCGATTATATGTTCGTCGACAATGCAGCCATGCAAATCATACTGTATCCTTCACAATTTGATGTGGTTCTAACTGAAAATATGTTTGGTGATATACTGAGTGATGAAGCCAGCGTATTAAGTGGATCACTTGGCTTACTTCCTTCTGCCTCGGTTGGTAATAATACAGCTCTCTTTGAGCCGATACATGGATCTTATCCGCAAGCAGCGGGGAAAGATGTTGCCAATCCATTGGGTTCAATTTTATCAGCCGCGATGCTGCTCGATCATCTTGGCTTATCGGATGAAGCTGCACAAGTACGTGAAGGTGTAAACTGGACTTTAAAAAGTGGTTTTGTGACTTTAGACATAGATCCCGTGAATAACTATTCGACCAGTGCCATTGGTGATTTAATTGCGGGTTTTATTACCCGACATGCGGATCAGTCAGGAAAAACCGGGCATGGTCAAATGAATCAGTCGACCATCATATAGTATTTCTGATCTGTGCCAGACACAGCAGTGTTTAGTAAATAGTTCTTTTTTTTCTCGCGGGCTTTGGTTATATTTGATCTGCTTAACTGAAATTCATGTACAGCAGTTTCAATCAAATCATCACCCGTGTTCTGGTAATTATTACCGTGATTACCATTACCATTCCGGTTTTTCCGGGAGGTTGAGTTGTTGACTGTATTGGAAAAAGATAACAACCCCGCCTCTTAGAGCCGGGGTTTTTTTATATATAAACGTGAACTGAAAAAATAGGTAAGATGACTAAATATTATGATGAAAATACCCTCATGTACCTGAACGGAAATTTCGTTCGCGCTGCAGATGCTCGCATGGATTTCTATAGTCAGTCACTCCATTACGGCTACTCCGTTTTTGAGGGCATTCGTTCATATAGCACCACCAATGGGAGCACCCGCATCTTTAAGCCGGTAGAGCATTTTGATCGACTCAAGCAATCTGCAGAAGCCATTAACATGCCGTATGAATGGACAACGGATGAGTTGATTCAAATTACCTACGAATTACTTGCCAAGAATCAATTAGGCGATGCTTATATACGTCCGGTTGTATATGCACCTGCAAATATGAGTTTTGCACCAAACGAGCATTCCTATATTTTGATACAGGCCTGGCAAATGGCACCCTTTCTGGGCGAAAAATTATTACGTGTGCGTACTTCCTCTTTTCAACGACCCAATCCGCAGGCATTTCACATGCGGGCAAAAGCAGCCGGGCATTATGTCAACTCAATTATTGCGAGTCAGGAAGCACGCGCGAATGGGTATGATGAAGCATTGCTGCTAGATATCAATGGTCACGTTGCAGAGGCCCCCGGGGCGAATGTATTTATGGAAAAAAATGGCATACTCTTTACGCCTCCTGCCGGGCACATTTTGCCCGGTATTACGCGGGCAACTGTACTTGAAATCGCAGCACAACTGCAACTGCCAGTTGAGGAGGTGCATTTTCAGGTAAGTGATATGCTGCATGCGGATGCGGCATTCTTCTGCGGTACTGCAGTGGAAGTAATTGGCCTGGCTTCTCTCGATGATCAGCCATTTGCTGCCAAATGGGAAACAACCCGAAGTGCGCAAATACAAAAAGCCTATAAAGAAAAGGTAACAGAGCCGGTTGCAAGTACGACAACAGTCCCCGTTGCATAAAAGTCGAAGGATATGTCAAACGAAATGAACAAATACAGTAAAGTTCTTACGCAAGATGAAACGCAGCCCGCTGCTCAGGCTATGTTATATGGTATCGGACTAACCGATGCTGATTTGCAAAAAGCTCAGGTAGGCATTGCCAGCATGGGGTACGATGGAAATACCTGCAATATGCACCTGAATGATCTTGCCCGTGAAATTAAGAAAAGCATTTGGGCGAATGATATGGTCGGACTCATCTTCAATACCATTGGTGTGAGTGATGGTATGAGTAATGGTACCGATGGTATGCGTTATTCCCTGGTCAGCCGGGATGTAATTGCCGATTCAATCGAAACCATTTGTGGGGCACATTATTATGATGGATTGATTGCGGTTCCCGGTTGTGATAAAAATATGCCGGGTTGCCTCATTGCGATGGGTCGCTTGAATAGACCCAGCATCATGGTGTATGGTGGAACCATCGCCCCTGGTCATTATAAAGGACAACAGCTCAACATCATTTCCGCATTCGAGGCCTTGGGAGAAAAAATAGCCGGAAAATTGTCAGCGGAAGATTTCAAAGGAATAATTCAGCATGCTTGTCCGGGTGCAGGCGCTTGTGGCGGCATGTATACTGCTAATACCATGGCTTCGGCTATTGAGGCACTTGGTATGAGCCTTCCTTATTCTTCTTCTAATCCCGCAACGAGTGAAGCAAAACAGCAAGAATGTATAGAAGCAGGTAAGGCAATTCGGATTTTACTCGAGCAAGATATAAAGCCCAGTGATATTCTTTCGCGCAAGTCATTCGAAAATGCTGTTACGATGGTAATGGTGCTGGGAGGCAGTACCAATGCAGTTCTTCATCTCCTGGCGATGGCAAGAAGTGTGGGGGTAGAACTTACACAAGACGATTTTCAGCGAATCAGCGATCGTACACCTGTTCTCGCAGACTTCAAGCCCAGTGGAAAATACCTGATGCAGGATCTGCATCCCTATGGAGGCGTACCGGCTGTTATGAAATATATGCTAAAAAAGGGAATGTTACATGGTGACTGTTTAACTGTGACTGGTAAAACGGTTGCCGAAAACCTTGCCCAGGTTCCAGATATAGATTTTGAACAGCAGGATATAATACATCCGGTTGAAAACCCTGTAAAATCAACCGGGCACCTACAGATCTTATACGGCAATCTGGCAACGGGTGGTAGTGTTGCCAAGATCAGTGGGAAAGAGGGTGAAATCTTCAAGGGCCCGGCACGCGTATTCGATGGTGAGTTTGAATTGGTGGAAGGAATCAATTCTGGAAAAATTCGTCCGGGTGATGTGGTAGTCATTCGTTACGTAGGCCCTAAAGGCGCACCCGGTATGCCTGAAATGCTCAAACCCACTTCTGCAATTATTGGGGCCGGCTTGGGTAAATCGGTTGCATTGATTACAGATGGACGCTTCAGTGGCGGAACACATGGATTCGTGATTGGTCACGTAATGCCCGAAGCATTTGATGGCGGCAATATAGCATTGGTGAAAGATGATGATATCATTGAGGTGAATGTAAAAACAAAGGCTATGATGCTTTTTGTCAGTGATGAGGAAATGGCTGCCCGCAGGGCAGCTTGGCAACAGCCGCCACTAAAAGTTAGTAAGGGATTATTATTCAAGTATGCCCGTCAGGTGAAAGATGCCTCTCAAGGATGCGTAACAGATGAAATATAAATAATTGTAAACTCATTTGTATGTCAACAGTACAAGCAACACCCACCACTTCTGCTTCAACACCTTCGGAGGTTATACCACAAATTTCCGGATCAAAAGCTGTTTTGGAAGCACTTGTGGCAGAGGGAGTAGATACGGTATTTGGTTATCCGGGTGGCGCCATCATGCCCATCTATGATGCCTTATTTGATTTTAACGACCGGCTGAAACACATACTCGTTCGACATGAGCAAGGAGGCATTCACGCCGCACAAGGGTATGCAAGGGCTTCCGGTAGGGTAGGTGTCGTATTTGCTACCAGTGGCCCAGGTGCTACCAACCTCGTAACAGGATTGGCAGATGCCATGATTGACAGTACGCCGGTTGTAGCTATTACCGGACAAGTATTTGCTCACTTATTAGGTACCGATGCTTTCCAGGAGACCGATGTAATTAACATCACTTCCCCCATTACCAAATGGAATTATCAGGTAACAGATGCCTCTGAAATACCTGCCGTACTGGCCAAAGCGTTTTATATCGCCCGCAGTGGTCGCCCTGGCCCGGTATTGATTGATATTACTAAAAATGCACAATTACAGATAATCGACTATAGCGGCTATACGCCCTGTCATCATGTTAGAAGCTACCGCCCCAAACCAATCATCCGAAAAGAATTCATTGAGGAAGCGGCACGACTGATTAATGCGGCTAAGCAACCATTTGTGATTTTCGGTCAAGGTGTGATTTTGGGAAAAGCAGAGAACGAATTCCAACAATTTATAGAAAAGGGAAACTTCCCGGCTGCCTGGACCATCCTCGGTCTTAGTGCCCTCCCCACCAATCATCCATTAAATGTGGGTATGCTGGGTATGCATGGTAATTATGGACCAAATGTGCTGACCAATGAATGTGATGTACTCATCGCTGTAGGCATGCGTTTTGACGACAGGGTAACGGGTCGACTCGATAAATATGCCAAGCAAGCTAAAATCATTCATCTCGATATAGATCCTTCTGAAATAGATAAGAATGTAAAGGCAACCGTTGGGGTTTGGGGAGATTGTAAAGAAACCCTGCCGCTCTTGACCCAGCTGATCGAAAAAAATGATCACAGCAATTGGATGCAGCGATTTAAGGACCATGATGCTGAGGAAAATAAAGAAGTCATCTTTAATGAATTACATCCTGAGTCTCCTGTACTGACCATGGGTGAAGTAATCCGTTACCTCAATGAAATCACAGGCGGTGATGCCATCATAGTTACAGATGTAGGTCAGCACCAAATGGTCGCCTGCCGCTACGCTAAATTCACGCAGTCCAAAAGTAATATTACCTCCGGGGGATTGGGTACGATGGGGTTTTCTCTTCCCGCAGCCATAGGAGCTAAGTTCGGAGCACCTGACCGAACAGTGGTAGCTATCATCGGTGATGGCGGTGTTCAAATGACCTTACAGGAACTGGGCACCATCATGCAAACAGAAACCGATGTAAAAATTCTCATATTGAATAATCATTTCCTCGGCATGGTACGTCAATGGCAACAACTTTTTCATGATAAGCGCTATTCATTCGTAGACATAGCTAGTCCCGACTATGTTAAGCTGGCCGATGCCTACGGTATACCCGGTGCCAGTGTCAGTACACGCGATGCACTTCCTGGTGCAATAAAAACGATGTTACATCATAAAGGAGCCTATCTATTGGAGGTGATGGTTGGGAAGGAAAATAATGTTTTCCCCATGGTGCCTCAGGGTTGCAGTACCAGTGAAATACGCTTAAAATAAATACGTCACTATCAATTTAAGGCAATGAAACAGGAATATACCATCACCGTTTATACAGAAAATCACATCGGATTGCTTGTCCGGATTGCCACTATTTTTTCCCGTCGCAAGATCAATGTGGAAAGTTTGAATACATCACCCTCGGAGGCGGAAGGTATACATCGCTTTACCATTGTGATTGATGAAACGGAGGAGGTGGTTCGTAAGCTTGCGCGCCAGATTGAGAAGCAGGTTGAAGTGTTGAAGGCGTATTATAATAGCAATGAGGAGATCATCTGGCAAGAGTTGGCACTCTATAAAGTGCCGACAGCGCAAATTGCTGAAAAAGTGAAGGTTGAACGTCTGTTGCGCGAGCACGGCGCGCGGGCTGTAGTGATTAGAAATGATTATGTGGTATTTGAAACAGTGGGCCACCGCGAGGAGACCGACAGGCTGGTGCAGGTACTGGCTCCATTCGGACTGATTGAATTTGTTCGGAGTGCGCGCGTTGCCATTATTAAAGACAGCAAAGGCTTTCATGAAAAGCTGCGTGAATTTGAACAGACTGAGCCGAAGGCTGAGCTGGTGGAGAATGAATACCTCAATCGGCAGAAAGAAGTTTTTTCTATGTAATTCTAAAAAATAGTTTAACATCAAACAAAATCAAATGGCAAAATTAAATTTCGGCGGTGTAGAAGAAAATGTAGTTACCCGCGATGAATTTCCTCTGGCAAAAGCACAAGAAGTTTTAAAAAATGAAGTAGTAGCAGTAATCGGATATGGGGTGCAGGGTCCGGGGCAGGCACTTAATCAAAAAGAAAACGGCATTCATGTGATTATTGGGCAACGAAAAAACTCCAAGAGTTGGGATAAGGCGGTCGCAGACGGATTCGTTCCCGGTGAATCACTCTTTGAGATCGAAGAAGCATTACAAAAGGGTACAATTATATGCTACCTGCTAAGTGACGCAGCGCAAATTGCTATGTGGCCTACCGTAAAGAAACACCTGACACCCGGAAAAGCACTTTATTTTTCTCATGGGTTTGGCATCACCTATAATGATCAAACAGGTATTATTCCTCCTGCTGATGTAGACGTATTTCTGGTGGCTCCCAAGGGTTCTGGTACCTCTTTGCGTCGTATGTTCCTACAGGGTCGCGGATTGAATAGTAGTTATGCCATTTTTCAGGATGCTACCGGAAAAGCATTCGATCGGGTAATCGCACTCGGTATAGCCATTGGAAGTGGCTACCTGTTTGAAACTGATTTCAAAAAAGAAGTTTACAGTGACCTAACTGGAGAACGTGGAACACTGATGGGTGCTATTCAGGGCATATTCGCAGCACAATACCAGGTTTTGCGCTCCAAGGGGCACTCACCTTCTGAAGCCTTCAATGAAACAGTAGAAGAGCTTACACAATCACTGATGCCTTTGGTAGCTGAAAATGGCATGGATTGGATGTATGCCAACTGCTCTACAACTGCACAACGTGGTGCTTTAGATTGGTGGAAGAAATTTCGCGATGCCACCTTACCCGTTTTCAATGAGCTGTACGAGAGTGTGGCAACCGGTAAAGAAGCTGCCAAATCAATTGAGAGTAATAGCAAGCCCGACTACCGTGAAAAACTTGAAGTTGAGTTGAAGGAATTAAACCAGAGTGAAATGTGGCAGGCAGGAAAAACTGTGCGAAGTCTTCGTCCTGAAAACAATTAATATTTATAAGCAGTAGTTTTTTTCATGTCAGCAACCATCGCAGATTACGGACTCGATTTTACGGGAACACGCGACCGGCTCAAACGGGTAGTAAAACATACACCCTTGACCTTGAGTCGAACTTTGTCGCGTAAATACAATTGTCAGGTCTATCTCAAAAGGGAAGATCTGCAGGTTGTGCGTTCCTACAAGTTGCGTGGTGCTTTTAATATGTTGAGCCGGTGCACACCCGAGCAATTGAAAAATGGCGTTGTTTGTGCCAGTGCGGGAAATCATGCACAGGGGTTTGCCTACAGCTGCCGAAAGCTGCAGGTGAAAGGCGTCATTTTCATGCCCATTATCACACCCAAACAAAAAGTATCCCAAACCAGCATGTTTGGTGAGAATTGGATAGAAGTTATTTTAGTGGGCGACACGTATGATGATTGTGCACAGGCAGCCCTCAAGTATACCGCAGATAATGACATGGTGTTCATACCTGCATTTGATGATCGGCGAATCATAGAGGGCCAGGCAACGGTGGGGATGGAGATACTGGAAGACCTGGCCATAATTGATTATTTATTCTTACCGGTTGGCGGCGGCGGCCTCAGTGCAGGGGTAGGTGCGTATTTAAAGAGGTACTCGCCTCAAACAAAAATTATTGGGGTCGAACCCGCCGGAGCTCCTTCGATGCTCGAAGCAATCAAAGCCGGTCATCCGGTTGTGTTAGAAAATATCGATCGATTTGTTGATGGGGCAGCTGTAAAAAAAGTGGGCGATGTGACTTTTACATTTTGTAAGGATGTATTAGATGAAATGTATCTCGTACCCGAAGGGAAAATCTGTAGTACCATCCTGCAACTTTATAACCAGGACGCAATTGTAGTGGAACCTGCCGGCGCCATGTCTATTGCAGCATTAGATGATTATGCAGAACAGCTTGTAGGAAAGAATGTAGTATGTATCGTCAGTGGCGGTAACAATGACATAGATCGCATGCAGGAAATAAAAGAGCGGTCGCTGCAATATGAAGGACTGAAGCATTATTTTCTGATACGATTTGCTCAACGACCTGGTGCTTTGAAGGAGTTCGTAAGTCATGTGCTTGGACCACAAGATGACATCACGCGTTTCGAGTACATGCAAAAACATAATAAGGAAACCGGCCCCGCCCTCGTCGGTATTGAGCTAAAAGATAAAAGCGACTATGCAGATTTGATTAGGAATTTGAATCAATACCAGATAAATTATACGGAGATAAAACCGGAAGACAATTTATTTGGCTATCTGATATAGTTCCGGCTGTATCGGGGGCATTTTCTGATGATATACTGAAATAGATTCTAAAAGCAGAATTGATAATACATGCAAGTAATCAAATTTGGCGGCAGTTCAGTTGCCGGTGCAGAGCAGATAAAGAAGGTAATTACTATCGTACAAGGTGCGATTGCAACTGATCAGACGATATTGGTGGTTTCTGCTATGGGCGGAATAACAGACCGACTCATAAAAGCCGGAGAGCTCGCTGCTATTGGCGATATAAATTACCAGCAGCTTTTGAGGGAAATGGAAGTTCGTCACCTTGAGACGGTTCGCTCTCTATTGCCTATACAGCAGCAAAGTGCAACCCTTAGTCGGGTAAAGCAACAGTTCAATCAGCTGGAAGGTTTCTGTGAAGGCGTTTTCTTATTAGGGGAGCTTTCTCCCCGCACCATCGACACTATCATCAGCTATGGTGAGCTATTGTCTTCCCTGATTATCTCTGCTGCATTAGAGGGAATGCACATCCAGCAACGCTGGACCGACCCAAGGGAACTGATTATCACCGACAGTCAGTTTGGAAGGGCAGCAGTGGATTTCACTTCCACCAACCCAAAGATAAAAGAATATATCCTGGCACATCCCGGCGGATTATATGTAGTTCCGGGTTTTATTGCTGCTGATGCCAACAGGCAAACAACCACCCTGGGCAGAGGGGGCTCGGATTATACAGCAGCCATATTTGCAGCAGCCCTCGATGCGAAGGTGTTGGAGATATGGACAGATGTCAGCGGTATGATGACTGCCGACCCACGCTTGGTTCAGCATCCACGTGTAATACCTCGCATTTCTTACCAGGAAGCTATGGAGCTTTCTCACTTTGGGGCGAAGATTATTTATCCGCCCACCATTCAACCGGTAATGAATCGGGAAATTCCTGTCCGAATCAAGAACACATTTTCGCCAGATGATTTTGGAACTGTAATAGAAAAAGACGCTGTTGCTTCCGATGGATTCATTCGTGGCATCAGCAGTATTAGTAAAATCTCACTATTGAGTCTCGAAGGAAGTGGTATGATTGGTATTCCCGGATTTTCAAAAAGATTGTTTGAAGCACTGGCAGAGGGCGGTATCAATGTAATTCTCATTACGCAAAGTTCTTCCGAGCACTCTATTTGTGTAGGAATCAATGAGGCCGATGCAGCTGCTGCAAAACTAGTGGTCGATCGCTTTTTTGCTGCTGAAATATCCAGCGGAAAGGTCGAGCCCCTGCAAGTAGAGAGCGGCCTCGCCATTTTAGCTTTAGTAGGAGAGCAAATGAAAAGCCATCCCGGGGTAAGTGGAAAAATGTTTGGTGTGTTAGGACGTAATGGGATAAATGTACGGGCTATTGCTCAGGGTTCATCGGAAAGAAACATTTCTGCCGTACTCCAGGAAAAAGATGTAAAAAAAGCCATCAACGTTTTACACGAAGCATTTTTTGAAACGACCTATAAGCAATTGAATGTATTCATAGCGGGTACCGGAAATGTAGGTAGTAAGCTGATCGGACAGCTACATCAGCAATTTGCTTATTTACAAGAGCATCTGCGAATACAGATTAGGGTCACCGGCCTGGCCAACAGCAAACGAATTTTGATACAGGAAGAAGGTATTGATCTGACTAACTGGCGCAATGAATTGGCGGCAGCGACTGCTGGTAATATCCATGAGTTTGTACAGGCTATTCGATCTGCCAACCTTCGAAACAGTGTTTTTGTTGATGTGACGGCGAACGATGCGGTTGCCGGTGTTTATAATGCCTTACTCGAAAAAAGTGTATCAGTAGTTGCCTGTAATAAAATTGCCTGTTCGTCGTCTTATGAACAGTATCGCTACCTGAAACTGTTGGCCCGCGAGTATGGTGCTCATTTTTTATTTGAGACCAATGTCGGCGCCGGGTTACCCGTAATTGGAACTCTGAATGATTTGTTGAGAAGTGGCGATACCATCCGAACCATACAAGCGGTTTTATCGGGAACATTGAATTTTGTATTTAATACGTATGATGGAACGATTCCCTTTGCCCATGTGGTCAAGCAGGCGCAGGAAGAAGGGTATACCGAGCCCGACCCAAGATTAGATCTGGGTGGAACAGATGTGATGCGAAAAATTATGATATTGGCGCGGGAAGCCGGTCAGCCACTTGAAATGAATGACATTGCCAACCATCCCTTTTTACCTGCCTCCTGTTTCGAGGGAAGTGTGGAAGACTTTTATCAGGAAATGGAAAAACAGGAATCTCATTTTCAGCAATTATATGCAGCCGCTAACTCGAACAATTGCAAACTAAAGTTTGTGGCAACCTATCAGGAGGGAAAGGCTTCAGTTGGGTTACAGCATATTACACCAGGTTCAGACTTCTATCATTTATATGGGAAGGACAATCTTATTTTGTTTTATACAGCAAGATATCCTGAACAGCCTATGGTGATAAAGGGTGCCGGTGCAGGTGCTGAGGTTACTGCCTCCGGCGTATTTGCAGATATAATAAGGGTAGCCCGATAAGTATTCAGTCGCTTTTATGTCGCTAAACGCAATCATACGACTTCAATTTTCTCCACTCAATGATCCGGGTGGACTTGACATATCCGATAATGATAGGATAGAAGTACGTTCGCCCGCTACTGTGGCCAATATGGTTTGTGGTTTTGATGTGTTGGGATTTGCAGTTGAAGAGCCTTATGATACCATGCACCTACGATTAAGGGATGAACCGGGAATAGCTATTGTACATGAAGATCATTATGGCTTATCTGTTGATCCATTGCAAAACGTAGCCGGTGTTGCCTTATTGGCGATGCTGGAAGAAATCGGCAGGCAGGATATTGGACTAGAACTGCGTATCAATAAGCAGATTAAGCCCGGCAGTGGTGTTGGTTCGAGTGCCGCAAGTGCAGCCGGGGCTGTTGTGGCAGCCAATGAACTACTGCAGCAGTCTTTCAGTAAAGCAGATCTGGTACGTTTTGCCATGCATGGTGAAAAGCTGGCTTCGGGGGTTAAACATGCAGATAATATTGCACCCTGTATCTATGGGGGCGTTACCCTGATTCGCTCCATATTTCCACTTGATATTGTAACACTGCCGGCCCCTGATCTTTATGTAACGATCGTACATCCTCAAATTGAAGTAAGAACATCCGATGCCAGGAGTATTTTAAGGCAGCATATACTGCTGCGTGATGCGATTCGCCAATGGGGAAATATTGCAGGCCTTGTCGCCGGGTTACTAAAAAATGATCATGACCTGATCGGGCGGTCACTCGAAGATGTTTTAATAGAACCGGTTAGGAGTATTTTAATACCCGGCTTTGACGATGTAAAAAGACGAAGCAAAAGCGCTGGTGCATTGGGTGGCGGAATCTCTGGCTCAGGGCCTTCTATCTTTATGCTCAGCACAGAAGAAAAAACTGCAGAAGCAGTGGGTGCAGAGATGCGTGCCATTTATACAGCTATTGGACTCGAGCACCATACTTATGTGACCCGCATTTGCTCTGCTGGCATAACGATGAACCGGCATAAGCCGAATTCTAATCACTGATACCATGTATATTTTTTGAAATGAAATATTATAGCCTACAGGACCCATCTTATTGCGTTAGTTTCGAGGCGGCGACTAGTATGGGACAGGCACCCAACAAGGGACTTTTCTTTCCGGAGAAAATACCTGTATACTCTTCTGTCGAACTGCGTGCAATGCTTGCTTTGAATCCGGAAGAATTGTCATTTCGAATCATGCAACCCTATGTGTCGAAATCTATTCCCGATGAGGTATTACGCCATATCATTGCAGATACCGTCAACTTTCCCTTCCCCCTTCACGCCCTTACCCCAAGTATCTCCACCCTTGAATTGTTTCATGGGCCTACCCTAGCATTTAAAGATGTGGGTGCTCGTTTTATGAGTAGGTGCCTGGGATATTTTTTCCGCCACTCTAATAATAAAGTGACCGTTCTGGTAGCAACTTCCGGCGATACCGGTGGTGCGGTGGCAAATGGATTTTTAGGCGTGGAAGGTGTTGAAGTCATTATCCTGTACCCACGTGGGAAAGTAAGTCCTATTCAGGAATTGCAGCTGACCACCTGTGGTGAAAACATTACTGCCTTAGCTGTTGAAGGTAATTTTGATGATTGTCAGGCAATGGTCAAATCGGCATTTATAGATAAGCAGCTAAGAAAAAAATACCAACTAACTTCAGCTAATTCTATCAATGTCGCACGCTGGTTACCCCAGCAGTTGTACTATTTTTTTGCCCTTCAACAATGGAATGATGTTGATGATCCCCCGGTGATAGCAGTTCCCAGTGGAAATTTTGGGAACCTTGGTGCCGGTTTGCTGGCCATGAAGTCGGGTTTGCCGGTTAAGCATTTTATCGCTGCCTGCAATACCAACGATGCAGTCGCTGCCTTCCTACAGGGGGCTACTTACGCACCGCGCCCTGCAGTATCGACGCTCTCTAATGCAATGGATGTAGGCGACCCCAGTAATTTTATTCGTATACTTGAAATTTTTTGCCAGCAAGTTGAATCCGTTCGAGCAGCTATTGCTGGATGTACGATTACGGATGATGAAACTTTACAAGTCATGCAAAGAATTTATCGCACGAATAGATATTTGCTCGATCCGCACGGAGCAGTAGCGATGCTTTCTCTTGAGCAATACCTAAATCATCATGAAAAACAGCGAGGAATTTTTTTGGCAACAGCGCATCCGGTGAAGTTTCCAGATGTTGTTGAGCGGGCAGCCGGTATACAGCCGGATTTTCCACCCGCCGCTAATGCATTATTGCAAAAAAAGCAGCAGTTCATTTCTATGCAACCCCGCTTCGATGCCTTTAAAACATGGATGTTAGAGCGGTAACCACTTAGAAGCATTCGAAGAAATCGGATGTATTTCTATGGTGAGCTACGTTATTTGTTTAGAACATCTTCCTTAGGTCAATAATATATTGCTGTGTTCCTTTCATATTGATAAGACCTTTTCTGGGTCTGTCGAGATCTACGATCAAATGAATACAGGCACATACCATCAGGGAAAATACCATACTAATGACAAACGGATTTCGTGATTTCGTTTGCTGGAATCCTAAAATAAAGCTACAGACGATGCAAAGCATAAAGAGCAACCAAAGAATTGAGTCAGGTACTGTAGCATTCTTTTCAGCGGTTCGGTTGACTACGATATCGAGCATGGCATTGAGTGAAGGAATCATCTGATTGGAGGCAACGAGGTTATCTTTTATTTTTGATGCCCTGGCAACTTCAGCCCAGATAAGATTTCCAACGCTATCGGTAGATGCGAGTGCTGTCTTTTCTTTTAGTATATCTTCACCTGCTTGAAAATAATTGATACGGGCTTCTACATACTCCTTTAAGTTCGCCCGTAAAATGTTTCGGGTTGAATCGGGGTAGAGATCACAGCGAAGAATAACAGTTCCTATGTCATTTGCCTCGGTTACCATTACATTTCTGCGTGACTCATACCTGGAAGCCGACATGCTGAATGTAAAGGCTAAGAGTAGCGCAAGTAATCCTAAAAGTGACCCCTCAATCGGATTGATGGTGTCATCAACATAGGAGCTAAAAGGACGCAACGTAGCCATTTTCTTCGCTACAAAGTATACGAGCACCATCAGTATAAAAAGCGTAACTGATATCTGAACTGCATCAAAACCTGATAAGAAAGATGGATTCATTTTTAATCGATTAATAGCTGATGGTTATATATTCATCTACCGTTTGTCCACCCCAATTTCTAACCTTATCTGATACCCATTTATTGAAGCGTTTACTTTTGCTGAGTTTTATTTTTCCTTCCCGTTTACAAATTTTGCCCTGGTTGATGATTGCTTCCTGACTAATAATAGTGCCATTGAATTCCATTTCGGTGGCTGATATCATTTGAAGTGTTCCGTCCATCGTCATATATCCCTTGTTATCTCTGCCTATTTGCTTACCTACAATACGGTATTTCCCATTACCTAAATTGGTTACAGTAGCTTTTCCCGGTTTATCCCAACTCATCCATTCTGCCCAGAAAATTTCAATATCACGGGTGCCGGTTCGAATGGCTGGTAGCGCAACAGTTTTATTGCGGGTATAAAATCCATCTACGTGTACATTTCTGCCAAACCCACAGGCAAATCCACCGGCAGTCGAAGTTTGCTGAATCGTTACTCCTTTATCAGTGAACTCAAAGCTGACCCGACAACTCGAGTCCTCATTCGTTCTGTAAAAGGTTCTGTCACCATATACCGTGAGAGAGTCTTTGATGAGGCCCAGGTTATTCGCGGGTGCTCCTGTTGAATACCTCAGGTGGAAAAGACTTTTATTGTTGACAGGCTCAGATACTATTAATTTACCAAAGGGGCCACCTGATTTAGCAGCTTGCGCTTCCGTTTTTTCGTTCAGCGTATAGGTGCCCGGCACAAGCGGAGACACCATCGAGGGTGTTTGTGCAAAAAGATAAGACGGGATGAAGATGGCAAGTAGCAGCGGGAAGAATTTCATTCGTAAGCGTTTTCTAAAATTAAACATCCTTTTTGAAACTGGAAGCGGACCATTAAAAAATGTGTACACATAACGGTGCTTTTATCCTTCGGCACCCTATTTTATTGATTTTCTGCTGATTGATTGAATGCGGTTTCCTTCACTGTGATTAAAAGTCATAAGCTTTTCTCCTTGGTCGTGAAAGAAGGGCTGTTGCCTCGGAATCGGGTTTACTGAATGTTTCCCGAACGGGATCCCAATAAATTTTCTTTCCTAGTTTCATAGCCATCCAGTGGAGTAAACAAGTGCTGCAGGTTCGATGGCCTACTTCTATTGGCGCAATCGGCTGTTGTTCCGTTTGTATGCACTCCAGCCAATTCAGGTGTTGCTCAGCACTTTCGTATAAATGTACTTCTTGCGGTGCTATAACTGAATTTAATAATGATGGGTTACTAGCATGAAGGGGATAGATACCGTTTTTGCCAATGATGGGTAAGCCCTGGTTGAGGATATATGCACCCCTGGCTACCCAGATCCATCCATCTGTTCCAATAAATCGAATGCCATTGGTTAATTCACTGGAAATAATCATGTGTACGCCATTCGCATATAAGGCTTCTGTTTTGCATTTTCCATGAACATCCCACAAGCCATCATATTTTTCATCTCTTTGTGGAAATAGGGCACTTCCCCAGATCTCAATAGGACCGCTGTATTCCATATCCATCGCCCAATGAGCGATATCAATATGGTGTGAACCCCAGTTCGTTATCATTCCTCCTCCAAACTGTTCGCATCTTAACCAGCCGGGTCGATTGTGAATGGTCTCTTTTCCCTTACTTCGGTTATGTACCCGGTCTTCTATAAATGGTACTTCCGGGGTTGTGCCCAACCAGGCATCATAATTCAAACCAGCCGGTATGGGCATGATGGTTTTATTTCCACCGGGCGGATCAGTGGGTAATCCTATTTCAATTTGCTGCAAGTGTCCAATTCTTCCATTTCGAACCAATTCAGCAGCCCGCTTAAATTGAGGCCAAGGATCTAGGGAACGCTGCTGACTTCCCAGTTGAACAATTTTTCCGGAAGCAAGCACGGCATCTCTCAATATTTTCCCCTCCTCAATGGTTAATGTTGCCGGCTTTTGTAAATAAACATGTTTGCCTGCCTGAACAGCGTGAACACTTACTACTGCATGTTGGTGATCGGGCAGACTGATTACAACTGCATCCACTTCCTTATTTAACAGCATTTCACGGTAGTCATAATAAACAGCTATTTCCCAGTCTCCCTTTAGTCCGCCATTTTCTTGGGCAGCTGTAATATAGCTATCGCGGATTATTTCGCTACAAGCATCGGCCCTGTCTTTGTCAACATCGCAGACTGCAATGATTCGTGCCTGACCGAAGCGGGCAAGTTGAGGTATATCATGGGCTAAGGCATTCCTTCCACACCCAATAATGCCTACCTGAATTCGGTTGCTGGGGGCAGTTTTACCGAAAACGGTGGAGGGTACAATCGAAGGAAATTCACTCATAGTGTAATATCAGCTGTCAGTAATGAGCGGAGCCATCGTTTTTGTTTATCGAAAAATTCGCTGTATTATCCGAAAGGCTGATCGATGGAGATACTTTGAGGTGTAAAAAAGCGGGGTCCTTCTTCAGTTATATACAGGCAATCTTCGAGTCGTATTCCAAACTCTCCCGGAATACAAATCGTAGGTTCATCGCTGAAGCACATACCCACACCAATGGGTGTCATATTTCCCTTTACGAAATTGGTCCATTCATGTCCTTCCATACCGATGCCATGTCCGGTTCGATGCGGCAATCCGGGCAGCCGGTAGTTTTTTTGGTACCCTGCATTTTCAATCACCGCTCTGGCAGCCGCATCTACTACTTCGCAGGGAGCTCCCAGCTTGATGGCAGCGAAGGCGGCATCTTGTGCTTTCTTCTCCAGGTTCCATACCGCTATTTGTTGATCGCTTGGTTTTCCCACCACAATAGTTCGTGTAATATCGGAAGCATACCCTTGGCAGGAAGTTCCTCCATCCACCATCACCACATCGCCTTCCATGATCTTTTGGGGTTTAATGCTACCGTGCGGCATGGCAGAATATTTTCCAACCTGTACGGAGGCACCACCTGTAAATCCCAGCTTTTCAAAGGCAGCTGAAATATTTTTGCCTAATTGTGATTGGGTCATTCCGGGCTGTATCGTAGCAAATGCAGCCTTATATGCTTCGATGGTAACATCATTGGCTTTTTGCATCAGCGCCAGTTCGGCGGCAGATTTATACATTCGGCATCCCGCTGTTACGGGTGTTGCATCTGCTACCTCCCAGCCTGCGCCCAGTTTACGAACACCATCTGCTATAAAAAATCGTACCCGCTCCTCCATACCTATGCGGCGATACTTACTTCCGCGATCTTTTGCTATTCCGACGATCAGGGCGTAAGGACTTTCATGTTCTTCCCAACACCTTACCTCATCACCAAAGACGGGGTTGATCAGTTCGCGGGCACGGTCTTCCTCGAATTTGGGACAAACATATGCGAGGGCACCTTTGGCAGGTATTACCAGACCGAAAGTCCGTTCACTTTGACCCCAACGTAATCCTGTAAAATAGTTACAAGTGGTGGTGCCTTCCATGAAGATGGCATCTAATTTTTGCTCTTGCATCAATTGTTGTGCTTTGGCAATGCGTTGCTTTCTCTCTGCTTCAGAAATCGGAACGATTCCGTCGAGGGCAGGGTTTAATTGAGCAATGGCGGGATGCAGCGAAAAATCTTCCTGATTGGCAGGGGCACTGAAAAGGGCGGGACTGATTCCGAGTGAACCGGCCAGCCAGCTTCCCTTGCGTAAAAATGAACGTCTGTTTTCTTTCATAGCAAATGTGGTAAGGAATTAAAGGTATACATTTATTCTGCAGTCGGCAAGGGTTTTGCACATCGAAATCGGGAAGAAGTAGCTCTGTTCGCGATCTACCCCTCCGAATTTTTATGCCCCACAGGTTTTGCTTAAATTGTATCGAATAAAATAGGGTTAGATGTAAATGATATCAACCTGATAGTCGTCAGGCAGTTTGAAAAGTAAAATATGATTCCTGTTAAAACAGATCCCCGGCTGATTTCCTTTAACTCACTCAGGAAATCGATTGGTTGGCTAAGTGTTGCTCTTTCACCCGCTATGATTGCCGGAAATTATTTTCTGGCAGACTGCAGCTATATTCAGCAATCTATCAGTGATTATTATTTTACTGTGACCGGTGATCTATTGGTTGGAATTATGTGTTGTATGGCTCTTTTCCTCATTTCCTACAAAGGATATCCGGGCGAGCAACTCGATGAATGGCTAACTACGGTTGCGGGATTACTGGCACTCGGTGCTGCATTTATCCCAACCAATGAACCATTGATACAGAGTTGTGCCATCATTCATCTGCCCTGGAGTACAAACAGAAGTCTTACTCATAATCTTTTATCATCGCTATTATTTATTTCACTGGCCCTACTATCTATGCTACTCTTTACCAAGGGTAAGGGAGAACCAACACCCGAAAAAAGAAAGCGCAATAAAGTATATATTATTTGCGGGTCAATCATGCTGCTGGTGATTATTGTTGTACCCATCTATAACCAATTGGTCAGGGCTAATCAGGGTTGGGAAAAATACAAGCTGGTCTTTTGGCTCGAAACCCTTGCCATGACTGCCTTTGGTATATCGTGGCTGGTGAAAGGTGGACTCTTCCTAAGGGATCGGCCGGAGGTTAAAATTAACTGATCGGGCATGCTACTTCTCTCAATCTAAAAATCTGGGCAGTCTACGCCCACTACGCTGCTTACTTTAGTTTTATAAGTACAGCACTTACCACAGCTCTTTCTACTCCATTGTCACCCGGTCTCACCAGTAATTGATTGCCTACAATCATACTGGTAGATCCACCGCCATCGAGATTTATGGCGTCTGTACAACTCAGGTCTCTCATCATATTCGATAGTTCCAGCAGGGATAGTCCGGCATAACCTGCTGATGGATTATCCCCTTCTACGGCTACGATAAAAACAATTCCATTGGCATTGTGACCGATGGCACTGCGGGGGCGTGCGCTTGTGTTATTTACATTGATGAGTTCTGCAATGTCACTGATTTGCCGACTACCATTTTTCATAAGCATGGGAGAACCTCCGATGGCTGCTGTCGTCATCCAGCGGCTACCGCCGGCAGGAAATTGCGCAGATGGTTCCTGTAAGGGAGCAGCGCCTTCTGCATTGGGTGCCGGAGCCGGATAACTAAAAATATCATTGTTGTTTACCACATGATAAATCCAGGCGGTAGCCGGTTGTCCGGAAGTGGTTATGCCAAAAGCAGCACGGGTGGGATAGTAAGCAGTGTTGACACCATTAAAGGATCGATTGACTGATTTGATATTAGGTGAGAGAACGGCCCCATTGAACTGCACCAGGCTAAAAGATTGATTGCTTCCAAAAAATCCGCCATTGATACAGCCATAAACGACACCGGGTTCATCTTTATAAAAATCACTGGTTTTTTTGGCTGTAGCAGATAAAACAGGCTTGAATTCAAAAATAGTTCGCTTGCTATCATACGCAAGACAAAAGGCCTTTGTTTTTTTACCTTCGAAGAGGGTATCAAAAAAATATAACTCAATGCCTGTTGGAAAATTCTGTGTCAGCAGATTGGAAAATTTCCATCCGGCAGGCAGTGTGATCAGGCGCGTGGGAGTAGGGGTCACCGGAGGGTTCACCGGCTGCGGATTATTATTGTTACCGCCTCCTGCATTTTTAGTGCAGCTACTAAGGATAATTAGCACCAACAGTGGGAAAAAGAAAGTTCTTGTTTTCATAATTTCTCAGGATAAATCGGCCGCTTTGATTCGCGGATGGTTTCAAAATAAAAGAATACTTCTCCGGTATAACCGTATGTTCTGTTCAGGCGAAGCATGCTTTCTAAAGCTGCGTCATCTGCCCTATAACCATTTCCCAGCGAGGTAAGGATGCCTGGAAAAATTTTATGTTTGAGGTTGGCTGGTACTTGCGAGCCAATGGCTTTCAATGTCTGCTCATAGGCATCCAGCTTATAACGGTATACTTGTGGTATAATCCAATCTGCATAGCCCTCTTTTAGCCAGCGCGGCCAATCTTGCAAATATTGTTCTTTGCTCCATGGATAGATGCTCGGTGCCCATGAAACCATACAGTCAGGTCGGGTTGATTTTACCGCCTGGTATAATTTTTTTCCAAATAAACTGATTTTATCTGCCTTCCATTGCAACCAGTTTACTTCTTTGGGATCTTTCGGTGGAACTTTCCCGTTATTTTCTGCGGCATAGAGTTGAAGGGTATAGGCATCATATCCTCCTTCGGCAGGCATAGCAGGCAATCGGTCGTCTCCCTGAATACCATCCACTTTATAATTTTTTACTACTTCCAATACCAATTCCTGCATGAATTGCTGTACTTCCGGATGCAGGGCATTCCACCAGAAAAAATCATTTTTCTTCAGCAGTTTTCCCTGGTTATCGCGTCCACACCAGTCAGGATATCGACTCAGCCAGTTTTGATGTGCGCTGTCCTGATAGGCATAGGAAAATCCGAATTCAAACCAGGCATGAACGCGAAGACCTGCCGCGTGTCCTTCGTCAATGAAAATTTTTAGCGGGTCAAAGCCTTTGTACAAGGTATCCTGCGCAATGCCTATGTAATTTTTTACCACCTGACTGGGGTACATGGTCACCCCTCTATTCCAGACGACGACAAAAATATCTGTTAGTCCATTTCTTTTACAATGGCCCACACTTTCCCGAATCGCAGCGGGTGACGTCATGGCAGAACTGGCGACATTTGTTATCCAGGTGCCGCGAATGGCCGGTGCCTGCGCTGATACAGGCAGGTAGAAAAAACAAATTACGATGACGATGATAGATGATATTATTTTCCCCATGATGTCTTATATTCCTGGTAACGATTATACAGGTGATGTGCCTGAAGGTAAGCAGACTGCGGACTCATAAAATGTGAAAATTCAAATGTGATGGCTTTGTCATAGCCAGCTTTGTCGGCAGCCTGTAATTTCAGTTTCAGCTTTTCAAATTTGATGGGCAGGAATTTAATGGGCATATCGCGATCAAAGCTCTCTGCATTTGTCCAGCATTGTAATTGGTATCGGTCTGCCAGTAGTTTATTCACGGTGAAGAAATCTTCCAGTTCATGGTAGTCAATATGTCCATCCTGAAAAGCTACTGCATCGATTGACTGATGAATGCCATGAAAAATTTCATCCCATTCTGATTCATGCTCCTTGAGTGAAACGGCATCAGCTTTTGTAATGGTTCCGGAGGCAGCCATGACTGCTTTTTTCCCATCTATCCAGGGAGAGATGAATACGGGAAGTCCGCCACTGATTGCTTTGCAGGCAGCTCCCATGGCACTGAAAACTTCGATGGCTCCCTTTGTTTTTCGGCTGATCTCTGTACTCAGGTACCAGCCTTTGAAAGCGGGGCGATGGCCATATTTTTTCCAGACTTCTTCTATCACAAAGTGATTCAGATCTGCTTCATGCTGCATGTTGCCGGTATCCCAGTAAACGCCACTGTCGTAGAGGCCGAAATAAAGACCTATCTGATATTTTTCTGCCAGTGTTAAATAAAGATCAACCAGATCAATCGGGGGCTGATAGCAACCGACTTTTTTCATCAGGTACTCGGAGGGGTAGGTGAGGAATTTTCGGTAGCCACAGCGAATGATGATGACCGTATCAATTCCCATGGCTTTCATGTGCCGGAAATCCTGGTCCCATTCCTGTGGTCCCCAGTTTTGGTGGGGGATATCATGACTGATCTCGTCAATAAAAGTGCCTGTAATAAGCATATCGAAGAATTAAATTACAAAGCAGGGTTTGATTCTTGTTTTTTCAAAGGTACAAGCCAGCTTACAATGAAAGCGGGTATGGTTGAGATCAATACCCAGATAAAAAAGTTTGCATAGCCAAGGGAATCACTAATGGCACCACTAATCATTGATGCCAGTGTATAGCCAAAATAAGTTATCGCACTGCCAAATGCATAATGTGCCATTTGGTATTTACCGGGGGCGATTTGTTGCATGATGAATAAAATGATACCAATGAAGCCAAAGCCATAGCCGAAATGCTCCACTGCAATCGCTGTGCCGATTACCCAGACAGAACTTGCCTGTGTAATGGCTAGGTATGCATAAGCGGCAAAGGGCAAGTTAAAAAGTGCACAGAGTAAAAGTAAGGTGCCCCTATTCAATCCCCTGTTGGAAACAAAATAGCCGGCTGCTAATGAGCCTAGTACAAATGCAGCGGTACCATAGATACCGGTGAGTAGACCTACGGTTGCTTCTGTTAAACCCAGACCCCCAGCGCTGCGGGCAGCTTTTAGAAACAATGGCATGATTTTTATGCCCTGGCCTTCTGCAAAGCGATAGAGCACAATGAACAGGATGCCAGCCCAGATATGTTTCTTCTTAAAAAAACTTACGATTACATCTTTCAGTGTATGCCATACTTCCTCGGAACTTTTTACGGTTCTTGAGGTAGTTGACTCGGGCAAAACACTTCTGTTATAAAATCCCAGTACCAGCATGATTACAGCATATATGGCCAATACCAATGCCCAGGCATCGCGGTCGCCAATGACCGGAATCATTATACCTGCCAGGAATACCATTCCTCCATTGGAAAACAGTTTAGCGACATTATAAAATGTTCCCTGCCAGCCAACATAGCGGGCTTGGTCACTTTCAGACAATTCACTCAGATAAATACCATCTGCTGCCATATCTTGGGTCGCACCAAAAAAGGCAATTAAAAAGAAAAGTGTTACTGAGAGGGGAAAAAAGGCATGGGTGTACAAGGATAGAACCGATAAAGCAAATAACAATCCACAGGCAATTTGAGAGAACTGGATGTAGAACTTCTTGGTTTTATAGAGTTCCATGAAAGGTCCCCACAGGGGCTTAAAACTCCAGGGCAATACGATGATGCCCGTCCAGAATGCAATTTGTCCGTCAGAATACCCCAGACTTTTATATAAAAGGGATGCTACGGTGCCACCTAATACCAGGTTGGGGAGCCCCATTGCAAACCAGGTGGTGGGAATCCATAAAAAAGGATGACCCTTTGATTTTTTTTCAGAACTTGTCATGTAACAGGCCGAAAATTATTAATTAAAAAATTTAAAAACTACAGGTGAATTTATAATTTTTTTAATTTAGTACCTCCTAATTGCCACCATTTCATGCAAATTAATATCGCCTTCCCCAAGATATCAGGTTATCTCCCGCTGCTAACCACGATATTCCTATTTATTTGCATGGGTTGTACAAAGTCCGGATCCGGGGGTGGAAATAACAATCCGCCGCCCAATCCACCCACCCCGCCCCCTTCTCCTGTATGGGATGTTAATGCCATGCGCGGGGTATGGGTTACTACCACTGCCAGCACAGCACTGGATAGCAAAGAAAATATTCAAGCCATGGTGGCTGCCTGCAAAACAGCAGGCATGAATCATATTTTTATTGTCGTGTATAATAATGCCCGAACCATTTATCCCAGTACCGTTATGCAAAATCTCATCGGCAAGCCACAGCTGGAGAAATTTGCAGGAAGAGATCCCCTCAAGGAATGTGTGGATGAAGCCAAATTACAAGGATTGAAGGTTCATGCCTGGTTTGAGTATGGTTTTGCTTCTTCCTATTCTGCCAATGGTGGTCCCATTGTTGCTGCCAAGCCGAATTGGGCGGGAATAGCTTTGGGGGGCAACTTATTAGTGAAAAACGGATTTGACTGGCTGAATGGTATCCATCCGGAGGTGCAGCAATTCATGATTGATTTATTCAAAGAAGTCGTCGCAAGGTACGAGGTAGATGGAGTACAGGGCGATGATCGATTGCCTGCGATGCCTTCCAATGGAGGTTATGATGCCTATACCAGTGCATTGTACCGAACAGAAACCGGCAATGCAACACCACCCAACAATACAGCTGAACCCAATTGGGTGAACTGGCGCGTGAAGAAGCTCAATGAATTTGTAAAGCGCCTCCGCAATGAAATCAAGGCCATCAAACCAGGAATTCAGTTATCTATGTCTCCCAGTCCCTACCCCTGGAGCCAGACGGAATATTTACAGGATTGGCCTACCTGGGTAGACAGCGGCTGGGTTGATGCAGTGATACCCCAATGCTATCGCTATGACATCGCCAGTTATAACAATGTGTTGCAGCAGCAAAAATCTTATCACCGCAACCAGGCTGTTCCTATCTATGCCGGCGTATTGCTTCGTTCCGGCACCTATACTGCCACCGATGGATTTCTTACTTCCATGATTCAAAGTAACCGGCTCAATGGTTATAAAGGTGAATCATTCTTCTTTTATGAAGGCATCAAGGATCGGGCTGCCTGGTTCCAGGGACAATACCCATTCATACGATAAATTATGACAATAAGATTGTTACTAGTTGCCATGCTGGGATACGGCCTGTTGGCAGTGCCTGCTTTTTCCCAACGCTACACCCAATTCGTTGACCCTTTTTTAGGAACCGGTGGACATGGTCATACCTATCCCGGGGCCACAACCCCTTTCGGAATGGTACAGTTAAGTCCGGACAATGGAACAGAAGGGTGGGACTGGTGCAGTGGGTATCATTATAGCAGCGACAGCATTGCCGGATTTAGCCATACCCACTTGAATGGAACGGGAATCGGGGATTGGTGTGATATTTCTTTTCTGCCACTTACCGACACCTCCGGCGCCGGAGACCGATTCATGAAGCAAGCTTTCAGTCATCGCAATGAAACTGCTTCCCCCGGATACTATCGTGTCCAGCTGAACAATGGAATTTCCTGTGAGTTGACTGCTTCTCCTCGTTGCGGAGTTCACCGGTATCGGTTCCCCCAACAGCAACGCTGGTTGCGTATTGATTTGGGATTCTACATCAACTGGGACAAAACAACGGCTGCCTTTATACAAATTATCAATGATTCAACGGTAGTAGGCTACCGATATTCGACAGGTTGGGCAAAAAACCAGCGGGTATATTTTGCTGCCCGATTTAATCAAACCATTCGCTTCTCGCGATTCATTGGTGCCAACAAAGCATCGCTGCGCGAAGCGGAAGGCAATGACTTAAAACTACTACTGCAATTGGGTGGCAAGGAGGAAACAGTTTTGGTCAGGACCGGCATCAGCAGTGTTAGTTCAGAGAAGGCATTGCAGGCATTGGATGAGATACATGATAAAGCATTCGATGAGGTAGTGAAAGAAACAGAGGCAGCTTGGGAGAAAGAATTAAGGCGCATACAGATTGATACCAGTGATAGGGCCTTTGCTACGCGATTTTATACGGCCTTGTACAGAACCTGCCTGTCACCATCGCTTTACTCAGATGCAGATGGGGCCTATCGCAACCAAGATAACAGGGTCTATCAAATGCCAGACAGACAGGCTAGGTATACCATCTTTTCACTTTGGGATACTTTTCGAGCCCTGAATCCCTTGTATACGCTAACACAGCCGGGGCGGCTGCCAGATATGATCAACAGCATGCTCCGCTTTTATGATGAAAACGGACTTTTGCCGGTTTGGGACATCAGTACCTGGGAAGCCAATACCATGACCGGCTATCATGCGATACCGGTATTAGCCGATGCGATACTGAAAGATATTGGCGGCTTTGATGTGCAGAAAGCATATACCGCGATGCGAAAGAGTGCCTTTCAGCAACAAAGGGGAACCCCTGATTATATTAAGTATGGTTATTTGCCACAAGACAAACACGGATGGAGTGTGACCATCACACTGGAATATGCTTTTGATGACTGGTGCATTGCCCAGGTGGCACGAAAACTTGGGAAGATGAATGATTATGAAACATTCATGAAAAGGTCTCGAAGCTATCAACAACTTTTTGACTCGGCTACAGGTTTTATGCGTGCCAAAAATAGCCGGGGTGAATTCCTGCCCAATTTCGATCCTCTCTATTCAGAACATGGCTTTGATGGCCAGTATATTGAGGGTACAGCCTGGCAACATAGTTTTTTTGTACCCCATGATGTCGATGGTTTTGCCCGTTTGATGGGAGGAAAGGATAAATTAGTAAAGAAACTGGATGACTTATTCAATGCCCCTTCTGAATTACATGGAGAAAACACTTCGGCAGATGTGACCGGCCTGATTGGACAGTATGCACATGGAAATGAACCGAGTCACCACATCATTTATATGTACAGTGAACTCGGTCGTCGAGATAAAGCTGCCCGTTGGATAAAAGTGGTGGCCGATAGTATGTATAAGAATGGACCGGATGGGTTAACAGGCAATGATGATTGCGGACAGATGAGTGCCTGGTATATATGGACTTCCCTGGGGATGTATCCGATGAATCCTGCTTCCGGCAAGTATGTGATTGGTTATCCCCTCATTGATAAGGGAATGCTACTTTTACCCAACGGAAAAAAATTATTCATTTCCACGAGGGGCAAACGGCATAGCCAATCGTATGTTCAAAAGGTTGTATTGAATGGGAAGCCGATTACAAGTACTTACCTTACCCATAATCAACTATTACAAGGGGGTGAATTAGTATATGAATTAAAATAATTGATTCAGCAACAATCAGCGCTAATGAGTTCCAATGGAGGCATGCCTCAGATGATTTTATTGCTGCCTTCAATATCATAAGAGAAGTTATAGGAATAAAAAAAGGCACCCCGAAGGGTGCCTTGCTTATATAAAACAACCAACTATTTAATTCTTACCAGCCGGTATTTTGAGTGATGCCGGGATTGTTATCGATTTCAAATTGAGGTATAGGCCAGAGTTTGTATTTAGCATTTGTATTTGCTCTGGTTTGTCCTCTGAAACGGATACGCTGATTGATACTGGAAGCATAGTTGGGTACGTTGTCAGCATCGAATACCGGACGCGCAGCAGGAACGGCTGGATCCAGTGAGAGTCCAACAATCGGCACACTATTGGCTTTACCATAAATATCCCATCTTCTCAGATCGAAGAGGCGTAGACCTTCGCTGGCGAACTCTACTGCTCTCTCCCGACGAATCAGTGTGCGCAGATCAGACTGAGAAGTCAAGGCAGTTGCCGGTTGTCCGGCACGGGCCCGAACTGTGTTAATGGCACCGGTAACGGTTCCATCAATTTCACCCAGTTCAATCTTTGCTTCCGCATAGGTGAGCAGAATTTCTGCATAGCGCATCAGAATGAAACCCACTTTTGATTCAAAAGTGTACTGGGTAGAGTCATTGTATTTGTTCCATACATAACCTACACCACCGATATTACCTGTAGCACTTACCTGCCACTGAATACCTGATGCCTGCGCACCAATCCAGTCGTTGTTGCCGGTAACGTTATCATAGACACCGGTAGTCCAATTGAATTTTCTTCTGATATTGGAATAGATATTAAAAATGGTTCTCTCCCGCAGATTGTTATAGGGCAATGCAGCAGATTTAGAAGCAAAATGTACCATGGTATCACCGGGCATATAGATGCTCCAGAATAATCTTCTGTCTCTGTTCAATCGGGGGTTGGCGGGGTCATACGTGGTAGAAGCATCAATTCTGTTTCCGCTTCTGTCTTCAAACTGATCTACCAGTGCCTGGGAGGGGAAGTGGCTGGACTGTGAGTTGGTTACCTGACGAGGTACACCTAAGATCGGTCCCCAGTTCTGTGGCTCATTCACATCGGCAGGATAGTTTTGAATGAAGAGTATCTCCCTTCCTGCATTGGCACTTTGACCTGCCAGTGAGAATAGGTTCGGGAAATTTGGGTTCAGTGAGTACTGTCCGCCATCAATGATGGTTTTGCAGGCAGCAGCAGCTGTTCTGTAATCTCTGATCAATAATGCCAGTTTTGCTTTAATTCCAAGGGCAACTGCTTTATTTACGCGGCCAAGCGTTTGAACAGGCGTTGTTCCGGCAGCATCAAAAGCCGCTGCGGCTTCATCCATGTCTTTACTCAAATCAGCAACAATGGTAGCTACTGGTGTACGTTTTGCTGTCAGCACTTCGTTTACGGAAGGAGGTGCTTTATAAAAAGGTACATCACCGAACCAACCCATCAGATGTAAATATCCCCAGGCCCTGAGTACTTGTGCTTCTGCTTTTATACGGTTGAAGGTAGCTGTAGACACATTGGCTTTTCCATTTTCCATACCGACTAATTGCTGATTGGCACGTTGAACGAGGCGATAGGCCTGACTCCAAGCATTAGACACTATACCATTGTTAATAAGGAACGGCCCACCATCACCCATAGCAATAAGGTCAGCGGCATTGCCACCTCTTTTCATCGCCATGTCAGTACTTGCTTCTATTTCAAATAACATGGGTATATTATTGGCAATTACCCACATAGAGGAGCCATAAACGCCAGTTAGTCCTTGTTCCATTTCAGCTTGGTTGCTGAGAAAGGTGGTAGCGGTTGTCGCATCCAAGGGTTTCCTGTCCAAGAACTTCTGACAGGCGCTCAACCCAATAATGGCGATCGGAACCAGTAATAATAATATCTTTTTCATTTGTAAGATTTTTTGCAGTTTCATTAAAAGGTTACATTGATACCACCTGTGAAAGTGCGCATGAGCGGATAAAATTCAGCATTCGCGCTGTTGATCTCCGGATCAAATCCTTTCCATGCATTCGATAAAGTCAGCAGGTTGGCGCAGCTGAAGTAGATGCGGAAATTGCTGATTTTTGTTTTACTGAGCACAGACTGTGGAAGTGTATAACCCAGGTTAATGTTTTTGATACGGAAATAGGCGGCACTTCTGATCCACTGTGTAGCCAGCAGGTAGTTGTTACCTCCGGAGCCGGAAGGCAGTAGACGTGGGAAGAGTGCATTTTCATTATCCGGCCGCCAGTAATTTTTGTGTATGCTCAACAGTGAAGCTGCAAAGTCTGCAGAGTTGAAAGGAACAGCACCGGTACCACTGAGGAAATTATTTCTCTGTCCAACACCCTGACCAAAAATATTCAGGTCCCAGTTGCCGTAGTTCAGGTTGATGTTGATGCTGTACTCATAACGAGGGAAGGCATTGCCAATGAAGGTTCTATCATCGCCATCTACTTTTCCATCCTTGTTAAGGTCGGTATATCTCACATCACCGGGTTTGGGTCCTACAAGTGGACTAACATTCCAGGGGATACCAAATTGAACCGGTGCAGCTTTGATCTCAGTAGAATCGCTGAAATAACCGGCAGTCACATAACCGAAATAAGAGCCAGCTGCTTGACCGGGTGCTGTTCTGATACCATCACCGATAAAGGGGGTGCCGGGTACCAGACTGGTTACTTGGTTCTTGACATCCGACACCATGGCGGTAATGTCAACCCCCAGTTTTCCGAAACGGTTCTTATAGTTCACTGTGAACTCCCATCCTCTGTTCTCCATATTGCCTGCATTCACAAAAGGATTGGTCAATCCACCGGCTGAAGCAGGGAGTGTGCGCTGTAGCAACAAATCCTTCTGTGTTTTTACATAGTAATCTGCAGTGAAAGTGAAGTTTTTAGCCAGGGTCAGGTCTAAACCGATGTTCCATTGTTTAGAAGTTTCCCAACCTAGTTGTGGGTTGGAGAATTGTAAAAGGGCTAATCCAAGGTTGGTAACATTACCAAAGTATGAATTGGTATTCAGGTTAGGTGACGAAGCAGGATTGGTATATCCGGCCTGTTGATAAAATGCATCAAACACATAGAAAGAGTTGCCAATATTCTGGTTGCCATTTCCTCCCAGTGAGGCACGTAACTTACCAAATACGATATCTTTATCGAGTGACTCCATAAATTTCTCTTTCGAGAATACCCAGGCTGCAGAAATGGAGCCAAAATTACCCCATTGTTTATCAAGTGCCTGTGAGAAGCGGGAGCTTCCGTCTCGACGACCATTTAATTCCAGGAAGTATTTGTCTTTATAACTATAATTGAAGCGGGCAAAGAAGCCAGCAAGTGCCAGCTCATTAGCACCGGCATTATTGTCTCTAATACCAGATCCCAGACTCAAGTAAGGTTGGTTGGGATTGATAAAGCCCTGACGGGAAGCGCCGAAGAAATTATTGGTAAACAACTCCGATTGACCACCGGCCAGGAACTTGAAAGTATGATTACCTAAACGTTTGGTATAAGTTGCCTGACCGAGATAAGTAGTATAAATATTATTATTCCAGGCTTCAGACAAACTGGTGGTACCAGGCCAGGTTCCAATCAATGAATAAGAAGAGCTAGCCAGGTTGGGCTGATAGATATTTGCATTGGTCACCCAGCTTTTAGTATAAGGGTTGGAGGTTTGGCGACCCCAGTACCCTTCGATTTCTAAACCGGCAATCGGATGGAAGTTGAATCCGAAGCGGGTCAGTAAAATATTATTGTTCACTACAGAATTGCCGGTAGCTTCCGCCATGGCAATTGGGTTACGGTTGTTCGATTGAGCAGCTGTTCCATACATACCGGGACCGTATTTACCACCGCCGATCGCAGGTAAACCAATGGCCTGGCGAATGATGAATTCTGCAGAACCGGTTGAAGGATTGGTGGTAATACTGTTGGTATAAGCCAATACACCGATCAAAGTAAGTTTTTTACTCACTTTAAATTCGGGGTTCAAGCGAAGATCATATTTATTAAAAGCACTATTCGGAATCAACCCTTGCTGCGAGAGGTAGGAAAATGATCCAAATAGACTCATACGTTCGCCACCGGCGTTTAGTTGCACGTTGTGGTTCTGCATCAGTCCGGTATTGGTCAATACCTCTTTCAACCAATCTGTGTCAATAACGTCTAGGTTATTGGCAGGAGTAGTTCTGTATCTATCAATCAATGTCTGAGGGAAAACAAAAGCATTCGGATTACCGGTTCTGTTTCTTTCAGCTTCGTTGCTGAGCAACATGTGATCGATGGCACTCACACGTTCAGGAATAGCAGTTGCTTCCTGCTTGGTAACAAAACCATTGTAGCTTAGTTTCATTTGCTGGCCGCTGGCTCTTTTGGTTTTCACCAAAATAACACCATTGCTGGCGCGGTTACCATAGATAGAAGTAGAAGCCGCGTCTTTCAGCAAGGTGATGCTCTCGATGGCATTGGGGTCAATCAGATCCAGCGACGCTAATGCCAGTCCATCCACGATGATCAGTGGGGCATTGTTTCCTTGAATTGAACCTTGTCCTCGAATTATTATGCTAGCTCCGTCAGCACCGGGGCGACCGGATTGCTGCTGAACAGTAACACCGGGGGCGAGACCCTGCAGGGCCTGGCTGGTGCTCGACACCTGTCTGCGGTTCAGTGCCGCGTTGTTGAGGGTAACGAGTGATCCGGTCAGGCTGGCTTTTTTCTGCGAGCCATAACCTACTACCACTACTTCACCCAGATCACCGGCTGTGGGCTGAAGTACGATGTCAATTAGTTCGCCAGTTACTTTTGCTTCTTTGGTAGTAAAGCCGATTCCGGAGAATACCAGATCAGCATTTTTGTCGGCCAGGATGGTGAAGTTACCATTGGCTCCTGTGATGGTACCGGCTTTTTTGCCTTTTACCACAACAGATATGCCCTCGGCCGGATTACCGGTTCCGGCACTGGTAACCCTACCCGACACCCTGATTTGCTGTGCCATTGCTTGCTGGAAAAGTAGCAGCAACAGGCCAAGAAGGAAGGATAGCTTTTTCATGTTGGTTGTTTTTGGTTTTAGTATAGCAATTAAAATTGTCCCTGATGATTAATCTGACGCGAACGAAATGGATCGACTGTCGCGTCAAGAAGTTGAGCAAATTGAACCCGCGTAATCAGTGCCTTAGATGAAAAAGTTCCAAAGCCCCATGTTTTCCATGCAGCTGTTATCTGCTGCTGTAAACGCTTCGGTTGATGCCAGGCCCAGTTTATGCTGGTTGGTATTTTATATTGAATTGATTGAATCATTTTGATGGCATCGCCGGTCGTCAAGAATTTTCCGGCACCAATAACGATCGGTTTTGAGGTAAAAGGACGTATGTCTAATAAGGCTGTATCTGCATTTACCAGAGAATCCGGATAGAACCAGGTCTGGTTGGCCCAGGCATTGGGTTTTCCTGTGCCACGTAAAATACCCGTAGCGCCTATGCGCTGCACTGCTTCAAAATGCGGATGATCGATTCTTACATCATAATAGGGCATGATGTAAGCTTTACTTTTCAGTAACGCAGACTGCACTGCACGAACCGGTACATCAGCAGCATTCGGTTTATTCATTTCCACACTGAGGGCAGCCAGGGTGCCGGCTGCTTGTCCGGTAAGTAACACACAGGGCTGTAAACGTGTTGTGCCGTTGGCAAGATTTGAAACACTGATGGCTTTTTCTGCAACAATTAATCCGCTGGTATTCTTTGGCAGTAATGCTCCCAAGGGTACATTAAAGGAAGGCACCGGGTAGAAATCGAGGTGTTGTGGTGCCTGAGGATTTTTTTTGTGGTGATGGTCAACCGGGTAATCTCCGACAGAAATACCAGTACGGTAGAGTGCTTCCCCGTTGGTATAAGGGTTGGCAATATGTTTTACATTAAAACGAACCAACCCCTCTACGCGTCTGCCTTCCCGATGGTAAGGGATCAAAGCCAATCGGTCGGCAGTTGGAAACTCATCATCTGCCAATCCCAGATTTTTAAAACCCAGTTCATGTTGTATGAAATAGATAAAACGCAGGGTGGTTTGTTTAGCTATCGTTAATTGCTGCTCGCGCGCTGCTTCAGAAAGATGGATGATGTTCAGATAGGTGTCATTACCAAAGATGGGCCAGTTCAGCATATACTTCTTGTTAGGAAGTTTACCATAGTCCAGCATTTTTTTTGCATCTACGTTGGGCGCTTTTCGGCTTTTGTCGTTATAATAATTGGTGCAGCTGCCATCGAATTCCGTCGGGTCATAACCAACTGGTTTAGTAATGGTGCAATCAGCTTTAGCGCCATAGTCTTTCAGAATACCTACATAGGTAAGATCTTGAATGATATCGTTGGTTGCCGGAACAGGTATATTTTCACCTGTGCTGGCATTGGCTTCCATGCCAATATGGAAAGGCACGTTTGCCATGGGCAGAAAATCTCCCAGTTCAGTGGCATCAATCACTTGTTTGGCGAGGATGTAGGTAAGTCGGTTGTTGCTAAGATTGGTGATAATCGCACCCAGTACCAGGTTGCCTTTCATTATGGCAGCGACCGGTTTCCGGCGGTAAAGAATAGTCAGGTTGTTTAGTTGGCCCGCCATACTTTTGAAAATACTATCACCTATGCGTGGTTCAAAAAGCGTGTTACTTACCCAGCCGGTTGATACCTTTTTTTCACCGCCATATTTTTTATGAAGGGCTTCCCTGAACTCGGCCCAGATACCGGAGGGTAAATGATGGTTGCCATCAGTAGCACTTACGCCGGCTGCCGTCAACATGCCGCCAAGCCACGGCGTGGCTTCTGCTATGATCACTTGCCTTCCCATACGGGCTGCTTGAATGCCTGCTGCAGTTCCGCCGGCACCACCCCCGAGTACAAGAATTTCAGTACGCAGGGTATCCTGCGAATGAACTGTCTGCATCAAGAGCAGCAGCAGTGGTGTTATATAGATGTTTTTTTTCAGCAAGTAGTTTGTTATGATTCCAATGAAGAAAGTGTTGTTGCCACCTGATATAAAGACCGGGGGATGTGAAAACAGCCTTTCCATTTTCCGCCTTTTAGCGGTAACAGTACTTTACCCTGACGATTCAGGTAGCCGAACCATTCGCCGTATTCACTGTCCCGGAAATGATCCCAGGTGTATTGGTGTAATTTTTTAAACCAAGGGATACAGCGACTGTCTCCGGTAAAGGCATATGCTTTTGCCAGCGCCACCAAGGCTTCTACGTGCACCCACCATAATTTTTGGTCCCACTCCAGTTGCTGCACGGGGTGTCCTTTTACGTCGAGGAAGTAGTAGATGCCTCCATATTCTTTATCCCATCCTAATTCGAGCGTATCAAACATAATGTCAACGGCACGTTGGATGAGTGCAGGGTCATTGCGTCTTTTGCCAAGGTCCATAATGAACCACATGGCTTCAATGGTATGACCCGGATTGAGTACCCTTCCCTCAAAGCTATCGGAGAAACTCCCGTCCGGCTGAACGTTTTCCAGTACCACGCCGAGTTCCGGGTGATAGAAAACGTCCATTACTTCATGAATGATCTCCGGAACAAATTGGTCGACGCGTTCTGATCCGAGCAGGTCTTCCAGTTCCAGAGATAGATTACAAAGGATCATGGGCAGACTGAAATTTTTAAGGGGTCTGGTTCCCGGGTAGGCTTTGTTGTAACTGCCTTTTGTATTGTTTCTGCGGCGCAGTATGTTTTCGAAAGTAGATACTGCGATGTCTTTATAAAGTTCGTTGGGTTGAATTTTGTGCAGGGCGGCGAAGGCCATGGTGGCAAAGCAATCACTGAAAATATTGTAAGGTTGCACCAGGGGTTTTCCAGCTGCCGTCAGGGAGAAATACCAGTTTCCTTTCTCATCACGCCCATGCTCCTGCATAAAGCGGGCTCCATGCAGTGCCATGTCGAGCCATTCCTGTTGCGGCGCTAAATTTTTATACATATAACTAAAGCACCAAACCTGTCTGCCCTGCAGCCACATAAATTTATCTGTATCGTACACATTGCCTTGTCTGTCAAGACAAGTAAAAAAGCCACCATTCTTTTCGTCTTTGCTGTGGGATAGCCAAAAGGGAAGAATATTACCTGTCAGTTCCTGGCGATAAAGTTCCGCGTACGATTTCAGGGATGCAGTGGGTGCAGCAATCAGTTCGTTGGTTAACATGCAATCAGTAATGGTTAATGTCCAAAAAGTATACCGAAGGCAATATCTTAAAAATTTTACAAAATACAGCCAACTTATTAAAATATTTTATTTAGTTATGCGATTTTGACCCAAAATCATATAAATCAGGTAATTTGACCCCAGTATATTCGTATTTTACAGGTTGTTATGCCCAAGTCAGTTATTCTATCGCAGGTATTCAAGGAAGAGAGTACATCAGGGGTTGCCTTGAAAAACAAGACACTCAAAAAGCTGATATTCAATTTTTTAGATAAGACAGATCGAAGTTCCATCACCGAATTGAGTAAGGAATTGAACATCAGTGTTCCGAAGACCACCAGTCTGGTCAATGAATTGATAGAGGAGAACCTGATCAGTGATTATGGGAAGATCGATTCCACCGGTGGCCGCAAGGCCAGCATGTACGGACTGGTAGCGGATGCTTGCTTTTTTCTGGGGGTTGATGTAAAGAAGTATTATGTCAACATTGGCTTGATGAACTTCAAAAAGCACCTGGTGACGCAAAAGAATCGTATCCCTTTTCGACTGGAAAACACCCCTGGTTCCTTGTCACAGTTGATGCAACTTATACAGGCATTCATTAAGGAAGCGCCGGTGAAGAAAGAAAAGATACTCAGCATGGGTATCAACCTATCCGGACGAATTAACCATACCATTGGCTATAGCTATAGCTTTTTTCATTTTCAAGAGGAGCCGCTTTCTTCTTATATTGAAAACAAGACAGGCATTAAAACCTTTTTGGAAAATGACTCGCGTGCCATGGCCTATGGTGAATTCATGTGCGGTGAGGTGAAGAATGAAAAAAATGTTTTGTTTGTAAACATGGATTATGGAATTGGTCTGGGCGTCTTAATCGATGGAAAAATTTATTATGGGAAGTCCGGATTCAGTGGTGAATTTGGACACATTCCTTTCTTCGATAACGAATTGATTTGTCACTGTGGTAAGAAAGGTTGTTTAGAAACGGAAGCATCGGGAACTGCTTTGATTCGCCGATTCAAGGAACGACTGGAGCAGGGTTCCAGTTCTTCGGTGACCAAGCGGGTAAAAAATCTGAAAGATGTCGCTTTAACGGATCTGATCCAGGCAGCCCGTTCGGAAGATATGTTGTGCATTGAGTTGCTGGCCGAGATCGGAGAAAATCTGGGCAAGGGACTGGCTGCCCTCATCAATGTGTTTAATCCTGAACTAATTATACTTGGTGGTACACTATCGGAGACGGGCGATTACCTGCGCTTACCTGCCAGAAGTGCTATCAATAAATATTCACTCAGTCTGGTCAATACAGACACACAACTCAAGTTATCTTTATTAGGGGAGAAGGCCGGCATACTTGGAGCCTGTCTATTGGCAAGAAATAAGGTATTGACCGTTCTATAAAAATGTGATCATCTGTTTAGCGCATGAGTCGTTTGTGCATCTATCGTTTATAGTAGTTTGTTCAAACGATAAGCAAGTGACAGCGTCAGATAGTTGATCTGATGAGTAGTTGAGGTAGCCTGTTCAAAGATGCCATTGCTTCCCCGCAGGGTTCTCCATTCTGCTCTGCAAAGCAAGGCAGGGGTAGGACTCCAGTCTACATTGAATGAAAATCCGTTACAAACGACAGGTAATCCGCTAACAGGCTGAGCGATCACCTGATGTGGATCGCTGTAATTCTCTAATCGGATGGCAGTTTTCCATTGCTCACTCCAGCTATAACTGGTAATAAAAACCGGCGACCACCAACCGTTGTATTTAGAAGTACGAAGCGATTGTTGTTCCAAGCCAACATCGACACCAGCTGTGTATGACCATTTATTTTTGCTGAATTGCCAGTAGAGGTTATGGAAGAATCGCCATTTTCTTTGGTTGTCTGGATGTGCAGATCCGGCAAATCCGCTCCAGTTCAGCGTTGTATGTTGATTGGGTCGCAGGCTCCATTGCCAGCCCAGAGCGGGGAGGGAATTGTTTTTTTGAGGAACGATGCGTTGCCAGCCGGTCAGCAGGTACCAGCTGATAGTTGATTTTTTTCCCAGGGGATGGCTTACCCGTAAGCCCGACATATAGTAGGGAGAATTTTCTGCCAGCAACGAGCGGGTCAGCGTTTTATTTTCAAAGGCAACTGTATTTTCAAATCCGATGTAGGAGGGGAAAATGCCGGCTTCCAGCCAGATATCTTTTTTAATATCCAGGGGTATTCCGATAAAACATTTCAGTAAAGGACGAAGGGCAGCCGGCTCACCGGAATAATTATCTGTCACATAGGTGCCAGTTTGAACAGCCAGCTGCATTCTAAACTTATCACCTGAATAATCGGCACTGGCGAAGGCTTGGTTGAACTTGAATGAATTGGTTCGGTTGAAGTTATAAAGGAAATTGGACAGCTTTGATGCAGTGCTGTTATTGGTTGGAATGACCAGATAGGTTTCCGCGTAGGCGGAAAGCAGCCATTTTTTTGGAAGACTATCTTTTGCCTGTTGGCCATGCGCAGTTACATAAATCAAAAAGCACAAGCAGGTGAAAAGTAGGAAGCGGAACAAGCAGGGATAATTTTTTTAAAATATGCACAGAAATTGATTGCATGGTTAGATACAATTCAATTGCATGGCAGCACAAAATTACACGATCTACATGAATGAAGCGAAATATCGAGGCGGCAGGCATATTACTTCGGGAAAAATAATTCCCCAATAACTGTCACTTTATCATCTGTCTGTCACCTCAGCCTTTTTGAAGTTGAATCAGATAATCGAACAGATTTTCTCCCCCTTGGAGGTTCAATTTTTTTCGGAGCCGATAACGACTAATTTCAACCCCCCGAACGGAAATATTCAGTAACTGCGCAATTTCTTTTGAACTCAGGTTCATTCTCAGATAGGAACATAGTTTTACTTCATTGGGACTGATATCAGGGTGTTTGGTTTTTAGCTGCATAACAAAATCACTGTGTACCTTATCGAAGTGTTTGGCGAATTGATCCCACTCCTGATCAATTTGATCATCTTCCTCCAATTGCTTGATCATTTTCTTTACTTCTGTTTGGGCGGCGGGAACATCGACTCTGCGAATCAGCTGATTCAATTCTGTTTTCAAACGGGTAATCAATTCCCCCTTCTTAACCAAGTGCATGGCAGTTGATGCCAATTCTGAATTTTTGAATTGGATTTCTGTTTCGAGGTTTTGGCTTTTTACCGAAATGAGTTCGCTTTCGGCCCTGGTTTTCTCCAGTTCAAGAATGTATTGCAACTTTTTTTGCTCTTCTTCAAAGAGCAACTGTTGTCGCCGGAATTTGTTTTGCAGGAAACGATACCTCCAGAAAAATAAGCCACCTGCCAACAATAAATAAAATATCCATGCAATCGGTGTCTGGTACCAGGGCGATGATAGTAAGAAAGGAAAGCTGACCGGCTTTGATTCACTACCCAGGTTATTTCTGGCTTTTACTTCAAATTGATAATTACCGGGGGGTAAATTGGTAAACTCTTTCTCTGTTCTCTTCGTCCATTCTGACCATTGATCTTCAAATCCCGCCAGCCGGTAACTGTATTCCAGGGATTCCGGGTCAGTGATAGGTGCAGTACTATATTCGAAACGTATGTTTCTTTCATTAGGTCCTATAGTGACTTTGCTGTTTTCGTCCAGCAGTCCAAATCCTCCAAATAATAGACTGTCTGAATGTAATCCTAATCGTACCCCCCGGATGCTTACTTCCAGGTTTTCCTGTTGTTTCCGGTATTTTGACAAATTAACATGGTACAGTCCTGCTTCCCCTGCCATGAAAACGTTGTTATCATTATAAGGGTAGATGAATTCAAAGCCACTGAGTAGTTTCTTTTTGAGTTCAGGCAGATATACAATAGAAGTATTGGCCGATGAGCGATCAATCCAACCCACTGTTTTCTCATGCACGAACCAGATATTACCTGTTGCATCATCTTGCAGGTATCGGATACTTTGGTTGCCGAGCCATTTTGCATAGGTCGGATCTGCCTCAAAGCGGTCAGCTTTCGGGTCATATCGGTATACGCCCTTTTCAGTGCCAACTACCATTTGTTCGAGCACTTTGAAAATATGGTTATTTAATTGAGAAGGTAACCCCTCGGCTACTCCATAGGTTTTCCATTGGGTGGCATGACCGGTATCTCTTTGTAAGCGAAAAACCCCATGATAGGGGTGGGAAATCCAGATATTTTGTTCCCCGTCAATAACTACATATCGTGAAGACTCTTCAAAAGGGGAAAATGTTTTTCCCGGAACGAAACGTTCGGAGCTATAATCAATCAGTTGGAGACCCTGGTAGTTCCCGGCCAGAATTTTACTCGTGGGATAGGTAGCGCTGAGTGGTTTGAAGTTCCAGAATCCCTTTCCCAATAGTACAGGAACTGCTTTTGATTGCTGAATCCGGAATACCCCCTCGTGGTGTCCTAGTAAGATCTGGTTATTGATTTCAGTTATAGACCAGGCCTGGCCTTTTGTGTTTTCAATGGTTAGAAAGGGTTGCTGGCTGAAGCTTAAGTCAGGCAGGTTGTCTAGGGTTGTTCTCCAGGTACCATTGGACGTGCCTACATATAGAATGCCATTCTGAACCAGGCAGGAATAGGCGGCCATTTTACCTTCAGAAGGATCGATGCGCTTAATTGCACTGTTGTAGGCTATATAATCAATCCCGTTATCCAATCCCAACCATAAGTTGTTATTCCGGTCTGCACGGATGCTAAGCACATTGTTGTTTTGTAAGCCCTCTCTTAACCCGAAGTGTTGAATGCGTTTCCCGGTTTGGTCAATTATATAGATGCCATTGGTATTGGTCGCCAGGGCAAATCGACCGTCTGGTAATTTTTCGGTCGCATAAATGCGTGCTGATTGAATGACGGCGAGATTCGGGTGGGTCATCCGCTTTAATCCTTTACCATCTGAAATAAAGATGCCTCCCTTCAGGTGAATGACCATAAGTTGGTTGCCATCTATGGCATGCAGTCCGGTAATGGCATCGTTGGTTGGCGATGGATTTCTTGCGAATAATGTTCGCCAGGCACCATTTTCATAGATTAGAAGTCCTTTCTCAAAATCCTGGGCGTATAGTTTCCCGTTTACGGCCCCTAAAAATCCCCATTCGGAAGCTGCGGGAAATACGGCCATGGCACTCCCGCTGTATTTGAATATTCTTTTGGCTGTGCGAAACCATATATCCTGATTGATCTGAATGATATCCCAGACATCCCCGAAGGCGAGTTCGTTGGCTGGGATCTTGTTCAGCAGGGATCTGTAGATTAATCTGCCACCCTTATCGGGTTCGAAGTATCCCAACTCATCCTGCCCCCCCACAAAAATCTTTCCGTTCCGACCTACTTGTACTGACCTAACAATGGTTCGGTTGGGAAGGGGGTGGAGCGCCCAATATCTTCCATCAAAGCTGAGCAGACCCTCATTATTTGCCACAAATATGTTTCCAGCTTCATCCTGGCTTATGTCCCAATTCTGCAGCCCCCCGCCATACACTTTTTTTGGGTGATTGACCACATCCGGCAAGCCAACGGTATTCTGTCCGCTAACTTTTAAGAGCGTGATTAAAAGGAATACAGCAATACAAGACTTTTTCATCTGTAAAAGGTATATAATAATAACTGATGAGTTGAGATTTTGTTTATGATGTAGTAGTGATGTAGTAATTAACTATTGATAATCAATGATATATAAATACTGATGTAGTATTGTTGGAGTCATTTTTTTCAGCAGGCTTATCAGGCTGAGTAACATTGCACAGGTTTAAACTAACAACCTAATTGCAAAATTTCTGCCGTATGAAAAGAAAATATTTCTTGTTGGGTCTACTGCTGTTCCTTTTTGGTCAGCTATCGGCTCAAATGATGACAGTCACCGGTAAGGTGATAAATGGATCATCCGCTGAACCCCTGGCTGGTGCCACGGTGGGTATAAAAGGGGGAGCAACGAAGGCCTTGACGGATGCCGCAGGTCGCTTCTCTTTGTCTAATGTAAATGCAGGTTCTGTTTTGGTGGTAGGCTATGTTGGTATGGTTTCGCGTGAAGTGAAAGTGACGGGTACTACCATGACCATCGAACTTTTCCAGTCTACCTCTACCTTATCAGATGTGGTCGTAGTGGGTTATGGCACACAAAAAATTACCAAAGTTTCGGGAGCCATTTCAACTGTGAAAAGTGCCGACATCGAAAAATTGCGACCTGTTAGAACGGAGGAAGCGCTGCAGGGGCGTGCCGCGGGTGTGAATGTTATCCAGAGTGGATCCCCGGGAGCAAAACCAACGGTATTGATCAGGGGTATTCCTTCCTATTCCGGTACTGATCCTGTGGTGGTTATAGATGGCGTGCCTCAGACGCTGACCGACCTGAATGCAATCAATGCATCAGAAATAGAGTCGATCAATGTGCTAAAAGATGCTGCTGCATCAGCCATTTTTGGTGTGAAAGG
>Ga0208361_1000006_pt1 | contig 99987 bp, 80 predicted proteins | sample LakMenEpi05Aug10_FD_150670 | JGI IMG/M metagenome (GOLD analysis project Ga0208361, IMG submission 150670) | Freshwater microbial communities from Lake Mendota, WI - 05AUG2010 deep hole epilimnion (SPAdes) | ecosystem: Environmental > Aquatic > Freshwater > Lake > Epilimnion/Euphotic zone ... | reverse complement strand
GTCTGCGGCTGCGGTGTGGCGGACACGGACTCCGATGCCGACGGCGTCGCGGACTGCAACGACGGCTGCCCGAATGACCCGTTGAAGGTTGCTCCGGGCATCTGCGGCTGCGGTGTCGCGGAGACGGATACCGACTTCGATGGAGTCCCCAACTGCACCGACAACTGCGACAACACCGCCAATCCTGGGCAAGCGGATGCGGACCTGGATGGCGTGGGGGATGCCTGTGACAACTGCGTGGCGATCGCAAATCCCACACAAGGCGATTGCGACAACGACAACCTTGGAGACGCCTGCGAAATCGCAGCCGGTGCTCCGGACTGCAACCTCAACGGTCGCCCCGACAGCTGCGATGTGGCTCCGGGTGGTGGCTCGCCGGACGCCAACGCCAACGGCATTCCGGACAGCTGTGAAGTCAATGGCGGCACGCCGTTCTGCTTCGGCTACGGCGCGGCCAATGGCGGCGTCGCCTGCCCCTGCAACAACACTGTGCCCGCGGGCAGTGCAGCGGGATGCCAGAACTCCACCGGTCAAGGCGGAAAGCTGGTGGGCTCCGGCCTGAGCAGCGTCAGCAGTGACACGCTGGTGCTGAGCTCCAGCCAGATGTCCGGGGGCTTCTGCGTGTTCCTGCAGGCCAACACGCTGCCCGTGGCGAGCTTCTACGGTGATGGCACGCGCTGCATCGGTGGCAACATGCGTCGTCTAGCTCAGAAGACTGTGATCGGAGGAACGGCCAGTTTCCCCAACCCCGGTGACAGCCGCATCTCGCAGGTCGGGGCCATCCCTGCGCTGGGAGGAGTCAAGGCCTATCAGGTGGCTTACCGGGATGCGAGTGGAACCCTGTGTGGCTCGGGCTACCACATCACCAACGCTGTTTCGGTGATTTGGGTGCCGTAGCGACATCGGACTCCTGATGAAGAAGTGGGCCATCCGGCACAGGCCGGATGGCCCTTTTTTCTTTTCTTGATTACACCTTGAAACAGGAACCACCCCGGATCGGCAACCTACGCGGCATGTCCGCGCATTTTTCGAACCTGCTCGCCGGAGTCCTCGTCCTGACCTCGATCGGCCTGCCGGCCGCAGGCCAGACCCTCACGCTCTTCGGTCGGAACTACCTGGTGCAGACCTTCGACTACACGAGCGAAATCACGTTTCCCAACCCGATGCCCAACGGACCAGCCACGGTTGGCTGGAACGAGTCGGAAGGCGCCCAGTGGATCGGAAACAACCGCTTTGTGCTGTGTTCCAACGAGATGGGCGATGTCGGATCCTACAAGAATCAGGTGATCGAAGCTGCGCTTCAGGTCAGTCCTGCCGGCATCGTCACCGGGTTCAGCTATGTGCGCCACCTCCATATCAACGACAACGCACCCGTGGCGAGCGGTGGTCTGGGTGATCCATTCTCCACCAAGCCCCGCGGAGTGACCGTGAATGTCGGCACGAGCGGTCTGGGCGCCGGCGGCAACGTCATCATCGCGGATGCCGTGGCGGAATACGCACGCGAGATCAGCTTTGTCAACGGTGGCTTGACAGGCAATCTGTTCAGTGTTTTTCCGCCCAACGACGACTTCGAGGATCTTGTGTTCGCGCAGGATGCGCAGGGCGGCGGTCTGTTCTACACGGTGCGCCAGAAGTCTCCGCACTCCGTCAATGTCTTCACTGCGAACGGCTCGCTGGTCAACACTTGGTTTGTCGGCCCGAACGGTACTCCGGCCCAGACGGGTGAGCCCAAGGGCATCGCGTGGCTGCCTGAATCCGCTGCCCTGCCGGATTCACTGCAGGGCCTTGGAGGCGTCATTCTGGTCGCCTTGGACGATCTTGGCCCGGCCCTGGCAGCCTACCGCATGGATGGTACGGCGATCAGCATCGAGTCGATCGTCCATCCCCTGCTGAATCCAGGGAACCAGATCTCGCTGCAAATCGAGGCCGTGACCTTCGACCCTCAGACAGGTCGCCTGTTTCTCTTCCAGCAGGGCCAGCTGGGCAACGACAACTTCGTCTATGTGCTCTCACCCGACTGCAACGGCAACGGCATCGCTGATCCCGCGGACATCGCTCAGGGGCTTGTCGCCGACGTCAACGCCAACGGTCGGCCAGACAACTGCGAGCTGGTGTCATCCGTGTTCTGTCTCGCCGACGGTTCCTCGTCGGGTTTGATCGCCTGTCCCTGCTCAAACCAGGGAACAGCAGGCCGGGGCTGCGACAACTCGGCTGGCACGGGTGGCGCGCGGCTCGTGGCGAGCGGTTATACCTTCGACGACAGCCTGCAGTTCTCCAGCGACGGTGAGCTGCCGACGGTTCTCTCCATCTTCCTGCAAGGCAGCGCAGCCAGCTCCGCTGGCGTTCCGTTCGGGGACGGCGTCCGTTGCACCTCGGGAAGCCTCAAGCGGCTGTACGTCAAGAATGCCGCTGGCGGAGTGGCCGTCGCGCCGGCCGCAGGCGATGCCGGAGTGCGTGCTCAGTCCAGCAGCCTCGGTGACGTGATCCAGGCCGGAAGCAAGCGTTGGTATCAGGTGTACTACCGCGATCCGGCCCTGAATTTCTGCGCGGCGCCTCAGGGCAGCAGCTGGAATGTCTCCAGCGGCCTCGAGGTCACCTGGTGATCCAACAACCTAGTCCATCCAAGGAAATCCCATGCGTATCTTGACCCTCGCGGCTGCTTCGATGCTGGCAGCCTCTGCCCAGGCTCAGTTCACTTTCAGCGAAATCTTCCCCAACCCGCCCGGAGCGGATCAAGGCCAGGAAGCCATTGAGATCCGCGGCCCTGCCGGTGCTTCGCTGGCAGGCTACTTCCTCGTCATCATCGAGGGTGACGGCACCGGTGCGGGCACGGTGGATGTCGTTCGCAACCTTGGTGCGCTCAGCGCGGGCAGCAATGGTCTGCTCTTATTGCGCGATGCCGCGAGCGTGATCCTGCCCGCGCCTGACCCGGCGACGGCGATCGATGTCAACGATTTCAACCCGGACATCGAGAATGGCTCGAACACCTACATCCTCGGCTTTGGAACACCGCCGACGCTGCTCGCGGATCTGGATGTCGGTAACGATGGAACGCTGGACGCTCCGCTGACGGGCTTCACCGTCGTGGATGCCGTCACCATCATCGAGAGCGACGGTGCCGCCAACTACGGTTATGCCGACGACCTCGGCGGCTTCAACTTCCCGCAGTTCACGTGGACGCCGGATCTGGTCTATCGTCTGTACAACGCGGACGGCACGCCCTGCTCGTGGGCCGGTGGCGACGTCCTCGGCATCAATCCTGGCGGACCGTACACTTGGGACGCGGCTCAGAACTACGGCGGCGTGCCGACGGGCAGCCTGGTGGGGGCCGATCTGGGCACGCTCAATGCGCTCCTGGACAGCGACAACGATGGCGTTTCGGATGCCTGTGATCTGGGGATCATCGCGCTCTGCGACCCGGGTGTCTCGGGAGTGATCGCCTGCCCCTGCGGCAATCCCCCGAGCGGAACAGGTCGCGGTTGCGACAACAGTGCGGCGACCGGTGGAGCCTTGATCAGCGCGACGGGCAATGGAAACCTGGCCGCGGATACGCTGGTCTTCGCAACAGGGGCACAGACCGCCAACGGTACGACGATCCTGCTGCAGGGCAATGCGCTGGCCGGCGCGGGAGCCGGCGTGGTCTTCGGTCAGGGCGTGCGCTGTGTCGGCGGCACGCTCAAGCGTCTGTACGTCAAGTCCCCTGGTGGTTCGGGCGGCATCACGGCTCCGCTGGCCGGTGACAACAGCGTCTCGGCGCAGTCCGCCCTGCTCGGGGATGCGATCACGCCGGGCTCGACGCGCTACTACATGGCCTACTACCGCGATCCGATCGTGTCCGGCGGCTGCGCCGCTAGCGCGACCTTCAATGCTACGAATGCTCTGAGCGTGGCCTGGAACTGAACGCGGGCAAGGCTCCAGCTTGTCTAATGGGCCTCGAGCCAGTTGGCTCCGTGGCCCAGATCCACCTTGAGGGGCACGCTGAGCTTCAGCGTGCCCTCCATGCATTCGCACAGCAGCGCTTCGGTCTCCGCCAGCTGGCTCTGCGGCACTTCCAGCACCAGTTCGTCGTGCACCTGCAGCAGCAGCTGAGCCTGAAGCCTGGAGCCTGCGAGTCTGCGCTCCAGATCGATCATGGCCTTCTTGATGATATCGGCGGCCGAGCCCTGCACGGGCGTGTTGACGGCCGCGTTCTCGGCGAAGACGCGGGTGCGCGCATCCTCGGCGTTGATGTCCGGAAAGTGGCGCTTTCGGCCGAGCAGCGTCTCGACATAGCCTTGGCGGCGAGCCATCTCCAGCGTGGCGTCGATCCAGCCGCGCACCTTGGGGAAGCTCTCGAAGTAGCGCTCGATGAACTGGCGCGCCTCGGGCACGCTGAGGCCGGTTTCGCGCGCCAGACGCGCCGGTCCCATGCCGTACAGAAGGCCGAAGTTGATCGCCTTGGCGCGGCTGCGCATCTCGCGCGTCACGAGTTCGGGCATCACCTGGAAGATCTTGGCGGCGGTGGATGTGTGGATGTCCTCGCCGCGCTCGAAGGCCTTGCACAGGAAGGGATCGCCCGAGAGGTGCGCCATGACGCGCAGCTCGACCTGCGAATAGTCCGCCGAGAGCAGCACCCACTCGCCGTGCTGGTCACGAAGGCGCGGGACGAAGGCCTTGCGCAGCGCGCGGCCGCGCTCGGTGCGGATCGGGATATTCTGCAGGTTCGGGTCGCTGGAAGACAGGCGCCCGGTGGCGGCGACCACCTGCGAGAAGGAGCAGTGGATGCGCCCGGTGCGCGCGTTGACGTAAGTCGGGAGCGAATCGACGTAGGTGCTCTTGAGCTTTTGCACCTCGCGGTACTCGAGCAGGTGCTTCACGATCGGCACGTCGGCGTAGAACTGCTCCAGCGTGGCAGCGTCGGTTGCGTACCCGGTCTGCGTTTCCTTGACGCGCTTGACGCCAGCCTCGACTTGGATCTTCAGCTTCTCGAACAGCACTTCCCCGAGCGCCTTGGTGCTGTTTACGTTGAACTCCTCGCCCGCGAGCCCGTGGATCGCCGCGACTTCGCGGTCGATCTCGGACTGCATGACGCGGGAGGCTTCTTCGAGGATCTGCGTGTCGAGCCGGATGCCGCGCCGCTCCATGGCGGTCAGCACCGGCACCAGCGGCATCTCCAGTTCCTCGAACAGGGCGCGCGTGGAGGTCTCGTCGAGCTCCTTTGAGAGCACTTCGAAAAGCCGGAAGGTGACATCGGCGTCCTCGCAGGCGTACTCGCCGACCTTCTCGACCGGCACCTGATCCATCGTGATCTGCTTGGCGCCGGTTCCGATCAGCGCGCTGGTGGGGATCTTGTGCAGATCGAAGTACAGCAGCGCCAGCTCGTCGAGGTTGTGGCGGCGTGTTGCGCCGGCAGCACAGTAGCTCGCCACCATCGTGTCAAAGGCCGGCGGTGGCATGTCGACGCCCTGAGCACCCAGCACCAGCCAGTCGTACTTGGTATTTTGCCCGATGCGCTGGTACTTGGGGCTGGTCAGCAGCGGACGCAGCGCGTCGAGCAGCGCCTTCTGTCCACCGGGCAGCACGGGAGGATCGGCGTTGAAGGGCACGTACCAGGCCTGATGGGGGGCGCAGGAGAAGGACAGCCCGACCAACTGCGCTTCCAGAGGGAACAGGCTGGTGGTTTCGCTGTCGACGGCAAAGCGCTGCTGCTTCATCAGCACGCCCATCATCGCGGCCAGATCCGCTCCGTTGCGCACGACCGTGTAGCTGCGCGCTTCCTCGGTGCGCACGCCCTCGGCGACCTTTTTCATCAGGCTTTGGAAGCCCAGCTCGCGGAACACGTGGGCCAGCTCGCGAGGATCGGGTTCGGGAGGGCGCAGACCCTCGATTCCCGGATCGAGCGGGACGTTGTCGCGGATGGTCACCAGGTCCAGCGAGAGCAGCAGCTGCTCGCGGTCGCGCTCGATGTGCTCGCGCGCCTTTCCCTTGATCCGCTCGAGGCCCGCGAGCACGCCCTCGACCGAGCCGAACTCCTTGATCAGCTTGATGGCGCCCTTCTCGCCGATGCCCGTGACGCCGGGAACATTGTCCGAGGCATCACCCATGATCGCGAGCACGTCGATCACGTGCTCCGGCGTCGTGCCGAACTTCTCCTCCACGGCCTCCACGCCCTCGATCACGAGATCGACGCCAGGTTTGAAGACGTTGTAGAGCTTCACCTTCGGCCCGACGAGCTGCATCATGTCCTTGTCGCCGCTGACGATCATGACCTCGTGGCCGGCGGCGGCCGCCTGCCGCGAGAGCGTGCCGATGACGTCGTCGGCCTCGAAGCCACGCACCTCGAACAGCGGCACTCCGTGGGCCCGCACGACCTTGCGCAGCCACTCCTGCTGGGCCACCAGCTCATCCGGCATCTTCTGGCGCGTGTCCTTGTACTCCTTGTACTGCTTGTGGCGGAAGGTGTCGCCTGGAGGGTCAAAAGCCACGGCGACCAGGTCCGGCTTCTCAGTCTCCAGGATCCGGCGCAGCGTCATGGTGAAGCCGTAGGTTGCGCCGGTGGGCTTGCCCTCGGGCGAGCTCAGGCCCGAGCGCGCCAGCGCGAAGTGGGCGCGGTAGGCGAGCGCCGTGCCATCGAGAAGAAAGATCCGCTGGGTCATGGCGATGGTGCCTGAAGATAACCGCAGCGAGGGGCATCCCGCACTTGCCGTCCGTCGAAGGGCCCCACAGAATCGGTCCCCCCGCATGCAAAGGACACTGGCGACCCTCAATGCCAACGGCATCCGCTCCGCGGATCGACGCGGATTTCTGCGCTGGCTGAAGCGGCATCGTCCGGACGTGCTCTGCCTGCAGGAGCTGCGCGCGCTCGAGCAGGATGTCGAGGACGAGTTGCGCAGCCCCGCCGGCTGGAATGCGCGCTGGCACCCGGCCGCGAAGAAAGGGTACTCGGGCGTCGGCATCTACTCGCGCGAGGCGCCCGAGCGCTACGAGCAGGGTCATGGCTTCGATCTGTGCGCGGACGAGGGCCGCGGGCTGCGCGCGGATTTCCGCGATCTGTCCGTGGTCAGCCTGTATGTGCCCTCCGGCGCCTCCAAACCCGAACGCCAGGCACTCAAGTTCCGCTTCCTCGACGAGTTGCTGCCCTGGACGCGCGGGCTCTTGTCCGAACGCCGTCCGATGGTGCTGTGCGGCGACTTCAACATCGCCCACACCGAGATCGACATCCACGATCCCAAGGGCAACGCGAAGAACTCCGGCTTCCTGCCGGAAGAGCGCGAGTGGTTCACGCGCCTGCTCGCGCAAGGCTGGGTCGACATCCTGCGCGAGAAGCACCCGGGCGAGCGCGGCCACTGGTCCTGGTGGTCGAACCGGGGCCGCGCGCGCGAAAAGGATCTGGGCTGGCGCATCGACTACTGCCTGTGCTCGCCGCAGTTCGCTCCGCGCGTGCAGCGCGCCTGGGTGGAGAAGCAGGCGGGACTTTCGGACCACGCGCCGGTCTGGATCGAATACGAGGCCGCGCCGTGATCGGCCTGATCGGCGACACGCCGCCGACCGCACCCCGGCCGAGCGTACAGATGGTGCGCATCGAGGAAGCGCCGCTCATCAACGGCGTACTCGATGAAGCGGTGTGGGCGCGGGCGGCCCTGATTCACGATCTGAAGCAGGTCGAACCCGTCGAGGGCGCACCGCCCTCCGAGCGCACGGAAGTCCGGCTGCTCTTCGACGCGGAGCACCTCTACATCGGCGTGCGCTGCTTCGATTCCGAGCCGGACAAGATCATCGCCACGCAGAGCGCCCGTGACGCGTTGCTCGATTACGACGATCGCATCGAGATCATCCTCGACACCTATCTGGACCGTCGCAACGCCTACTTCTTCCAGATGAGCCCCGCGGGCTCGAAGGGCGACGCGCTGATCAGCTCCAACGGCGCCGACTTCAACAAGCCTTGGGACGGTATCTGGGAAGGCAAGGCCGTCATCGATGAGCTCGGCTGGTGCATGGAAGTCGCGCTGCCCTTCGCCACGCTGGGTTTCGATCCAGACCAGGACGCCTTCGGCTTCAACCTCAACCGCTACATCAAGCGCAAAGGCGAGCTGGTGCGCTGGGCTTCGCCGCGCAACGACACGCCGATCTTCCTGATCTCGGCCGCGGGCGACCTCCGCGGTCTCACGGGTTTGCAGCAGGGTCTGGGAATCGATGTGGTGCCTTACTTCCACATCGATTGGACCAACGCCCGGCTGGAGGGTGACGAGGATCTGATCGGGCGACCGGGCCTCGATGCCTACTGGCGCATCACGCCCTCCCTGCAAGCGATCCTCACGGTGGGCACCGACTTCGCCGAAACCGAGGTCGACGAGCGTCAGATCAATCTGACGCGTTTCCCGCTGTTTTTTCCCGAGAAGCGCGATTTCTTTCTGCAGGACGCCGGCATCTTCCGCTTCGCCGACACCTCGCCGGCCCTGATCCCGTTCTTCAGCCGCCGGATCGGGCTGAGCGGGGATGGCGACACTGTGCCGATCCTGTTCGGAACCAAGCTGGCGGGCCGTCACGACGACTGGAACATCGGCCTGCTGCAGGTGCGCACCGAGGAGACGAACTCGCAGGAGGCCAAGGATCTGTACGTCGCGCGCATCTCGCGCAACATTGGCTCCGAGTCGACCTTGGGCGGCATCTTCACTCACGGCAATCCGGATGGGCCGGAGAACAACCAGGTCTACGGGCTGGATTGGAATTTCCGCACCAGCCAGTGGCGCACCAACCAGAGCCTGCGCTCCTCGGTCTGGCTGCTGCGCAGCGAAACCGAAGGCGGCAGCGGGGACGATCTGGCGGGCGGAGCCTCCCTGGAGGGCCCCAATGATCTGTGGCGCTGGCGCGCCTCGGCCCGGGAAGTGCAGGAGAACTTCAGGCCGGCGCTGGGCTTCGCCCCCAGGACCGGCGTGCGCAACTACCTCGCGCGGGTGGCATACCAGCCGCGTCCGGGCAACGCCGTTCGGCAGTACGAGTTTTCCGCCGAGGGCGAGGTTTACACCGATCTGGACGGTGAGCTGGAGACGGCGCGCGTCGAGTTGCAGCCCTTCGGGGCCGAGTTCGAGAGCGAGGATGCGCTGCGTTTCGAGGTGGAGGGCCTCCGCGATGTCCTAGCGGATGACTTCGAAATCAAGGACGGGATCGTGATCCCTGCGAGCAGTTACGACTACGGGCGCGTGCGTCTGGAGCTCAACACCTCGCTGCGCCGGCCCGTTTCCGCGGAGCTGACGCTGGAAGGCGGCACGTTCTACGACGGAACGCGTGAAGACGTCGCGTTGGATGTCGGCTGGCGTCCCAGCCGCCTGTTCAATACCTCGCTTGGTTATCAGATCAGCCGCGTGGATCTCGAGGACGGGTCCTTCACCACGCACATCGGCACTTGGCGCTCCAACATCGCCTTTACTCCCGACATTGACTGGAACAACTTCGTCCAGTTCGACAACCAGAGCGACACGCTGGGCTGGAACAGCCGACTGCGCTGGATCCTCTCGCCCGGCCGCGACCTTTACATCGTCTGGAATCAAAGCGTCGAGCGCCAGGGCGACTCGATCGTGCCGCTCTTTCAGGAAGCGGCGCTCAAGCTCGGCTGGACGCTGCGCTTCTAGCCGCAGCGGAAGTCGACGAGTTCCAGTTCCAGCTTCGTCTCGCCGCGGAAGTGGTTCCACTTGGGCGTGTAGACCGCCTGGATGTCCTGTCCGAGGCGCAACTCCCCGGCGCGAGCGCCCATGCGGAAGGCCATCGCGCGCAGCAACTGCGCCCCTGAGCGCAACTGCACGCTGAGGTGCGAGCGATCCGCTCCCAGCAGTCGCGGCTCTTCCGCGAGCCGCAGGCCACGCGAGAGAAAACGCGGCTTTTCGTGGCCAGCGCCGAAGGGGCGCAGGCGATCGAGGTCACGCATCAGGCCTTGGTTGACCTCGCCGAAGGACAGTTCGCCGTCGATCAGCAGCGTGCGCCGGCTTCGGGGCTTCGTTCGCAGCATTTCGCGCGCCTTGGCATTGACCGCCGCCCGGAACGCGTCGACGCGCTCGCTCTCGATCTCCAGACCGGCCGCCTGCCCGTGTCCGCCGGCGCGGATGACGTGCTCGCGGCCGGCCTCGATCGCTTCCAGAAGGTGAAAGCCCTCGACCGTGCGCGCGCTGCCGCGTCCGCTCTGGCCGTTGAGTCCGATCAGGATCGCGGGGCGATCGAATTGCTCGGCGACCTTGGACGCGAGCACGCCCACGAGGCCCTGATGCCAGCCCTGTCCCGCAAGCACCAGCAGCGGATGCTCGGCGGGATCCGCATACACCTGTGCGGCCTCGAGGACGCGCGGCAGCAGTTCGGCGGATATGCGCTTGCGTTCCTCGTTGAACAGATCGAGCTCCAGTGCGGCGCGGCGCGCCGAGCCTTCGTCCTCGGCGAGCAGCACCTCGACTGCCTTGGCGGCGCTGCCCAGCCGTCCCGAGGCGTTGATGCGCGGTCCGATCTGGAAGGCGATGTCCTCGGCATCCAGCGCGCGGTCGTTGAGGTTGCTGACGCTCAGCAGTGCGCGCAGGCCCGGATTCCGGCTCGTTTCCAGCGAGCGCAGTCCGTAGCGCGCGAGCACGCGGTTTTCATCGACCAGCGGGACGACATCCGAAACGGTGGCGATCGCGACATAGGCCATCGCCTCGACCAGAAAGTCCCGCAGGTCCGCCCGCACGCGGTCGGCGCCGCTGATCGTCTGGGCGACGCCCCAGGCGAGCTTGAAGGCGACGGCCCCGCCGCACAGCTCGCGGAAGGGATAGCTCGAGCCGGAGAGCTTGGGATTGAGGATCGCGACCGCCTCGGGCAGCGTGCCATCGGCGGGGGGCTCGTGGTGGTCGGTGACGATCACATCGACGCCGATCCGAGCCAACTCGCGGATCGTCTCGCCCGCGCTCGTGCCGTTGTCGACGCTGATCACGAGTCGGGCGCCGCTTGCCTCTGCGCGCTCCACCGAGTGCGCGCCGAAGGAATAGCCGTCCTTGAACCGATCGGGGATGTGCCAGACGGCCTTGGCGCCGACCAGCTTCAAAAGACGCATCAGCAGCGCCGTGCCCGTGACGCCGTCGACGTCGTAGTCGCCGTGCACGAGGATCGTCTCGCCGCGCTCGATCGCCGCGCGCACGCGCTCGCAGGCGGCCTGCATGCCCGGCATCAGCCGCGGATCGTGCAGTGAGCCCAGCTTGGGATCGACCAGATCCCGCACCGCCGCCGGGTCATGGTGGCCGCGCGCCGCCAGCAGGCCGGCCAGCGTCCTCGACAGTCCCAGCGAGCGACTCAGGGCGTCGCGCAGGGGCGCATCGATGGCGCGCAGTTTCCAATGCGTCGGCAGCTCCAGTTGCGTGCTCATGTCGATGGCGCGCAGAGCCTACTGGGGAGCAGGCCAATCGCGGTTCGAAAAGTCGGTGTTCTCGCCTTCGCCGCCTGCGCGCCGGTCGCGTCCCAGCGTCCAGATCTTGGCGCGCGCTTCGCCGGTAGCGGGCGGCGCGTACTGGTAGCCCTGGCCCCAAGGATCGCGGGGCGGGGCCTTGGGAGAGAGCAGGCTCTTGCCGCGCTCGTCGGGCACGAGCAGCACGTTGAGGTTCTCGGGCCAGGCGTCGCGGTTCTCCAAGCGGTACTGGCCCAGCGCCGATTCGATCAGCATCAGATCCTGACGGATCGCTTCGCGCTGCTCGGCCTGCTTGGCACGGGCGCGCGGCCTGACCAGCAAGAACATGGCCAACCCCAGCAGCACCACGACCACCGTGCAGCCGACCAGCCCCTTCATCACCAGACGCGTGCTGCCCGAGATCGCCTCTGGTTCGCCGGGAGCGCCTGATTCCATGGGGCCCATGATGCAGAGGTCGGGCAGCCGATGGAAGGCTTGCCCCGGGAGGACTTTGGCGCGACACTTTCGGTCCCGTTCCCGCATGAGCGACCCCGCCTCGATCCTTCGCGCGCTGCCCTCGGTCGACGAGCTTTTGCGCCAGCCCGGCCTGAGCGCGCTCTTCGCCCGCGTCGGCACGCGCGCCCGCAAGGAAATCGCCGCGCGCCACCTCGAAGAGCTGCGTCGGGCCGTGCGCGAGTCCCGGCTCGACCAGGCGGCTTTGGAGCGTGCGCTGGAGCCAGAGGCGCAATACCGCGCGCTCGAGGCCCTGCTCCTTGGCGAGGAGGGGGCTGGGCTGCGCCGCTGCGTCAACGCCACGGGCGTAGTGCTCAACACGGGTCTGGGACGCGCACCCGTGCACCCCGAGGTCGCCGCGCGCATGGCCGAAGTCGCGCGTTCGTACTGCGTGCTGGAGGTCGACCGCTGGACCAACGAGCGCAACCAGCGCGACGATCGGCTCGGCGCGCTGCTGACGCGGCTCACGGGAGCTGAGTCCGCGATCGCGGTCAACAACTGCGCGGCAGCCGTGATGCTGATCTTCCAGACCTTCGCGGGCGGGCGTGAAGCGCTGGTCGCGCGCGGCGAACTGGTCGAGATCGGCGGCTCGTTCCGCATTCCGGATGTCATGGCGCGGGCGGGAGCGCGCCTCGTGGAGGTGGGCACGACCAACCGCACCCGCATCGCCGATTACGAGCGCGCGATCAGCGAGCGCACGGGCCTCCTGATGAAGGTCCACACCAGCAACTACCGCGTGATCGGCTTCACCGAGGAAGCCAGCCCTGCACAACTCGCCGCGCTCGCCCGCGCACGGGGCGTGGTCAGCGCCTTTGATCTGGGCTCTGGTCTGCTCGAGGATGAGTCGATGCGCGCGATCGCGCCCGTGCTGGGCGACGAGCCGCTGCTGCGGGAGGCGCTGAGGAGCGGCGTCGATGTGGTCTCGTTTTCTGGCGACAAGCTATTGGGAGCGCCGCAGGCGGGCATCCTGATCGGCAGGCAGGCGGCCATCCGCGCGCTGCGCCAGAATCCGCTCTACCGCGCGCTGCGGCTCGACAAGGTTACGCTCGCGGGGCTGGAAGCGACGCTGGAGCTGATCCTCGCCGGTCGCGGCGACGAACTGCCCGTGCGCCGCATGCTGCTGGAGCCCGCCTCCGCCATCCAGCCGCGCGCGCAGTCGCTCGCCGAGCGCATCGGCGCGCTCCCGGGCTTTCAGACACGCGTGCTTGAGGATCATTCGCAGCCGGGCAGCGGCAGCGCACCGGGCATTTGGATACCGACCTTCGTGGTCGAAGTGCGCCACGAGCGCCGCAGCGCGCAAGCCCTGTCCCTGGCGCTGCGCAGCGCGCGAGTGCCGGTCTTCAGCCGCATTCAGGAAGAGCGGGTGCGGCTCGATCCGCGCACGCTTCTGCCCGGGGATGAGGAAGATTTGCTGGCCGCCTGCGTCGAAATCGACCGATGAAGCACCGGGTCCAGAGTTCCCAGCCATCGCTCGGCGAACCGCTGCTTGCGGGCGAACTCGCGGCGCGCATCGCGGCGCGCGAGGCCTGGATCGGCGTGGTGGGTCTGGGCAGCGTGGGCCTGCCGCTCTCGCGTGCGCTGCTCGACGCCGGACACCGCGTGGTCGGCATCGATACGGATCCGGAGCGCAACAGCGCCCTGCTGGCGGGGCTCACCCCGATCGCGCATCTGGGCGCGCGCTTCGCCCGCGAGCTGATCGAACACGAGCGCTTCCAACTGGGGCCCTCGCGCCCGCTGGACATCGCGCTGATCGCGGTCCCCACACCGCTCGATGCCGGCGGCCGCCCCGATCTGTCCTGCGTGCGGGCCGCCGCACGCGCGCTGGCCTCCCGGGTGCGTTCAGGCGGTTTGATCGTGCTGGAATCGACCAGCCATCCGGGCACCACGCGGCGCATCGTGGGCGAGGAACTGCGCGTCGCGGGGCGTGTGCCCGGCTCCGATGTGTGGCTCGCGGCCTCGCCCGAGCGCGAGGATCCCGGACGTCCGGGTGCGCGCACCGCGACGATCCCCAAGCTCGTCGGCGGCACCTGCGGGGAGAGCGCCCGCCTCGCGCAGGTGTTCTACGCGAGCTTCGTCGAGACGGTGCACCTGGTGGAGAGCGCGGAAGTCGCCGAGGCCGCCAAGCTCTTCGAGAATGTCTTCCGCGCGGTCAACATCGCGCTGGTCAACGAGCTGGCGCAGATTGCGCGTGCCCAGGGCCTCGATCCGCAGGCGGTGCTCGCCGCCGCCGCCACCAAGCCCTTCGGATTCATGCCTTTTCAGCCGGGTCCGGGCACGGGTGGGCAATGCATCCCGGTGGATCCCTGCTACTACACGCATGCCGCCCGCGCCGCAGGCGTTCCCGCGGCGCTGGTCGAGGAGGCCATCCGGATCAACCGCGAGCGGCCGCAGGCGGTGGTCGACGCGCTCGAAGGCCTGCTCGGCAGCCTGCGCGGCCGCGTCGTCGGCGTGCTGGGCGTCGCGTACAAGCCCGAAGTCGATGTCATCAGCGAGTCCCCGGGCGTGGAGATCCTGCGCCGTCTTTGCGAACGCGGTGCGCGCGTGCAGTACAGCGATCCCTGGGTGCATGAATTGCCGGAGCTGGGGCTCGAATCCGTGCCCACGGACACGCCCTGCGAGGCCTGGATTCTGGTCACCGACCACGCCGCCTTCGACTACGCCGGGCTCGCCCGCAGCGGCCTGCCGATCCTCGACACGCGCGGAGCCTTCGCTCGCCGCGGGCTCAAGGCGGACGAGATCCATCCGCTGTGAAGCGCGCGCCGTAGAGTTGCGGGTCGCGGGCGATCAGGGCGCTGCGCGCGCTGGCGACGAGCGTCGCGGGCAGCGTGGGATCGTGGGCGATCTCAAGCAACAGCGGCTCGCCATGTTCCGGAATGCGCGCCTCGCCGAGGTGCACGAACAGCAGTTCCAGACGCTCGCTTTGCCAGGGCTGCTCACGCAGGATGCGCAGGGCCAGCGGCAACTGCTGCCAGCCCAGCAGCGGCTCCTTGCCATCCGCGCGCCGCAGGCTCGCCAAGGCCTGCGCCAGATCCTGCTGCGCGGGCAACGGCACGCGTGGCAGGGCCAGCAGCACGCTCTCGAGGCCCTGCGGTTCGCGCGCCAGGTTGGCGACGACCAAGCGCACGCAACCGAAGTTCGTCAACTCGTCGCTCGCGGTGCCGCTCTGCAAGTGCGCGAGCGCGCGGTCGGCGAGTGTCGGATCGACCAGCCACTCCGATTCCAGCCGCGCCGCCTCGTACTGCTTGCCTTGCGCCAGCAGGGAACCCAAGCGGGCCCAGTCGGACTGCCGCCCCTGCGCCCGCTCGCCCGCCCGCTCGCCCGCCCGCTCCACAGGTGCGGCGGGCTCCAGCGGCGTTCGGGCGCACGACTCGCGGCTTTCTAGCGGCGCCTTCGCTGTTTCGAGTTCCAAGGCCTGACGGCGAGCCTCGAAGGCGATGCTCCACTGCGGCTGTGGCTGTGGCTCGATGCGCCACGCCGCCCACAGGCCCACCAGTGCACACAGGATCCAGATGCTGCGCATGCACCTGAAAGGACGGCGCGAGCGGCCGCGATTCGCGCGGGTTGGATCGCAAGCTCTGATCCCCTAAGCTCTTGCAGAGGAGGAATCATGAGCGAGAGCGCCAAGCAACGCCTCACCGACTACGCCGACTGCGCGGGTTGAGCGGCCAAGATGCCCATCGGGCAGCTCGCGCACGTGTTGCGCGGGATACAGGCAGGCTCAGGCGGGCGTCTGCTCGTCGGACCGGATACCTTCGACGATGCGGGCATCGTCGAGCTCCGGGGCGTCGGAGGTCTGCCCGGGGATTCGCATGTCGCGCTGGTCCAGACCGTCGACTACTTCCCGCCCGTCGTCGACGATCCCTACTACTACGGCGCGATCGCGGCGGCCAATTCGCTCTCGGATGTCTACGCGATGGGGGGCAAGCCCTTCAGCGCGCTCAATCTCGCGGGCATCCCGCGCGAGTTCCCGCCGGAGTGGACGGCCGAAATCTTCCGCGGGGGCATCGAGAAGCTGCGCGAGGCCGGTTGCATTCTCGCGGGAGGCCACACCGTGGCCTCCAAGGAAGCGCTGTTCGGCTTTGCCGTGACTGGCATCGTCGACACCCGCGAGGTCAAGGCCAACAGCGGCGCGCGCGCCGGTGATGTTCTGTATCTGACCAAGCCGCTGGGCATGGGCGCGATGACCACCGCCGCCAAGCGCGGCGTGATCAGCTGGAAGGAGCTGGAGCCTGCCGCGCGGGTGATGGCGACACTCAACGACCGCGCCGCCGAGGCGATGAACGCCTGTCACGCGCACGCCGCGACCGACATCACCGGCTTCGGGCTGGTGGGCCACGCGCGTAACATCGCGCGCGCCTCCGGCGTGACGCTGGAGCTTGTCACCGGGGCACTGCCGCTGTTCCCGGGCGCGCTGGATCTGGCGCGCGCCGGCCACTGCTCGGGGGGTGCCAAGCGCGGCCGCGCAGCGCTCGCGGAGGAGGTCGAACTCGTCGGAGCGCTCGAGGAGGCGCTGGTCAACCTCGTGTTCGATGCCGAGACCTCGGGCGGCCTCCTGATCTGCGTGCCCGCGGAGCGCGAAGCGGCCCTGCGCGCCGAACTGGAGCGCCGGCAGCTGCCCGTGGTGCGCGTGGGCACGGTGCTCGCGCCGCGGGGCCGCGCCATCCGCCTGCTGTGAGGACGCGACTTGATCTGCGGCAGCTCTACGAGCGCGCCGCGCGTCGGGGACGCGGTGCCCGCCGCGCTCCGCCGTGGATCCTCGGCTGGCAGGGTTCCGTGCTGGAGGCTCCGCAAGCGTCGCGCCTAGGCTGCGAGCGCGCGCTCGCGCTGGGACTCGATGGCTTTGCCGTGTCGCTGTGGTGCAGCCGCGATGGAGGTCTGATCGCGGCCCCCGAGCCGGTGCTCGAAGGGCTCGGGCGCATCGCCGAGCACACGCGCGCCCAGGTCTCGACGGTGGACATCGGCGCACAGTTCGCGGCGCGCCTGCGCGGAATGCCCCCCGACTGCGCCGAGGACTTTCTCGAACTGGCGCAGGTGAGCGCTCCGGGGCGCTGGTGCCTGTGCCTCGAAGAAGCCCGCGCGGTCGAGCTTCTGAAGGAGCTGCTCCCGATTCCGCCGCCCGCCCTGCGCGTCGTCTCGAGTGACCCCGCGATCGTGCGTCAGGCCGTCCACAGTGGTTTCGCGGCGCTCTTCCGCGCCCCAAGACTGGATGAGCGCGAGCTGGCAGCGCTGCTCGCCAGCGGTGCGCGCGGTGCATGGCTGCCGGTGGCGCAATGGGCGCGATTCGAGAGCCTGCAGCGGCCGCAGTTCGAGCGCTGGACGCACGCCGACCATCCGGACGAACTCGAACAGGCGTTGCGCCTCTGGATGGATGGAATGGTGACGCACGAAGCGCTGCGTGCGCAGGCGGTGGAGGCGCTGGTGGCGCGCACGCCCGATGGCAAGCGCGCTTTTCCGCTGGAATTGCCGCGCCTGCGCCTGGAGGACGATGCGAACACGGGCTGGCACGGCGCCTGGGAATTCCCGGTACACGTGCACAACCCGTTTCCAGAGCCGGTGCAGGTGACGCTGGGTGTGCTGCCGCGTCAAGGCGCGTTCGTGATTCACGGGCTGCCGCGGACCCTCGTGCTCGAAGCGGGCGAGCATGCACAAGTGCCCCTCGCTCTGCGCGGCGGAGCCCAGCAGCCCGGCGCCGACCCGCTGTTGTTCGCGCTGCTGCGCTTGGCCGATGGCGCGCAGCTCTTGCTCGATGGTCCGCTCGAGCGCGTGCGCGTCGTGCCGGCCGATCCGCTGCCGCTGCGCGTGCCCTTGCTCAGCAGCCCTCCGCACCAGGCGCCGCGCACGTTGCTGGTGCGCCGCCACCGCCAGCAGCTCTTGGTGTCGATGGAAGGCGGGCGCGAGTGGGCCGATCTCAGCATCGAGGTGCTCGTGGGGGATGCGATCCACACCGGAGCACGTGGTGTGCGCGTGAATCTGCCCCCGGACTGGGATCGCGATGCGGACGGCATCGCTTTTGCGGTGCGTGCGCGCTGGACGGAGGCCGGTGAGGCCTGCGAGGCGCGGCTGTGCGGCGGCCTGCCGTTCGGCCCGCGCAGCGGAGCGCCGGGACGGCTCGTGCCGATCGTTCGCGCGTAGCAGAACTCGTCTCAGCGCGGCTCACCGAGCTCCAGCTTCCACTCGGTCCCCTCGGCCGCCGGCGGCCAGACGATCCTCAGCGGCAGGTACTTCTGCGGAGGCTTGGTGTAAAGCTCGAGCGTGTAGCTGCCGGGCTCGAGCAAGGCTTCCAGCATGCCCTGCGGATCGGTCCGCCAGGGCAGACGGCGTTGGGGCGCGGATCCCTCGAGGTGGAATGTGCCGGACACCGCAGCAAGCACCTGACCATCGCTGGCGCCCAGCAGGCGCACTTTGCCGGGCACGATCGGGAGCTCGAGCACAACATCCAGCGTCTGCCCGCCTGCGAGCACGTAGCGCTGCGGAGCGAACCACTGCCATTCGTCCTGCGGACCATGCAACATGATCTCGATCTCGCCGGGGTTGACGAAGTCGCTGAGACCATTGCCTTGGTTGTCGAGCAGCGTCTCTAGCGGCTGTCCACCCAGTCCGCCTTCGCGGATCGCAATGGCGTCGGCCATCGCACCCTTTTCCCATCCCAGTGCGCTGCGCACGCTGTAGCGCACCCGAGCAAGCGCCCGTTCCGGCAAGGCGAAGTGCGCCTGTGTCGTCTCGCCCTCGCGTACTTCGATCTCGCCCAGCACGAGCACGGCGCCCTGACCCCGGAATCCGAACACTTCGTTGGCTTTCAGCTGCAGCTTGACGGTGTGACGACCCGCAGGCACCGCGTTGCGCTCGAAGCGACCCTCCGCATCAGGTCGGAGCAGCTTCGCGCGTTTGGCAAGGCCGGCCTCACGCCATTCCGTCCAGAGCTCCATTTCCTGCATGCCCGCCGGCCACAGCTCCACGCTGGCCTTGGCGAGCACCTCTGGGTCCGCGCCCTCGATCACGCCGCTCCAAGAGCCGTAGGGCGGCAACCGCAGCTCAGACTGTTGCACAGGCTCCGTGGGAGTCACCATCACCAAGGCCTGCGCGCGCAGCAGCGGGGCGAGCAGGGCATGCAGCGTGTACTCGCCACGCGAGACACCTTCAAACTGCGCCCAACCCTGTGCATCGCTGGTCGTGCTGGGCGCCTTGTCGGTCTGCATCATCGAGCCGCTGCGCATGTAGGCGGATTCCAGGCGCACATGCGCGCCTTCCACCGGCGTCTGGCCGTCGGCGCGCAGCACCCTAACCTGGAGCGTCACGCCGCGCTGGACTCGTGCGACGTGCACGGCACTGCTGTTGGGCTCGATGACACCGAGCGGCACCTCGCAGGTCGCGTAGCCCGGGGCACGCACGAGCAGCGTCTGATCGCCGGGCACCAGACCCTCGAATAGCCCGTCGGGGGGCGGCAGTGCATCGGCCTTGAGCAGCTCGAACTCGTTGGGGCTGAAGTTCGCCATTTCAAAGCGCGTTCGGAGCTCGTAGCACGAGAGCGGCTCACCGCTGGCATCGTCGAGCACCTTGAGCTGCACTCGCGAGTTGCCCTTGAGCCGCGCTGTCACCACCGAGCCGGGCTGGATGCCGTCTTCGCGCCACGGCAGGTAGGCGGGATGCTCCACCCGCGCGCGGTAGCTGCCGGGCTCGAGATTCTCAAAGCGCTGCTGGTTGGAACCCTGACGCGGATCGGCGCTGGCTGGCGGGATCGGTTCGCTGCCGCGCAGGAGTTGCACCTCGACCTTGGGAGCTGCGAAGCCGTGGTAGGGCTTCGTCTCGACGCGCAACAGGATCGTGCGATCCAGAGTCGGCCCCGAGTACACAAAGCGCGCCGTGCTCTCCTGCCCCGCGAGCACTTCCACCTTGGGGCCTTCGACGTTGGAGGCAAGCGCCGTGCTCGCCCTGAGCTTCCACATTCCCGGAGCCAGATCGCTCAAGAGGAACTCACCGCTGGCTCCGTCCACCTCGCGGGAAGCGCCGACCGGCATGCGCTCGTCGCGATACCCAGCGGCCGAGTTCGCGCTCACGCGCCAGCTGCCACGGCAGGGTTGGCCCGCCGCATCGACCAGCACCCCGCGGATCGAGCCCGCCAACGCCAGTTGCACGCTGCCCAGATCCAGCTGCTGGCCCGCTTCGAACCGCGACCAGCGCCACGAGAGCCCCGCATGACGCTGCGCCGTGAGGTTCAGGGAAAATTGAAAGGCGGGCGGCGGCTCGAAGCGGATCTCGAAGCGGCCCTGCGGGTCGGTGAGGAGCTCGAGGTCCTTCCAGTTCGCAGGACGGCCGTACTGGCGAAGGCGATCGGCGTTGGCTGGGAAGCCCGCGAGCTTCACGCTGCCGCCGGCGAGCGGCGCTCCCTGACCGTCGAGCAGCAGGCCGACAATGCGGGCGAGACCGACGGTTGCGGTCGGCAGGGGTGCGGGCGCGGCTGCGGGCACAGCGCTGTCGGCTGGCGCGGACTGGCGCGCGGGCTCCACTGTTGAATGTGACTCCAGCCCGGCGGCGGGGGCGGGTGCCATGGTCGGCGTATTCGAATCAGACAGCGGTTCGATGCCTGCGGGGGTCTGCGGCTGTCGCAACCAAAACAAGGCCAACACGAACAGCGACAACGCCGCAACCACGAGCAACCAGCGCATGCGAGACTCCTTGGGAAAGGCAGGAAGGACCCGCGCAAGGCTAGTGCCTCAGGCGCTGCTCGACAAGATCTGCCGGCGGTGCCGGGCATCGTGCTCCGCGATCGCCTGCCAGATCGCCGCATTCGCGGCGCGTTGCAGGTTCTCGCGGCGAGCGCCGCGAAAACGCTCCAGCGCCAAGTACGGATCCAGAGCCATTCCGGTCCGCGCCGGCGGTGCGATCAATCCTTCCCAGCCTCCGCGTTCCAGCGCTCGCGCAAAGTACTCCCGTTCCATGTCGGCGAGGTGCCAGAGCACCTCGCACAGCGACCAGCGCTCAGGCGCCGGCCTTTGGCGCGCGCCCGGATCACCCGCGGCATCGAGGGCCTGAGCCAGAAAGGCGGGGAAGGCGGATAACTCAGCTTGCAGTGCGTTCACGCAAGCGGGATGATAGCGGGGCTCCGTGCGGGAGTGGATCGGTGCTGGTGTGCCGCCCGGTCTTCAAAGCCGGTCGTCGCTCGTGAACAGCGGGCGAGGTGGGTTCGATTCCCATGCACTCCCGCCAACCTGCTGGCTGTCCGTGCCAGCTGTCCGTGCCGGGTGCGGCGCTCAGCGCAGCAGCAGGCGCCAAGTGAACTGATTCACCTCGACCTGCAGGATCAGTAGCTTGCGGGCGTGCTCGAGCGGATTGCCTCCGCAGAACACGCAATCGATCGGATCCCTCGGCGGTTCCTCCACGCGGGCGGCACACAGCCACGCGCCCGCCACCAGCAATCCCAGGCAAGTCAGCACCTTCATGACAAGAAGAAGTCTAGCTTGGATCGGGCGGGGAGCAATACGGCGGCATTTGGGGAGTAGGCGGTGATTGACTAGACTCTTGTGATCTGATGTTCGCCCCCTCGCCTTGCCGCCTGTTCCTCTGCCTGCTGCTGGCCCTCTGGGCTGCCCTGCCGCTGACGGCCGGGGAACTGGTGCATGTGCGGCTGGAGGGCCCGCTCGACAAGGGCATGTTGCCGCAGCTCTCGCGGGCCGTGCGCGAGGCCCGCTCGCAGCCCGGTTCCACGCTGGTGGTCGAAATCGACACACCCGGCGGCGCGGTCGACTTGATGTGGGATCTCTCCAAGCAACTGCGGGCTGTCCGCAAGGATGGGGTGGCCACCGTCGCCTGGATCAACCGCCATGCGGTCTCCGCCGGGGTCTTGCTCGCGATCTCCTGCGAGCGCGTCTACATGGTCAGCGAGGGCTCGATCGGTTCGGCCCTGCCCGTGACCTCGGGCCCTGCCGGTCTGGCACCCGTGGCCCAGGATGAGGCCGTGCGCGAGAAGATCACTTCGGCGATGCGCTCGGATTTCCGGGCCATGGCCGAGAGCATGGGCCGTCCCGCGGCGCTCGCGGAGGCGATGGTCGATCCCAACGCGCGTGTCTACCAGATCCGCCGCGAGGGCGAACTGGAATTGGTCAGCGGTCAGGTGTGGGACGATCTGCGCGCCGGATCGCAGGTGCCCGAGCTGGTCGCGACGATCAGCGGGCCCGGGCAGATCCTCAACCTGAGCGCCCGGCGCGCGGTGGAGCTGCGCTTTGCCGACGGGATCGCGGAGTCGCTGGATGAGGTCGCCCAGAAGTCCGGCTTTCCTGGCGGCGCGCCGCGGAAGATCGAGCGCAGCGCGTCGGACGATTGGATCAAGTGGATCGATCTGTTGACGCCGCTGCTGCTGGTCGCGGGGCTGCTGCTCGCCTACAGCGAACTCAAGCTGCCGGGCTTCGGATTGCCGGGCATCCTCTCGATCCTGTGCTTCGCCGTGCTGCTGCTCGGCCGCTACTTCGCGGGTCTGGCCGACGTGCTGCACCTGGTCGTGGTGGGGGCCGGCATCGCGCTGATCGTCACGGAGATCTTCTTCATCCCCGGCTCGCTGTGGGCCGGCATCAGCGGCTTCGTGCTGCTGCTCGGCGGGCTGCTCCTGTCGGGGCTGGGCCCGGAGTTCAGCTTCGCGAGCGCCTACGATCGCCAACGCCTGCTCGATGCGAGCACCTGGATGATCGCCAGCGCCTGCGCCGCCGTCGCCGGCATGCTGATCCTCTCGCGCCTGCTGCCCAAGACGCCGTTGCTCGGCCGCATGGTGCTGCAGCCGGGCGAAAGCGGCGCCGACGGCGGGGCCATGCCGGAAACTCGCGGGCGCGGCAGCGAGCTGGCGCGCGTGGGAGCCGTGGGCAGCGCCCTCAGCGCCCTGCGTCCGGTGGGCAAGGTCGCGCTCGACGGGGATTCGCAGTACGAATTCGAAGCGCGCTCCAGCGGCGCCCTGATCGAGGCGGGCGCGCGCGTGCGCGTGGTCGAAGTGGCGGGCGGTCGACTGGTGGTGGAGGTGCTCAAGACATGACAATCGCGATCGTGTTGCTGTTGGTCGGTCTGGCCCTGATCGTGCTGGAACTGCTGTTTCCAAGCTTCGGAGCGCTGGGTATCGCGGCGGCCTTGGCCCTGATTGCGGCGATCGTGCTGGCCTTCCGCGAGTCCCACTCGAGCGGGCTCACCTTCCTGATCTCGACCGCCGTGCTCGTGCCCGCGGCCATCCTGCTGGGCATGAAGCTCCTGCCGAGGAGTCCGCTCGGCAAGGTGCTCGTCGCGCAGGGCGCGAGCTTCACCGATGCAGCCGCCGTCGATCGGCGCGACCGCGAGCTTCTGAACAAGGAGGGCGTGGCGGAGAATCTGCTGCGCCCCGTCGGCACGGCGCTCTTCGACGGCCGTCGCGTCGATGTCGTCACCCGCGGCGAACCGATTCCCGCGAACGCGCGCGTGCGCGTGATCGAGGTCGAAGGCAACCGAGTCGTCGTCGTCGCAGCCGAGAACACCAACCCCCAAACCTAGCCCCCATGAACACAACCGCACTGTTCTTCTTCCAGCGCCCCCAGCTCTCCGCCTCGAGCGAGGACTGGTCGATCCTGCAGATCGCCGGCCTGATCGCCGGTGCCATTTTCCTGCTGGTTTTCCTGGTCATCTTCCTGCGCTACGCCAGCCTGTACGTGCGCTCGGTGACCACCGGAGCCGGTGTCGGGCTGTTCCAGATGTTCGCCATGAGCCTGCGCAAGGTCGACCCGGCGACGATCGTCGACGCGCGCGTGATGCTGGTGCAGTCGCGCATCGAGGCCATCACCACGCGCGACCTGGAAGCGCACCTGCTGGCGGGCGGCCGCGTGATGAAGGTCGTGCAGGCCCTGATCAGCGCCAACCGCGCCGGCATCGAGCTCGATTTTCGCACCGCGGCGGGCATCGACCTCGCCGGCCGCGACGTGCTGGAGGCGGTCAAGACCTCGGTCACGCCCAAGGTGATCGACTGCCCCAACCCGGCGCAGGGCAAGAGCGAGGTCGCCGCTGTCGCCAAGGACGGCATCCAGGTGCTGGCGAAGGCGCGCGTTACCGTGCGCACCAACATCAAGCGTCTCGTCGGCGGCGCCGGCGAGGAGACGATCATCGCGCGCGTCGGTGAAGGCATCGTGTCGACGATCGGCTCCAAGGCATCGCACAAGGACGTGCTCGAGAACCCCGACTCGATCTCCAAGACCGTGCTGGCGCGCGGCCTGGACGCGGGCACGGCCTTCGAGATCGTCTCGATCGACATCGCGGACGTCGACATCGGCTCCAACATCGGCGCGCGCCTGCAAGCCGACCAGGCCGAGGCTGACAAGCGCGTCGCGCAGGCCCGCGCCGAGCAGCGCCGTGCCATGGCCGTCGCCGCCGAGCAGGAATTCCGCGCCCAGACGCAGGAAAACCGCGCCAAGCTGGTGCTGGCCGAGGCCGAGATTCCGCTGGCGATGGCGAGTGCCCTCAAGAGCGGCAATCTGGGCGTGATGGATCTCTATCGCATGAAGAACCTCGAGAGCGACACGCACATGCGCCGCTCGATCGCCGGCGGCGACGCTCCGGCGGCGGGCGCGCAGGAGAGCTGAGCCTTTCCATGTTGTTGCCGCAGCGAGGCAGCGATTTCGACTTCAAGGAGTTCATCGAAGGACTCCTGAAGTTCCTCGTCTTTGGCTTTCTCTTCATTCTGCCCGTGATCAAGAGCATCCTCGAAGCGCGCAAGCAGCGCGCCGAGCAGGAACGCAAGCGCTCCTGGTCACAGCCTGAGGAAGAGCCGGCGGCAGATGTCGAAAGCGAGGGCCAGCGCGCCTTCGAGGCGCTCTCGCGCGGCGAGCCCGTCGCGCCCGCGCCGGCCGCGCCCGCACAGCCCCCGCCCCTCGTCCTGCGCCAGGAAGCGCGGCAGGATTCGCGGCCGGAGAACTACGACCGCGAGCGTTCCTTCGACGCGCAGGCCTCCGAAGAGCCCTCGGTGATCGAGGAGCGTTCGCTGGAAGACCAGTCGCTCCAGCCGCTCGCGGAACTCGCCACGCCCGCATCTCTGGCGGGGAATGTCGAGGGTCAGTGCCTGGAGGAAGCGGCTGCGCCGCAAGGCCAGCTGCTGGCCGTCGGCGCGCAGATGGAGACGCACGACAGCGCCCAGAAGCCCGCCGCGCTGCGCCTGTTCGCGCGCAGTGGCGATCGCCGCGCGGCGCTCCGCGAGGCGATCGTCCTGCGGGAGGTGCTCGGACCGCCGCTGGCGCTGCGCGCGGGTCCTGGCGGTCTGGGCAGCGATCGTTAGGGGCCGCGCATGCAGTACTGGTTGCTGAAGTCCGAGCCCGGCGTGTACTCCTTCGAGCGCCTGATGCGCGAAAAGCAGCGCCGCACGGGCTGGGAATGCGTGCGCAACTACCAGGCGCGCAACTTCATGCGCGACGCGATGCAGCCCGGCGATGGGGTGCTGTTCTACCACTCCAGCAGCGAGCCGCCGGGTGTCGCGGGCATCGCGCGGGTCGTGCGGAGCAATCTGGTCGACCCGACCCAGTTCGCGACCGATTCCGAGTACTTCGATCCCAAGTCCAAGCGCGACGATCCCACTTGGCGCATGGTCGAGATCGAGGGTCTGAGGACCTGCGAGCCCTTCGTGCCGCTGTCCCTCCTGCGGGCCGAGCCGGGACTCAGCGGCATGGCGGTGCTCCAAAAGGGGCAGCGCCTGTCGGTCCAGCCCGTCCGTCCGGAGGAATGGAAAATCGTCTTGAAACTGGGCGGAATTCGCGCTGACCCGCTCCCCAAGGGCCACAAATAGGGGTCGGCGGCTTCAAAAGCAGGGGTGGAGTTGTCACAATGGCGGCCTAACCAGCGGACCCCAGCGGTCCACAAGCCCCCCCCAGACCACAAGCTCCTCCAGGAATCACCATGAGCCAGAACTACGAAAACCTGCTCAAGCTCGTCACCGATGTGCGCGAGGACGTTGAGAAGGCCACGGCCGGCAACAAGGCCGCCACGGCGCGCGTGCGCAAGGCGATGATGGACATCAAGAACCTCGCGCAGGAGATCCGCAAGGAGATGCTCGAGCTGCGCGACGCCGACAAGAAGGCCTGATCGGCCCCAGCTTCGAAGGCACTGGCAGGCGCATCCAGCAGCCCCTGGTGGCCGGGTGCGCCTGTGGCTTGCAGGTCTGTGCGCCTGAGCCCCTGACACCTGAGGCCCTGGCGCCTCTGCGGGCCGCGCGGCAACCCGTGCCCTTCAACCGGCGGCCAGCAGGGCCGCGATCGCCGCCCTGCCTTCCGGGCTGAGACACTCGGTCTCGTCCTGGACATACAGCTCGACGTGCTTCCACAGCGCCGCATCGCTCTGCTCTCGGGCATACCGGCGCATCGTCTCCAGCGCTTCCTCGGGATGAGCGCGTGCATAGAGGATCGAGCGGCGCACGGCGCGGGAGAGCTCCTGGGCGAGCCCCGCGGGGGCCTCGAGCAGGCGTGCGGTCGCCAGCACCAGCCCGCCGAGCGGCAGCGGGCCCTGCCAGCGCGCACCGAGGTCTTCCACGAGGCTCAGCCCATGCTGCGCATAGGTGAAGCGGCCCTCATGGATGCAGACGCCGTAGTCGGCCTCCCCGCGCGCGAGGCGTGGCAGGATCTCGCTGAACACGACCTGCTCGACGCGTCCGGCCTGTCCGTGGAAGCGCCGGTAGAGCAGCGTCGCCGTCGTGTGCTCTCCGGGCAGCAGCACGCGCGCATCGGCGGGAATCCGTGCCGGCAGCGCCGCGGAGCGTGCCAACAGGAGCGGCCCGACTCCGCTGCCGAGCGCCGCGCCCGCGCTGAGGATCTCGAAGCCCTCCAAGCCGCGCAGTGCCGCGAAGGAGACCTTGGAGAAGGCGCTGATCCCGGCGCGGAAGCGCTGGTTGAGCACTTCGATGTCATGGAACTCGAATTCGAGCTCCGGACCCTCGACGCGCACCTCGCCACACAACAGGCCGTGAAAGGCGAAGGTGTCGTTGGGACAGGGCGAGAGGGCGCAGACCAGCGGCTTCACGCCTCGAGTTCCTCCAGCGCGCAGAGACGCGCCGCATGCAGAGCGGAAGGAATCTTCCAGCGCGTGCTGTCGCGCTCGCCAACCCGATTGGAGATGCCGCGCACGATCGAGAGCGGCGTGTGGCACAGGGCGCAGGCGAGCGCCACGGCGAAACCCTCCATGTCTTCGGCACAGGCCCCCGGATGACGCGCGAGCCGGGCGGCCGCCTGTTCGGGATTCGCCGAGGCCGCGCAGGTCGTCAGCAGCAGCCCGGCCGCTCGCGTGCGCGCTGCGGGGCTCAGATCCAACTCCTCGACCACGGCCGGATCCTCGCCGCGGGCGGGCAATTGCGGGAAGCCCAGCGCCGCAGGTCCCTGAAGATCGAGCCCCATGCCGGCGCCGATGCCCTCGATTCGTACCTGTGTAAAGCTCCAAGCCGTGCCGATCGGATAGCGGGCGGGATCGAAGCTGCCGGCGATGCCGACCAGCAGCACGCGCGCGGGGCGCCACTGTTCGATCAGTTGCACGCTGCGCGCCGCGGCCGCGATCGGGCCGAAGCCGCAGACCTCGACGGGCGTGCCGGCGGGAAAGCCGCCGGCATCCGCCAGCCGGCTGAGTTCCAGTTCGGTCGGGATCAGCACCAGCGTGTGGGACATGGCTCTAGCCCACATCTTGAGTGTTGCGTGCCCGGCTGTCCAACGTCGCTAGAATGAAGCCATGCTGACCCTGCTGGTGTGCATGCTGCTGCATGCGGGCGAAAAGCCCGCCCCCCTGCCCGGATCGGCGGAGCTACTTGCGCTGATGGAACGCGACAGCGCGGTGGATCGCCACCTCGCGACGCTGTGCGAGGAGCATGCGCCGCGGCTGACGGGCTCGCTCGCCTACGACCGTGCCGCGCAGTGGTGCCTCGAACAGTTCCAGAGCTACGGACTGAGCGCGAAGCTCGAGGTCTTTGGCGAGTTCCCGGTGCGCTTCGACCGCGGGGTGCAGCGCGGAGTGCTGCACAAGGGCGGCGCGGCGCCGCTGGAACTGGATTTCCTGACGCGGTCGTGGACGCGCGGCACGAGCGGCGTCGAGCGCGGACCGGCCGTGCTGGAGCCGGGCAGCGCCGAGGAACTCGAGCGCGACGCCGCGCGCTTTGTCGGCGCCTGGATCATCAAACCCCAGAGCCGCAGCGAGAATCGCGCGCTGGCCAAGCTGCTCGAGGATGCGTACGCGCAGCACAAGCCCCTGGGCTTCGTGCGCAGCGGCCGCAAGGGTGGGCTGCTGGTGATGAACGGCGACCACCGCGTCCGGTACGAGGAACTCGACACCAAGCGCCGCAACGTGGAGATCACCTTGCGCGAGGATCAGTACAGCGCGCTGGTGGCCGATCTCGTCGCCGGCGTGGAGTGCCAGCTGGAATTCGAGATCGAAAATCGCTTCCGGCCGGGGCCCGTGCCCTGCACCAACGTGGTCGCCGAGTGGAGAGGCGCGGAAAAGCCCGAGGAATTCGTGCTGGTGGGGGCGCACCTTGACACCTGGGACGGGGCGCAGGGCGCGCAGGACAATGGCACGGGTGTCGCCACCACGCTGGAGGCCGCGCGCGTGATCGCCAAGCTCGGCATTCGGCCGCGGCGCAGCATCCGCTTCGTCCTGTTCGGCGGCGAGGAGCAGGGCTTGTTCGGCTCGGAGGCCTACGTGCGCGAGCATGCCGACGCACTTGAGCGCTGCAGCGCGGTCCTGATCCACGACGGCGGCGCCAGTCCGCTCGCCGGCCTCAAGGCCAGCTACGCGATGGTGCCGGAGCTTGAGCGCGTCTTCGCACCGCTCGCCGGGCTCGACCCGGCGCGGCCCGTGCGCGTGGAGGAGGTGCTGGGGCTGGAGAATTCCGGCGATTCAGATCATGCGCCCTTCTTGAGCGGCAAGCGTCCGACGCCGGCCTTCTTCTGGGAGCAGAGCGGGGCGGGCTACACGCGCGTGCACCACACGCAGCACGACCGGCTGGATAGCGTGGATCCCGATGACCAGCGCCACAACGCGCGCGTCGTGGCGCTGGCGGCCTTCGCGATCGCGCAGCTGGAGAATCCGCTGGATCGCACCGACATGCAGCCTTTGTCGCGCCGACTGCTCGGGGTGGGGAGCCTGGAGGGTGCTGTCGTCGGCGAGGTGCGCGCCAACGGCGTCGCCGCCAAGGCCGGCTGGCAGGCCGAGGACCGGGTGCTCGCCATCGACGGGGTCGCGGTGAAGAGCCGCGACGAGATCGTCCTGCTCCTGCAGCAGGGCGGGTCCGTCAAGCTGGCGAAGCTCGCGCGCGGTGACCAGATGCTCGAAACGCGGCTGGATTGGTCGCAGGATCCCGTGGAGGCCGAGCGTGCCGCCCGGGCCCTGCGCCGGGAGGCTTGGCTGCGGGCGGGCGCCAAGTAGCCGGAGCCACAGACGGTTCCCCACGCGTGGACCGCTGTCGAGCGCAGGCGCTGTGCGTCAAGGACAGGGGTCAGCCGGGCCGTCTCGGCCTTCGGTCCGGGCGCAACTCCATGGCAGGCAAGGCCTTGGATCTCGAAGCAGGCCCTCCACGCGGGCCCTGTCCTTTCTTGGTTCTTTCTTGAGGCTCGGGGCTACGCTCAAGCCCCACCATGCACACCGCTCACTCACTCCTTGTGCTGGCCTGCCTCGCCCCCCTGGCGCGCGCGCAGGACAGCGTCTCCAAGCTCCAGGCGCTGCCGGGCGATGCCGTCAGTTCCTTCACCGCCTCCGACAGTATCAACGACTACGTCGTCGACATGACGGCCCTGCGCTCGAGCTGGGGCAACACCTTCGGCATCGCGCCGATCGCCAAGACCGGTCTGGTGCGCGACACGGCCCCCAACTTCTTCAACAAGGCCATGGGGGCGCAGAGCCTCTCGCGCTCGCTGAAGAGCAACGTGCCCTTCGCGCGCGGCTCGTACTCCGTCTGGAGCGGGCAGGGCTTTGGAATTCACGATGATCCCGCCCGCAATGATCCGGGCACCCCGCTCGCCACGGCCGGCCAGAGCGGCTACCAGTTCGGCTACGGCTTCGCCGAATTCGGCAGCGGCACGACCGATCCGGCCGGCAACCCCGCCAGCCTCAACAATCTCGTCGGCGGTGTCGTCAACTTCACGGATGCGCGCCCCTCGCGGCTGTACGTCACGCGCGTCAACGCAGCCGTCAACGCGCAGCAGGAGAGCTGCAATCTGTCGCAGTTCGGCATGGGTGGCGTCGATGAGGACGGCCATCTGCATGCACGCGTGGAAGGTTTCGGCGCCAGCGTCTGCAGCGGCCTCAATCCGATCACGGGCAACAATCTGCTGCGCATCCGCACGCTCAACCGCACGGCGATCGTCAATGTGATCAGCGCGGCGGGCGGCATCGACGCCGCGGCCTGCGATTTCCTGCTGTCCAACTCGGCCGTGACGCACAACACGCCCGCCGCGGTCAGCACTCTGCTGGCAGGCCGTCCGCTGCTGATCGGCAGCAACTTCAACCGCGAGTTCCTCGCCGAGCAGGTGGCGGGCACCGCCAGTGCCTCACCGGCCAACGCTCACTTCGCCGCGGGCATCGGCGATCATCGCGGTGCGGTGGGCTACACTCCGACGAATTTCCCGGCCTTGTTTCCCGGCAGCGCGATCGGCACGGCCGCGATCCTCGCGCGCAGCACGGGCTCGGGCTTCTGCCAGAGCCTCAACCTGTGGGGGCTCGGTGCCAACGGTGGCATCGTGAGCCCGCGCGCGCTGGCGCTGCCGGCGACGATCAGCGATCCGGTGCAGGCCTGGTCGAACACGGATCTCGCCGGCTCGCAGGAGTTCGACCACTACCACAGCCAGACCGCGTTCCGCGGCGGCAATGCGCAGGTGGCGCTGGGTCAGGATCAGGCGGGCAACCTGCTCGCGGCCGGCGTCGTCTACTACGGCTTCACGCCGCCCTCGCTGGCTCCCTTCAACAACCCGAACAACTACATCGCCGTCGCCAAAACGGATGCCGCGGGTGCTACGAGTTGGACCGTCGCGGCCTGGACCAAGCAGTCCACGACGGTTTCCGATGGCAAAACCATCTTCCAGAACGGCAGCACGCCGATCGGCCGCCTGACGGGTTCGGCCTTCGGCCCGGCGCTCTCGGGCGCGATGATCGACTCGGTCGGAAATGTCTGGTTCCTCGGACAGCTGGTGCTCGATGTGGCTCCCGCCAGCGTCGTGGTCGGCCTGATCCGCGCCGTGCTCGATCCGGCGAGCTTCAGCTACAAGCTGGAGCTGGTCTTCAAGCAGGGTGATGTGGTCCGCGGGCAGAACTCGAACACCGACTACCTGATCCGTTTTCTGGAGATTGCGGACGCAGATTCGGTCTCCTCCGGCACGGCCTACTCGGGCAACATCAGCGCCGCGGCCGATCGCAACGCGGCGGTTGTGGGCCTGCTCACCAGCTCGAACCGCACCCTCGGCGGCCTTTTGATCAACGCTTCGATTCTCTACGACACCAACGGTGACGGACAGTTCATCCGCTCGACGGGCACCGGTGGCGATCCGGCCAGCCCGGATGAGGACTATCAGGTGCTGCTCTACGTCGGTGCGGCCACGGACTGCAATCAGAACGGCGTCCCTGACGACAAGGAACTGGCCGAAGGGCTGGCAGCGGATCTCAACGGCAACGGGACGATCGACTCCTGCGAGGGGCTCTCGGGGCTGGTCTACTGCGAGCCCGGTGTGGCGGGTGTGCTCGCCTGCCCGTGCGGCAATCCGCCCTCCGGGCCTGCCCGCGGCTGCGACAACTCGCTCGGCACCGGTGGTGCGGCCCTCAACGGCAGCGGAATCGCGCAGCTCACTGGGGACAGTCTGGTGCTCAGCGCGACGGCGATCGGTCAGGCGGGCGCCTTCTGCTCGGGATCGATCACCAACGTGACCTCGATCCTGCTCCAGGGCACCGCGCAGATTCCCTCGGGTCTGGGCTTTGGGGACGGGGTGCGCTGCGTGGGCGGCACGCTCAAGCGCATCAACACCAGCCCCTCGGCTGCGGGCACGTACAGCTTCGGACCGGGCATCGCGGCCCAGTCTGCCGCGCTGGGGGATCCGCTGAGCCCGGGGCTGACGCGCTACTATCTCGTGTACTACCGCGATGCGTGCTCGAGCTTCTGCCCGAGCGCGAACTTCAACGCAAGCAATGGGCTGAGGGTGCTCTGGGTCCACTAGGGGGCACTGCTCCCCGAGCGTGGACGGCTGCTGGGCGAAAGCCCTCGCCGTCCAAGATCTGGCGATCGAGGGCCGCCCGAGCCTCCCGATCGTGGCGGACTCCCAGGCAGGCCATGACGGCGTGCGTCAAGAGCCCTTGCCAGAGGGGCCGTCGGTGAAAAAGGCAGCCTTGGCCGGTCCGCGAGGACCCTCCAAGGCTGCCCGACCATCGGTTCGGAGGAATGGATCGACCTTCCCCAGGCAGATGGAGCGCCCCTGTCGAGACTCGTCCTGGTGGCTTCCACCGAGGGGAGGATGGAAGATGCCAGGCGAGCGCAAGGCCCGCCTGGCGGACGAATCTGCCGAAGGGACCCCGGCCTGCCGGGGTGTGGGAGCCAGCTCGCCAAGGTGGAGAGCTGAACACCCGCTCGGTGAGCCGATTATTGCAACATCCTAGTGAGAGTCAAGCTGCCGCGGACCTTTTCGAGTCGAAAGGAGGAAAAAATGACCCACGGATCCGGCCGCTCCACCTAAATGCGATCTCCTTCAACGGCCAGCCCAGGCCTGAGGCATACTTGAAGGAGTTCGCCATGAAAGCACCGCTGTCCTTCCTGAGTCTGTTGTTGGCCGGTCTGGCCCTTCCGCTGTCCTGCAGTCAGCCCGCCGATGCGGGCAAGCTGAGCTTCGAGGCCGTCGACCCGCTGCTGCAAAAGCGCGATCTCGCCGGAGCCGAGCAGGCGCTGGCCGCGATGCTCAAGGAGCATGGCTTGCAGCCGGGCATCGTCACGCGTTTGGCGCGGGTCCAGCGCGCTGACGGTCGCGAGGGTGAGGCGATCACGCTGCTGCGCCAAGCCAGTGAGGCGCAGCCTCGCTCGCCCGCGATCTGGTACGAGCTCGGCCTGATCTACGAGAACATCGAACAGTACGGCAAGGCCAAGGATGCTCTGCTGAAGTCCCGCGAGGCCGGCGCTAAGGACAGTGCGATCAGCCTGCTGCTCGGCGGAGTCCTCGGACGCCTAGGCGAAACCGACGCGGCAGCAGCGGAATTTGACCGTGCGCTGGCTGCGGGCGGGGATGAGATCCAGATCCGCTACAACCAGGCGTTGATCCAGTTCCAGCGCAAGGACTACAAGGGCGCGCGGGCGTTGTTCGAAGCGCTGCTCGCCAAGCATCCAGAGCACGACGAGTCCCGCCGCGAACTCGCGCGCGTGCTTTTGGCCGAGGCTCCGGGTGATCCCGCGCAGGTCGAGCGCGCCGGCGCGCTGCTGTGGGATGTGAAGGACAAATTCACCGAGGACTACCACACCTGGGAATTGATGGGTGACTACTGGCTGCTGAAGAGCGACTACGTCGCTGCCGTGGCCTCCTACACCGAGGCTCTGCGCTTTGGAAAGAGCCCCCCGCACCTCGAGAACAAGTATCGGGTCGCCGAGCAGGCCCGCAGGGATGCCGAGAAGGCGGCCGCCAAGCCCAAGTAGCGACCCTCGCCGACGGGCACGGCGGCGCTCTCCTTAGGGTGCGGGGAGACCAGCCCTATCGAGGCTGTGGAGGAGCGTGGTGTCTGATTTAAAAAATAGGAAATTGCATTTAGGTGACGGGCGGCCTCGTGATAGTTTTGCAAGGGGAAAGGAAGGCCCTGCGGTCTGATTCCCTGCCCCCCCGACCCTCCGACACCCCGCTTTGACCCCCATGCGATCCCACTCCAACCCCAACTCTCCTTCCGCCGCCTGGCCGCGTCTGATCCTGGCGCTGGCTCTGGCCCTGCCCGCGCTCCCGCTGGTTGGCTGCGGTGGCAAGGGCGGCGGTGGCGGCAACCCCGGCGTCACCAGTCCGGTCAAGGTCACGACGGTCTTCCCCAATCAGGGGCCATTCCTCGGCGGCACGCTGCTGCGCATCAGCGGCGACAAGTTCCTGCTGCCCGCCGAAGGCACGAACCAGGTGTTCGTCGGGGGCATCGCCTGCGCGGACGTCACCGTGATCGACTCCAAGACGCTGACCTGCCTGTCGCCGGCCGGAACCCCCGGCGCCAAGGTCGATGTGGAAGTGCGCAACAGCCTTGGCAACGGCAAACTTGTCCAGGGCTACCGCTACCTGGTGCCGCCGCCTCCCGCTTCCGACATCAACGATGACGGCATCGCCGACCTGCTGATCGGCGCCAGCGAAGACGACACGGCGGGACTCAATGCCGGTGCGATCTACGTGTTCCTCGGCAGCCGCGAGGCTCTCGATCTGGCCGATCGCAGCACCAGCGCCGCCGACATCAAGCTCCTCGGCGCCAAGCCTGGTGACCTGTTCGGATCCTCGATGTGCATTGGCGATGTCAATGCCGATGGCGTGGACGACCTCGTCGTCGGCGCGGAAGGCGTGGACAGCCTGAGCACGCTCGAAGTCGGCGCGGTCTACGTGTTCCTCGGTCCGCTCGCCAAGGGCACGACGCTGGAAGCCGCTGACGCGGACCACGTCATCCTCGGCGAGGCCAATGTCGCTGGCGACCGCTTTGGCAGCGTCGTGGAACTGGCGGATGTCAACGCCGATGGCCTCGATGAACTCTCGGCCAGCGCCACTCGCCACGATCTGCCGGGCAAGGTCGATGCCGGCCAGGTCTACGTGCTGGGGCTCGCCGAAGCGCCGCCGGGTCTGGGCGCGGGAGCCGCGATCGCCAGTGTCGAAGGCGCGCAGCAGAACCAGCGCCTCGGTGATTCGATCAGCTGCGGAGACCTCGACGGGGACGCGGGCCTGGACCTTGTGGTCGGTGCCATGGGCGGCGATCCGCTGATGCCGCCCTGGCTGCAGATCCGCGGCCGGGTGTACGTCATCCCGGGCGGCGCGGCCCTGACCTCGCTCAACGCCTCCAACGCACCGATCGTCTTCACAGGCGAAGAAGTCGACGACCTGTTCGGATCGCGCGCCTCGGTCGGTGACATCAACGGCGATGGCACCGCGGACCTGATCGTGAGCGCTCCGGTCAACGACTACTACGGCGCCGACTTTGGCCGGGCCTACGTGTTTTTCGGCGGCGAAGATCTGCTGGGACGTTCCGCGTCTCAGGCGGACCTCAAGTTCAGCGGCCTGTATTCGCACAATTCACTCGGCAGCGCGATCGTCGTGGGAGATGCCGACGGCGACTTCATCGATGACATTGTCGTGGGTGCGCCGCAGGCGACCAACAACAACCTCGGCGACGGCCGGGTCTACCTGTTCCGCGGGAAGGCCAACCTTGCGCCGGAACTGGTCGCGACGGATGCCGATGCGATCTTCACGGGGGAGGCCAACCTCCAGGACGGCTTCGGACGCTCGGTTTCGTTGCTCGACATGAACGGCGACGGCTTGGCGGATCTCGCCGCGGGCTCGACCTACAACAACGGGGGCAGCGGTCGCGTGTACGTCTTCCACTGGAAGCCGACCCTGCAGAACCGCAGCGCTCAGGATGCGGATAGCATCTACTCGGGCGCGAACCTGCACCAGGGACTGGGCAGCAGCATCGCCGAAGGGCTCTGAAGCCTCCCGATCGCGGCCTCAGGAGATTACCCATCGGCCCGCTGTCCCCAGGGAAGGGGAGCCGTATCGCAGCGCGCTATTGCCAGTGCTTCGGCGCGTTCAGGAAGGCACGCACTCCGCCCTTGTCCGGACTCTCCTTGGAGGCGGGGATCGCCACCGCAAAGTCCAGCCAGCCGTCGGCGTTGATGTCGCCGAGCGCCACGCGGCCACGGCCGAGGATGCCCGGGATGCGGCCCTTCTGCGTGAAGCCGCCCTTGCCGTCTCCCAGATAGATCGCCGCGCCGTTCTCCATGCTGGAAGCGACGAGGTCGAGGTGACCGTCCCGGTTGAGATCGCCGGCCGCCAGATCGCGGTAGCGATCCTCGCGCGGAACTCCGCTCTCGCGGGCGACCCAGCGCCCCTTTTCCGTGTCCAGCGCGAAGATGCCGAAGGATTGGCGCTCGCTCGCTGGCTTGCTGAGATCCGGCATGATCGCGGCTGCAATCTGCGGTCGGCCGCTGCCGAGGAAATCACCCAGAGCCAGCCCGTAGATGGTGTTGCCGATGCTCGGATTGGGCAGACCTTCGGAGAGTTCCTTCCAGCTGAGTGTCTCGCCGGGCTGCGTGAAGAAGACCTTGAGGCCCTTGTCCGTGGCCGCCACGATGTCGTCGCTGCCGTCGCCATCGAGATCGATCAGATCGATGCGCCGCCCAAAGACCTTGCGCGAGAGCAGGTCCGCGGACTGTGGCTGGCGCACCAGACCGCCCTTGCCATCGCCGAAGTAGATGCCGATGCCGCCTTCGAAGTGTCCCATCGCGACCACATCGAGATGCCCATCCCGGTTGAGGTTGCCGAGAGCGACATCCAGCGCGAGGTTAGGGTTCTCGATCTTGCCGGGGGCCTGAGTCCAGTGCATCTTGCCGTCGCCGAGGTAGAGGCGCACACCGTCGGAGTGGGCCGCGATCAAGAGGTCGGGGATGCCGTCGGAGTTGAAGTCCCCGCCCCGGGCAGGGCCGTAGCCCAGATCGCGCGCCAGATCCTTGATCCTAAGCTGCCAGCCGGAAGCGCCCTCGCCAGGCGCCTGCCAGGTGTTGTAGCCGTCCTCCTCACGGTTGGAGACGATCAGATCCGCGCGCTGGTCCGCGGTGAAGTCGAACAGCAGGGGGTAGCCGATCCAGGTGCCCGAGGTGGGCAGGCCGACCGAGCTCTCCTGAAAAGGGATTTCCTTCAACTCCGGCACGTAGGGCTTGGGGGCCTCGCTGCCCTCTCCGAAGATCTCGGCCGGGTTGGTGGTGCCCTGACCCTGAACCGGCTGGACCAGCAGGGGGTTTTGGGCCACCGGGCTGGGCGGGGGGGGCGGCTGGGGGGTCTCGCGGCTGCAGGACGCACCCGTCAGGACCGCGAGTCCTGCCAGAAAGAGAGGTTGTTTTTTGAAAAACACGGCGTTTTCTTCCGAGTCGGAAAAAAAGGGGTAGGTTTTGGTGCAACTGCTGTGCGCAGCGGCGCCCGGGCATCCCTGGGCGTACGGGGAAGGACCGAGGTCCGCAAGGGCTATCGGCAGAAAACCCGTCCGCCTTGCACGATTTCCCTTGCGCCCTGCCGTTCTCCTTGGTCAAATAGCAATATCCTTTGGAGAACCGAAATCCCGGGCTTTTCGTCGGCTAACGACGGTGGGTCCGCGGGTCGCTTCGGTTGCGCATCCCCCGCGCCCGGCACGCTCGTGCCGGACGCAGCCACAAGACCCTCGGTTCCCAAACGTTCACAGACTCCGCAACATGAGCCTCTACAAGATTGCATCCTCGGCCCTGGTTTCGCTCGCCACCCTGGCGCTCGCGGGCTCGGCCTTTGCGGGCGGCCGGAATGCCGGCAGCCTCCTCCTCTTCCCCGAATTCGACAACCGTACGTCGAACCTGACGCTCGTGACCGTCACGAACGTCAACCCCGGTGTCGGCAACCCCGGCTCGGCTGACGGCACGGTCAAGGTCGAGTTCATCTACATCGGCAAGTACGGCCCGAACAGCCAGCCGCTCAACTGCCTCGAGTTCAACCGCACGGAGACGCTGACGGCCAACGACACGCTGTCGGTGATCACCAGCGTTCACAACCCCCAGCAGGAGCAGGGCTATCTCTATGTGTTCGCCAAGGACCGCATCACGGGCAAGCCGATCAGCTTCAACTTCCTGATCGGCAACGTGCTGACGATCCAGGGCATCGAAACGCTGGAGTATTCGATGAACCCCGTCGTGTTCGCGGGCGTGCCGGCCTTCGGCGCCAACACCGACCTCGAGAACGGGGGCGCCGGCGACGGCATCCGTGACCTCGACGGCGCGGAGTACGAGAAGGTGACCACGGAGATCCTGATCCCGCGCTTCATCGGCTCGGGCGGACCCAACGGCAGCAACTCCGGTCCTTACAACAGCGAGCTGATCCTCGTGGGCCTGTCGGGTGGCGCCTCGTTCCAGACGATGATCAACTTCTGGGTCTACAACGACAACGAAGAGGCCTTCTCCGCTCAGTACACGTTCCACTGCTGGCAGCGCGTCCCGCTGAAGGACATCAACGGCGTCTTCACGCAGGGCTTCCTGCGCTCGACGGGCCATGCCGCCAACGAGATCGTCGGCGCCAACAAGGTTGAGTCGGGCTGGATGCGCATCTACGGCGGTACGGCCTGGTCGACGGCCGAATCGATCGCGGACCCGGCCATCTACGCGGTGCTGGTCGAAAAGATCAGCAGCGTGGGCGCGGCGGACCTGCCCTTTGAGTCCACCGTCCTGCAAGCCAACGGCGACCTCCTGCCGCGCGGCGTGTTCGGCGACCCCTCGGGCAACAACGCCGACAATCAGTGAGCTGAGCCGTCCTCCGGCCTCCGGCCGGGATAGTCTTGCGAGGGCTGGAGCGCATCCGCTCCGGCCCTCTCACTTTCCCGACACCTGCTCCGTACTCTCCGGATTATGCGTATCTTCCTGCTGACTCTGCCTCTGGCGCTGGCCGCCTGCGCGCCCTCGGGCAACGAATCCAAAGCGGCTCCCGTCGCTCCCGTCGCCGCCCCCAAGACGCCCACGGACGAAGGTCTGCTGGCCCGCGCGCGCGCCCGCTGGGGCCTGATCGACACCGAAGACTGGATCGGGGCCTACAACTTCATCACCCCCGAGGTCCGCAAGGCGAACCCGATCGGCAAGTACCTGCAAGGCAAGGAGAACCACCGCTACGACAACCCGGTGGTCGAGAGCATCCTGTCCAGGGACGAGGCCAAGGGGCAGGCCTACCTGCGCAGCCGCGTGGTGTGGACGCCGCAGCATCCGCAGATCAAGACCCTCAAGCTCGAGCCCGGTCAGTCCCTGACCGAAGAGATCCCGATCGTCGAGACCTGGAAATGGCACAACGACGATTGGTACTTCGTCGAGCAGGAAGGCGCCGACAAGTTCTTCGAGGAGCACCCCCAGCTGCTGCGCGATCCCAAGGCCGAAAAGACGGGGGAAAAAGCAGCTGAGCCCAAGTAGCCGGAGTCGGCTTGCGGATACGCCTGCGAAAGCGTCGACGCTGGTCGAGTTGAGGCACCGTCAGGAGGAGACTCGGGGCTTGAAGGCCGCGCGGGCCTCCGGGCCGCAGGCAGCTGCTTGCGGTTCCACGACGGCGCCCCTGAAAAAAACAATTCCAGGCACGGGCGCCCCTCTGCGGCTCAAAGCCCGTGGACCGGACCCTCGCCCGCGGCCGCTGCGAGCAAGGTCTCGCGCACGTAGACCGGCAGCATCTCGCGCCGCCACTCGTGGTCTCCGGGCACGTTGGGCATCGGGTGGCATTGCTTGTAAGCCAGTTCGCCCGCAGCGCGCGCCGCGCTCTCGAGCGCTGCGGACTTGAGCGCCGCGCCACTGGCCGCGACGCCGAGCAGCGTTTCCTCGAGCTTCTTGATGCGCACGGGCCGCGCCTGCAACGCGCCTACGACCACGTCGGCGCGCTCGATGCAGCCCTGAGCGTCCAGATCGAGTCGCGCCGCCACGCAGAGCAGCGGGAAATCGATCGAATGGCGCATCCGCAGCTTGCCGTACGCGCCACGGTGTCCGCGGGGAGTCGGCGGGATGAGCACCTCGACGAGGATCTCGCCGGGCTCGAGTTTCTTGTTGGCCGCGCCATCGGCGAGCCAGAAGTCGTGGATCGGGACCACGCGCTGGCCTTGCGGGCCGACGATCACCAACTGTGCGTCGAGCGTCATCAGCGCCGGCGCCGTGTCGTTCGAGGCCGCCGCCACGCACTTGGAGCCGCCCTCGACGACGTGGCACAACGTGCCATCCTTCTTGAGGCAAAAGCCCAGCGCCTGGCGCCAGAAGTAGGTCTGGTTGTACCACTGGCAGCGCGTGTCGAGCAGCACATTGCCGCCCAGCGTGCCCATGCTGCGCAGCTGCGGCCCCGCGACGAGGCCAGCAGCCTGCGCCAGCGCGGGATGGCGCTGCTTCAGCGCGGCGTGCGACGCGAGTTCCTCGAGCTTCAGCATCGCGCCGAGGCTCAGCCAGCCCTGTTCCCGCTCGCGCACCCCGCGCAGGCTCTCGATGCGGGCCAGCGACACGACGCGCTCGGGTGCGAACAACTCGTGCTTGAGATTGGGCAAGAGATCCGTGCCGCCCGCAACCACCATGCTCTTCCCGGGGCGCTCGGCGAGCGCGGCGAGCGCCTCCTCCAGCGTGGTCGGCTCGAGGAGTTCAAACTGCGGCATCCTCAGCATCGGCTCACCGATCCTGTCCGGGTGCCTGCGGCGCGCAGTTCCTTGAGGACCCTGCCGGGCGTGAAGGGCAAGTGCCGCAGGCGCACCCCGACGGCATCGAAGACAGCGTTCGAAATCGCCGGAATCGAGGGGTGCAGGGGACCCTCGCCGGCTTCCTTGGCGCCGTAGGGGCCCTCGGGGTCGAGGCTCTCGACGATCAGGGCCGCCAGTTCGGGGGTGTCGACCGCGGTGGGGATGCGGTAGTCGAGCAAGCTGGGGCCCGAGTGCAGGCCGAAGCGGTTGACGTCGTGCTCTTCGAGCAGCGCCTCCGCGAGGCCCATGTAGGCCGAGCCTTCCATCTGCCCCGCGACGATCATCGGATTGAGTGCCCGTCCGCAGTCGTGCGCGATCCAGCAGCGCTCGACGCGGATGCGGCCCGTCTCTTCGTTGACCTCGACCTCGACGACGTGCGCGGTGAAGGAGTAGGCCGGCGAGGCGCCGATCGTGCCGCCGCGGTAGTCGCCGCCGAGCTTGGGCGTGTTGTACGAGCCCGTCGCGCCCAGCGTGTCATGGCGCGCCTCGGCGATCTGCAGCGCCTGGGCGCTGGAGATCGAGCGCGCGGCATCCTGCGTGTCGATCACGCGACCGTTGATCAGCCGCACGCGCGCGGGCTCGACCTTCCACTCGTGGGCCACGGCCTCGACGATCAGTGCACGCAGCTTGCGAGCGGCATCGATGGCCGCGTTGCCAACCATGAAAGTCACGCGGCTGGAATAGGCGCCGAGATCCACGGGACACAGATCGGTGTCGGCTGCCACCACGCGCACCTGCGCGAGATCGAGGCCGAGCTCCTCGGCGACGATGTAGGCGACCATCGAGTTGGAGCCCTGACCGATGTCGTTGCCGCCGGTGAAGACCGTCACGCGGCCCGAGCGTTCGGCGGCGATCTGGATGCCCGCCTGCGGCATCTCGTTGGGGTAGACGGGGTAGTTGGTGCCCGAGATGTACATCGAGCCCGCGATGCCCAGGCCCCGTCCGCGCCCGAGCTTGCCGCGGCGCTGCTGCCAGCCGCTCGCGCGCTCGACCTGCTCGAGGCACTGCAGGAAGCCATTGGAGGTGATGCGCTGGCCGTTGACCGTGCGCGTCTGGCCGCCTTGGAAATTGCGCCGGCGCAGCTCGATCGGATCGAGGCCGATGCGCTCGGCGAGCTCGTCGAGCTGCACTTCGAAGGCAAAGCGCGGCTGCACCGAACCGTGGCCGCGCTTGGGTCCGCAGGGCGGCTTGTTGGTGAACACGCGCGTCGAGTGGAAGCGGTAGGTCGGGAAATCGTAGGGGCCGGTCAGGAGCTGCCCCGAGTAGTAGGTCGTCACTAGCCCGAACGAGGAGTAGGAACCTCCGTCGATCAGGATCTTCGCGTCGACCGCGCGGATGCGGCCGTCCCGGGTGGCGCCGGTGCGGTAGTGCAGTTGCATCGGATGGCGGCCGCGATGCGCGTAGAAGACCTCTTCGCGTGTCCAGAGCATCTTCACGGGGCGGCCCGTGAGCATCGCCAGCTTCGCCGCGCAGAATTCGAGGCTGAACGGATCGGACTTGCCGCCGAAAGCGCCGCCCAGCGCGGGCTGGACAACGCGGATGCGCGCGGGATCGAGCCCCAGCACCTTGGCGAGCGCGCGGTGCACGTAGTGCGTGATCTGCGTGGAGGACCAGACCGTCAGCAGGCCGTCGGCTGAGTGCGTGGCGACCGCGCAGTGCGGCTCGATCGCCGCGTGCGTCGTGCCATGGAAGCTGTAGTCGCCTTCCACCACGAGTTCGGCGCGCTGGAGCTCGCCCTCGACATCGCCAAAGACCAGCTCGACGTGCTTGGAGATGTTGCCGTCCTTCTTGTCCTCGTGGATCGCCGGATCGTGGCGCACGAGGCTCTCGCGGGGATCGAAGTACGCGTGCAGGAGCTCGTATTCGACCTCGATCAGGCGCAGCGCCGCGGTGGCGGTGTCCTCGTCGATCGCCGCCACCGCCGCCACGGGATCGCCGATGAAGCGCACCTTGTCGACCGCCAGCGCGGTCTCGTCCTGCGTCCAGGGAATCACCCCGTAACGCTCGGGCAGATCGCGGCCGGTGATCACGGCGTGGACGCCGGGCAGGGCGCAGGCCCGCTGCGTGTCGATGCGCCGGATGCGGGCGTGAGCGTGCGGGCTGCGCAGCGTCTTGGCGTGCAGCATGCCCGGCAGCTGGATGTCGTCGGTGTACTGCAGCGCCCCGGTCGCCTTGGCGAGGCCGTCGATCTTGCGCGTGGGCTTGCCGATCAGCGCGAAATCGCGGTTCTCGGCCGCACCGGGCTGTGCCGCACCGAAGGGCGCGCCGATGCCGTGGATCTCGCGCGCGCTCATGAGCGCGGCTCCGTCGGCTGGACTGGAGCAGGGTGCTCCCAGGCGCGCAGCTTCGGTTGGATGCCGAGTTGCTCGCAGACCGCGGATTCCACCGCTTCGAAAATCTGCGTGTAGCCCGTGCAGCGGCACAGATTGCCGCTCAGGGCCTCGCGGATCTCGCCGCGCGTCGGGCAGGCGTTGCGGGCGAGGAGCGCGCGCGCCGAGAGCATCATGCCGGGCTGGCAGAAGCCGCATTGCAGCGCGCCGCAGCGGTCGAAGGCCTGCTGGATTGGATCCGCGCCGGAACCGCCCGCGCGGCGGTGGGCGGGCAGCAGCCCTTCGATGGTGGTGATCTCGTGGCCCTGTGCCGTCGCTCCCAGCGTCAGACAGGCCAGCACGGGCTTGCCATCGAGCAGCACGGTGCAGGCGCCGCAGTCGCCCTTGTCGCAGCCCTGCTTGCTGCCCGTCAGCGCAAGCTGGTAGCGCAGCACCTCGAGCAGCGTCCAATGGTCGGGAGCCGCCACCTCGCGAAGGTCGCCGTTGACCCGCAGTTTCAGGATCCGCATTGGCCCGATTCTCGCCAGCGGAGGCCTCTGGAGCAAGGCTTCAGGAGGCTTCGAGGCGCACGAAGCGCGACCAGCTCTCGCGGATCGAATCGGCGGACAGTTCGAAGAGCGGATTCCAGCGCGGCTGGACGGGCACGGTCAAAAGCCGCATGCCGGCCTGCGTCGGCGTGCGATTGCGCTTCTTGTGGTTGCAGCGCCGGCAGGACAGCACGCAATTCTCCCAGCTGGTGAGGCCGCCCTGCGAGCGGGGGAGGACATGGTCGATCGAGAGGTCCGAACCGCTGGGCCGCACCCCGCAGTACTGGCAGGTGTGGCGGTCGCGCCGGAACAGGTTTTTCCTGCAGAAGGGGGCCAGCATGATCGGCACACCCTTGTAGCGCGAGAGCACGATCGTCTCGGGCGCGCGGATCGCGCTGCGCACGGTCCGAACGTAGGAATCGCCGTCGCGCACCTCGCACTCCATCCAGGCCCCGAAGTCGTAGAGCTGGAAGCTCTCGTGGTCGAGCGCACTGGCAGCCCCCGTGGCCATCAGGTGCAGGGCATGGCGCACCGGTACGGTGCGGATCGCCACCCAGGATTCATTGAGTACGAGGGCGGGTTGGTGGAGCGCGCTGGAAAAAGCCATGTGCCGATCGAGGGACCCCCGACACGCATGCCACGCCGCGCGGATCCGACCCCTCGCATCCCAAGGATACTCCATAGGCCCGCTCCCCGGTGCAAGTCAAGTTTCGCCCGCGGGCTTGGGAAATTTTTCCCCCTGCGTCCGCAGGCGGGCTCAGGAGCACAGCAGGACGGAGAGGCGTCGGCGGTAGCTGAGCGTCAGGGGGTTCTCGTCGCCCAGCTGGGCGAAGGCCTCCAGCAGCGCCTTGCGCGGCGCGCTGTCATCGAAGCGCAGGTCGCGCTGCGCAGCCGCGAACAGCAGTTCCAGTGCGCGCTCGTGGGCCCCGGACTCCAGCAGCGCGCGACCCAGCGCGAGCTGCGCGGGGATGCTCTCCGGCTGGGCCCGCAGGGCCGCCTCCAGCGGCCCAAGGTCGATCTCCTTTTCACGGGCCGCCAGCAGCTTGCGAGCCGCGGCCGCCGATTCCTGGCCTAACTCCTCCTCGGTCAGCTGGCTGAGTTCGAGTTCCGCGCCCTCGACATCGCCGAGCAGCGCCAGCACATGGGCGAGCTTGGCGCGGGCCGGCACATCCTCGGGGTTGAGCTCCAAGTGTTCGCGCAGCAACGCCACGGCACCCTCAGAATCGCCGCCAGCCTGCGCTTCGCGCGCCGCCGCCAGCAGATCGCGCGGGGGTTTGACGCCTTGGCGCGCGAGCAACTCGCGGATCAGCTTCTCGGGCTGCGCGCCCATGAAACCGTCGGCGATCTGACCCTGCTTGATCAGGACCACCGTCGGCACGCTTTGCACGCCGAAAGCCTGCGCCAGCTCCGGCCAGCGGTCGATGTCGACCTTCGCCAACCGGAAGCCGCCGTTGTAGTCGGCGGCGAGCTTCTCCAGCACCGGCGTCAGCGTCTTGCAGGGCCCGCACCAGCTGGCCCAGAAGTCCAGCAGGACCGGCTGCGCGCGGGAACCTTCGAGAACCTCAGCCTGAAAGTTCTCGTAGCCGACATCGATCACATGGGCATTGGCAGACATGGGGGAAAGAGCATAGGCCCTCTCCTCCCCGTCCTCCAGAGCCTGCGCTCAGCTGGCCTGCTGCACGCTCTCGCGGGCCTGACTGGTCGCATCGCGCGACAGCAGCATCAGCAGGAACACGGGCAACATCATGGCCAAAGGGCCACCCACCAGCACGGCTACCAGCAACCAAGTTTGCATGGCATCACTCCTTGCCGCCGTGAGCGCTCACGGAGTGGGCAATGCGGTTCATGTAGGTCATGCCGAAGATCAGCATGCCGACGGCGAACAGGACGAAGGGACCGAGTCCGATCACGATAGCTTCCAGAGGTGTCATGGTGATTGTCTCCACGTCCTCCAGCATCGGGGCCCATCGTCCGCCGCGCACTGCGCTACTGCGCTCAGTCCGACGGTGCGATGTGGGTAGCGCCGTCTACGAACTCGGGCGGATCGAGCGCACGGATGCGCTCGCCTTCGCGCTGGACAAGGTACAAGCGCTCGCGCGCGGGCTCGCCCGCGAGCTCCTTGGCGCGGCCCTTGTCGAAGCGCACGAGGAAGTTCTCGGTGCGCACGCCCGCCGCATCGCACACATCCAGACGCAGATGGCCCTTACCCTCGCGCGGGCGGCCGAGCACGCGCACGAGATTCCGTGCCAGCGCCGCTCCCGCGGGCTGGCGCTGCATCGCGAGAAAGGCGTAGGGCAGCGCGCGCAGATCGATGCCGAGGTTGCGCGAAAACTGGCTCCAGTGGGCGCTGGTGTACACCTCGCGCGGCGGCGCGGCGAAGTGGTGGCACCAGAAGGCCCCCGCATCGAGAGCGAGCGGGCAGGCTCCGCGGTGCGGACAGGGAGCGAGCGGCGTGAAGCGCGCGCGCAGGCGCTCGCGCAGCGCCACCAGACGTGTGGCGAGCTCGCGCGAACCCGGCTCGACCCAGACCAGCGCGTCAGCCCCCTCGACGGAGCCGAGCAACTCTTCCAGAGCCGCTGGGCTGAGCTCGCTGAGCACATGGCTGATCAGGACCAGCCGCGGGGCTCCACCCGCCGGTTCCGGGCGCACCAGCCCCGGATGCGCGGCGCTCAAGCGGGCGCTCGCGAACTCCACGGCGCGCGCCGAGCGATCCCGCAGCGAGAGCGACAGCGTCTGCGCGCCGCGGCGCGCCAGCCAGCGCTCGGCGGCGATGCCGCTGCCGCAGCCCAGATCCGTGACCGCTGTCGGTTCGGTGAAAAGACCGCGGCGATCGAGCTCGGCCAGCACGGCGTCCCATTTCCAGCCGATGCGCTGCGCGAAGCTCGCGTGGTAAAGCTCCAGATCGCGCGTGCTACTCCAGTAGTCCGGCACATCGGCGCCGCCGTCGGCATCCAGAAAGCGCGCGCGCAGGGCCTCGAGTCGCTGCCAATCGGCGGGGGAGAATTGCATCCGGTGAGCGTTCAGTACTGGATCGTGATCGCGGGGCTGGTGTTGAAGGTGCTGCCCTGCGGCGCTGGGCAGAAGCCCACCGCGGCGTCGCGGAAGTAGAACTGGTAGCAGCGCTGCGCGCCAGTGGGAATCGGCGCGCCGAGCTGCGCCGCGCGCGCGCTCAGCGTCGTGTCGAAGGGTCCCGGCAGGCTCACGCTGCCGAGGCTGGCGTTGCGCGAGTACAGGCGCATGAGCTGCCCGCCCGCGCAGCGCAGACCGTCGCCGAAGCTCGCCGCGGGCATCGTCTGCGAGCCCTGCAGCAGGATGCACAGGGCGCTCGGCGGCAGCTCGTGGGCGGCGATCACCACCGAATCGAGCGTGGGCTCGCCAGCGGCCGCGAGCCGCGCCCCGCGCGCGTCGAAGGAATGCGCGCAGCCGCGGCCCACGAGGCCCTGATTGCCGCAGGGGCAGGGGCCTTGGCTGCCATCGCCGAAACAATGCTGCGCGAAGCTCTGCCCGCGCACGCGCAGGAACACATCGGCGCGCAGGTTGAGGTCGTTCGGCACCAGATCGGCGCTGTCGCTCTGGAACACGCTGCGCGTTCCATCGGCGCTGATCGACACGCCGGAGCTCTCGTCACCGACTCCGACGCTGTTGCCATCTAGGCTCAGCTGCTCGGTGGTCTGCGCGAGGCGATCGCGCACGAACAGATCGCGCACGCTGTTGGAGTCACCCGCCACCAGCGTGTCGGATTGGGAGCCGAATCCGACGAAGCGCCCATCCAGGCTGATGAAGGGGAAGGCACTCCAGTTGTCAGCCTCGGCGCCGAACAGCGTTACGCTGACACGCTCGATCGCTCCGCTGACCAGGTCGCGCACGTACACGTCGTCGAAACCGTTGAGATCGCTCGCGATCAGGTTGGTGGCAACGCTCGTGAAGGCCACAAAACGCCCATCGCCCGAGAGCGCGGGATGCGAACTCTGTCCATTGGCGGGCAGGCCGGCAAGCCCCGTGCTGACGAGCTGCATGCTGCCGCTCGGCCGTTCGTACAGGAAGATGTCGGCAAGGCCGTTGGTGTCGCCCGCGACCAGATTGCTGGCATAGCTTTGAAAGGCGATCTTTGCGCCGTCGGCACTGATCGTGGGCCAGAAGCTGTAGCCGTCGGGATCGCCGCCGCCGACAGCCGTGCTGATGCGCGTCGTCAGGCCCGTCGCGAGCTCGTGCAGGAACACATCCGTGTACGGGTTGCCATCGCCCGCGACCAGATTGGGCGCGCTGCTGAGGAAGGCGACCAAGCGCCCGTCGCCCGAGAGTGCTGCGAAGCTCGAGATGCCATTGCCCTGCGAGCCATCGCTGGCGACCGACACGCGCCGCAACGTGCCCAGTGCGCGGTCGCGCACGAACACATCCGACAATCCATTCGTGTCGCCGGGCACCAGTTGCGCGGAGGGGGAGTGGAAGGCGACGAGCCGCCCATCGTGGCTGAGACTCGGCCGCGAGGCCGAGTTCTCGACCGTCTCGCCGAGGCTGCCCACCGAGACGAGCTCGACCGCGCCACTCTCCAGTTCCACCACGAAGAGATCGCGCACGCCGTTGACATCGCCGGGCACCAGCTGGGAGGCCTGACTTTCAAAGGCGGCCACCAGACCGTTGCCACTGAGCACCGCGGTGCCCGAGGCATGGTCGGCCTCGTTACCAAGGGCATCGACGCTGATGCGCGCGGTGCTCTGCGCCCGCGCGCCCAGAGCACACAGGAACAGCACAACGCCAAGGCCGATCAGAGGTCCCAGTCTCACTTCCCGTGAGTATAGTCCAGCCCTGAAGGCCTGCTCCGCCAAGCCAAGACCTGCACCGCGCGGCCACTTCAGCGGCTCCCGGAGCGGGCGGGCCCTCGGTGAGGACGCAGTCGGCGGCGCTGGGTGATCCCATCGATCCGGGAACGACCCGGCACTACCAGGCCGACTACCGCGATGCGAACGCGAGCTTCTGCCCTGCGCCGGCGGGCAGCACGTTCAACATTTCCCATCCCCTCAGCATTCTCTGGCCCTCAACGCGGGGCGCTGAGTCGGGGGGGCTTCCATTGGGCCGCCGCGCGCTGCGCCGCGGCCTAGCCCAGTTCCAGCTGCCGGCGCGCGTCGACTTCGTCGCGATTGAGCAGCTGCACGGCCTCGTCGAGCTTTCCGTGCAGATCCCAATCCTTCGAAATCGCGCGGCGCACCTGGCGCATCAGCTGAATGCTCATGCGGAAGGTGCGCACCATGTCGCCTGGCGTGGCGTCGCTGCGCTCTTCGAGCGCTGTGATGTCCGCGCCCTCGATCCAGGCCATCAGCGGCACGGTGAGGCCCCAGTCGACCGGCTTGATGGTCTCCATCAGCAGGTGCTCGCCGGCCTTGCTGCGCAGGGCGCGGATCTCGCGAGTCACGTTGCCCCGCAGCGCGGAGAAGTACTTGGCGGGCACGAAGACCTCGCCGGGCTGTTTTTTTCGATCCTCGTGGAGGATGGCGGTGAACACGACTGCCAGCGCGGGCGGCGAGAGGTTCTCGAGCACGCCGCGGAAGAGTAGCTCGGTGACCTGCAGCTCGTAGCCGTTGATCAGCTTGGCGAAGCGGCCGCGCGGCGTGAGTTCCTCGCCGCGCACGTAGCCGAGCTCCTCGAGCAGCGCGAGATGACTCTCGAGCACACGCTCCTGCTGGCGGCGATTCTGCTCCTCCTGCTTGCGGCCGACGAGGCGGTGCTGGAAGCGGTTGAAGGACTTCTCCCAGGCTTCGCCCATGCGCGCGCGGCCGAGGCGCTCGACGAGGTGCAGGATCGAGGAGTAGGCCAGCCGGAAGCGGCTTTCGACTGGCTCGGGACGGCCCTCGATGAGGCGCTTGAGCGGGGCCTCGGCGAGATCCTTGGGCGCGAGCATGCTGAAGACCAGTCCGGTCTCGTCGAGGCCCTGGCGTCCGGCGCGGCCAGCCATCTGCATGTAGTCGCGCGTGCTCATGTAGTCGAAGCTGACGCCGTCGAATTTGCGCAGGCTGTAGAAGACGACGGCGCGCGCGGGCATGTTGATGCCCAGTGCGAAGGTCTCGGTCGTGAAGAGCAGCCGGATGAGGCCCGAAGTGAACATGCGCTCGACCAGCTCCTTGTGGATCGGCAGCATGCCCGCGTGGTGGTAGGCGATGCCGCGCCGCGCCAGCTGAAACAGCGGTGCTTCGGCCCCTGCATGGGAAAGCTGGAAGACGCGGACCAACTCGTCGACGAGCGCATCGAGCCGGCGCTTGTCCTCGCGGCTCAAGAGATCGCGTCCGGCGTTGGCGAGCGCCAGGCGCTCGCAGTCCCTGCGGCTGAAGGCGAAGACCAGAGCGGGCAGCAGCTCCTCGCGCTCGAGGTGATCGAACAACGGGCCCGGATCGGGCACTTCGGTCAGCTCACGGCCCGTGCCGCGGCGTGAGTGGCGCTGGTCGTGGCGCACGCGGTGCTTGTCCTTGCCGCGTCCGATGCGGCCGGCGCGCTCGAGCTCGTGCTTGCGCACGCGCTCAAGTTCGTTGAGATCGAAGACGCCGCTGCGCTCGGTGTAGTGCAGGTGCGTCAGCGGCACCGGCCGGCGCGAGGAGAGGATCACGCTGACCTCGCGCGAGCGGATTTCGCGCAGCCAGGCGCCGAGTTCCTCGGCGTTGGAGATCGTCGCCGAGAGGCACACGAAGCGGATCGATTGCGGGGCGAAGATCAGGCTCTCCTCCCAGACCGAGCCGCGCTCGAAGTCGTCCATGTAATGGACCTCGTCGAAGATCACGTACTCGACATCGCCGAGTAGCAGCGGGTTCTCGAAGATCGCGTTGCGCAGGATCTCGGTGGTCATGATGCGCACCTGCGCCTCGGGGCGGATCGTGACATCGCCCGTCATCAGGCCCACGTCGAGGCCGGGCACGTCGCGGAAATCGCGGTACTTCTGGTTGGAGAGCGCCTTGATCGGCGAGGTGTAGACCACCCGCTTTCCGCGTTCGATCGCGGCGTGCATGGCGTACTCGGCGACCAGCGTCTTGCCGGCCCCGGTGGGGGCGCTGACCAGCACATCGCCGCCGCGCTCAATGGCGGCGATGGCGCGGCGCTGGAAGCTCGAGAGGCGGTAGCCGCGCCAGACCTCGGGCGCGCGCGAGAGGTCCTCGGAGCTTGGGTCCTGGTGCAGGAGCTCGTGCGCCTTGCGGGCCCGCTCCGCCTTGCGCCCAGCCCGCCGCTCCTCGCGTTTTTGCCGCCTCTCCCGCGGGGAGGCGGGTTCCTCGGGCAGCTCGGGTTGGTCGGCGCTCATCGGGGTTTGGCAGGAATGGGACGAAGGCCTTAGGATCTCGAGTCGGGGGCTTGAGAACGGGGCTCCAGCGCAGTATCTAAGCACTCGTCGAATCGGGAAGGAAGGGTGGTCCGCTTCTGGATCGTGTTTCTTGCGCCGATCGAAGTGCCGATCCGAGACCTGTCCATGGACATCCAACCGCAAAACCGTGCCTCCAACGCCGCCCTTCGCCAGCTCGCTTCGCTCAAGGTGCTCTCGCGCCTGCTCGGTCACGAGCTGCACGCGCAGTCCGGCAAGGCGCTGACCCTGTCGCGCGACGAAGTGGTCGAGATTCAGGCCACGATCGACCTGTTCATCGAGGACCAGACCCGCCGCGCTGGTGCGGCCAGCAGCGTCTCGAACGTCGAGACCCCGCTGGTCGGCACTCGCAACTGAGCCTGCCGCCTTCCATCGAGCATGAGCTGCTGGCGGGATCGTGGGGAGCCCGCCCCGCTGCGCCGCGCGCGCCGTGGGGCCGTGCGCCTGTGGATTCCGCTGCTGCTGCTGGCGCTGGTTGCGATCTGGTCCTTCGAGCGCCTCGGCGACACGGTGCAGGCGGCCGAGTTCACGACCATCGACACGCGCCGCGCGCATCTCGACGCGGGGCTGGCCGAGTTCGTCGACCCGCGCTGGTCCTTTGAGCTGCAGGAGTGCCTGGCGCGTCTGCCGGCCACGCGCGTCGAGGATCAGGTCGGGCTCGCCGCCATCCGTGTCGCCGTCGAGAGCCTGTCCTTCGTGGCGCAGGTCGGTACGCCGCGTGCGATCTGGCCCGATGGCTGTGAGCTGTCCGTGCGACTGCGCCGTCCGGTTGCCTGCATTCAGAGCGGGGAGGGCTTCCTGCTGATCAGCGAGGAGGGCTATGTGCTGCCGGGAGACTGGCCGCAGCCCCCGCGCATCAACGAACGGCTGCTGCCCGTGATCGGGCCGCATGGCAAGGATCTCGCCGGGCTGGCGCCGGGCACGCGCCTCCACCAGGCGCGGCATGTGGATGCCCTGTCGGTAGCGATTTTTCTGCGCCAGAGCCTGCTGCCGCTCGATCTCGACACACTGGGTCCCGTGCTGATCGACGCCTCACAGGCGCGGTCGGCGAGCGTGGAAAACCCCGGCGTGGTGCTCGAGCTCGAAAACCAGCGCCGCATCCTGTTCGGCCGCGCGCCCTGGAATGGCGAGCCGGGCGAACTGCCCAGCGAACTCAAGTTCCGCTCGATCGCCAAGGCCGCCCAACTGCTGCGCGGCTCGGAGAATTCCGCTCCGCAGGACTGGAGCGTGATCGACGTGCGCTGGGACATGCCCTCGATCCAGACGCGCGCGCAGCCGGAGCCTGCCAAGACCAAGCCGCACAAGCCGTGAACGCGCGCCTGCCCTGGAGCGTGCTCTCGACCTGGCTCGCGAGCGCTGTGCTGTTGCTGCTCGCGCACGGCGGGGAGCACAGCCTTCTGGCACTCAGCTGCGTGCCTTGGATCGCGTGGGCGCTGCTGGCACCGCTCGGCTCAGCTACCGGCTCAGCTACCGGCTCAGCACTCCACGCAGCGCCCGCTGCACGGCCCGCTTCGCAGCCGCTGACGGCGCGCGTCGCGGCGCTGGCCCTGCCGCTGCTGGGGCTCGCGGCGGGCCTGGATCTGGCGCGCGGCCTCGAAGCCCTGACGCTCGCGCGCCTGCTGGCCACGCTGGCGGCGGCTTGGTGGCTGTTGCGTATGGGTCGCGCGCACCCGCTTTCGCAGGGCTTGCGCGGCGCGCTGGTGGCGCTGGTGCTGGTGGCCTGGATCGTGCCCGTGCTCGGCGCGGAGAACTTCCCGCAGGCACCGCTGCTGCTCGATGCGCTGGCGCGGCTCTCGCCGCTCGACTTTGCGCTGCGCGCGCCCGGCAATGGGCTCAGCAGCCTGTGGCCGCTGGTCGGAGCGCTGCTGGTGCGCGCGGCCGGTGCGCTGGCGCCGGTCCCACCGGAGGCCCGGGCATGAACGAGCGCTCGCTGCCGCACGCGCGCGTGGAACTCAGCGGTCCGCTGCGCGAACTCGAGCTTGCGCCGAGCACCCGCGTGCGGGGCGAATTGCAGGCTGGCGAGCGCGCGCAGTACAGCTTGCCGTGCTGGCTGCCCGCGGGCGAGGCGCTGCCGCGCGAGCCCCGCCTGCACTTCGCTCAGAACGAGCCGGGGCTCGGCAGCGCGCGCTTTTTGGGTTGGGATGCGAGCACGCCGGAACTGCCCGTGGCACTCGCCTACCGGCCCTTTCCCGAGTGGGCCAGTGCGACGGGCGCGCTGCCGCTGAGCCTGTTGGTGCTGGCTCTCGCCGCCAGCCTGTGCACGCTGGCGTTGCGCCGCCCCTTGCCCGCGCTGGCGCTGGGCTGCGGCGGGGCGCTCGCGCTGGCGCTTTTCGCCCAGCTATCGGGACCGGCGGCGAGCGGGGTGCGGCTGTACGAGGGCACGCCGGGATCGACCGCGTGGGTCCAACGCGAGTTGGGGGTCGGCACGCTGAGCTTGGCGGCTCCGACGCAGGGCTGGCAGCTCTCGGTCGAGCCCCGTTCGGCCCGACTGGCGCTGGAGTGCTCGCTGTCCGCCGCCGAGGCGCTGCGCGTGCACAGCCCGGGGAATGCGAGCGCGCAACTGCGCGGCCAGCGCCTGCTGACGGGTGAACTGGAGGCTTTCGACGCTCGCTCGCAATCGGTCTTCGCGCTGGGACGCGTCTGGCGCCGGGCTGCGGAGGGCTGGAGTTTTCACGGAGCCTGGGAGCGCGGCCTGGCGCTCCCGCCGGCCCAGCCCGGACCGCCGCCGCCGGGCTGGCTGGTGCAAGGCCTGCCGCAGGGAGTGGAGGTGTACCTGGGCGAGCTCGCCGAGGCCCCGGGCCACTGGTTGCGGGTCTACTGAGCCCCGCCAGCCGCAGCATTTGGGCTGGCGAGGGCTTGCACGAGGCCCCCGGCGCGGGTACTTTCTCTCCCCCGGATTTTCTCCGCCCCGACTCTCGAGCCCCGCGAAGGGGGTTCCAGGCGCGAGGCTCCCTCAGATCTTATGTCCACCACCCACATCCACAACGGCTCCGTTCCGGAGCGCTGGCTCGTGATCGACGCGTCGGATCGCGTCCTCGGCCGCATGGCCTCTGACATCGCGATGAAGCTCATGGGCAAGGATCAGCCCACCTTCACCCCCAACTCCAAGACCGGCGCGTTCGTGATCGTGGTCAACGCCGAGAAGGTCCGGACCACCGGCAAGAAGAGCGAGCAGAAGACCTACGCTCACTACACCGGCTATCCCAGCGGCCGCAAGGAAGTCGATTACAGCGACCTGCAAGGCCGCCGCCCGGAGGAGATCATCCGCCTGGCCGTGCGCCGCATGCTGCCGAAGACGATCCTCGGCCGCCAGATGTACGCGCGCCTCAAGGTCTACGCGGGTCCCAGCCATCCGCACTCGGCGCAACAGCCCGTCTCCGTCAACGCCTGATCACGATCGCATTCCTCATGAGCAACACGCAATTCATCTGGGGTCTGGGCCGTCGCAAGACCGCCGTCGCGCGCGTGCGCCTGTCCGCCGGCGCCGGTGGTGTGCTGGTCAACAACCGCCCGCTCGCCGATTACTTCCCGAACTTGCAGATGCAGGAGCGCGCCACCCAGCCGTTGCGCGCCGCCGGCGTGCAGGGCAGCTACGACGTGCTGTGCACGGTCGATGGGGGCGGCCCGGTCGGACAGTCCGATGCGATCTGCATGGGACTTGCCCGCGCGCTGAAGTCGATCAACCCGGGTTTGGACGTCGCCTTCAAGGAGGGCGCCCTGCTGACCCGCGACAGCCGCCGCAAGGAGCGCAAGAAGTACGGTCGTCGTGGCGCACGCCGCGGCTTCCAATTCTCGAAGCGCTGATCGCTGCAATACTGCTTCGCTGCCATACTGCTTCGCTGCCCGATCCGGGACCGGCGCCTCGGGCGCTGCCTAGGGTCGGGCTTCGTTTTTTTCTCCTCCCCTGCGGTCGCGGGTTGCATGCGCGTGAGGCCGATGCCACACTGCCGCAAGTTCCCGCTCGCACTCCGATCCCTTGAACGAAAGCTCCCAACCCATGGGCGATGGCCTGCGCACCATACGAGTCCTGACCACCGACGAGTCCCTGCTCGCCAACGTGCGGGCCGCGACCAGCAAGCTCGAAGGCTGGGAGGTGGAGGGCGTGACGGAACTCGAGCAGTTGCTCAGCTGTCCGCCCGCTCTGGGTGATCTGCTGCTGGTGGATTGCTGGCTGCGCCGCGGGAACGTCTACGAGACCGTTCGCAAGCTGACGGGCCACTCGCGCGCCCGCACCTTCGTCGTGACCGACCGCGACAACCGCTTCGCCGAGAGCATCGCACGCTTCTGCGGCGCGACCGGAGTGCTCGAGCGGCCGATCCAGGGTTCGCGCCTGCGCGAGCTGCTCGCCCAGCACTGCGAAGCGCGCCAGCCGCTGGCTCACCAGCAGCGCGGACAGACCGGCGGGGAGCACCCGCTGCCCGAAAAGCTCCTGACCGATCTGGCGGGCAAGCCCGACCACAATCTCGTCTCGGCGCTGATCGACACCGAGACCGGCCTGTTCAACTTCGCCTTCCTCAACTACAAGCTCGACGAGGAATTCAAGCGCTCGGATCGCTTCCACCAGCCGCTCGCCTGCGTGATGCTGGGATTTGAGGGTCAGGTGCATCCCGGCGTGATGCGCGAGCTGGCCTCGGCCTTCCTCGAGGCCTCGCGCGACACGGACATACTCGGGCGCTTCGACGAGCATTCGTTCCTCTTCCTGCTGCCCAACACCGGCCCCGATGGCGCGGCCGTGATGGCCCGCCGGGTCGGCGATCTGGCCCACCAGCGCGAGCTGGTGGATCTGGTCGGCGACCCGATCCAGATTTCCGTGGGCATCGCCGCGATCCCCTCGAGCGACGTGCGGCGCCGCGAGGATCTGTTCGCCAAGGCTCGCAAGGCCTTCTTTTCCGCCCGCGAGGTCGGGGGCGGCGTCGTGACGGCGAGCTGACGCGCCACCGCGCGGAAATCTCCGCCCCTCACACGCGCATGCAGGGACATGAGCGCCCAGCGCTTTCATCTGGCGATCGATGAGGCCGGGGAATTCCTCGTGGCCAGCGCTGCGCGGCTGCAGTTCGGCCACCGCACGGCCGCCGGCGTCGATCTGGGCTTTCTGGCGGCGCTGCGCGCGCGCCACGGCTGCCTGGAGCGGCGCGTTTCGTTGCGCGACGGTGTGCAGTACTGGCTGATTCCCGACGAGGGCGCCCCGCTGGAGTGCGCCGGCTCGGGCGCGTGCACGCAGCCGCGCCGGCTGCGCCACGGCGATGCCTTCGCGCTGGCCGGCCGGATCTGGCTGCGCTTTCGACAACTGAGCGTCGACTGCGCCTCCGCCAAGCTGTCGGTGGAGACCAGCGAGGATTGCGAAGGCGCACGCGAGATCCTGCTGATGGCGCCGGGACCCGAAGGGGCGCTGCGCATCGGCGCGCGCAACAAGCACCACCTGCGCGTGCCGGAGCTGGAGCACGAAGTGCGGCTCGAGCTGGCGCGCCATCAGCTGGAAATCCACTGCAGCGGGGGCTTTGCGCGCTCGGCGCTGCCGCTGGGGGCCACCACGCTGTGCGTCGCACTGCCGCTCGAGGGGCGCGTGTGGATCGAGCCGCGGGCCCGGCCGACGGGCAAGCCGCCCTTCGCCTTGACACTGATGCCGCTGGATTCCAGCGTCTAGGTCGCGGCCACGCCATGGACTGGGAAGCCTTCTACGCCCGCTTTCGAGAGACGGACTTCGTGCCCGGTTACGAAATCCTCAACCGGCTGGGCGGCGGGGCCTTCGGCGAGGTCTACAAGGCGCGCAAGCACTCGATCGGCAAGTCCTTCGCGATCAAGTTCCTCAAGGTCGGCGACGACTCGGCGCGCGCGGCGATCGAACGCGAACTCGAACAAGTGCGCCACTTCGCCGCGATCGACCATCCGAATCTGGTGACGATCGAGGATCTGGGCAGCGTGATGGGTGTGCCCTATCTGGTGATGGGCTATGCGGGCGACCGCACGCTGGCCCAAGCGCTGCGCGCGGGCCGGCTTTCGCGCGAGGAAGCGTTGCGCTACTTCGCCCAGGCGGCGCGCGGCGTGGCGGCGCTGCACGATCTGCGGCTGGCGCATTTCGATCTCAAGCCCGGCAACATCTTCCTCAAGGGCGATGAGGCGCGCGTGGGCGACTACGGTCTTTCGCGCCTGCTCGGCGAGGGACGCATGACGCTGTCGTTCTCGCGCGGCACGCCCCACTACATGGCGCCGGAGATGCTGATGGCGCGCGGGGACGAGCGCGCCGACATCTACTCGCTGGGCGTGATCCTGTACGAATGCCTCAGCGGCAAGCTGCCCTTCGAAAGCGAGATTCCCGGCGCGATTCCGCTGCGCGATCGCGACGAGCCGCCGCCCTTCCCGCCCGATTTTCCGGAGGACCTGCGCGGAATCGTCGAACGCTGCCTGCGTCTGTCGCCGGCCGACCGCTACCCGAGCGTCCATGCGCTGCTCTCCGAACTCGAGGCGCTGGGCGCTCTGGAGGGGCTCGCCGAGCCGCTTCCGCCCCAGCGCCGGGCGGATCGGGAACTGCCGCTGCAGCCGCTGTCGCTCGACAGCTCGACCCCGCGCGTGCCGATCCTCGCCAGCGCGACGCTCGGCGCCGAGCCGGAGCTCGCTCGCTCGGGCGCTTTGGGAGCGGCTGCTTCCGGAGCGGGCGCGGTCGTCGGCGTGCGCGAAGTGCTGCGGGAGCTGTGGGTTGCTTCCCGCGACCTGTTCCGCTCCCTGCGCGAGGGTTTCCTCGGCCGCACGCCTCCGCCGGATTGGCTGGAGGAGGCGCCGCGCCGTATGCGCGAGGTCATTCCGCTGCCGCCCAGCGCGCGGCTGCGGGGACTGGAGCTGCCGCTCTCGGTCATCCTGCTGGCCTTCGAGGTGCTCGCTGGGCTGGTGCGCGGCATCTACCTCTCCGTGCGCTACGACCTGCACAACTCCTCGCAGCGCGACAGCCGCTCCTCGCGCGGTTACAGTCTCGCCGTGCGCGCCCTCTGGCTGTTGTTCGTCCTGCTGCTGGTCGGCACCATCGTGGCCTTCGTGGTGCTGATGCTGGCGGGGGAGGAATGGACCGGATGAGCGATTTTGAGCCGGAAATCGCGCTGCTCAGCGCGCGCGACGACGCCGAATGGCTGCGCGTGCAGCGCGAGTATCAGGGCCGGCTGTACAGCTTCGTGCAGCGCCGCGTGCGCGACCGCGATGCCTGCGAGGACATTCTGCAGGAGACCTTTCTGGGCGCGATCCGCGGCATCGGCGGCTTCGATCCGCGCTACAGCTTCGAGCAGTATCTCTTCGGCATCCTGCGCAACCGCACGATCGACCATCTGCGGCGTCAACGGTCCCTGCAACTGGTCTCACAAGCCGAGGAAGGGCCGGTGCTCGAGGAGCTGGTGCGCGAGGAGGACACGCCGGCCACGCTGGGCGCGGAGCAGGAACTCGCCGAGCGGGGCCGCGCACTGCTGGCCGATGTGCTGCGCGAGTGGGTGCAGGAAACCTGGGCCGAGCGCGAGTTTCAGCGGCTGATGGTGATCGAAGGCCTGTTCTCGGCGGGCTGGCGCAATCGCGAAGCCTGGGAGAAGCTCCAGCTGCGCGATCAGACGACGATCGCCGGGATCAAGTTCCGGGCCCTCAAGCGCATGCGGGAACTCACGGCTGCATTCGATCCCAGCGGCGAGTGCTCCGCCCAGCTCGCCAGCAGCCTCGGCGAGGATCCCGGTTCCGTGGGCATTGACGTGGCGGCCGTCTGGCGTCGCTCGCGGGCCTCCTGTCCGGCCCGCCACTGGATCGCGCGCCGGCTGGCTGGCTCGCTCGAAGCCTCGATGGCCGAGTTCATCGATTTTCATATCGATTCGGCGGGCTGCCCCTGGTGCGCGGCGAACCGCGACGACCTTTCGCGCCGTTCGCGGGAACAGGATCTGGAATCCATGTTCGAACGCGTCGGCGCTTCGACCATGCGCCTCTTGCGCTCGCGGGGGGAACTTCCCCCCTGACGCGGGGGCGGGCCGAATCCTAGGATGGGCCGGACCTTGAGGAATCCATGAAGCTTCTGATCGCACCCTTTGCCGTCGTCTTGTCCCTTCTTCCGAATGGAAGCGCGCCCGCCCGCGCCGCCGTCGACCCCGCATCGGCCAAGCTCGCGGCGGCGCTCGAGTCGATTCGCGAGCAGCATCTCAAGGCTGATGTGTTCTTCATCGCCTCCGACGAACTGGCCGGACGCGACACACCCAGCGAGGGGCTCAAGATCGCGGCTCGCTTCCTGCGCTCGCGACTGGAGCGGCTCGGCTGGCAGCCTGGTGCCGAGAACGGCTACTTCCATCTGTGGGATCTGGAGAGCACCGGCCTCGACATCGCCAACTGCAAGCTCGAACTCGCGCGCGGCGAGCAGCGCCTCGGTCTGCAACTGGGCAAGGACTACTGGCTCGGTCGCGGCGCGCCGCGCCAGCAGACGCCGATCGAAGGCGGTCTGGTGTTCGGAGGTGATGGCGCCAAGGAGACGCTGGAGCAGCTCGAGGTCGCGGACAAGTGGGTGTTGGTGCTCGATCCCGGCAAGGATCTGCGCGAAACGCGCCGTTCGCTGGGGCGCATGGGCGCGCGCGGCCTGTTGGTGATTCCGCCCGCGGACTTCAAGGGCGAAAGCTACGAGAAGCGCTTTGGACCCGATCTGGAAGCGCTCGAAAAGGGCAGCTACCAGCCGGTGCGCCCGCGCGAGGCGGCGCAGCGCAGCCCGCGCAATCCCCAGATCGGGACGCTGTACCTTGCGGCCGAGGCCAAGCAGAAGCTGCTCGGCCTTCTGGGCCGTCAGGAAGGCGAACTGGCGGGGGCCGGGCTGGAGCTCAGCGTGAGCGAGCAGCGTCCGGGGCTGGCCGGGGGCGGCCGGCTGCAGATGGAAAACGTCGCGGGCCTGTGGCCCGGCAGCGATCCTGTGCTGTCGAAGGAAGTGATCATCCTCAGCGCGCACTACGACCACGTCGGCGTCGGCCGCAAGGGCATCTACAACGGCGCGGATGACAACGGCTCTGGCACCTGCGGCCTGCTGGCGGTGGCCGAGGCCCTGACGCACATGGGTCCTTTGCGCCGCAGCGTGCTGATCCTGTGGGTCAGCGGCGAGGAGAAAGGCTTGTGGGGCTCGGAGGCCTGGAACGAGAAGCCCTGGCTCCCGGAGGGCTCCAAGGCGGTCGCGAACATCAACATCGACATGATCGGTCGCAATGCGCCCGACAAGCTCTTGATCACGCCGACCTCCGAGCACAAGAGCTACAGCTTCCTGACGCGCGTCGCCGAATCCGTCGCGCCGCTGGAGGGCTTCCCCAAGCTCGCCAGCGCGGATGAGTACTGGCAGCGCTCGGATCACTACAACTTCGTGAAGGCCGGCATTCCAGCGTGCTTCCTGTTCGCCGACGTGCACGAGGACTACCACCAGGTGAGCGACGATCCGGAGAAGCTCGACTACGACAAGATCCGGCGTGTGTCGCGGCTGGTGGTGCGCATGCTGGACGCGCTGCAGCAGGATGTGATCGACGGCCAGTAGGCCAACGGCCGGCGAGCCCGCGGGACTCCTCCGTCAGGGCGCTGGTTCCTCGAACAGGCCGTCGAGCTTCCACTCGCGGCCGATCTGCAGCTCGGAAACCGCGGCGGCCTCGGCCCCCTCGGGCAGCGGGACGGAAGCGTAAAACCAGCGCTGGCCCGAGGCATTCTGCACGCCGCTGGAGGCCGAAAACGGAGCGGCTTCGTCGACCAGCGGCTGTTCGCCGGACCACAGACAGCGGTAGTCCTCGCGCACGAAGCGCAGACGCACGCGCTTGCCCAGCGCCTTGACGGTCAGCTCGGCCTGCTCGCCGGCGATGCGCGCCGGCCCGCTGGGCGTGGCGTTGGCGATCGCCCAGCGCGTGCCAAGCGGCCGGTAGAACTCCTCGCGCAGTTCCCGCCAGACGAATTGCGACAGCTGTCGCTCTCGGATCAGGCGCTGCGACAGGCAGCGGTACTCCAGACCGGGCTCATCCGCCCGGACAGCCGTCTGGAAGCTCCGCCAGCACTGCTCGGGGCTGCGAAAACCCACGGCCAGCCAATCCCGGGAGCTGGGCGCTGCGAGGCAGCCCGAGAGCCACAGGGCCGAGCCGGCGATCAGGGCCCAGCCGGCCGCCCGGGCCCTGCGGCCGCTGCTCGCTCTGCCCCAAGCGGCCAGCGAGCGAAAAAGATTCCCAAGGCTCATTTTCGGCTACACGCGGTGCGGAGAACGACCGACTCAGAAGGATTCAGAAAAGCGGCCGACGCCTCCAACGCCATACACAAACGTTGCGTAGTCGGGGTGTCAGCTCTCTCAGGATGCTAGCATCCCCACACCAGATTTTTTTCGTTCCACCACCATGATCCAAACCTCCCTTCGAACCCTCTCCATCGGTCTGGGGATCGCCTGTCTCGCGCTGAGCGTCACCGCCGCCGGCACGCAGGATCCCAAGCCCGTCCCGCTCCCCAGCCCGACCCCCAGCCCGGACCCGGGTCAGGAACCGCCGGATCCCAACTCCAAGGCGCGCATCACCTGGGAGCACGGCACCGACAACAAGGCCTTCGGCAAGGTCATGCAGGGGGATGTGCTGACGCACAAGTTCCAGCTGAAGTCGACCGGCGAAGCTGATCTGATCATCCGTCAGGCCAAGCCGACCTGCGGTTGCACGCTGGCCCAAATCGCCTGCGAGCAGGCGGACGGCACGATGGCGCCCTACGTGTTCGGCAACCCGATTCCCCCCGGCCGCAAGGTCGAGATCGGAGCGACGCTCAACACCCAAGGCAAGCGCGGCCACGCGTCAAGCCGCATCAACATGGTCACCAATGACCCTCGCGGTCAGATCTCTCTGGGTCTGGAGGCGGACGTCGATCCGTTCTTCCAGATGAACCCCAACGTGATCAACTTCAACCAGATCTCCTCTAAGGATCAGGTCACGGACAAGGTCGTGATCAGCGCGACCCGCGGCGAGCGCATGAAGCTCACCGTCGTGCGCGACAACATCCCGCAGGGTCTGCGCGTGGAGCTCGTCGCGCTCGACGCGGATGCCGAAGGCAAGGCCAGCCGCTTCGAAGTGGTCGCGACCGCCGGTCCCGGCCTGATCGAGGGCCCGCTCTCGGCCACGATTCCGCTGCGCAGCGACATCGTGATCCCCGGCAGCGAGAAGCTGCCCAACGGTCAGTTGCCGACCTACGATGCCTCGCTCTCGATCATCGCCAAGGTCACGGGCATGATCAGCTTCACGCCGGGTTTCGTCTCGGTGGGCCTGATCAAGCCGGGGCAGTCGCTCTCGCGCACGATCCGCGTCAACTGCTACGACCAGAACTTCAAGCTCGGTGACATTCCGGTCGAGATTCAGGGCCGCGACACGCCCGCCTGGGAGTACTCCAAGTGCTTCTCGACCTCGGTGCGCCCGGTGCAGGGTGAGAACGCCGTCGACGTCGAGGTGCGCCTCAACGGCCTGCCCGACACGCTCAACGGCTCGTTCAGCGGCAACCTCGTGATCAAGGTGGGCCACCCGGAGAAGCCGGAGCTGCGCCTGCCGATCAGCGGCGTGTGCCGCGGCGGCAGCGGCGGACCGACACCGACGCCCGGTGTCACCCCGCCGAAGTAAGCTGGCCCCAGCAAAAGACCGAAGTGATTCGGACACGCTCCCCGCTCTCTGCCGCCCGGCAGGGGGCGGGGAGCGCTGCTTCTGGTGCAGCCGACGGTTGCCCCGGGCACTCGGCGCGGTAGTCTCGCCGTCCATGAGCAGGCAACTGGGCGAGTATCTGGTGGAGTCGGGGGCGATCTCCGAGGCGCAGTTGCGCGAGGCGCTGGCTTACCAGCGCAACGGCGGGCTGCCGCTGGGGGAGGCGATCCAGCGGCTGGGCTTCGCCGACGAGACCACCGTGGCCCGCGCCATCGCCAAGCAGCAGGGGCTGCCCTTCGTCGACCTCGACAAGGGACGGGTCAGCGAGACGATCCTGGCGCGCGTGCCGGCCGAGTTCGCCCGCGAGCAGGGCCTCGTGCCGCTGCTCGAGAAGGATGGCCGGCTGGTGGTGGCGATCGACGACCCGCTGAAGAAGATGATTGCCGAGCAGCTGGAGTTCATGATCGGCGTCAAGATCGGCTGCGCGCTGGCGACGAGTTCCGGTCTCAAGCGCGCACTGCAGCGCTACTACGGCGAGAAGGCCGAGGAATCGGTGGCGCGTTCGATGCAGGTGCGCGCGGGCGAGGACGAGGGCGACGCGCCGATCGTGCGGCTGGTGACCCGCACCTTCCACGATGCGCTCGCGGCGCGCGCCTCGGACATTCACATCGAGCCGGGCCATGGCCGGGTGCGCGTGCGCTTGCGCGTCGACGGCATGCTGCGCGACGCGGCCGAGCATCCGCTGCACCTGCACTCTGCCCTGATCTCGAGGCTCAAGATCATGGCGAGCATGGACATCGCCGAGAAGCGCAAGCCTCAGGACGGCCGCATCGGGCTCAAGCTGGAGGGCCGCGAAGTCGACGTGCGCTGCTCGATCCTGCCCTCCAGCCACGGCGAGTCGATCGTCATGCGCTTGCTCGACCGCTCGCGCTCGTTGATCTCGATGCGCGAGCTGGGTTTCGAGGACGAGGACTACCGCTGGTTCCGCCGGCTGATCCAGCGCCCCAATGGCCTGGTGCTCGTGACCGGGCCCACGGGCTCGGGCAAGACCACCACGCTGTACGCGGCGCTTTCGGAGCTCAACCGCCCCGATGTCAAGATCATCACGGCCGAGGACCCGGTCGAATACCACATCCGCGGGCTCAATCAGGTCCAAGTCAACCCCAAGATCGGCCTGTCCTTCGCTCGCATTCTGAAGGCCATGCTGCGCGCTGCGCCCAACATCATCCTCGTCGGCGAAATCCGCGACGCAGAGACGGCCGAGGTCGCGATCCAGGCCGCGCTGACCGGACACCTCGTGTTCTCGACGCTGCACACCAACGATGCGCCCAGCGCGCTGACGCGGCTGGTGGACATCGGCGTCAAGCCCTTCCTCGTCTCGGCCTCGGTGCAGGCCGTCATCGCGCAGCGCCTCGTGCGCCGCCTGTGCAAGGAATGCGCCGAGGAGTACGCACCCAGCGAGTTGGAGCTGCGTGCGCTCGATCTCGATCCGGCGCTGCACCAGGGCCGCAGGTTCCGCCGCGCCAAGGGCTGCCGCGTCTGCGAGCAGACCGGTTACCGGGGTCGGCTAGCGCTGTTCGAGCACATGGAGATGGACGGAGCGCTGCGCGAGTTATGCTTCCGCGGAGCGAGCCTCGAGGAGCTGCGTGCGAGCGCGCTCTCCAGCGGCGCGCTCGCGCCGCTGGTGGTCGATGGCGCGCGCAAGGTGCTGCGCGGGGACACCAGCCTCGCGGAAGTGATGCGCGTGACCCGGCTGGCGGCCGAAGCGAACATCTAGTCGGCGAGCAGGCGCTGGTAGATCGCATCGTAGGCGCGGGCCTCGGCGTGGATCGAGAAGCGTTGCACGCTGAGATCCCGCCCGGCGAGGCCCATCCGGAGCATGCGCTCGGGGTCGCGCATCACTCGCTCCATAGCCTCGCAAAGAGCTACGGCATTGCCGGTCTCGGCGAGCTCGCCGTTGATGCCCGGCTGGATCATCGTCGCGTAGGCGCCCGCCGTGGAGCTGACGCACGCGGCTGCGCTCGCCATCGCTTCCAGCGGGGTCAGGCCGTAGCCCTCCGAAAGCGAAGGCGCCACGCACAGCGCGATGCGCTGGTACCAGCGCTTGATTTCGGGGACGGGCTGATCGCCCAGAAACACGATGCGCTCCTCGAGGCCGGCGCGCGCGACGCGCTTGTGGAGGCTCCCGAGGTAGTCGGCATCCGCGGGCAGGCACGCGCCGCAGATGATGCCGGTGAACGAGGGATGGCGGGGCAACAGCTCGCACAGCGCCTCCACGAACAGGTGCGTGCCCTTGCTCGGGCGCACGCGGCCGAAGACGCCGATGCCAAACTCGCCGCAGAGGCCGCTTTCGCGCCAGGCGGCGCGCTTGTCGGCCGGGGGCCGGAAGGCCTCGACGTCGATGCCATGGGGAATCACGGCCTCGTGGCGATCGAGAAAGCCGGCCGCGTTGTCGGTCACGGCCACGATCGCGTCGCTGCGGCTGACGATGGCGCGCCACACCCGGCCGTGCCGGCGCGGGCTGGGGCTGGTGTACACGAAACGCCAGGGCTGGCGCAGGACATGGCGCAGGAACAGCCCGAGCAGCAGATCGCCCGCCCGGCGCGCGTGCCAGATGCGCCAGCGCTGGCCCGCGGGCGGCCTCCAGCCATGGCGCACCAACTCGCTCCAGCGGAGCGTGCCGGGAAGGCCCAGTCCGCCGCGGTCGAGCACCGCCAGCGGACGCAGGCTCTGCTGGTGAGGCACCAACTGCAGCATCGTCGCCGAAACGCCGGCGAAGCGCCGGTGCAGGTTGATCACCAGCACCTGCGCTTCACGCAGAGAGATCTCGACGCTCGCGGCTCGCTCGGGCGGCATGGCAGACACTCTAGTGTCTGCCATGCCCGCTTGCGCCCCGGATCACAGCGGAGCCGTGGTCACCATCAGCCGGATCGAAACCACCCGCAGGGTGTTGTTGCTCAGGTTGGACTGGCGACGGATCTGGAACTGGAGGTTGTTGATCATCGCGGCCGTCCAGTTGCCCGATAGCGAGGTGATGTCGCCCGTGGCCCCAGCCCGCGGCGCGCAAGTCGTGCCGCTGGTGAAACTCGGGGTCGTGCGCCAGCCGCTGTCGAGTCCGCCCGGGATGAAGGCGCGGATGCCGATGTTGGCGCTGGTGGCGGTGTTGTAGCGGGCAACCGCCTCGAGCTCGACCTTGGTGATGCGACGGCCCGCAGGCAGCGTGAAGTTCTCGAAGTCCGCCGCGGTCAACGCCGTGGTGTTGCCGTTGGTGGAGTTGGTCGAGTACTGGCAGGCAGAGCTGTTGCAGTCATCGCAGGTCTGCGCGCCGGCGGCGTAGGACTCGTCGGTCCAGGCCGAGTTGTTCGGCACGCTGGTCGCCCAGTGCGTCGTGCGCGTGGCCGAGGTTGTCATGGCCAGCGCAGCGCCGGCCCGGATCAGACCGTAGCCGAAGTTGTCGTCGGCACCGCCCGCGCCCAGATCCAGCGCGCTGGCGCGCAGGATGTTCTCGACCTCAGCCGGGCTCAGTCCCGGGTTGCGCGAGAAGATCAGCCCGCACAGGCCCGCCACCAGCGGCGTGGCGAAGCTGGTGCCGGAGCTGGAGCCGTAGCTCGAGTTTCCCGCGTTGGTCGTCGAGAAAATGTTGACGCCCGGCGCCACGAAATCGAGCCGCTGGCCGCGACCCGACCAGCTCGGCATCTGGTTGGCGGAGTCTGTCGCGCCGACGATGATCACGTTGTCGTTGCGATTGCCCGTGTGGTTCTCCGAGTTGTTGCCCGCGGCCCACACCAGCAGCGCGCCGCGCGAGCGCACGTAGGCACCTGCGGTTTCCACCGCCGGATCGCCAACGCCCGAGTAGCTGACGCTGATCACCTTGTCACCCGCATCGGCCGCCGCGCGGGCAGCCGCCGTCAGCTTGGCGATGTCGCTGAAACCGGAGCTCAGATCGGAAACGCGCACCGGACGGAAGCTCAAGTTCCAGCCCATGCCGCTGACGCCTTGCGAGTTATTGCCCTTGGCGGCTGCCAGGCCCGCCGTCATCGTGCCGTGGCCGTTGAGGTCGTTGACCTGACCGCCGCCGCTTTCCCAGCTGTTGGTGGTGGCGTTGTAGCCCTCCTTGCGCCCGGTCAGATCGACGTGGGTCAGGCGCACGCCGGTGTCGAGCACCGCCACCGTGATCGAGGAACTGCCCTGAGCGTAATCCCAGGCCGTGCAGGAACCCAGCGTGTTGTGGTGCCACTGCGAGCTGAACAGAGTGTCGTTGGGGCAGCCGATGGGCGCAACGATCCAGTTGGGCTGGGCGTATTCGAAGGCGCCCGTGCCCATCAGTCGCACCGCCAGCGCGTACTCGTTGTCCTCGGCGGGGATGCGAATCACGTACTCATCGACTTCGGGAGCGGCACTGACCAGATCGAAGCCGTTGAGGATCTCGCGCGCCAGCTGCGCGCGCGCCAGCACTTCGCGCGGATGCAGCTCGTATTTCGCGGCATTTGCGACCTGAACGGGACGCACGATCAGCATGCCGCTGTATTCACGGGAAGCAAAGCGCTCGACGAAGTCTTCAGCCTTGGGAACGTTCAGGATCGGATCCTGAGCCCAGCCAACATTCGCCGTGCAGATCGCCAGAAAAGAGAAGGTATGGACAGATTTCCAGAGTGTGTTCATGGGATTACTAGGGAATTCGCGGCGGAGAACTCCGGAGTGGAGTTCCTTGCGCGGCGTGCAGACTGAAAGTCGCTGCGCGCGCGGATCTCGCTTCCAAACTGAAAACAAAAGCGCGGCCGCGGGTGTCGCTCCCGCGGCCGCACCTCAGGTCGGGTCCGAAACCCTGCGCGAATCAGAAGCGCAAGCTCGAGATCGCCTGCGTCGCCGAGAAGCGCACGCCGGGCTGCGGGTTGTCGAGCACGATGAACTGCGCGTAGAACGGCACGCCCACCTTGGTCGGATCGTTGGGAATCGCGAAGGAGACCGTGCCGTGCCCGTCGCCCGGGTTGAGGCCGGAGAGCGCGGGGATGCGCTTCAGTTGGAAGCCCTGCGTCAGGTCGAGGAAGATCGTCGTGCCGTTGAAGGGCACGCCGCCGAAGTTGGGGTTCTCGCTGACGAGCAGGCCCGCCGCCTTGCCCGGGGTCGCGCGGTCGATGCCCACGGCGAAGCGATCGTTGCCGACGAAGGCGGGCTCATCGGCCTGGATCAGCGGCAGGAAGCCCTGCGAGGAGAGCGTGCCCGCGCCGAAGGCCACCGGCAGACGCGCGGGGCTGGCTTCGCTGTTGAGCAGCGGACGCTCGAAGGGTCCGCTGCCGCTGACCATGCGCGGGTCGGTCAGCGGACGGCGCAGGAAGGCCGCCAGATCCGCGCGCTGCTGCACCGAGAGCCCCAGCGGGATGATGTTGGGGTCCTTGTTGGGGCCGGCGAAGTCGCCGCCGTTGTTGTAGAAGCTGATCACGTCTTCCAAGGTGGCCTTGCCGCCGTTATGGAAGTAGGGACCGCGCTGCTCCACATTGCGCAGCGAAGGGACCTTCATGCGGCCGCGGTCGATCGGATCGTTGGTGACGAGGAAGCGGCCAAGATCGTCGTCCTGCGGCCGCACGCCGATGTAGCGGAAGGTGTGGTTGGTGAATTGATTGCCGGCGTGGCAGATGACGCAGCGGCCGGGGCCGGTGAAGACATTTTGGCCGGCGAGTTCCTGCGGGGTCAGCGCGCCCGGCTGTCCGCCGAAGAAGGCGTCGATCGGCGCCTGACCGGTCCACAGCGAGCGCTGGTAGGTCGCGAGCGCGAAGGCGATGCGAACCGGCGTGATGTCGGGCGAACCGAAGGCCTCCTGGAACAGCTGCGGGTAGCTGCGGCCGTTGACGTAGGTGGAGATGGTGGAGGGGATCTGCGGCGAGAGTCGCAGCGGGGTGCTCGCGACAAGGCGGTTGGTGACATCGGCCCAGGTGCGGCCCTCGTGTCCCATCTCCACGCTCGAGAGGATCGGACCGAGCGACTGCGATTCCAGCGCTCCGCCAAGCGGAACGATCACACTGTTCGTCAGCGGATCGACGAAGCTGCCGTTGGCGCGGCCGTCCCAGAGCAGGCTGGGCGAGTAGGCCGCCATGTGCATCGGCTGCGCCTTGCGGCTGGTCACCTGGGTGTCGAAGCGAAAGCGCGGGTCGAGTACGAACTCGAGGTTGGTCCCCATGTGCGCGACACCCGGCGAGCCGAAGCTGTCGTCCGCGGTATTGAACAGATTGTCGGGGCCGGGGTGGCGGGTGATCATGCCCGTCACGCTCGTGCGGGGATCGGAGCCGCCCTCGGTCGGGATGTGGCACGTGCCGCAGGCGATGGTCTTGGAACTCGAAAGCTGCTCATCCCAGAACAGCACGCGCCCGAGGTTGGTCTTGGAGGCCGTGATCGGGTTCTGCGGGGGAGCCGGCGGGGGCTGCAGCGGAGGCGGAGTGCCGGGACCGGGGCCTTGGGCTTGGGCCGGGAGACCGACGGAAAGCAGGGCCGCCAGAAAACCGAGGAGCGGTCGGAGGTAGGGTGCGCTCATGATGGGTGCAGTGGGTTGTCCTTTGGATATCCAACCACCCCGCGGGGACTTCGGCAGGGCTTGGACCAGGAAAAGAATCGGAAATCCACCTTGCGAGACCCTGAAGCCGGAGCGCAGGTTCACGGAAAAAGCGCTTTCGTCAACCTGCCGCAAGGGAAACTTCAGAGGGGCCGGCAGACACTGGAGCCCGCGGTCCGGCGGACGGATCTCACCCGCATGAACATACTCCTTGTCGAAGACGACGCGAAGCTCGGCGCGCAGATCGTCGCCAGCCTCGAGGCCGAGGGCTGCAGCGTGGCCTGGCTGCGCGACGGTTCGCATGCCCTGTTGGCCGAGCCGCGCCTGCATGCGCTCCTGATCGTCGATCTGATGCTGCCGGGAGCTCACGGGCTGGACGTGCTGAAGCACTGGCGCGCGCACAGCGAGGCCCCCGTGCTGGTGCTCTCCGCCAAGACCGACACCGCGATCAAGGTGCGCGCGCTGGAACTCGGAGCCGATGACTACCTCACCAAGCCCTTCTGGCCCGAGGAGCTGGTGGCACGGGTGCGCGCCCGGCTGCGCCGTCCGAGCCTGGCGCCGCCCGGTCGCCTGGAGGCCGGGAATCTGGTGCTCGATCTCGCGGCGCGCAAGGCTAGCGCCGGTGATTCCGCGCTCGAGCTGACACGCGTCGAGTTCGATCTTCTGAGCGCGCTCGTGCGCCGCAAGGGTCAGGCGATCACGCGCTCCTGGCTGGTCTCGCACGTGCTCGATCCGGAGCGTGAGGGCGGTGAGCGCACGCTGGATGTGCACATCTCGCGCCTGCGCAAGAAGCTCGGTACCCACGGCGGCGCGCTCGTCACCGTCTGGGGCGTGGGCTACCGTTTCGAGTGCGCGGAGGACGCTTCGTGAAGCTGCGCGCGCGGCTGCTTCTCGCCCTGCTGCTGACGCTCGTGCCACTGGCGCTGGGCCTCGTCTGGCTGCAGCGCGCTTGGCAGGCCCAGACACAAGCCGATGCCCTCGAGGCCTACGCACTCGACCGGCTGGCCAACGGCGGAAAGGAAGCCTGCGAGCGCGATCCCCTGAGTTACTCCGAGCCGCCGCAGATGCTGCCGCCGCGGCCCCCGCGCCCCGAGCTAGCACCGCGCCCCGAGCTGCCGCCGCGGCCCGAGCTAGCACCGCGGCCGCGCCTGCCGCCGCTGCCCGCCGGCGGGGTGCGGCTGGAGCTGTACGCCTACCGCGCGAACTTCTTGTCCGACAATCCGCGCGCCCCGTACTTCCCGCTGGAACTGCGCCGCGCGCTGGAGCAGGGGCAGGCGCGCGGACACAAGGACTACGACGAGCCGGACACGCACGGGCAGCTCGTCGCGCTGCGCACGCAGTGGCCGGAGGGTCCGCTCGCCTTCGTGCTGGCGCGGCGTGTCGTCGGCGGTCCGCGTCCGGTCGATCGCTCGTCCTTGGCCGGCGCCTTGCTGCTGAGCGGCCTGATGAGCGCAGTAGTGCTGCTTGCGCTGGGGCCGCTGGTGCGCCGACTGCGCGGGCTGGGCGCCGCCGTCGAGAGCTCGGCGGCGAGCGGATATGCGCAGGGTGTGCCCGTGCAGGGCTCGGACGAGATCGCCGAGCTGGCCGAGGCCTTCAATCGGGCCGGCGAGCAGGTGCGCGCGCGCCTCGGCGAACTGGAGCGTCGCGAGCAGAGCCTGCGCAACTTCGTCGAGAACACGACGCACGACGTGATGCTGCCCTTGTCGGTGTTGCAAGGGCACATCAGCGAGCTCGAAAAGACCGATCCGGGCCGCGCGCGAGCCATGATCGAGGAAGCCCACTACATGGGCTCGCTGATCCACAACCTCGGCACCGCCGCCAAGCTGGAGGCCGGGGAAATCGGGCTGGTGCGCCACCGGCTGTCCCTGAGTCAGCTCGTCGAGCGCGCGGTCGCGCGCCAGCAGCGCATCGCGCGCGCGCGCGGCATCGAACTCGCGCACGCCGTGCCCGAGGCCCCGATCGAGATCGAAGCCGACGGGACGCTGATGGAGCAGGCGCTCTCGAACGTGATCCAGAACGCCGTGCGCTACAACCGCGAGGGCGGCCATGTGGCGGTCGTGCTGGAGGAGTCGAGCGGCCGCTTTACGCTGCGGGTGCTCGATGACGGCCCGGGGGTCGGGCCCGAGGAGCTAGCCCGCCTGACCGAGCGCAGTTACCGCAGCGAGGCGGCGCGCGCGCGCCACCCCTCGGGGCTGGGCCTTGGACTTTCGATCGCGCGGGACGTGCTCGAGCGGCACGGCTACGAGCTCGCCCTCGTGCCCGGAGCTCATGGCGGGCTGGAAGTTTGCTTCTCCGGGCCGGTTGCCGGGTCCGCTTGAGCGTGTACGAGGGGCTGGCGCTTCGTATCATCCGCCGGCCCATGACACTCTCCACCCTGCGCGAGCTGATGAGCGAGGCGATCCGTCGCGGCGCTTCCGACCTGCACATCAACCCCGGACGCCCCCCGGTCGGGCGCACGGGAGGGGAGCTGGCCTCGCTGACCGACACGGTGCTCGACGAGGCCGCCACCGAGCGGCTATGCCGCGAGATCACGGATCCACGGCACCTCGCCGAGGTCGAAGAGGTCGGTTCGACGGACTTCGGCCTGCCGCACCCCGACGGCAACCGCTTCCGCGTCTCGGTGTTTCGCCAGCGCGGGCGCTGGTCGGCGGTGCTGCGCCTGATCCCGAACAAGCTGCTCTCCTTCGAGGAGATCGGGCTTCCCGAACCGATCAAGCCGCTGCTCAAGAAGCCGCGTGGGCTGATTCTGGTCACGGGCCCCACGGGCTCGGGCAAGACGACCACGCTGGCCACCATGATCGACTGGATCAACAAGAACGACGACTGCCACATCATCACCATCGAGGATCCGATCGAGTATTACCACGGACACGGCCGCGGGCTGGTGACGCAGCGCGAGGTCGGCACCGACGTGCCGGATTTCAGCGAGGCGATGCGCCGCGCGCTGCGTCAGGACCCCGATGTGATCCTGCTCGGCGAGATGCGCGATCTGGAGACGATTTCGGCGGCGATCACCGCGGCCGAGACCGGCCACCTCGTGTTCGGCACGCTGCACACCACAGGCAGCGCGCGCACGGTCAACCGCATCATCGACGCCTTCCCGGCCAACCAGCAGGAGCAGATCCGCGCGCAGCTTTCGGTGGCGCTGCTGGCGGTTGTGTCGCAGGTGCTGCTGCCGAGAAAGGACGGCAAGGGCCGCGTGGCCGCCTTCGAGGTGATGATCATGACGCCCGCGATCGCCAACCTGATCCGCAAGAACGAGACCAACAAGATTCCCAGCACGATCCAGACCTCGCGCAAGCTGGGCATGATCACGCTCGATGACTACCTGCTCGAGCTTTACCGAAAGGGTCTGATCTCCCGCGAGACGGCGCTCGAGTCCGCGCAGGACGACAAGGATCTGGAGGTCCGCCTGTGAGCGAAGGCGGCGGCGTGGTGCACCGCGCGGCGAGTGCCAGCCCGGCGAACGGCGCGGGTGCGCTCGGCCGGCGGCTGCTCGGCCAGATCCTCAAGAGTCAGGGCGTCGTGCGCGAAAGCCAGATCCAGGAGGCGCTCACGCTGCAGAAGAAGCACGGCGGGCTGATCGGGCAGATCCTGATGGAACTGGGCCATGCCAGAAGCGACCAGATCGCCCGCGCGCTGGCCGAGCAGGCCGGTCTGGAGTGGAGCGACGTCAGCGCCAAGGCTCCGGAGAAGGCGGCACTGGCGCTGGTCGACGGCAGCTTCGCCCACACCTTCGGTGTGCTGCCGATGCAGGTGCAGGGACGGACGCTCGTGGTCGCGATCAGCGACCCGCTCAACACGGCGGTGCTCGAGGACCTGCGCTTCACGACCGGACTGGATGTGCGCGGCGTGCTCTCGGACGCGGCAGCCATCAAGGCCGCGGTGCTGGCCGCTTACGGCGAGGAGGGCACGCTCTCGGATGCCATCGCGGAGGCTTCCAAGGCCACCAGCGGCCTCGATGTGCAGTCGGCGGCCTCCTCGACGCCGGTCGTGCGCCTGCTCAACTCGATCCTGCACCGCGCGATCCGGGATCGCGCCAGCGACATCCACTTCGAGGTTTTCGAAGGCGAATTCCGCATCCGCTACCGCGTCGACGGCGCGCTGTACGAGGTTGAGGCCCCGCCTGCGCATCTGGCGCTGCCGCTGGTCGCGCGCATCAAGGTGATGAGCGATCTCGACATCACCGAGACGCGCATGCCGCAGGATGGCCGCATCGAGCTGTCGATCGACGGCAAGCCGGTCGATCTGCGCGTCGCGACGATTCCGGGCGTCAGCGGCGAGGGCTGCGTGATGCGCGTGCTCGATCGCAGCGCTGTCGCGCTCGATCTCTCCAAGCTGGGACTCGGGTCGAGCGATCGTGAGCAGCTCGAGCGCCTGACGCGCCTGCCGCACGGCATCATTCTGGTCACGGGTCCGACGGGCTCCGGCAAGACGACCACGCTGTATGCCATGCTGCAGAGCGCCAACGACCCGGAGGTCAAGATCATCACGGTCGAGGACCCAGTCGAGTACGACATCGAGGGCATCGTGCAGGTGCCCGTCAACGAGGAGATCGGCGTGACCTACTCGCGCGTGCTGCGCACGATTCTGCGGCAGGACCCCGACAAGATCCTCGTCGGCGAAATCCGCGACAGCGAAACGGCCTCGGTGGCGGTGGAAGCGAGCCTCACCGGCCACACGGTCTTCTCGACGCTGCACACCAACGACGCTCCGAGCACCGTCACGCGCCTCGTCGACATGGGCGTCGAGCCCTTCCTGCTGACGGCTACCTTGGAAGCGGTGGTGGCGCAGCGGCTCGTGCGCACCATCTGCCCGGACTGCAAGACGAACTACCAGCCCGACGAGGATCTGCTGCGCGAGCTCGGCCCCGACGCCGCGCGTCTTCTGGGCGTCACGCTGCATTACGGCAAGGGCTGCGAGCGTTGCTACCACACGGGCTACCGCGGGCGCACCGGCCTGTTCGAGATCCTGGTCGTCAACGACGCTTTGCGCCGCGCGGTGCTGGCTCGGGAGAGCACGCAGGTGCTGCGCCGGATCGCGATCGAAGGCGGGATGCGCTCGCTGCGCCAGAGCGGGCTGGAAGCGGCGGCGGCCGGACGAACGACGATCGAAGAGGTCTTGCGCGAGACCGCGCTGTAAGCTGAGCAGCCTGTCAACTCCCCACGATACGCCCCTTCCTCACGACACATGGCGAAGAAAATCCAACGCAGCGCGCCCAGGGCGGCCCAACCTTCCGGTGCGGGAGCGGGCGAGCCCGCGCCCAAGGGGCGCAAGGGACGCGTGTCCGCGCAGCTGGTGACCGACTTCACGCTGCAACTGGCGACCTTGAGCGAGGCGGGCATCCCGATCGCCAAGTCGCTGGCGATCCTCGAAGGCCAGGCGCGTCCCGGACCGTTCAAGACGGTGCTGGGCGAGGTGCTGGAAGACGTCTCGGCGGGCACGCCGCTTTCGGAAGCGATGGCCAAGCACGAGAAGGTCTTCGACCGGCTGTACACCAGCATGGTGCGCGCGGGCGAGGCCGGGGGCGTGCTCGACAAGGTGCTGACGCGCCAGGCCGAGTACATGGAGCAGGCCCGCGAGATCCGCGCCAAGATCGTCGGCGCGATGGTCTACCCGGCTGTGATCGTGCTGGTGGCGATCGCGGTGGTCTCGGCGGTGATCGTCTGGATCATTCCGCGCTTCGACGAGATCTTCCGCTCATTCCGCATCACGCTGCCCACGGCGACGCAGATCCTGCTCGATACCAGCCGCTTCGCGGTCAACTACTGGTGGCTGGTCTTCGGCCTGCCGATCCTGCTGCTGGTCGCGCACTTCGCCCTGCTGGCGAAAAACCAGCCGTACCGCTACCGGGTGCACGGTCTGCTGCTCAGGATCCCGGCCCTCGGTCCGGTGCTCTCGCGCTCGCTGGTGGCTTCCTTCTCGCGCACCTTCGGCACCCTGATTCAGGCCGGCGTCCCGCACCTCGACGCGCTGGCGATCGTGCGCGATTCGACGCGGAATGAAGTGCTGATGGAGGGCGTCGAGAACATTCGCAAGGTCGTGCGCGAGGGCGAAGGCATCGCGCGCCCGATGGGAGAGTCGGGCCTGTTCGACGATCTGGTGGTCAACATGGTCGACGTCGGCGAAGCCACCGGGGAGCTCGACAAGATGCTGCTCAAGGTCGCGACGGCTTACGAGGCCCAGGTTGACCGCACGATCAACGCCATGTTCAAGCTGATCGAGCCGGTGCTGATCCTGGTGGTCGCGGCGCTGGTCGGATTCATCGTGGTGGCGCTGTTCCTGCCGCTGATGGAGATCATGAAAGGCATCCAGAGCGCCTGAGCGCGCTCACCTGGAGCTTGCGATGCGGCTCTCGCTGCGCGTACGGGTCCTGCTGGTGCTCGTGCTGCTCAACAGCGCGCTGTTCGCGCTGTCGCTGTACGCGCTGGCGCCGCGAGCCGACGAACTGCGCCGGGAGTACGCGGGCGAAACGCTCTACGCGCTGCTGCGCCAGATCGAACCGCAGATCGCACCCGACAGCGATCTTTCCGTCGTGCCCGTGCTGAAGTGGGGCCTGTGGCAGTCCTTTCCGGGCGCGATGGTGCTGCGCGCGAGCTATGCGCGCGACGCGAGCGGTGAAGTGCGCCCGCTGGGTGCCTGGGTCAACCCGCGCGGCCGCTTCCGGCGACCGGCGGACTTCGAGGAGGGCGAAGTGCTCGGCCACATCGTCTCCGCGATCGAGTCGCGCAGCACGCGGATCGAGGAGCAGGGCATCGCGGCGCCGATCCTCGATTCGAGCGGCGCCGTGTGGGGCGGCCTGTGGCTGCCGCTCAAGAGCGCGCCGCCGGTCAATCTGGTCTGGACGCTGCTGCCCTGGTTCCTGCTGTCGCTGCTGGTGCTGACGCTGTTCACGTTCACGTTCCTGAGACGCACCGTGCTCGATCCGCTGGGTCAGCTGGTGCTGGGGCAGCGGCGGGTTCAGGCCGGAGACCTGTCCGTGCAACTCGCCGTACCCGAGCGCAACGACGAGCTGGCGGATCTGGTGCGCGGCTTCAACGCCATGACCGCTGGGGTGCAGGGTTTCAACGAGCGCCTGGCGCGTGAGGTCGAGATCGCGGCGGAGAAGGCGCGCATCGCCGAGGCCGCGGCGCGCACCGGGCAGCGGCTGGCGGCGATGGGCGAGCTCACGGCGGGCATCGCGCACGAGATCAACAACCCGCTGGGTGGCATGCTCAACGCGACGGAGGCGCTCGAATCGGGACAATTGCCGCCCGAACGCCGCGCGCGCTACTTTGAGCTCCTGCGCATGGGACTGACCCGCATCCAGTCGACCGTCGGGCAGCTCCTGCGCCTGACGCCGCGAGCGACCCCTTCGGCGGCGCCCTTCCAGCTTTGCGATGCGTTCCTCGATGCACTGGGTCTGGTGCAGCACCGGCTCGACCGCTCCGGCACCGAGGTGGTCTTTTTCGCCGACGGCGTGCGCTTGGCGCGCGAGCAGGCGCTGGCGCGCTGGCGCGAGCAGCCTGCGCTACACGGGGCCCGCGGCGAGCTGGCACAGGCGCTGCTCAATCTGCTGGTCAACGCGCTCGACGCTCTCGAAGGCGCCCGGACGCCGCGGCCCTGCATCGAGCTGGAGCTGAGTCTGGGCGAGCGTGAGCAGCGGGTGCGCGTGCGCGACAATGGGCCAGGCGTGCCGGCGGAGTTGCTCGAGCGGATCGCGAATCCGTTCTTTACGACCAAGGAGGTTGGTCAGGGCAGCGGGCTGGGCCTCTCGATCGTCTCCGGGGTCGTCAGCGCGCACGGCGGCCGCATGCAGCTTGCGAACCATCCGCAGGGCGGCCTGGAGGTGCGCTGGCAGCTGCCGCGCGCTTCGCAGGCGGATGCGCCCGGGGAGCGGCACTGATGCATCTGGAGTGGATCGGCCTGCCCGTCCTGCTGGTCGTGGCGGGCTTCTTCAGCGGCGCCGAAACGGCGCTCTTCGCGCTCTCCCCGGAGGAGCGCGAGCGCGCCGGCCCGCGCGTGCAGCGCTTGCTGGCCAAGCCCCAGGCCCTGTTGATCTCGCTCCTGCTCGCCTTCAACATGGCGAGCATCCTGTTCTTCGCGCTGGTCGCCTCGCTGCACTCGGCCGAGAGCGAACCCGCGGCGCAGGGGCTCTTGTTCGGACTGTATGCGCTGCTCGCGGCGCTGATCTTCGGGGATGTGCTGCCCAAGGCGCTGGCGATCTCCTTCGCGCTGCCGCTGGCGCGGGTGGCAGCGCCGCTGTGCGAGGCGCTGGTGCTGTTCCTTGCACCCGTGCGCCGCGGCATCGAGTTGCTGCTGGCGGCCTTCGTGCGCGCGCTCGGCAGCGCGGCGCGCGAGGAGCCCTCGATCAGCCCCGAGACGCTGGGCGAGGTGCTCGAGCACAGCGCCCATCACGGCATGATCGGCGTCGGAGAGGCCGATCTGCTCTCGGAGGTGGTCGAACTGGAGGGGCTGCGCGTCGGCGAGTTCATGACTCCGCGCGTCGACATGCTGCTGCTCGACCTCGCCAAGGAGGACGATGACAACCTCCAGATCCTCGCTCGCGCGCTGGCCCATCGCTTCACCTGGCTGACGCTGGTGCGCGGGCATGCCGATGAGGTCGTCGGGATCGTGCGCCTGCGCGACGTGCTGGCGCGCGAGGAATCGAGGCTTGAGGAACTGGCCCAGCCGGTTCTGTACGTGCCCGAAGTGGCAAGCGCGCTCGATCTCTTGCGGCTGATGCGCGAGCGCAAGGCGACCGAGGCGATCGTCGTCGACGAGTTCGGCGGCACGGCGGGCTTCGTGACGCTGGAGCATGTCTTCGAGGAGATCGTCGGCGATTTGCGCCGCGAAGGCGAAACGGAGGAGCAGGGCGTCGAGCGCCTCGACGGCGGGCGCTGGCGCGTGGCGGGTTCGCTGTCGATCCGCGATTGGAACGAGCAGTTCGGCCGGGAACTCGTGCCCGAGGGCTTCGAGACGGTCGGGGGCTTCGTGACGGCGCTGCTCGGGCGCATCCCGCGCGCGGGTGATCGCGTGCGGGCGCACGGTCTGGTGATGGAGGTGCGCGAAGTGCGCGCGCGACGCGTCGCTAAGGTCGACATGTCGGTCGACCTCTCGGCCGGGGAGGGCGGATTGGCATGAGCCTGTGGGTTGATGCCGCGCTGATCGTCGGCTGCCTGTTGCTTTCGGCGCATTTCTCGGCCGGTGAGACGGCCTTCTACTCGGCTTCGCGCGTGCGCCTGTCGATCGAGATGCGGCGCAAGGGGCTGCGCGCCCTGCTGGCGCGCTGGCTGATGGCGGACGCGACGGCGCTGATCATTCTGGTGCTGATCGGCAACAATCTGGTCGCCGAGGCGCTGACCTTCATCTCGCAGGATCTGCTCGAACGCCTGGCGTTGCCGGACTGGAGCCATGAGCTGATCCTCGTGGCCCTGATCTCGCCGCTGCTGTTCTTCTTCGGGGATCTGCTGCCCAAGGAGATCGCCCGCCGCCGGCCGCATTCGGTGCTGGCTGCCACCCTGCCGCTGCTGATCTTCGCGCGCTTGCTCTTGTGGCCGCTCGAGCGCGTGCTGCGGCTCGTCTCCTGGCTGCTCGGGCGCCTGCTGGGCGCCGAGACCGCGGGGTGGCGCGATGCGCGGGGGCGCGAGACCGTGCAGAAGCTGTTCCATGAAGGTCGGCTGCTCGGCACGCTGCCGCCGCAGGCGGAGCAACTCGCCCAGAACGTGCTCAAGCTGCGCTCGATCCCGATCCGGCGCGTGATGGTGCCCTGGGAGCGGGTGGTGCGCCTCGACGCATCCGCCAGCCAGGCCCGGTTGTACGCACAGGTGGCGGGCACCCCGCACACGCGCCTGCCGGTGGTGGGCGCACAAGGGGTGCTGGGCTACGTGCACCAGATCGATGTGCTGGGGGCGGGGCCGGAGGAGCCGGTGCTCGATCCGCTGCTCGAGATCGAGAGCCTCGATCCGGGCCTGTCGGTGGACCGCGCGCTGACCCGGCTGCGCCAGAGCGGCCAGCGCCTGGCGCTGGTGGGCCCCCGGGAGGCTCCGTTGGGGCTGGTCACGATCAAGGACCTGGTCGAGGAGATCTCCGGGGAGTTGGCCGGCTGGTGAGCTTTTGGTTGCAACCGGGGGTGGTGGCGTGGATACTCATGCCCCGCCAAGGCCCATGAAGCACCTCACCCGTCCTGCCGCCCTGTTGCTGGGCGGGCTGGCCCTCGCCAGCGTCGCGCTGGTACTCCAGCCCTCCGCCAGCCCGCAGGGCGGGGGTCCACCCGGCACCCAGGTGACGACCCAGTACATGGAGTCGTTCTTCCAGAGGCTGATGCAGACGCGCAGTCCGGGTGGCTTCGCCACCGCCGACTCCAACCACAGCATGATCGCCGTCACGGGGATGGACGTCACCGGGGCCTCGATCCTGTATCTGGTCGACACGGAGAAGAAGCAGCTGGCGATCTATCAGGCCAATGGCGGCGGCGAGAGCACCCAGGGGCTCAAGCTCGTGGGCGCCCGCAAAATCGACCTCGATCTGCAGGTCGAGGGTTACAACGACCGCTCCCAGTACAGTTACGAAGACTTGCAGAAGCGTTTCGCCGAGCAGGGCAGCCGCCCCGTCAAGTGACCGCGACCCCAGACCCAGACCGGAGACCCCCCCGTGGCCGAGAAAGAACAGTTCTACAGCTTTGAAGAAGCCCTCAAGGAGCTGCGCCTCAAGGAAGAGGAGCTCAAGCGCCTTGTTTCCGAGGGTGAGATCCGCGCCTTCCGCGAAGGCGACACCATGCGCCTGCGCCGATCCGACGTGGAAACGCTCAAGAGCGAACTCTCCGGCGGCGAGGTGATCGATCTGGACACCAACGAGGAACTGGTCTTCGAGGATGACTCCACCGAGGCGACCGGCATGGCGACCGAGGCGATCTCGGATGTCGAGACGATCCTCGATGAGTCCGGCCCGGCCGTGACCGAAGAGATCGCGATCGGGGAAGAGGCGCCGTCCGCGGAATCGGAAATCGAGCCTGAGCCCGTGGCGGCCGCAGTAGCAGCCTCGGCGGCGGCTTACGATGAAGGCGAAGTCGAAGGCGCGGGCTTCAAGGCCCTGCTGGTGCTGACCACGCTGGTGCTGCTGCTCGGCGTGCCGCTGGCGCTCTCCGCCTCGCGCGGCGAATTCTCCACGGTGGCGCAGACCATCGCAGGATTGTTCGGCCAAGGCCCCCGGTAGTTCCTTCGCAGGCCTGCCTTCAGAGCAGCGCGCGGGCCGCCTCGGCCCGCGCGCTTGTTTTCTGGGAGAAGCAGGGGATGGAATCGCGGCCGATGCGCCCCTAGACTCGCCCCGCGCGAGCCGCGGCCGGACCGATTGAGGGGTTCCTGCGCGAGCCAGCCATTCCGTACAGCATCCACAATTCAGGATGATCACCATGAAGTTCCACATGCCCCTGCCCGCGATCCTCGCGTGCACCGCCCTCTCGCTCGTTTCGTGCGTGAGCACCAAGGACCACAACGACGCCGTCGCCCTGGCCAAGCACTACCAGACCAAGCTGCACGAGGCCGAGGAACGCCTCACGGCGATGGAAGGTGAGAACGCCAAGCTCAAGAAGGCGATCGCGCAGAGCGACGTGACCTCGCTCTCCGAGGCCGGCTACGGCGACATCGACGCGCGCCTCTCCGATCTGCAGGCGCGCATCGACGGTCTCGGCCGTCCGCTCAACGACATCGAGCGCTTCGACGTCGAAGGCGGCTACGTGCTGATGGTGCAGGACAAGATCCTGTTCGACTCGGGCTCGGCCGAGCTTTCCACTGAAGGCAAGGCCGCGATCGCCAAGATCGCCGACGAGATCGCCAGCCAGGCGCATGGACGCATCTGGGTGCGAGGTCACACCGACACCGATCCGGTCTCCAAGCCTTCGACCAGGCAGAAGTTTCCGCACGGCAACCTGCAGCTTTCGGCCATGCGCGCCGTGGAAGTCGCGGCGGCTCTGTCGGGCACCGACAAGGTCAAGTCGCGCGACATCGTGGTCGCCGGCTTCGGCCAGTACGACCCGCTCAGGAAAAACGACAGCGCGGACAACAAGCGCATGAACCGCCGCGTGGAAATCTTCGTGGCGGATTCGGACAAGAGCGCTGCGCCCGAGGCGAATAAGTGAGCGAGCGCGGCACCTCGCCGCGGTTTCTCGTGAGACAGCGAGCAGTGCCGCGGACAGTTCTGTTCGCGGCGCTGCTCGCGGCTTCTTGCACGCTGCTGCTTGCGGGCTGCGAGCGCCGCAGCAGCGCCTCAGACGACGATGCGATTGAACTCGAGCGGCTGTGCTTCGTGGCTCCCGGATCGAGCACGCTGTTCAGCGGGGGGACCGTCGAAGTGCGCGCGCCGCTGCTGGTGAGCGTATTCGAGATCACCCGAGGTGAATGGCGCGCACACGCAGGTTCCGGCCCGCTCGATCCGCTGCTGTCCACGGCGCAGGCCAGCTGGCCCGCGGGCAGCGAGGATCTGCCCGCGAGCTTCTTCACGCTGGACGAGGCGCGCGAGCATGCGCGTGCGCGCAAGATGCGCCTGCCGACTGCTTCCGAGTGGCTCTACATCGCCTGCGGCAGCTCCGCTTCGCCGTATCCGTGGGGCACCAGCGACGTCTTGTCGGTCTCCAACAGCCTCGATCTGGCGCTGCTCGAGCCGATGCCGGTCGGCAGCTTCGAGCGCGGCCGCACGCCGCTGGGTGCCTACGATCTGGCGGGCAATGTCTCCGAGTGGGTCGAAGAGCCGCTCGATCCCGCGACGCCGCTCGCCTGGGCCATGGGCGGGTCCTATCTGCGGCGCAAGCAGCGGCTGTTCGAGCCGCGCGAGGGGCTCGCGGGGATCGACCATGTCGCGCTGGATGAACGTCATCGCGCACTGGATGTCGGCGCGCGGCTGGTCGCCGATCCGCGCGAGTACCTGCTCACCAAGGAGTCGGAATGGACCGGGATTCCGCGCGCGCGCCTGCGGCTTGTCGCCGTGGGCCGGCGCTTTGGGCCCGCGGCGGTGCCGCTGCTCGAAGCCCTCGTGAGGGAGCGCCCGCAAAGCCAGCCGCTCCAGTGGCTCTTGGAAGGAGCGCGCTCGTGAGCACACGGCCGGTCTGGTCGAATTTCGAAGCCCAGCTGTCCGCGCTCGGCTTCCGGCCCTCGCGTCGTTTCGGTCAGAATTTCCTGCGCGACGAGAACATGGTGCGCGCGATCGTGCGCGACGCCCGACTGGAGCCCGGCGATGCCGTGCTCGAGGTGGGGCCAGGGCTGGGTTTTCTCACGCGCGAACTGCTCGATGCGGGTGCGCGATTGATCTGCTGCGAGGTCGACGCGCGCCTGCTGGAGATCGCGCGGAGCTGGGTGGGGGATGCGCACAACCCGCTGTGGCTCCGCGCCGATGCGCTGGCCGGCAAGCATGCGCTCAACCCCGAGTTGGAAGCGCTGCTGCCCGCCGAGGGGCGCTGGCAACTGGTCGCGAACTTGCCCTACTCGATCTGTGCCCCGTTGGTGCTGGTGCTGAGCGAGCTTTCCAACCCGCCGGCGGCGATGACGGTGCTGGTGCAAAAGGAGATGGCCGAGCGCTTCGCGGCCCGGCCGGGCGAGGCCGAGTACGGGCTGATCTCGCCCGTTCTGCAGCTGGACTACGAGGTCACGATCACGCGCACCGTGGCGGCCCAGCTGTTCTGGCCGCGGCCCGAGGTCGAAAGCGCCGTGGCGCGTCTGGTCCGGCGCGACGAACTCGTGGCGCGCCCCGACCGGGCCGCGCTGGTCGAGTTGGCGGGGGCGCTGTTCCAGCGCCGACGCCAGAGCCTCGGCCGGGTGCTGGCCGAGCGCTGGGGCCGGGAACGCGCTCAGGCGGTCCTCGCCGAGCTGGGGTTGGCGGAGGCCACCCGGGCCGAGGACCTGCCGGTGCCCACGCTGCTGCGCCTGGCGCGCGCGGAGCGGGGGGGGCCTTGAGTCGCGCGGGGTGGAAACGCTTTCCCTCGACCCCGCACGGCCCCCGCTTCTGAGGTACTTTTCCTTGCGCCACCACTGTCCCCGGCGGCTGACGGATCGCCGTCAGCTTGGGGCCGGGTATGCTGCCATCCCTCCCCCCAGTCCCCTGCCTCCGCCGCGCCCCCCATGTCCAGTGATGAGCTCCGCCGCACCATCGAAGCGATCAAGCTTCGTGCGCCCATCGAGGAGGTGGTGCGCGAGCGTGTGCCAAGCCTGAAGAAAAGCGGCGCGCTGTGGTCGGCGTGTTGTCCCTTCCACGAGGAAAAGACGCCCTCCTTCAAGGTGGATCCGCGCCGCGGCACCTGGCACTGCTTCGGCGCCTGCAGCACGGGCGGGGACCAGCTCTCCTTCCTCGAAAAGCTCGACAATCTCAGCTTCTTCGAGGCGCTCGAGATCCTCGCGGCGCGCACCGGGGTCGAGTTGCCCAAGCGCCGCAACGAAGGTCCGCGTCCCAGCGTCGACGAGGGCCTGCACGCGCTGATGGATGAGGCCGTGCGCTTCTACCGCGGTCAGCTCGCGAGCGCCGAGGGCCAGCTCGCGGTGCGCTACCTCGCCGGGCGCGGGCTGACGCGGGAGACTAGCGAAGCCTTCCGTGTGGGCTACTCGCCCGAAAGCGGTCAGGCGCTGCTGACGCACCTGCGCGCCAAGGGGCTCGACCTCGAGGCCGCGCACACGCTGGGTCTGGTGCGCACCAACGACACGGGTCGCAGCTACGATTTCTTCCGCGGTCGTCTGATGATCCCGATCTTCGACCACCTCGGCCGCGCGGTCGGCTTCGGCGCGCGACGCCTGTCCGATGGCGAGACCGCCGGGCCCAAATACATCAACTCGCCCGAGACGCCGCTGTTCCACAAGGGACGCCTGATCTACGCGCTGGATCGCGCCCTGCCGAGCATCCGCAAGAGCGGCCACGTGCTGCTCGTCGAGGGCTACACCGATGTGATGGCCGCCCACCAGGTGGGGCTGACGCAGGTCGTCGCCGTGCTGGGCACCGCGACTACCGAGGATCACGCCGGTCTGGTCCGCAAGAGCGGCGCCCGGCGCATCAGCTTGGTCTTCGACGGCGATGCGGCCGGACAGAAGGCGGCCTGGAAGGCGCTGCATGGACTGCTCGGGCTCGAACTGGAGGTCGATGTGGTCACGCTCAGCGGCGGCATCGATCCCTGCGACCTGCTGGTGCGCGAGGGGGCGGCGCCGATGGTCGCTGCACTGGAGGTGGCAACGCCCTGGTTTGATTTCATCTGCGCGGGGCTCAAGGGCCTGCGCGGGGCGGAACTCTCCAAGGCCGTCGATTCCGTGCTCGAACTGCTGGCCCGCATGCCCAAACCGGTGCACCGCGCCGCCCTGTTGCGCGACCTCGCCGAGTGGATCCAGATCCCCGTCGAGGATTTGAGGGCGCAGGGCAACGCCTTGTCGCGCTCGCGCGGGGCCTCGCGGAGCGCCGCCCGTCCCAGGGCCGGGACCGGCGCGGCCGGCGATGGCGAAAAAACCCTCGAAAAAGCCTCCGGGGAGGCCCAAATTGCGGATCCGCAATCCCGGCAGGCCTGGCAGTTCATCGTCGGGGCCCTGCTGGCGGATCCGGCGCTGCTGCCGGTCTACCGCCGCCACGGCCTGGATTGTCCCCACGAGGATCTGGAACGGATTCTGGAAGCTTTGTCCAAAATGGAGCAAGATGTGGAATCCACCCTCGACTGCTCGAGCCTGCTGGCAGAGCTCGGAGAGGACCCTGTCCGGCTGAAGGTCGTGCCCCTATTCGAGGCCGGCCGCGCCGCGGAGAGTCCGCTCGCGTTGCTGGTGGGACAAATCGACTACCTGAACAAGCGCAGCCTCGAAGCGCAGCGCCGCTTGATCGAACAGCGCCTCCTCGAGGAGGCGCTCGACGACGAGGCGACGCGCGCCCTGCTCCAGCAAATCCAAGACATCAACAAGCAGCTCAGTCGGGCAACGTCCTGACCCATCCCCGATCCGCACACCGTCGCCCCAACGCACAGCTCACATGGCCGAGAAGCAAGACGAGACACTCAAGCAACTGCTCACCGAGGGCAAAAAGCGCGGCGTTCTCACCTACAACGAGATCAATCGCCTGCTCGAAGACCAGTTCCTGCCGCCCGATCGGATGGACGCGCTCTTCATGGCGCTCGAGGACGCCGGGATCGAGATCCAGGATGATGTCGACACCACCGCCCTGCGCGACGAATCGGTCGATGTCGATCGCCAGCTGCCGCTCGACAGCGGAGAGAGCGAGGACGGCGACGAGCTGCCCGAGACGATCTTCACCAAGGCCGGGATGCCCGAGAAGATCGACGACCCGGTGCGCATGTACCTCACGCAGATGGGCGAGATCCCGCTGCTGACGCGCGATCAGGAGATCTTCCTCGCCAAGACGATCGAAATCACCCGCAAGCGCTTTCGCAAGAAGGCGGTCGGCTCCGGTCTGGCGATGGTCTCGGCCCTCAAGACGCTGGAGGACGTGCAGCGCGGCGAACTGGCCTTCGACCGCACACTCAAGGTCAACCCCAACCCCAAGCCCGATGACGACCCCAAGATCGTCGAGACGCTGGGCAAGAACTTCCTCGCCAAGCGCCTGCCGGTCAACATCGCCACGATCCAGCGCCTCGTCGCAAAGATCCAGGAGGAGTACAAGCCGCTGCTCGATGCGCGCCTCACCAAGGCCGAGCGCTCGGCCGCGCTGGAACGCGTCCAGTTGCTGCGCCGCAAGCTGGTGATCCTGATCGAGGAGTGTCACCTGCAGGTCAAGAAGATCCGTCCCTACCTCGACCGGATGGACGAGCACTACCGCGAGATGCGCGCCATCGAGCGCAAGCTCGCCGCCCTCAAGGGCAACAAGAAGGCCGCCCAGCAGGTGAAGGAGCTTTCCGACCAGCTCCAGGACATGGAGCATCGCTCGCTGGAGCCCGCGCCGCGTCTCAAGCGCCGCATCGATCAGGTGCGTCTGCACTACGCCGAGTACGAGGAAGCCAAGCGCAAGCTCTCCAGCGGCAACCTGCGTCTGGTGGTCTCGATCGCCAAGAAATACCGCAACCGCGGACTGTCCTTCCTCGACCTGATCCAGGAGGGCAACACCGGTCTGATGAAGGCCGTCGAGAAGTACGAGTACCGCCGCGGCTACAAGTTCTCGACCTACGCCACCTGGTGGATCCGTCAGGCGATCACGCGCTCGATCGCGGATCAGGCCCGCACGATCCGCATCCCGGTGCACATGATCGAGACCATGTCCAAGCTGCGCAACGTCACCAAGAAGCTGGTGCAGCAGAAGGGCCGCGAGCCGAGCGTGGAGGAGGTCGCCGAGGCCACCGGCATCTCCGTCGACGAGGCCAAGCGCGTGATGAAGATCTCCAAGCACCCGATCAGCCTCGACCGCCCGATCGGCGAGTCGGATGACTCGTACTTCGGAGACTTCATCGAGGACGAGTCGGCCGAGAGCCCGATGCAGGCTGCCGGGCACGAGATGCTGAAAGAGCGCATCGACGACGTGCTCTCGACGCTCACCTTCCGCGAGCGTGAGATCGTCAAGCTGCGCTACGGCATCGGCGATGGCTACACCTACACGCTCGAGGAGGTCGGCCGGATCTTCCGCGTCACACGCGAGCGCGTGCGTCAGATCGAGGCCAAGGCCGTGCGCAAGCTGCGCCACCCGGTGCGCGCGCGCCAGCTGGCGAGCTTCCTCGACGGGGTCACGATCCCCGACGAGAACGAACCAATCCTGCTCTCCGACGGCGAGTTGGACGGCGACGAATAACCAGCCCGAATCCCAGGCTTGTTTGCCCGGATCTGGCGGACTCCGCTAGAATTCTTGCCCCCATGCAGGCAGTCTTGGCAGCGCTTCTCGGTCTTCAAGAACTCGACTCCCAGATATTCCGCGCGCAAGCGGAACTCAAGCGGCTCCCGCAGGAGCGGACGACCCGCAAGGCGGAGCTGGACAAGCGGGCCGGGCGCGTTGCCGAGCTCAAGCGCGAGGTGATGCTGTTGCGCACCCGCATCAAGGAGCTGGAAGACGGCGCCACCGAGAAGCGCCAGCGCGTGCGCAAGGTCGAGGCGGAGGCCGCCAGCTCGCGCCAGGACATGGCCCTGCTGGTCGCCTTCCAGCATGAAGCGCGCACGCTGAAGAAGGAAATCGGCGTGCTGGAGGAGGAAGGCCTCGGCCAGCTCGAGAAGATCGACGCCATCGAGAAGGAATCCGCGGCCATCGCCGCCTCGCTCGAAAGCGAGCAGAAGATCTTCGCGGAGTTCGAGGCCAACATGCAGCGCGAGATGGAGTCCGCCAACGCGCGCCTCGCCACGCTGCTCGAGGAGCGCAAGCGGCGCTCGGGCACCGCGATTCCGCCGGACACGATGGGTATTTACACCAAGCTGCTCGCGGCGCGCGAAGGCCAGGCGCTGGCTTCGCTGGAAGGCCGCGCCTGCCAGGCCTGCTTCATGGACGTGCCCGCCAACCTCGTGGTGCGCCTCTCGCGCGGCTCGGAGCTGGTGCAGTGCCCGGGCTGCTCGCGGATCCTGTACAGCGCAGGCTGAGCCCGATGCGCGCGTTGCTGGCTGTCTCGCTGGTCGTGCTCGCCGGGGGCGAGCGCTGGAGTGGGCTGCATGAATCGGGCCGCGTCTTCCGACGCGAATTCACGCGCGTCTCGAAAACCGAGATGCAGGATGCCTACGTGCGTGCCAACGGCGAGGAAAAGCATGTCGAAAGCCCCGGCGTCAGCTCGCAGGAGCAGAACCTGCTCCGCGTCGAGGATCATGTGGTCGCGGCGCCGGCGGGGGAATTGCTGGCGCTCGAGCGACGCTTCGTTGAAGTCACGCGCACCCTTCAGGCCACGCAGCCCGGCAAGGATGGTCAGCCGCAGAGCCGTGAACTCAAGGACAACGGCGCACTCGAGGGCCGCACCGTGCGCTTCGAGCGGGCCGGACCGTCGGAGGATTTCGGGGCCAAGCTGCTCGACAAGGAAGGGCCGCGCGAGGATCTGCCACGCCTGGATGTCGACATGGGCGCCTTGGGCATCCTGCCGGGGTCCGCGCCCCAGATCGGCGGCACCTGGAAGGTGCCAGCGGAGCAGTTCCGTCTCGCGCTGCTGAGGCCGGGCGGTCGACTGCGCTGGCCGTTGCCCGCGGGAGCACCGGCGGCCGAGGAGCGCCTCTCGGACGGGCTTTGGGACTCGATGGAGGGCGAGCTGGAATTGCGCTACGCCGAACGGGTGGAGCGCGAGGGCCAGCCCTGCGCGCGCATCGAGTGGAAGGGCAGCTTGGGCTTTTCCGCCCAGACCGAGCGCGCGGAAGGCGAAGGCGGCGCGGAGCGCTACCGGCGCGAGGGCAAGGGCACGCTCGAGGGCTGGCTGGAGTGGAACCTCGAGGCGGGCTATACGATGGCCTTCGAGGGGACCATGGAACTCGAGCTTACCGCCACCGAGTGGGGTCAGCTCAAGACCAAGGGCGATCCGATTCCGATCGAGCGCGAATTCGTCAGCAAGCAGGTCGAAAAGCTCGCCTACAAGGCCGAGCGCGTCGCCCGATAGAGCGAGCCCTGTCGCGTGCCGCGCACACGCAGCGTGCGGGCGAGTCCCTCGCGCACGCGGTTCTTGTCGAAGTTGGGCGCGGGCGCGATCAGCGCCTCCACCGGCGAATCACCCGTGATGCGGTGCAGCACCTGATCCTCGCGCAGGCGTTCGACGAAGTCCGCCAGCCACTCGATGTACTGCGCCTCGTCGAGCAGCTCCAGCTCGCCGCGGCGGTATTGCGTGGCCAGCTGCGTCTTCTTCAACACCATCAGGTGGTGCACCTTGACGCCCAGCACGGCCGAGCGCGCCAGCGCCTGCGCCGTGCGCTGCGCGCCTGTGCGTCCATCGCCCGGCAGGCCAAGGATCGCATGGCCCACGCTGAGAAGGCCCGCGCGCGCGACGCGCGCGGCCGCCTCCTCGAACTCTTCCAGCGTGTGCAGGCGGTTGATGCGCATCAGCACCTCGTCGCTGGCGCTTTCCAGACCCAGCTCCACCCAGACCTCCACGCGTTCGCCGAGCCGCTGCAGTCTTGCTATGGCCCAGTCGGGCAGCGTGTCGGGGCGCGTGGCGATCGAGAAGGCCGCGATCGGCACAGGGGAATCGCCCAGACGCGCCTCGACCACTCCGAGCACCTCATCGAGGCGCTCGGGCGAGACATAGGTGTTCGAGTAGGACTGCAGGTAGGCGATGGCGCCCGCTCCATCGGGGCGCCGCGCGATCTTCCTGAGGCCCGCATCTAGCTGCGCGGCGAGTTCCACGCCGCCCTTGAGAGCACCGGTGCCCGAACCCTCGACATCGCAGTAGCTGCAGCCGCCAAAGCCGCGCGTGCCGTCCCGATTGGGGCAGGAGGATCCCGCATCGAGCGCAATGCGGCTGATCGGCCGCGAAAAACGGCGCTCCAGCCAGGGCGCGAGGGTTTGAAAGGGCAGCATCGGCGTAGACTCTTCTCCGCCCATGCTAACCGCAATTCTCGCCTTGAGTCTTCTCCAGAATCCCGCTCCCAGAGCGACGATCGCCGAGCGCATCCAGCGCTACAGCCTCGATTTCGATGCGCTGCAGCGCGCGAACGGTGTGCGCGGTTCGCCGCGCGGTGAAGAGCGCATGGCGCGCTTTCTCGATGAGCAGCGCGCGGCGCTAGGCGGCATCGACTACGCCGCTTTGCCGCTCGAGGAGCAACTCGATCTGGTGCAGTTCGAGCGGCTGCTGGAACGCGAGAGCGTGCGCCGTGCGCGCGAGCGCACTCGCGCCTCGGAAGTTCAACTCTGGCTGCCTTTCCGCCAAGCATTGATCGAACTTTGCGAAGATCGGAGTCGGAAACCCGCGCAGGCGGCCGGCGATCTCGATCGACTGCGCCGTGAAATCGCCGGCTGGCGCGAGCAGAGCCGTCGCAACAAGCCCAAGCCCTCGCTCGCGGCGCGCGCCAGCGAGCTTCTCGAGGCGCTGCGCTCCGATCTGGAAGAGTGGAAGGGCTGGCGTGCCTCCTACGATCCAGAGTTCGACTGGTGGTGCGCCGAACCGCTGGCTGCCCTGCTGAAGGAGCTGGGGGAGTATCGTCGCGAGCTGAAGGAAGAGGTCGCGGGACTCAAGGGCGGCGATGATGAACCGGTGGTGGGCGATCCGATCCTGCGCGAGGCCTTGGTCGAGGAGCTGCAGGCGGCGGCGATCGCCTACACGCCCGAGGAGCTGCTCGAGATCGCCGAGCGCGAATACGCCTGGTGTCTGGAGCGCATGCTCGATGCCTCGCGTCGCATGGGTTGCGGCGATGACTGGAAGGCGGCGCTGGAAAAGGTCAAGCGGGACCATGTAGAGCCCGGTGAGCAACCCAAGCTGATCCACGATCTTGCCCGCGAGGCCGAGGAGTACCTCGAGACGAACCAGCTCGTCACGATACCGCCGCTCGCCAAGGAGGTCTGGCGCATGGAGATGATGAGCAAGGAACGCCAGCTCGTCAGTCCGTTCTTCACCGGTGGCGAGGTGATCTCGATCTCGTTCCCGACCGCCGACATGACCTACGAGCAGAAGCTGATGAGCCTGCGCGGCAACAACCGGCACTTCGCGCGCGCCACGGTGCACCACGAGCTGATTCCCGGCCACCATCTCGAGGCCTTCCAGACGCAGCGCCACTTCCCGCACCGCCGTGTCTTCGCGACGCCGTTCTACTGGGAAGGCTGGGCTCTGTGGTGGGAGCTGTTCCTGTGGGAGCGCGGCTTCCAAAAGACGCCCGAGAATGAGGTCGGCATGCTGTTCTGGCGCATGCACCGCTGCGTGCGCATCCAGTTCAGCCTCTCGTTCCATCTGGGCAAGCTGACGCCCGCCGAGTGCGTGGATCTGTTGGTGGACAAGGTCGGTCACGAGCGGCGCAACGCACAGGCCGAGGTGCGCCGTTCCTTCAACGGCTCGTACGGCCCGCTGTACCAGATCGCCTATCTCGTGGGCGGCCTGCAGTTCCGCGAGCTGTACCGCGAGCTGGTCAGCGAGACGAAGCAGTACAGCGTGCGCGAGTTCCACGACACGATCCTCTCCGGCGGCTCCATGCCGATCGAGTTCGTGCGCTTCCGCCTGAAGAAACAGGCTCCGGCGCGCGATTTCAGTCCCGCGTGGCGCTTCTATCCGCTGCACTAGCGCCCTAGAGTGGGGATCGCAGCATGAAGATCCAGCCGATCGTCGTGGGTACCGCCGGTCACATCGACCACGGCAAGTCCACGCTGGTGAAAACGCTCACCGGCATCGACCCGGACCGGCTCAAGGAGGAGCAGGAGCGCGGGATGACCATCGATCTGGGCTTCGCACGCTTCCAGCTGCCCGACGGCCGCACGGTGGGCATCGTCGACGTGCCCGGACACGAGCGCTTCGTGAAGAACATGGTCGCGGGCGCGACCGGCATCGATCTCGTGATCCTCGTGGTTGCCGCCGATGACGGCGTGATGCCGCAGACCCGCGAGCACCTCTCGATCATGAGCCTCCTCGGCATCGAGCGCGGGCTGATCGCGCTCACCAAGATCGACATGGTCGATCCGGAGCTGGTGCAGCTGGCGGCCGATGACGTGCGCGCCGCCGTGGCCGGCACCTTTCTCGAGAAAGCCCCGATCTTCCCGCTGTCCTCGCTGCGCGGCGATGGCCTCGAGGCCTTCCGCAAGGCGCTCTACCAGCTGGCCTCGCAGACCCCGCCGCGCTCCGCGCAGGGCGTGTTCCGCATGCCCATCCAGCGCGTGTTCAGCGCCAAGGGCTTTGGAACGGTGGTGACCGGGATCCCGATGAGCGGCGAGATCCGGGTGGGCGACACGCTCGAGATCTTGCCACATGGCCTCGTCGGCAAGGTGCGTGGGCTGCAGGCCTACTCGCAAGGCACCGACAGCGCGCGCGCGGGCCACTCCTGCGCGGTCAATCTGAGTGATGTCGACCACAAGAGCGTCACGCGCGGGGATGTGCTGGCGGCGCCGGGCTATTACCGCGGAGTGCGGATGCTGGGCGCGCAGTTGAGCGCACTCCCCGGTCTGGCGCGCCCGATCCGGGACCGAACGGAGGTGCGCCTGCATCTGGGCACGGCGGAGCACATCGGCGAGCTGGTGCTGCTCGACAAGCAGGAACTGGCGCCGGGCGAAACCGGGCTGGTGCAGCTGCGCATGGAAGCGCCGGTGGTCTGCGCGCCCGGAGATCGCTTCATCGTGCGCCTCGCCTCGCCGACGATCACGCTCGGCGGGGGCGTGGTGCTGGAGGAGTCCAAGCACCGGCTCAAGCGCTTCAAGGCCTTCGTGGTCGAGGAACTCGGGCGTGCGGCAGAGAGCGTGGACACGCCGCGCGAATGGCTCGAGGTGGCGCTCTCGCGCGCCAAGGACGCCGTGCAGACCCCCGAGGCCTTGAGCGTCGAGATCAAGAAGACGCGCGCGGACACCGAACGTCTGCTCAACGACCTCAAGGCGCAGGGCAAGGTGCGCCATCTGGGGCTTTCGCGCTGGATCCATGCTGAACGCCTGGAACAGGATCTGGAGCGGGCGCGCGCCGAATTCGCGCGCTGGTTCGACGAGCAGGAGCACCGCGAACTCATGGACGTGCGCGATCTGCGCACACGCACCCGCCTCGATGCCGCGTACCTCGACCTCTTGCTCGCCGAGGGCGAGGCCCGCGGGCTGTGGACTGCACAAACCGGCGGCATGGTGCGCAAGTCGGGTTCGCGCCAGCTCGACCCCCGGCTGCAGGCGCTGAGCACCGACGCGCTGGCGCGGCTCACGGCGGCGCGCTTCCAGACGCCCTCGCCGGCTGAGTTGGCGCTCGCGATGGGGCTGCCGGAAAGGACGCTGGCACCCGTGCTAGAGCTGCTTGTCGACCGCGGCGAGCTGGTGCGGATTACCCGCGAGTTTGTGCTGCCGACGGCCTTGCACGAAGAGGCGCGCGCCGCGATCGTCGCCAACTGCCAGAAGCACGGCTCGCTCGACATCCCCGCGCTGCGCGACCAGCTGTGCACGACCCGCAAGTGGATCATCCCGCTTCTGGAGCACTTCGATGCGGCGGGTTTGACGCTGCGGCAGGGGGCCAACCGGGTGCTGCGCAGGCGCTAAAGGCCGGCGGTTTTTCAGCCGAAGTAGCCTGCGTGATGCGTTGGATGTTGCTCCTCGGGCTGCTGTGCCTGTCGGCGGGCGCCGAGCGCTCCCTCCCGCGGCGTATCTTCGAAGGGGTGCTGGTGCCCCTGGCGGAGCTGCGGAGCAGCGTGCTGGTCGAGACCCCGCACGTAGGCTGGGTGCGGCTGGAGCGCGCGGGGCTGCCGGACGTCGAGGGCGCATTGGCGGGCTTGGGCCGTGGCCAGTTCCGGATCCGGACAGCCGAGGGGCTGATCCTGGTCGCGGCGGCCGAGGTGTCGTCGCTGACGCAGCTTCCCGCTCCGCTCGCGGGGCCACAGCTCGAAGTGCGCACCGCCGTGTATGCGCCCTGCGGCATCTTCGAGGGTCAGCCGATCGAAAGCAGCTTCTCGAGCACCCGTCTGCTGCTGCCCGGAGGCTCCTGCGTGGAACTCCCGGGTTGGCAAGAGGATACCTGAAGCGTCGGGAGGGCTAGGATAGGGGCATGCAAGTCCCCGCCCGCCTCTCTCCGCTGCTGGCACTGCTGGCGCTGGTTCTCTGGCCGCTGTCCGCGGCGGCCCAGTCGGATTCGCCGGTCGCGCTCTTCAAGAAGTACTTTAACCAGTACAAGGACACGCCCAGCCGCGTGGAGGCCGTGCTGACGCTGGAGGGCGTCGAAGATCCGCAGGTCTTCGAGCTGTTGTTCGCGCGCGGCAAGGAGAAGAACGCCGAACCCGAGCTGGTGCGGGCCGTGGTGCGGGTGCTCGGCGGATTCCGCAACGAGGCGCAGTTGACGCAGGTCTTCGATGCGCTCAAGTCGGAGAAGAGCGCCGACGGCAAGGAACTGCTGCTGCGGGCGATCACCGAAGGCAAGCACAAGGATCGCAACGGCGTGATCGCGGGGCTGTTCGCCGACAAGGAGTGGACCATCCGGCGTCTGGCCCTGAAGTCGGTGCTGGCGAGCTCGGATGCCTCCTGTGCTCCCCAGGTCCTACCGCTGTGCGATGACTCCGAACCGGCCGTCAAAGGAGATGCCCTCGACGCGCTGGCGGGCATGAAGAGCGAGCTGGTGGTGCCCAAGGCGATCGCGGCGCTCCACGATCCGGTCTGGCAGGTGCGCGCCAGCGCGATCAAGGCACTGACGCTGGTGCGGCACAAGGATGCCGTCGAGCCGCTGATCCAGCGCCTGATCAAGGAAGACGGGCGACTGGTGCCCGACCTCGCCGAGGCGCTGGCGAACCTCACGGGGCAGGAAATCGGTCCCAAGCCGGATGAGTGGCTCAAGTGGTGGGGGCAGCAAGACAAGGCCACCTACATCATCCCCACGCCCGAAGGCATCGCCTTCCTGCGCGGTAAGAAAAGCCTGAAGTCGGGTCAGGGCCAAGGCTGGGAGTTCGTCAAGTCGGGTGTCGCCACCAACTACAACGGAATCCAGACTGCCTCGCGCCAGATGATCTTCGTGATCGACTGCTCGGGTTCGATGGAGGCGCTGGTCACGGAGAAGGAGCGCTTCGAGGCCGGCAACTACCCCGGTTTCTCGCGCATGGCGATCTGCAAGACGGAGCTTGCGCGCACGATCGAGCGACTCGACGCGAACGTGCGCTTCAACATCATCTGGTTCGCGACCGATGTCGGGATGTGGAAGAAAGCACTGCAGCCGGCGAACATCCTCAACAAGTCGGCGGCCAAGGAATGGGTCATGCGCCTCGAACCGATCGGCGGCGCTTCGAAGGAGGATCTGGCCTCGGTGGGGCTCGCGGGCTCCGCCAACCTCGACAAGGGCAAGACCAACACTTTCGGGGCGCTGAAGACGGCTCTGGGCGTCAACGACGTGCGCACGCAGGATCAGAACTACAAGGTCGAAGCGGACACGGTCTTTTTCCTCTCCGACGGCCGTCCCACCGTGGGCGAATATGTCGATCCGGACGACATCCTGCGCGAGATCCGGGCCATCAACGAACTGCGCAAGGTGGTCCTGCACACCATCGCGATCGGGGAGTTCCAGAAGGAGTTCATGAAGCGCCTCGCCGACCAGAACGGCGGCGTTTTCGTCGATCTGGGCAAATAGGAGCTCTTCGAGCCCCCTCCAAGTTGACGAGGGGCCCTCGGGAGCCTATGCTTCTCCGTCCTCATCCGTCGGGGCGTGGCTCAGCTTGGTAGAGCGTTGCGTTCGGGACGCAAAGGTCGGAGGTTCAAATCCTCTCGCCCCGACCATCTTCCCGCAGGTCTCCTTGAGGGGGCTTGCGTGACCGGTCTGCCAGCCGGGCTGATTTTTCCCGTTTTTTTGGTTCCATCGAGCTTCCGAATAGGGCAAGTTCCCTCCATCGCTGACACGCACGACCTTCGGTCGCGTCGCGTGTCTCATCTGCGGTAGGAGTCGCTGCTCACGCGCGCTCCGCACTGACCGCGTGCTGCAGCGCCGGGGATGGTCCCCGGAGCTCACTTTGCGAAATCGAGGGTTTCCATGGCCTCCGAAGAGTCTGATTCCACATCTCGACGTGCCCGCACCGCGGGCAGCACCCGGGCGCGCCGCGCCAAGAGCGCCACCGCCGACCCGCGCGGGGCCGCGCCTGAGCCTTCGGACGCCTTCGGCGCGGGGCTCGAACTGAGCCCCAAGACCCGTGCCAAGGGCGCTCGCAAGCCCGCCGCCGCGAAGGAGGGTCAAGCCAAGAGCGCTGTGACCAAGAGCCCCAGATCGGCGGCCGCGAAAACCGGCCCGACGGCTGAAAAGGCGGCCCGCAAGGCGCCCACCAGGGCCAAGGCGCCCTCTAAGTCGGCGGAGAAGTCGGCGGAGAAGTCGGCGGAGAAGTCGGCGGAGAAGTCGGCGGAGAAGTCGGCGGAGAAGTCGGCCCGCAAGACCGCCGAAGTGCCGGCCTTGGGCAGCGTTGCCAGCCGGGCTGGCAAGCGCGCTTCCGCCCCGGCCGAGGCGGCCGATGGCGAAGCGCAAAGCGCCGCCGCCGAAAGCCCGCGCCGCAGTGCCAAGGCCCCGACCACCCCGACCACCCCAAGCGGCACCTCGGCCAGCGCAGCCGCGAGCGCGTCCCTGCCCCCGGCGCAGCCGGGGCGGGTACCCACTCGCGCCGCCATTCCGCCGCCCCGCGCGCCCGAGCGGCCCGCGGCCCCCGAGCCGAGAAGCCCACAACCGGCGGCTCCTCAGGCTGCCACTCCCAGGCATGGGGTCTCACGTCCGGCGCCTCTGCCCAGCGAATACACCGAAGGGGCAACGTTCTACTCCTCGAGCCCCGACGACGACTTCGAAGATGACTTCGAAGATGACGAGTCGGATATCCCGCTGCCGCGGGAGACGCGTCCCTTGTCCCGCGGGCCCGCGCCCGCCCGCTCCGCGAGCGCCGACAACCAGCCTCGGCAGCGTCCGCCGGTGCCAGGGATCGCCAAGTCTCCGGCGGCGCAGACGGGATCTCCGGCGAGGACGCCTGCGCGTCCGCAGTACCCCCAGCCCCAGCGCCCGCATCCGCAGCAGCAGCGCCCGCATCCGCAGCAGCAGCGCCCGCATCCGCAGCAGCAGCGCCCGCATCCGCAGCAGCAGCGCCCGCATCCGCCGCAGCAGCAGCCTCAACGCTCGGCGCAGCAGCAGACTCGGCCGCAGCCACAGCCATCTCATCCGCAGCAATCTCAGCAGCGTCCTCCGGTGACGATTCCGCCCGGGCCGCTCTCGCCGGAGCAGATCGCGGAGCTGCTCAAGCAGCCGGGCATTCAACTGGGGCCCGATGGGTTGCCGCGCCGCAAGCGCCGCGGGGGACGTCGCCGCCGCCGGAAGAACCAGCAGTTTGCAGAACAGCAGGGCTCTTCCTCCGGGCATTCGCCCGACGCGCGGCCGGGTGGCGGGCCTCAGCCCGCGGGCCCTGTGTCCGGCGCTCCGACTGCGCCTGTGGAGACGGACACGCTGAGCGAGTTCGCCGAGCCCGAGCTGACGCACGCGCCCGCGGCCATGGGACAGCGCGCGGAGCGGGCGCAGTCGCCGACGCCGCGCGAACCGGTTGATGAGGAATCGCTCGCCACGGAGGGGGAGGGCATACTCGTCAAGGAGATGGGCGGGTTCGGTACTCTGCGCCAAAAGGCGACGCGCTATCTGCCCTCGAAGAGCGACATCTTCGTTCCCGAGCGTTTCATTCAGCAGTTGAAGCTGCGCGACGGCTGTCTGATTCAGGGACGGCTGGGTCGCGGGCACAAGCACAAGTACGCGCTCAACGAGGTGCACACGGTCGATGGCCGGCCTCCGATGGATGTGCGCAACCTGCCCGAGTTCCGCACGCTGACCTCGATCGATCCGGACTTCCACTACGCGGTCGGCGATGTCACGGACGAAGTTTCGATGCGCATCCTCGACCTCTTGTGTCCCGTGGGCCGCGGCCAGCGAGGCCTGATCGTGGCGCCGCCGCGTTCCGGCAAGACGACGATCATGCGCCAATTCGCCAAGGGCATCGAGCTGGGCTACCCAGAGGTGCATCTGATGGTGCTGCTGGTCGACGAGCGGCCCGAGGAAGCGACCGAGTGGACGCGCTCGACCAAGGGCGAGGTGTTCGTCAGCACTTCCGATGAGTCTCCCAAGAACCACGTGCAAGTCGCGGAATTCGTCTGGAAGCGCGCGATGCGACTGGTCGAACTGGGGCAGGATGTGGTGCTGTTGCTCGATTCGATCACGCGACTGGCGCGGGCCTACAACAATCTGCACGGGGGCTCGGGCAAGACCATGTCCGGCGGACTGGACTCCAAGGCGATGGAGCGTCCGCGGCAGTTCTTCGGCAGCGCGCGTAACACGGAGAAGGCCGGTTCGCTGACAATTCTGGGCACGACCCTGGTGGACACGGGCTCGCGCATGGATCAGCTGATCTTCGAGGAGTTCAAAGGCACGGGGAACATGGAACTCGTGCTCAGTCGCCGCCTCGCGGACCGGCGCATCTTCCCGGCCATCGATATCGAGAAATCCGGAACGCGCAAGGAGGAGAAGCTGATCTCCTCGAAGCGCCTGCGGCAGGTCCAGATCCTGCGCCGGGTGCTCAACCGGATGCACTGGGCCGAGGCCATGGATCTCCTGATCACGCGTCTTTCGGATGTCGAAAAGACGGACGACTTCCTCAAGCGCTTCGAAGTCGATCCTGAGGCCTGAGCGCGCCAGCGCTCCCGCATGTCGTCTTTTGCCATGTCTCGACGAGTCGCTGCGCTGAGCGTCCTGCTGCTGCTGCCGTTGCTCCTGCGTCTGGCGCCGATCGGTCATGGAGATGGGCGCAACTACGTGCCCGATACTCACATCGTGCGCTCGGCGCTGGGCATGGCTCAGGACAAGGATCTCGCGCCCCCGGCCGGCAAGTATTCCAACTATCCGTACCTGCTGCCGTACCTGCTGCTGCCGATCTACGCGGGCGAATACGCGCTCGGCAAGGCGGCGGGCGAGTGGGACAATCCCGCGGGTTTCGCCGCGGCCGTCGCAAAAGAGCCCGGCCGCGTGCACCTGCCCGCGCGCGTCCTGATCGCGCTGTTTGGCGCGGCCAGCGCCTGGGTCGCTTATCGGGCAGCGCGCGCGATGGGGCTTGGCGTCGGTGCTTGGGTGGCGTCCTTGCTCATCGGGACGAGCCTGCTGCATCTGCACTTCTCCGTGCAGGAGCGTCCGTGGGTGCCAGTGGGCTTCTTTCTGCTCTGCAGCGCGTGGGCCTGCGCTCTGTGGATGCAAGAGGCCCGCTTCCGGCATCTGGCTCTGGGCTGTGTCTCGGCCGGATTGGCCTTCGCTTGCCACCAGAGCGGTCTGGCCGTGTTCGCGCTGCCGGGACTGGCTTGGTTGCTCCACTGGCTGCGCGAGCCGCAGGGACGCTGGTCGGCTCAACTCTTGCGAGGAGCCGGCGGCCTTGCGCTCGGCCTCTTGGCGGCCTTGCTTCTGGGGCATGCCTACTATCTCACGCACGGCGCCAGCGAACGCGTGATTCTGGCCGACAAGCTCGCCGCCGAGGGCGGTTTCGAGGTCGGCGGGGTGGGTGTGATCTTCGGGATGCGTGGCGAATCGGCGCTCCGGATGTTGCGCGCGCTGTTCGGATACGACCCGCTGATCCTGTTGCTCGGTCTAGGCGGAATCTGGCTGGCCCTGAAGCAGGCGCTGATCCGGCCCGTGGCGATCTTCGCGCTGCTGTGGGGTGGCTTTTTCCTCTTCTACGAGAGCGATCACGTGCGCTATCTGCTGCCGCTCGTGCTTTGCCTGGCCTTTCCGGCGGCGCTCTGCGCCGAGCGCTGGATGGCGCGGGCAGGAGGCGTGTTCTGGGTGGGTTTCTTCGCGCTGCTGCCGCTCGTGCAGTGCGTCCGCTTCGTGCACGTGATGCGACAGACGGATACGCGTGCGCTGGCTGAGGATCGCCTGCGAGAGCTGCCCGCGGGAACGACCATCGCGATCGATCGCTACGGTCCGGAGCCCGAACTTTCACGTCAAGCGCTCGCCCGGCTGACCACTCTGCGCAATTCGCTCTTGCCGCCGGAAGGGCTGCGGGCCCGGGAAGAGAATCGCAAGCGCCGCTTCGAGCGGGGTGAGCTGGCGCAGTATGCGGGGATCGATGCGATTGCCGTCGGGGAGTTGTTTGAAATCGACGAACGGGCGCACCGCGTGAACGTGCGTAAGGGGCTTGAGAGCCTTGGACCGGATGTGGGGCAGACCCTGCATGCCGTGGGTGCGAAGCAGTTTCTGCACGTGCGGCGACGGATGGGGGCGGAGGACTATGACGCTTTCGAGGAGCTGTTGCGCGGAAAGGAGTTGCTGTGGAGCATCGATCCGAGAAAGGCGGGCAGAGGTGGGGAGGCGCTGCTGCCTACGGAGATGGAGTTCCCGTTGACGGGGATCTGGAGAGTGGAACGTCCGGGTCCGGTGATGAGAACGTACCGATTACCAGACTGAACTGCTCCAGACCGCTGGACGTTTTTTAGAGAGCAATTCTGCCGCGCAGGGTCAGCACCTCTTTGACCGTCAATCGCCGCGGGAGGATGCCGAGCGCGGAAGCGGATGAGTCCTTCAGGCAGTCGCGCGTGATCTCGCGCACGTAGTTGCGGTAGACGACGTAGATCCACAGGTGGTCGACGAGCCGCTCCCGCTTCTTCGAATGCGCCCAGTTGGGCCGCACGAGGCGCGAAAGGCCGTCGCGCATCTGCGCAAACAGGTTGTTGATCGGGAACATCGGGTTGTGCTTCACGCGCGGAGCCTTCGAGCTGACCCGCAGGTGCGCGTACTGAGGGAAGATCTGGCGCAGCAGCATCACGTAGCTCTGCTTGCGATCGGAGACGAAGTGCGGCGTGCAGGCCCCGGAGACGAGCTCCTTCACGCGCTTCAGG
>Ga0208361_1000005_pt1 | contig 122257 bp, 99 predicted proteins | sample LakMenEpi05Aug10_FD_150670 | JGI IMG/M metagenome (GOLD analysis project Ga0208361, IMG submission 150670) | Freshwater microbial communities from Lake Mendota, WI - 05AUG2010 deep hole epilimnion (SPAdes) | ecosystem: Environmental > Aquatic > Freshwater > Lake > Epilimnion/Euphotic zone ... | reverse complement strand
CCCGCTCAAGCTGTCGCCAACCAAGGCAGCGCCGCCGGCGCCTGCTGCAGCGGTTGCGCTGCCACGAAGGCGATGGCGCTGCCCGCGCCCAATACCGCCCCCGCTCAAGCCGTCGCCAACCAAGGCAAGGCCGCCGGCGCCTGCTGCAACGGTTGCCAGGCGAGCAAGCTGAAGGCCATCGCCGCGGGCACGCCCGCTCAGGCCGTCGCGAATCAGACCAAGCCCGCAGGCACCTGCTGCGGTGCGTGCGATCCGTCGACGATGCCTGCTGGTGGCTGCTGCGCCTCCGGCGCGACCACGCCGCAGGTCAAGCCCGCGGTCTCCAACTGAGCGCGAACCCATGGATCGTCGGGAGCACGCGCTCGTGGCGATCCGGCTGAGAACCAGTGCGAGCAGGCAGTTTTCGCTGCCTGCTCGCTTTTTTGCATGCCCGCGTACGGCTCCGGCGCTCCGCCCGCACTTCAGGCGAGCAGGGAGAGACCCGGGGCCCGACGCGGCCGGACAACGGACCGATTGAAACCCCGATCCAAGGCCCCGCTTCCGCCAACTCCCAGATGAACTCCGTCACCGCCCCCCCCCGCAAGTCGCTGTTCGACCGTTTTCTGGACACGATCGAAAGGGTTGGCAACAAGCTGCCCGACCCTGCGGTCCTGTTCTTGATCGCGTTGGCCGCCACTTGGGTGTTCTCCGCTCTGCTGGAAGGCCGGGAAGTGCGGGTGCCCAAGGCGGGCGGGGGCTTCGATGTGCTCAGCGTCCAGAATCAACTGTCCGGCACAGCCCTCGTCACGCTGATGACACGCATGGTCACGGAGTTCGTGACCTTCCCGCCGCTGGGCGTGGTGCTGGTGGCGATGCTCGGGCTGGGGGTCGCCGACAAGTCAGGTTTCATCAGCGCCGGCCTGAAGAAGCTGTTGAGCTTCACCCCCCGAGCCTTGCTGACGCCGATGACCATCGCCGTGGGACTGCTGAGCCTGGTTGCGGTCGACGCAGGCTATGTGCTGGTGATCCCGCTGGGAGGTGTCATTTTCTATGCCGCCGGCCGACACCCGATCGCGGGCATCGCCGCAGCCTTCGCGGCGATCTCGGGGGGGTTCTGTGCCAACTACGTTCCGACGGCTCTGGACACGATTCTGGCAGGGCTGACGGAGACGGGCGCTCGCATCGTCGACCCCAAGTACTCGGTCAATCCGCTGTGCAACTACATGTTCACGATCGCTTCGAGCGTGCTGGTCATCGGTCTGGGCTGGTTCCTGACCGACAAGGTCATCGAGCCGCGTCTGCGGCGGCTCGCGATCGATGGCGATCCCCATGAGATGCCCAAGATGGAATCGCTGTCTTCGCGCGAGGAAAAGGGCCTCCTGCGAGCTTCGCTGACGATGCTGGCGGGCCTTGTCCTGCTCGTGATTCTCTGCTTGCCGGACTCCTCTCCTTTCCGGGGAGCCGGCGGCGGACTCACCGAGCGCGGGTCGCCCCTGCTGGGTTCCATCGTGCCGCTGATCCTGCTGTTGTTCCTGCTGCCGGGCATGGTCTACGGCTACGTCGCAGGCACCTTCAAGACGCACCGCGACGTCGTGCAGGCGATGACGAAGACCATGAACACCATGGGTTACTACATGGTGATGGCCTTCTGCGCCGCGATGTTCATCTACGCGTTCAACACGTCCAATCTCGGACGACTGCTGGCCGTGACGGGTGCCAACGGACTGTCGAGCCTGGGACTGCCCACGGGTGTCACCATCGTGGGGATGATCTTCGTCTGCGCCTTCGTCAATCTGCTGATGGGATCCTCTTCCGCGAAGTGGACGCTGTTGGCTCCGATCTTCGTCCCGATGCTGATGCAGCTGGGCATCTCACCGGAGTTCACGCAGGCCGCCTATCGCATCGGTGATTCGACGACGAACATCATCACCCCGCTGATGCCCTACTTCCCGCTGATCGTCACCTTCACCCAGAAGTACCACAAGGGCACGGGCATCGGGACGCTGATCTCCGTCATGCTGCCGTATTCGCTGACGTTCCTCGGCGCCTGGACGCTGTTCCTGCTGGCGTACTGGGCTCTGGGTCTCCCGCTGGGTCTGGGCGCTTCCTACACCTACGGCGCTTAGGTCCCGCAGAAGGTCTGGTAGCCGCCGAGACCCGCCGGCGGAGGTTCCGCGAAACTCAGGTACTCAGAACGCGGATCAAAGGGATTGGCAAGCGCCGCCAGCAGTTCCCGCAGGGGCGCCAGATCCTGACGCCGCTCGGCGGCACCGAGGGCAGCCTCGACGCGATGATTGCGCGGAATGATCGCCGGGTTGGCCGTGCGCATGCGGGCTTGAACGGCATCCATCGAGCGGTTTTCACGGGCCAGTCGCTCGCGCCAGGCGGCATGCCAGGCGATGAAGGAACCGTCGCCCGCGTGAGCCGGCGCCGGCGCGGAAGGATCGAGTTCGCGGAAAGTGTTGGTGAAGTCGGCCTTGGCCGCGTGCATCCAAGCCAGCAGACCCTCGATCAGCTGCGCATCGCCGCCATCATCGCGGAAAAGTCCCAGCTTGGATCGCATGCGTGCGAGGTAAGCGCGCTGGTAGAGCTGGGGAAACTCATCGAGCGCACGCGTCGCCATCTCGATGGCACGCGGCTCGTCTTCGGCAATCAGCGGCAGCAGCGCTTCAGCCAGACGCGTGAGGTTCCAGTGAGCGATGGCTGGCTGATGCGCGTAGCGATAGCGGCCCTGCTCGTCGATCGAGCTGAAGACCGTATCCGGATCGTATGTGTCCATGAAGGCGCAGGGACCGTAGTCGATTGTCTCGCCGCTGATCGTCATGTTGTCCGTGTTCATCACGCCGTGGATGAAACCGATGCTCTGCCAGGCGGCGATCAACGAGGCCTGCCGCTCCATGACGCGCCGGAGGAAGGCCAGATGACGCTCCGGACTGCCGATCAGCTCAGGGAAGTGGCGGGCGATCGCGTAGTCGACGAGGCTGACGAGCAGCCTGTGATCCTGCTGCAACGCCGCGAACCAGAAGGTCCCCACCCGCAGATGGCTGGATGCGGTGCGCGTGAGAATGGCTCCCGGCTTGGGCACTTCGCGCACGATCCACTCGCCGGTCACCGCGACCGCCAGACTGCGTGTCGTGGGAATGCCGAGAGCATGCATCGCCTCGCTGATGATGTACTCGCGCAGCATCGGTCCGAGAACGGCTCGTCCGTCCCCGCGGCGTGAGTAGCGCGTCTGGCCGGAGCCCTTGAACTGAATGTCATGCAGCGAGCCATCCGGCGCGCGCTGCTCCCCCAGCAAAAGCGCGCGTCCATCGCCGAGCATCGCCAAGTGCCCGAACTGGTGACCCGCATAGGCCTGTGCGATGGGCTCGCTGCCTTCGGGCAGCGCTTGCCCGCTGAACAGCTGCGCCAGCTCGTCCTGGGGCGTGTCCATGAAGCGCAGACCCAGATGCTGCGCCAGCTTGTGATTGACGATCAGGAGCTGCGGCAGCGGAAAGGGGGCGGGCTTCGCGCGCTCGTAAAAGGCCTCGGGCAGGCACGCGTAGGTGTTTTCGAAGCGCCAGCCTTGAGCCTGGGATCGGGTCGTGCTCATCACTGTCTGTGCCTAGGCAGGAGCAAGAGCTCGTTGACCAGCTTTTCATGCTGTTCGCGCGGGGGCGGCTGCCCGCTGAAGGTGGTCTCGACCACGATCCGCCCGCGCACCACGTCGGCACTTGCCACGGAGAACTCGAGTGCTCCGTTGACCATGCGCTTCTCGTGCAGCCAGCCCCTTCCGTTGGCGAGCGTCAACGGGCTGGACTTGGAGTCGACGATGCGGATCACGCCCTGCTTCATGGCCTCGTCCTTGAGGCGGCTGAGCTTGGCGCCCTGATCGGCGAAGTGCAATGCCGCAGCCTCGCTTTCGAACTCCATGACGACGAGCACCGCGATTCGCGAGGTGGGATCGGCCTTCGGCGTCAATTGAACGAAGCGGGCGCTTCGCAGAGCCTTCAGGATCCGGTCCCGGTCGGCTGCGTCGAGCATGGCGAGGCCTGCGGCCAGTTGCTGGCCGTTGAGACCCATGCGCGTGGCGCTCCAGACCTGTTTGTCATGGCCGGAAACGAACTCGTCCAACGCAGGTTCGAGATCGTAAAGGCTCGCTGGACGCGACTTGGGATCGAGGTACCACCGCGGCTGGAGAATCTCGTCCGAGTCGCGCGGCGGATGGGTGAATATCCGGCTCAGAGCTTCGGCACCGACCGTCTTTTCGACTGTCGCCACGAAAGCCTCGCCCTGATGGTAGGCGAAGCCGAGTTGCTGCGCTGTGGCTTTGAGAATCATCCTGTAGGCCTCACCGGGATCTTCTTCCGACTCCGGCAGACGAGCGATGCCCGCGGTGAAACGCTCAAAACCATCGCTCCAGCCCGCCGCGCTGCAGATCCTGCGTGCCTGATGCTGGGCGCTGCCTTCGATCACGGCGTTGATCGCATGGATCGCATCCACGCTGTCACCTTTGAGCAGCAGCTTGGTGAAGTCGTGTGCCTGATCATCGAGCGCGTGACACAACTCGTGAACCAAGACCGCGCGCAGGGCCTGGTCATCGTCCAGGCGGAGTTCAGGGAAGGACCGGATGTGGTTCTTCCAGTTGGGCCGGATGACAAGGAGTTCCTTGGTGGACCATGAGTACTTGGCGATCGGGAACATCGCGAATTGCCTTCCCATCTGGTCAGACTCCTGCCGGGCAGCGGCCTCATCCGGCTGACGCAGCCGCACCATGGGAAGGTTCTCGCTCGCGACGGCCTCCGCCAGCATCTTGCGCGAGGCCAGCTTCAGCGGCGGCGGATGGGCAATCGGCTCACCGCGCTGCTTCTCGATGGCCGCCAGCGCGTCCTTCCAAGCCGCGTCCAACCGCTCCTGCGTCAGATCCGAGTTCTGGGCGCTGAGCGAAAGCGTTAGGGCGGCCAAGATCAGTGCCGCCCGCAACAGGACCGTCATCAACGTCTGCTTCATGAATGTTGGAAAAGCGTCATTTCAGGTCCGGGGACCGTATTCCGGCATCCGCTTGCATCCCATCGGCGAAAGTCAGCTCATGGCGCTACACACTACACTGCTGCTGCTTTCCGTGAGTCTGTTCGGCGATGCCTCCACCTCGGCCCAGCCCGACTTGGCTGCCATAGCCACCCCCATGACCCTCCCCAGCACCGATCCGGGCAGGGAAACCCGGCTCAAGGCCGCGGATCGCCTGCGGGCCACGCTCGAGACCGCCAATGAGGCCGCTGTTCCCGAGCTGCTCACGGCCTGCGAGGAAGCTGCCCGGATGCTCCCCGAGTCCTCGCGCAACCGCGTCCGCATGCTAGCCATGGTCGAGGAGCAGCGCTCCCGTCTGGAAAAGCAGAAGCCCGACCGCCTGCTGCGCGACACGCGCCGCGGGGTCGAGGGCGCGATGCTCGATCTCAACTTCGAGCCGCGCATCGAAGCACCGGTTCCCGTCGGCTGGCCCGCCCCCACGACGGTCAACGAGCTGATGGTGCTCGACTACCCCGCCTACCGTCTCGCGCGCGCTCCGATGAGCGGACAGATGCGCACGAACAACACCTTCTGGAAGCTGTTCCGTCACATCGAGTCGAATCAGATCCCGATGACGGCACCCGTCGAGACCACCTACACGGGCGGCAAGGGTCAGGAAGAGCCGCAATGGATGGCCTTCCTCTACCAGTCCACGCAACAAGGATCGCTGGGCAAGGATGGTGAGGTCGAGATTGTCGATCTGCCGGCCGCTCGCGTGCTGTCGATCGGCCGCCGCGGCGCGATGAGCGAGCGCGCGATGAAGAGCTCGCGTGACGAGATGGACGCCTGGCTCGCCGCCCATCCGCAGTGGGAAGTGTGCGGTCCGATGCGTTCGATGGGCTGGAACAGCCCGATGGTTCCCGATGCGCGGCGCTACTGGGAAATCCAGTTGCCGATCCGCATCAAGGCCACCGCGGCCAAGTGATCCGGACGCGGATCAGGGCTTGACCAGCTCGTAGATCCCGTGGCGTCCGCCACGCAGCACACCCTGTCGCACCAGCTGATTCCAGACCTCGGGCGTGAAGCGCGTGGGTGCCTGAATGCCGACGATGCCGGAGTTTCTTCCGGAACTCATGCCGCGACCCCCGATGCCGGACTCAGCATCGAGGATTGTGGCCTGCAGCGCTTTCTGAAAGGCCTTCAGCGCGCGGCGCAGCACTTCCTGATCCTGCGCCGGCAGCGGACGTTTCCCTGCAAACCAGGCCTCGACGATGGCTCGCAAAGCGCCAGCATCGCGCGTGTCGATGGCGGCCGCGAGATCGGGATCACTCTGCCGCGCGGCGCCGAGCAGCGCGCCGGCGCGCTCCCACACGGCTGTGTTGCCCGGATCGGCCTGCAGTTCGACGACGCAGACCTCCAGGTGACGGCTGACCAGCGAAACGGCGGGATCAAAGGCGGCGCTCATGCGCTCAGGCTAGCACGCTGGCGCTCCGTCGGCGGCAGGCTGCGGGGCTGGTCAGTAGAGCAGGGCTCGTGAGCGGGCCTTGGCGAAGCCCTCCAAAGGTGCAGCCCACTCAGCCTCCATCTGCGCCCAGGATCGGCCAGACTTCACCTGACTCTCCAGGTCCGTGCGCCCCCAGTGCTTGCCGAGCACCTGTTCGCCGGCATATTCGACTTTGCCCGGGGCCAGCTTCTCGATGCACGCGAGGATGGCGAGCGCCGTGCGCAGCGGACGATAGGCGCGCGCATCGGTGACGCGCAGGCGCACACCACGCATGGGCTTATCCTGAAACTTGCCGTAAAAGGGCTTCCACGCGAGCCCCTGAAATTGGACTCCGGGCAGTCCGAGCTGGTTGAGAGCCCTTTCGAGCTGGTTGGCATCGACAAACTCGGCTCCCAACAGCTCAAAGGGCATCGTCGAACCCACGCCATCGCTGAGATTCTTGGTCGAGGACGCGATCATGCCCGTCGTGACGTACAGGTAGGCCTGAACCGTCGAGGGTATGTGCGGCGAGGTTTGCGTCCACGCCAGAGCGGTGTCTTCCCAGACCATCGCGCGCTTCCAGCCGCGCATCGGCACGACATGCAGTTCACACCCGAGCTTCAGCTCCGTGTTGAAAAACCGCGCCACCTCGCCGGCCGTCATCCCATGCGTCACGGGCATCGGGCCCCAGCCGATGAAGCTCTTCCATGGCTCGGCAATCAGCGGGCCTTCGAACAGCAGACCCCCGATCGGATTGGGCCGATCGAGCACGATCAGCGGCTTCCTCGCCTCCGCGCAAGCGATCAGTGCCTCGCCCAAGGTCGAGATGTAGGTGTAGGTGCGCGAGCCGATGTCCTGAATGTCGAAGACCAGCGCATCGAGCTCGGCCAGCGTCTCGGCGGGCGGTCGCTTGGTGCTGCCGTAGAGGCTTGTCACGGGAATGCCAGTGACGGGATCCTTCTCGTCGCCGACCACCTTGCCGGCGGCGACATCGCCTCGGATACCGTGCTCGGGACCGTAGAGGCGTACAAGCCGCGTGCGCTTGTCGCGCGCGAGACGGTCCGCAGTGGGCACGAGCCGGCCATCGACGCCCGAGGGGTTGGTGATCAGGCCGATGCGCTTGCCTTCGATCAGGCGCGCATGCGGGCTGTCCGTCTCGAGCAGCACATCGACGCCCAGCGTCACTTGTGCATCGGCAGTCATCGACAAGCAGAGCAGCAGGAAAAGGGCCAGTCGCAGGGTCGCGTACATAGCCCACCTTGTAGCGTTCACCGCGGGCGTTCACCACAACATGCGCTACCATGCCTCCCCCTTGGAACCGCCCCGCAAGCTGCGCATCTCCCGCGGTCGGCGCAGCCAGCCGCGCTGCGGCTCATGCGCTTTGCCGCCGGCGGACTGCATCTGCGCGCACCTGCGCCTGCTGACGCTCGACACTCGAGTCGTGGTCTTCCTCCACCGCCGCGAGGTCTACAAGACCACCAATACCGCGCAGCTCGTGCCGCTGACGCTCTCCCACTCGCGCCTGCACATCGTCGGACTGCCTGAAGATCGCGTCTGCTACCGCAATCTAGAAGACCCCGCGCGCACGACCTTGCTTCTGTCCCCCACCGAAAGCAGTGTTCCGCTGAGGCCTGAGCTGGCGCGTGGCATGCCCGTCACGCTGGTCGTCCCCGATGGCAATTGGCGCCAGACGCGGCGCATGGCCCGCAAGGAGCCCGAGCTGGCCGCGCTGCCCGCCGTGCACCTGCCCGAAGGCCCGCGGCGGCGCTTCGAGCTGCGCAAGCATCCGGAAGCGGATCGGTTTTCGACCTTCGAGGCCATCGCCCGGGCGCTGGGGATCTTGGAAGGTGCGGCCGTGCAGGAGGAGCTCGAACGCGTGCTGGCACTCAAGGTCGAGGCGGTCCTGCGCACGCGCGGTCTGTCCGCGGAGCAGGGTGCATAGATGGGCGGGTACGCATGGCTGCTTCTGCTGCTCGCCCTGCTGGGCTCCTGTCGCAGCGCACCTTCGGAGCGCACGGTGCTGCTGCTGACGCTGCGGGAGGAAACGAGCCTGAGCCAGTGCATCGATGGATTGATGCAGCAGTTGGATGCGGAGGGCTGGCGCGAGGGCGTCAACCTGCGGATCGAGCGGCTCGACGGCGAGGGTGACCGCCAGCGCGCGGCGGAACGGCTGTCGGCAAGGCTGGCACGATCACCGGGGCCGGTTTGCGTGGTGAGCTTCACCACGCCCATGGCCCAGGCCGCACTCGACCATGCGCAACTGCCGGTCTTGATCAGCTACTGCTTCGACGCCGAGCGTGCCGCCGCCGCCCATCCGCGCGCTCGCTGGAGCGGCCTCAGCATGCTCCCGCCTGTGGATCCGGCCGTGGAACTCGCGCGCGAGCTGGGCCTGCGGCGCGTGGGCGTGGTGTGGAATCCCGCCGAAGCGCATTCCGCCCGTCAGGTCGAGCGCTTTCGCGAGCGAGCCGGACCGATGGGCATCGAGCTGATCGAAGCCCATGCCACCGGCAGCGCGGATCTGGCTGCCGCGCTGGCCCGTCTCGAGGCCTCCGGAATCGACGGAGTGTGGAAGCTCGGCGAACTGACGCTGGCACCGATCCGCGAATCACTGATCCGCACGCTGAGCGCGCGCGGACTGCCGGTGATCGGCGATCATCCCGACCAGCTCGCCATGGGCGCGCGTGCCGTCGTCAGCCTCGACTTCACGGCCGTGGGGCGCGTGAGCGGCGTCCAGCTGGCCCGTCTGCTGAATGGTGAGCCGCTTCCGTCGATTGCCGTGGAGCGCGTCGAGATCCATCGCGTGCAGCGACGCTGATCAGCGGCGGTAGTGCGTGGTGAACGCCGCCACGCGCCAGCGCGTCGAATCAAGCACCCACTGGATGCTGTCGACGCCGCGGGTCTTGAGCTCGCCGGTCGCGGGCAGAAAGCCTTCGAACTCGACCCAGGTATGCGCGATGTTGCCGCGGAACTCTCCGCGCACGGCGAGAATGCGCTCGTGCAGGCCCGTGCTGCACACGCTATCCGAGCGCACATAGGCCTGAAACTCGCGCAGAAATTCCGAACGGGAGCTCACCTGCGCCAGCGCACCGTCGGCAAAAGGATTGACGATGCAGGCTTCCTCGAGGAACAGCTTTTCGAGGCTGTTCCAGTCTGCCCCGCCGCCGGCATCGAAGTCGAAGGCCTCGTAGAGTTGTTCCACCTGAGCGCTGAGCTCGGCAGGCAGCGCGGGCTGTGAGGGCTGCGAACTCCTGCAGGCCGGTACGAGCACAAGCACAACCGGATACCAGAAAGCCGGGTGGGCGCACATCACCACTGGACGATCAGGCCGTTGGTGATGTTGAAGGTGTTGCCTGCCGGAGCGGGGCAAAAGCCCGGATTTGGATCACGGTAGTAGGTCTGATAGCTGCGGACATTGCCGAAGGTTATCGGATCGCCGAGCGCCGTGGAGCGCGCGCGAATCGACGAATCACCTGAACCTGCATACGGAAACATCGCTGAGCCTCCCTCGCTGGTCTTGACCGCCAGTCTGCGGAGCGTGCCGCCTGTGCAGCGCACCCCATCGCCGAAGGTCAAGCCGGCGGAACTGAGATTGCCCTGCAGGAAGATCGCCGTGGCGGTGGGCAGCATGTCCGACGCCTGAAGTGACAGGGTGTCTACCAGTGCCGACCCCGTGCTGGATAGCTGGGCACCGGGCGAACCCGGCTGGGAGTTCGCGCAGCCGCGCCCTACGTTGCCGTTGTTGCCGCAGGGACAGGCCACCGTAAGAGTGCCGTCGCCCGAGCAGAACGGGGTTGCCCGGGTCGCCGTCGTGACGACTCCGATGGTGTAGGTCATCCGGTTGGCCGTATAGATCGTGCCCCTCAAGGAGTTGTACGCGATATCCACCGGCTGGACCTGACCCGTCCCGAGCGAAAGAAGCCCGGTTTGCGTGTCGGTTGCGGCATCCACCACTGCGAGCGAATGGCTCCACTCGTTGACCCAGTACATGTTGCCGTCATTGCCGCTGTAGCTGAAGGCTGTCGGCTCATCGCCGGCCACCAGAGTCTTGATGACCGCGTGGCTGACGCCGCTGATCACCGAAACACTGCACGCACTCGGCGTTCCTGGACCGGGCGCCCCCACGTTGGAGACATACACCTTATTGCCGACCGGATTGTGGCCCAGCGCGGTGGGGCCATCTCCTACGGACACCGTCGCGATCACGGCATTGCTGACGCCGTCGATCACGCTCACGGTGTCAGATCCGTAGTTGGAACAGTAGACCGCGTTGTTCTGTGGATTGAAGACTATGCCGCGCGGAATGGTCCCGACCGGCACCGTGGCGATGAGCGCGTTGGTGGACCCGCTGATCACGGAGACTGAGTGACTGCCCGCATTCGGGCAGTAGACCTTATTGGCAATTTGGTTGTAGCAGATCACACGCGGAGTGCTGCCGACTCCCACGCTGGCCACGACCGATCGTGAAGCCCCGTCAATCACGGTGACATTATTGGAGAACTCATTGGCGCAGTAAATTCGATTGTCCTGCGGATTGAAGCACAACGCACGCGGTCCATCACCGACGGGAATCACGGCGAGGATCGAGTCCGTGACACCGTCGATGACGGTCACGCTGTCGGCAAAGTAGTTCGCCACGTAGACCTCATTGGACTGGGTGTTGAGACAGAAGTCCCGCGGGCCCGTAGCCATGCTCAAGATGGTGATGATCGCGTTCGTCTCGCTGTTGATGATCGTCACGCTGTCCGCCGAGGGCGCGCCCGGCTGGGGCGTGTTGGCCGCGTACAGCTTGTTGCTGATCGGGTTGTGGAGCAGATCTCGCGGCGAGGCATCCAAGGGCATTTGAATGAAGCTCAGGTCCTGAGCGAGCATCACGGAACAAGGCAGAGCCGAGGCAAGCCCGGCAAGAGCGACCATGCGAAGCATCGAGGATGTGCTTATCGTGAGATGGGACAGAGTCAAACGGGACAGTCGATTCGGCGTACTTTTCTTCCGTATACCCTTATCAAGTATAGCCACTTCTTCCCCGTACGACAGGTTTCGCGGGATTCTCGCGCCTAATTTCCAGCCTGTCCGGCCTGCATTCCCCAGGGGGGGTACGGTTCTCTCCAAGAGAGCGCATCGGTCGCCCTCGATCCGCAACCCACCGCCACGCTTCGATGACACGAAAAACATTCCTGCTTTGCTCTCTAGGCTGCCTCGCATTGGCTGCCTCATGGCTGCTTTGGCTTGGAAACGAGCCGCAGGGCTCCGCTCCGATCCTGACGGGCCAGGAAACCAGCAGCAGCCGTGAAGGCCAGCCGCTGGAAGCCAGCCATCTGGAGGCTGCAGCCCTCGCCGAGAACTCCTCGGCCCGGACGGCGGCCAAGTCCGACGCGCCATCCGGCTCTCAGACGGCCGCACAAGTGGAGCCCGCCATTCGGCTGACTCCCGCAGCCCAGCGTCTGCTCGATCAGGCCGCCCCGGACGCTGAGGAGTTTCAGGCAATCACGCAGATGGCGGACATGCCGGATGAGCGCGCTCCCGCCGATCGCGAGTTTCTCAGGAATGTCGAGCGCTTCCAGATCGAAGACCAACTCGAGCTCAGCGAACTCGGCCAGCAGCTCCACGGCGCCGAGCGCACGGTTCAGATGATTCAGCAACTCAACACCAGCACTCCGAAATGAGTGTCCACAACCCTTTCTCACTACTCATGCTTACACGCAATCTCAAACCATCCGCCGTGCTCACACGGTCCACGTTGGGTCTGCTCCTTGCGGGCTGGCTTCAACCCTTTTCTCTCGCCAGCGCGGCGCCTCTGGCTCCGTTGTGCCAACAGGATCCGTCCCAGGCCCCGATCACCGGCAAGGTGCGCGAAGCATCTGGTTCGGGGATCAGCGGGATGACGGTCGCGCTCTTCGACGCAGCCACGCTGAACCTCGTGGAAACGGCCGTTTCCGATGCCTCGGGCCAGTTTACGTTCGCGAATCGGCGGCCGCTGATGCACGTGTACGCACAGCCCGCTGCCGGCCAGCAGTTTGTCGGTCAGTGGCTGTTCGATCTCGACAACTCGAAGACGAACAACCTGAACGTGGTGGTTCAGAAGGGCTATCCCGTCAACATCACGGCCAAGCGCGCGGATGGCAGTCCGATCGCCGGGGCCGAGGTGCGTGTCTACGACTCGCGCGCGGATTTGCGCGGGAAGATCGGGATGACGCTGCAGGCGACCACTGACGCCAGCGGTCAAGCCAGCTTCCTGGCGCCGCTGACGGCCCACATCGCCGTCGTGTCGCCCGCCAATCAGAGCCTGATCTCGCGCTGGCGTTTCAACCAGCGCATGAAGACGACGGCCAATCAGTTCGAGTTCGTGCTCGGCCAGGGTGTCGCGCTGCAAGGCAAGGTGGTCTCCTCCGCGCAGCAGGCACTCCCCGGCATCGCCGTCTCCGGCTGGTCCTGGGACAACGGCTGGCACTGGTCGGGCAATCTCAGCACGAACGCTTCCGGCAGCTACGCCTTCGTGGGCGGTTCGCAGCTGACGCAGATCCACGCCACGGATCCCGGCGGCAAGTACATCTCCAGCATTCGCAACTACAACTCCGCAGCCGGGTCGATCGCGGACATCGTCTTGCCGGAAGGCAAGCCGATCCGCATCGCCACCCGCGATGCCATCACCGATGCGCCCGTGCGCTCGGAGGTCCGCTTCTACTCCTACGAAACGGGCACCTGGAACTGGGGCGGTTACACCAACGAGAACGGGATCTACGACGGCAAGGTCTCGAACTCCTACGCGGTCACGGCGCGCCCGCTGAGCAACGAGTACATCGGCAGCCACCTGTACAACCGCGTCTGGGGCGACCCCGAAGTTGAACTGGACATGCGGCCCGTGCGCTCGATGAATGTCCGCGTTCGCGCCAAGTCGACGAACGAGGCTTTGGACAATGTCGAAGTCCGCGCCTACTCGGACGACTGGATCTACCTCGGCCGCAGCTACACGGACGAGAACGGTCTTGCCGTCGTGCGCACGACAACCAGCGGTCTGGGCCGCTTCTATGTCATGGACCCGGACAAGGACAGCATGCTGCGTCCGGGCTGGTACACCGCCAATCTGGGCGGAACGGAAGAGAGCCTCGACCTGACCTTGCCCCTGCTGAAGGTGATTCGCGGCGATGTGCGCAACCTCGCCTCGAAGCTTCCGGACGAGGACGTCATCGTGACGGCCTACGACGCCGACACGGGTGCCCGCACGGGCATGACGATCGCGCCGCAGGGCACGGGCTCGTACAACATCCGCGTCTGGCAGCGTTACCACCTGACCTTCACGCCTGCCAACCCGCAGTCGCGCTACTTCCCGACTTACCACTGGTGGAACGAAGTTCCGACGAGCTCCGACGTTCACGCTCGCAACCCTGCTCGCCTCGAAAGCGGCTGGTGGGGCGACGTGCAGGTCAAGAGCATTGAGGATGGCGGTCCTGTCGCGGGCATCGGGATCAGCGGCGGCTTCCCCTCGCGCGTCACGGGCACCGACGGCTGGGCCAAGGACATGCTCTTCCGAGCCGTCTACTCGCTGCGCAACACGCCGCCCCCGGTGACGCGTTCCAGCCCCAACCCGATCATCCCCGACATCAACCGGCCCTTCGTGATCATCGACAAGGACCGCACGGTCGAGAAGGGCAATCCTCTGCCCTCCTTCCAGGTATTCAGCAAGACCGGCACCGTAGCCACCGGCCGAGTGATCGGTCCGCTGCCCGGCGGCGGAACCGGTCCGATCGCCGGTGTCAGCGTCACCGCGCACGGCGGACGTCGCGTGTTGGGCTCCACGGTCACGGACCGCAAGGGTGAGTTTGCCGTGCTGGGCGTCAAGTACGACCAGACGAACAAGTTCACGACGAGCTTTGCTGTCAACCCCAGCTACATGCAGCCGTACCTGTCCACGGGTCTCCACAATCAGCAGCTGACGGCCAACATCGATGCGGGCGAGACTCAGGCTGTGGGAACGATCTCGCTGCCGGCCGCCGCTTTCGGCACCGGCACCGTGGTCGACCCCTTCTCGGACCCGGTCACCAACCTGACGGTGTTCTTCGAATCCAGCCAGGGTGGCGGCCGCATCTCGAGTACCGGCACCTATTTCACGAAGCTGGCGCCGAGCAACGGTTTCCACTTCTTCACGCGGTACTGGAACAACCGCTGGGAGAGCAAGCGCTTCCACAAGAACTTCAACTTCACGGTCGGACAGCAGATCCAGCTCGAGCCCGTACAGATGGGCAAGGCCTCGATCGTCGAAATCCGCACGGTGGCTCCTGCCAGCGACTCCATCGGAAGCGCTGCGCCGATCTCGGGCACTCACGTCGAGCTGGTCAACGCGAGCACCGGTCAGGTCTATGACTGGGCCCGCACCGACAGCTCGGGCGAAGCCCAACTTCGCGGACCGATGGGTGTGAGCCTGAAGCTGCGCTACAGCTTCTGGATCTTCACCTACACGGTCGGCGGCGTCGGCTACGGTCCGCAGGCGAGCGAAATATTCCTGCCTCAGGAGAGCGTGCCCTTCACGCTCACCAGCGAGAAGCAGGACTTCGGAGACGTCTTCATGGTCTCGCCGATGCGCACTGAGATGCTGGGTCTGATCCACTTCCTGCACGCGGCCCCGGACTCGGCTTTCGCCTTCCCGACCGCTCGCAGGCAGCTGCTTGTGCTGGCCAACAACGGCGGGCGCGTCGCCCTGCCCGCGGGCGCCAACGTCGATACGGCCAAGGCCAAGGCCGTGATCGAAATCGGCGTCGACATTTACAACGAATTCCTGAACCAGTGCAACACTCTGATCTCCGACCCGGCTGCGCGAGCCGGAGCCATCAGCCGAGCCAACGCAGTCCTGAACGATCTCGCCCTGCTCTACGCAAGCCAGGAGGATGTCTGATATGAAACTCAATCCTTTGACCCTGTGTGCCGTTGCCCTCGTTGGACTGACGGCGGTTTCCCTCTTCGTTTTCGCTCCCAAGTCTGAAGCCAACAGCGGATCCACGGGCACCAAAGCCCCCTCCGTGACCGAGGCCGCGGCCGTCAAGGCCATCGTCACGGCCACCGGCACCGTCCGCGACAGCAACAATGCGGTCTGGTCTTCGGTGCTGTACAAGGACTCGATGCTCAGCCTGCTGAGCAACGCGCACTCCTTGGCAGTCATCGGCACGCAGGCGGCCAACAAGGACGAGGCCAATGCCGCCCTGACGGCCTCGGCCCGTCTGCTCGACATCGGAGTGGGCCGAGTCGATGGTCAAGCGGGCGACAACCCGACCGCTTACCTCAACGACTGGACGATCGACAGCAAGGCGACCGCGACGCTGCACGGCATTCTGGTGCAGGCCCGCAACGAGATCCTGCGCGTGAAGCGCAACTGATCGGCTGAGGTCTCGAGCGGCCTGCACGGCCGATCTGGGGCGAGCATGTGCCTGTCCGCGATCCCTGCGGGTCGCGGACAGGCCGTTTTCATTCGGTCGGCTGCCAGACCATGCGGCGTCGGATGGCGCGTCGCGTGATCCAGCCGATCCAAAGGAACAACAACACCGACGAGACCAGAATCAGGCCCAGACGCCAGCGCTGATCGATGGACGCCTCGGCATCGAAGCTCGCCAGCTCCGCACCGGTCAGCGCCACCAGCACGGTGCGCGGGATGACCCCCATGCAGGTCCCGAGAAAAAAAGCCCCGAAGCGCACGCGGGCCGCGGCCAGCAGCACATTCACGGAAGCGAAGGGCACCAGCGGCGAGATGCGCAGCAAGGCCGTGGTGGTCATGGCGCCGCGCGGATCGGCGGCCAGCAGCGCATGCACGGCGGCGAGCTTGGGACGCGTCTGGATCGCCTGCTCGAGGCCGCGACCGCTCAGTCGGCGCGCGAGGAAATAACCCAACCAGGCGGCCAGCACGATGCCGGCGAAGATCAGTCCGAGCCCGGCCCAAAAGCCATACAAGTAGCCGAAGAACAGGGCCGCGGCCTGGGTGTTGAGCAGCGCAAAGCCGCACAACAGCGCCACGCCCATCACCGCCAGGAGGGCGATCCAGCCCGGGCCATCCCGCATCAACGGCTCCATTTGCGGCACGACCAACAACAGCAGGGCGCTGCCGAGCAGCGGCAGGACGGCCGAGGCCCCAAGGAGTACCCCGAAGGGCCCGAGCTGTTTCCAGGCGGACATGCCCCCCTTGTACACCCGCTACAGCCCGGCAGCAGGGCTGTCGATAATATACCGGAGAGTATAATACGCGGCGGTATAGTACCCCCCATGTTCCACGGACGCGTACGCGAGCTGGCCTTCCTCGATGAGCTCTACCGTTCCCCCCGGCCCGAGCTGTTTGTGCTCTACGGGCGACGGCGGGTGGGCAAGACCGAATTGCTGCAGCAGTTCACCAGCGGTCGAAGGGCGGTGTACTTCCTTGCCGCCCAGGTGCGCGAAAAGGACAACCTGAGGGCCTTCCGCGATGCGCTGGCCGCCTCGCTGGAGGACGGCGCAGCCGCCTCCGTCGAGTTTCCCGACTGGGGCGCCGCGCTGAGCTACTGCGCCGAGAAGTCCCGGCAGGAACGGCTCGTGATCATCCTGGATGAGTTTCCCTATCTGTGCGAGTCGACGCGCGGCCTGACCTCGCAACTGCAGCGTTTCTGGGATACGCGCGGCAAGCACTCCCATCTGATGCTGGTCCTGTGCGGTAGCCAGGTGAGCTTCATGGAGAACGAAGTTCTCGCGGAACGCTCGCCTCTGTTCGGTCGGCGCACCGCTCAGCGCCGACTCGAGCCGCTCCATCCGCAGGCTTGCCTGGAGTTCTTTCCGACATGGAAGCTCGAGGACCGCGTGCTGGCCTACGCGGTGCTGGGTGGCATGCCCGCGTACTTGCGGCGCTTTGATTCGACCAAGCCGCTGCTCGAGAACATCGCGCGCGAGTGCCTGCGTCCGGAGGGCTATCTGTTCGACGAAGTGCAGTTCTTGCTGCGCTCGGAGCTCACGCAGCCTGCGACTTACAACAGCATTCTCGCCGCGCTTGCGCGCGGCGCCGACAAGGTCGGCGATATCGCGCTTTCCGTAGGCATCGACTCGCCCACGGCCAACAAGTATCTGAGCGTGCTGCGCGATCTGCGCCTCGTCGATCGCGAGGTTCCGCTGACCGATCCCGATCCGCTGCGCTCGCGCAAGGGCACGTATCGCATCGCGGACCGCTTCCTCGCCTTTCACTTCCGGCATATCCAGCCGCATGTTTCGCTGATTCACGCCGGCCGCGGACCGAGGGTGCTCGAAGAGAGCGTGATTCCGGACCTTCCGCGCCTGTTCGACGAGGCGCGCGTCGACTTCATCCTCTCGCATCTTTCCAGCGATGCCGGCAGCCTGATCGGCGACGAGCTGGTCGAGATCGGACGCTTTCAGGGTCTCTTCGTCCGCGCCGTGGCACGCACTCGCCGCGGCGCGGCGGTCGCGGCCATCGTCGTGCCCGGTGACAAGCAGTCACTGGTGGCTCTGGAAAACGAGCTGGCCGAAATCCGGGTCGCGATGGGCAACCAGATCACCAAACTCGTCTATGGCATCAGCTCCAACCCGCGCCATCCGGTGCAGGTCGAGCGGGTTCCCGAAGGAGAACTGCTGTGAATCCCCTGCACGAACGCTTTCAGGAGTATTTCTCGGCCCTCGACCGCAGCGGTCAGGAGGATCGCTGCTATGTGTGCCGCAGGACCTGCGCCGAAGTGAAGCTGTTCCTGGGTTTCAACGAGGATGGCCTGCCCGTCGAGGCCGACGAATACGGCATCGAGGACATCACCATTCTGGATGGGGACATCATGAGTTACCGGGGCATCCGTCCGGTGTGCGCGGTCTGCCAGCTCAATTTCGACACGCTCTTCGCTCTGGGCGAACAGGCCGTCATCCAGCAGTTGTTGGCCGAAATGGAGCGCTGTCGGGACGACCTCTGGCCCAAACGGGCCGATTGAGTAGAATCTGGCTGTGCTGCCCTGGGCATTGACGCTGCTGATGCTGGCCGGGTGGCTCGTGCCGTCCGGGGTATCCGTGCCCCTGTGCGGCTGCCTCTTCCGCGGCGAAGCTGCGCAGGGCTGTTGCCAGAGGCCCGTGAAGGGCTGCTGCTCAGCGGGCTGCGAAGAGCCCGGGCCGGAACCCGCTTGTCCCTGCTCGGTTGAGGCTCCGGATCAGGATCCGGGCACGCCGCCGGTCCTGCCGGAGCTCCACATTCCCGCGCCGGCCGTGCTCGAGCTCGTGCCAGCCAGCCAAAGTCCCCGAATCGGCGTTCACCTTGCGCGGGTCGAAGCCCGGGCGCGAGGCCCCTGCCGGACAGTGTTGCGCTTGTGAGCACGGCGTGAGCGTGTCGTCGCGGCTTCTGTGAGCCGCGTTGTCTCGATCATTCCGTATCTCCCATTCCTCCAACCATGTTCCCTTCCTTGCTTCTCTGTCTTGCCCTCTCCGTCGCCGGCCCGCAACAGCAGGCCCAGATCAGCGACTCGCCCGTGATGGTTCCTCAGTGGGCCAACTCGACCTGCCCCGTGATGGGCAAGCCGATCTCGTTGCGCCTGTTCACCGACACCCGTTACGGTCGCATCTACATCTGCTGCAAGGTGTGCGTGAAGGACATCCACGAGGATGTCGACGCGGCCTACGCGGCCTCCTATCCGACCAACACCGTCGTCGAGAACAAGCTCTGTCCGGTGACGGGCAGGGAGATCACCAAGGACTCGCCCAAAGTCGTGCTGCAGGGCTACGAGTTCCGGGCGTTCGACAAGGCCGCGGCCGCCAAGGCCAGCGAGGACGCGCAGGTGACGCTGTGCCGCCTGCTCGAACCCAAGTGGGAATCGCTCGACAACAGGACCTGCCCCGTCACGGGCGAGCCGGTCGCGCCCAACACGATCGCCGTCTACAAGCAGACGATCGTGCGCCTGTCCTCTCCCAAGGCCGTCGATGAATTCCGCAAGGCTCCGGACAAGGTGCTGGAGAAGGCCAAGGCGATCCGCCAGAAGGAACTGGAGGAGGCCCGCAAGCAGGAAAAGCCCGCGGAAAAGCCCGCACCCAAGGCCCCGGGCTCCGCCTCGGCCCCATGAGGCTCGCGGCAGGCTCGCTCGCGCTGGTGCTGTGCGCCTGCGCGTCCTCGGCAGAGTTGGAGCGCGAGTCCCGGACCCGCGTGCAGGACGATTTGCAGCGGCGCGGCGTCGCCGAACTCGACGCATCGATCGACAAGCAGCAGGCGCGCGCGCTGCTCGAGGACGGGCTCAGCGAGGACGATGCGGTGCGGCTCGCCCTCGGGCACAACCGACGCACGCGCGCGGCGCTGGCCCGTCTCGGCGTCGGCGCGGGCGAACTTGCCGCGGCAGGACTGTGGGCCAATCCGGTCTTCAACGGCCAGTTGCTGTTCTTCGACGGCGGAACGGAAATCGATCTGGGCATTTCCCAATCGATCGGCCGCACGCTGCTGATGCCGCTCCTCAAGCGGAAAAGCCAAGCCGAGCAGCGCGAACTGGAGGCGACGGTCACGATCGAGGTTCTCGATGCGGTGCATCGCGCGCGCGCCGCCCATGTGCAGGCCACGCTGGCCTGGCGCGATCTGGAGTTGCTGCGTGCGCAGGAGTCGAGCGCGCAGGGGGCCGAGGAGCTGATGCGCGATCTCGAGCAGGCCGGCAATGTCACGCCGGTCCGAGTGGCCGCCACCGCGGCGGAATGGGCGCGGCAGCAACTCGAGACGCTCGAAGGGGAGCGGACCTGGCTGCATGCGCAAGAGGAGCTTCAGCGCGCGTGCGGTTTGGAAGACGATCCGTGGGAACTGCGCCCCGAAGCGCTGGTCCGAAGTCTGGGAGGTCGCGTGGTCGACACGGGCCTGCTCGAAGGGCTGGATCTGGAGAACATCGAGGCGCGCGTGCTCCAAGCGTCGCTGCCGCTCGCCGCAAGCCGGGCTCGCATCGATGCCCAGGCCGAGATCGCCGGGCTCAGTGGCTGGAAGGGCCGCTGGATGGACAGCGAAGTCGGCGTGGCCGCCCTGAAGGAGGCCGACAGCGGCTCCTATGGACTCGGCCCCGCGCTGCGCATTCCGCTGCCCGTGGTGGATGCCGGCGGCGCGGCTGCGCATGCCGCTCGCGCGCGGTTGGAGAGTCTGATTCAGGAACATGAGGCTCTCGCGCTCGAGCTGCGTTCGAAGGCTCGGGAGACGCGCGAGCGCCTGCGCGCCCTCGCCGCCTCCGAAAAGCACGCTCGCGAGGTCCTGCTACCCGCCGAGCGCCGCCTGCTCGAGGAGACCCTGCGAAACTTCAACGCGATGCAGGTTGGCGCCTTTGACGTGCTGCGCGTGCGCATCGCCGAAATCGATGCCGAGCGCGCCCATGTCAACCTGCTGAGCCGTACGCGACTGGCGCGGCTCGAACTGGAGGCGCTGCTCGCGGGCACGGGCCATGCGAAGATCGGAGGAAATGCGCCATGAATCGACGTGACTTGCTGCGAAGTGGATTGTTTGCCGCGGCCGCGGCTCCGGCCCTGCGGGCCTTTCCGGCGGCGGCGACGAAGGCGGACCCGCAGCCTTCGGTGCCCGCTCCACGCTCAGGACCGCTGCCCTACCGCCCGGTGGTGACGCCCAACGGCACGACGCTGCCGCATCGTCTGGTCGACGGCGTCCAGGTGCTGCATCTGGTCGCCGAGGAGGTCGAGCACGAGTTCGCGCCCGGTCTTTCCGCGCGCTGCTGGGGCTACAACGGGCGCGTGCATGGACCCACCATCGAAGCGGTGGAGGGCGACACCGTGCGCATCTACGTCACCAATCGGCTGCCGGTGTCCACCTCGGTGCACTGGCACGGGCTGATCCTTCCCAGCGGAATGGACGGCGTCGGCGGGCTGCACCAGCGTCCGATCGAACCGGGCGAGACCTTCCGCTACGAGTTCACGCTGCGTCAGCACGGCACTTTCATGTACCACTCCCATCACGACGAGATGACGCAGATGGCGTTGGGTCTGATGGGCCTGTTCGTGATTCATCCGCGCGCCGCAGAGACCGCGCCGCCCGATCGGGACTACGCCATCCTGCTGTCCGAGTGGAAGCTGGAACCCGGCGCACGACGGCCGGATCCCAACGAGATGATGGACTTCAACGTCCTCACGATGAACGCGAAGATCCATCCCGCGACGCAGAACCTCGTCGCGAAGCGCGGCGAACGCGTTCGGATCCGACTCGGCAACCTCAGCGCGATGAGCCACCATCCGATCCACCTGCACGGTCACTCGTTCCGCGTGACCGCCACGGACGGCGGCCCGCTGCCGGAGTCCAACGGCTGGAGAGAAGTCAGCATCCTCGTTCCCACGGGCTCGACGCGCACGATCGAGTTCATTGCGGATCAGCCCGGCGACTGGCCGCTGCACTGTCACATGACGCACCATGTGATGACGCAGATGGGGCATGGACTGCCCAACACGATCGGTGCGGATCTGGGCAGGATCGACGAGAAGCTTTACGAGAATGTGCCAGCCTACGACGAGATGAGCAGCGAGATGGGCTCCGAGGGCGACCACTCCTCGCTGGCGCCGCCCAACAGCCTGCCGATGATCGGCGGCAAGGGGCCCTATGGAACGATCACCATGTCGGGCATGTTCACGATCCTCAAGGTGCGCGAGGAACTGGTCGAGGGCGTCGAGCCCGGCTGGTATCCCGCTCCGCCCGAAACCATCGCGCGCAAGGCCACGAGCGAGGAGCTCGAGCGCGACGGCATCGGCAGCTAGGCGCTAGAGCCGCTTGGATCCCGTGCGGGCGAACGCGCGCACGGCATTGTCGAGATCCCGCCTCGCGGAAACAGTGCAGCGGTCGACGCTGTTGGGCGAAGCAGCGGGCACCAGCACGTAGAGATGCACGGTTTCGCTCTGGCCGGGCGCGAGCACGGCGGTCTGCGTGGTCGAGAGCCAGGCCGTCCAAGTGTTCTGCTCGGTGAAAAGGCTGAAGCTCGTTGCCGCCGGACCTTCGTTCTTCAGCACGAGCGGGAAGTCGAGCGTGTCTCCCGCGAAGCCGTTCTTGCGCACGACAGAGGGTGTGAAGTTCGCGCGCGGATCGCGCTGCACGCTGGTGGTGCCATCCAGCAGCAGCGGCACGCCCCAGACCTGCCCCCACAGCGCCTGATCGCCGCCCAGATGGAGACGGAAGAAGCTCGTCAGGTGCCGACGCACGATCGACAGCTGCTGGTCGAGCGGCAGAGCGCCCGAGTCGCAGCCCAGACCGCCGGCCGGCGGCGTGTCGACGAAGCCGCAGTGCCAGCCATTGAGGATCGAAAGCAGCTGACGAGGTCCCGGCGCGCCGTTGTACATCAATTGACCATTGGAGGCCGTGGGAACGATCGTGTCCTGCGTGCCGCAGATCAGCCGCGCGGGCACGCTCACGGAAGCCATCGCCGTGATCGAGGAGGGATTGGTGTTGGCGGGTGCCATGGGCGCGATCGCGACGATGCGCGGATCAGCGGCAGCGGCAAGGATCGTCGCACCCCCTCCCATCGAGTGGCCCGCGGCGCCGAAGGCCTGCGTGAGCACGGCACCGAAATAGGGCGATTGGGCGCTCTGGTTCTGCTGCTCAAGCCAGGTGAGGCAGTGGCGCATGTCGAGCGCGAAGGCGGAGTGACTCGGGAACAGGGTGCCCTGCGTCGTCGTGGCGATGACGAAATGCCCCCAGGTCGCCAGATGCCGCAGCGTGCTGGCGTAGTTGCTGACCGGCGTCAGGAACCCGTGGCCGAAAGTGATGCCGGGATAGGGCGCGCCTTGGGGCTGGAAGGGCACGTCGACGCCGGCGCTGGTGGCGGGGTAGTACAGCCGGGCCGTAAAGGAGCTGTTGTCAGGACGCGTTACCGTGACCGATCGCTCGCCGGCGGCCCAGGGACCGGGCTGGGACAGGTCCTGAGCGTGCGCGGGAGCCGACGCCAGTGCGCAGCAGGCCAAGAGAAGGATCCAGAAACGGGCGAACTGGTCATAGAGCATTTTTCTACTATACCGGGTCTCACGCAGGCCGCGCAGACAGCGTGTCATAACTTCTTGTCTCTTCGGCCTCTCCTCCCCCGCTCCGCCCTCCCTCCAGCCCCCCATGCTTGAAGCCAAGCAATTGCAGAAGCGTTTCCAGGACAAGGTTGCGCTCGACAAGCTCACCCTCAAGGTCGAACCCGGCGAAATCTACGCGCTACTTGGCCCCAACGGTGCGGGCAAGACCACCACGATCAACCTATTCCTCGGCTTCCTGACACCGGACGGCGGCGAAGCGCTGGTCGATGGCATCTCCGTAGCGGCCAACCCCGTCGCCGCGCGGCGCAAGATCGCGTACATCCCCGAGCAGGTCGCGCTCTACCCGCGCTTCAGTGGCGTCGAGAACCTCGAGTACTTCAGCCGGCTGGGAGGCGGTAGCCAAGCGCGCTCGGATCTGTATGCCCTGCTGGAGCGTGCCGGCCTCAAGTCCGAGGCCGCGGATCGACTGGTCGGCACCTATTCGAAGGGCATGCGCCAGAAGGTCGGCATCGCGCTGGCGCTGGCGACCGGTGCGAAGGCCCTGCTGCTCGATGAGCCGACCTCGGGTCTCGATCCCGCAGCGAGCCACGAGTTCTCGCGCCTGCTGCGGCAGCTCGCCAAGGAGCAGGTCGCGATCCTGATGGCCACGCACGATCTCTTCCGGGCGCGCGAAGACGCGACTCGCGTGGGCATCCTGCTCAAGGGTCGCATCGCCTCGGAATACCACCGCGACGAGTTCCAGAGCCGTGATCTCGAGAAGCTGTATCTGGAGCGTCTGAGCGCATGATCCTCACGATCGCCATCAAGGAGCTGCGCGACACCTGGCGCGACGGGCGCTTTCGCATCGGGGGCACACTGCTCGTCGTGCTGCTGATCGTTTCGGGAATCCTGGCCTGGCAGCAGACCGAGCGCACACGCACGGAGCGGCTGGCCGCCGCCGAGCTCGATCGGGAGAACTGGCTCGAACAGGGCGAGAAGAACTCGCACTCGGCCGGACACTACGGACTGTACGCCTTCAAGCCGACCGCACCGCTCTCAGCCTTCGACCGCGGAATCGAGCCCTACGTCGGCAGCACGGTGTTCCTCGAGGCGCACCGGCGCAACTCAGCCGCCTTCCTGCCCGCGCAGGATGCCACCAACATGCGCCGCTTCGGCGAGCTCACCGCGAGCCTGAGCCTGCAGATCCTGCTGCCGCTGCTGATCATCCTGCTGGCTTTCGGAACGCTGGCCGGCGAGCGCGAACGCGGCACGCTGCGGCAGCTCCTGAGCCTGGGCGTCGACCCCGTGCAGCTGGTGGTCGGCAAGTTCCTCGGCATCGCGCTGGCGCTGGTGCTACTGCTGGTGCCGCTGATGGCTCTGGGAGCATGGCTGCTGTCGGGCACAGGGGAGCTGCAGGACCCGCACACCAACAGCCGGATACTCGCGCTGATCGTTGCCTACGGACTGTACCTCGGCATCTTCCTCGCGCTGGCAGTCGCCATCTCCGCGCGCTCGAAGAGTGCGCGCGGGGCGCTGACCCTGCTGTTGGGACTGTGGGCCTTCAATTGCGTGCTCGCCCCGCGGCTGACGAGCGATCTGGTCGAACAGTGGGTTCCCACTCCGAATCTGGCCAGTTTCGAGTCGTCGATCGCCGCGGACCTCAAGAAGGGCATCGACGGCCACGACTCGCGCGACACGCACCTGCAGAAGTTCACGCAGGACACGCTCGCCAGATACGGCAAGCAGAGCGTCATGGAGTTGCCCTTCAACTTCAATGGGCTCGTGATGCTGGAGAGCGAGAAGTTCTCCTCCGAAGTCTACGGCCACCATTACGCGAAGATGTGGGACCAGCTCGAGGCCCAGGATCGCGCCAGTACGCTCGCCGGCGTGGCGGCGCCGCTGCTCGCGTTGAGGACCGCCTCGATGTCCCTCGCGGGCACGGATCTGGCGCAGCATCGGCACTTCGCCGATGCCTCGGAGAAGCACCGCATGGAGTTCATGCGGGTGCTGAACGAGGATCTGATGAACAACGCGCGCCCCGGTGACCACAACTACCGCGTGGGACGCGAGCTCTGGGAGAAGCTGCCCCCCTTCCAGTTGTCGACGCGCAGCTGGAGTGAGCTGTGGTCAGGCGTTCAGACGGCCTTCGCCATCCTGTGCGCCTGGTTTGTCGCGGCATTCCTGTGGCTGTGGGTGTCGGCGCGCCGCTTGCGTCTGGAGGTTGCATGAACCTCTTCCAGTTGGAGTGGCGGCTCCTGTTCCGCGAGCGCGCCGTGCTGGCGCTGCTGGCGTTGTTCGTACTGGCATTGGGCTACGGGATCGCGAACGGGCTGGAGGCCTCGGGGAAGCAGCGCAAGGAGGCTGAGTCCCTGACGATGGAGGCGGCTCAGTTCGACAAGCAGGTGCGCGATGCGCTCGAGCGCCAGGCGCTCGATCCCAGGCAGGCGATGGGACCCGGACACCTGACCTTGCTGCCTCCGCCGGGTTTTGGGGTGCTCTCGGGCGGACAGGGCGACCTGCTTCCGAGCCACGAGCGAGTGATCCTGTGGCGCACCGAGGATCCCAGCGAGGGCAAGATCGGGCTCACCAACCCGACGCGGCTCCTGACGGGGCGCTTCGATCTGGCGTTCGTGCTGATCTGGCTGTTCCCGCTGTTCCTGCTGGCGCTGATCTACGACCTGTGCGCCGGAGACCGCGAATCCGGCACGCTGCGGCTGGCGCTGTCCCGCGGAGTGGGCGCGTGGAAGCTGCTGAGCGTGCGCGCGCTGGCCCGGGGCACTCCCATGATGGGCCTCGCTCTGGGCGGTGTGCTGATGGCCGCGCTGCTCTCGGGTGAAGGTTTGTCAGCCAATGCGTGGATCGCAAGCGCGATCGTGCTGGCCTATGGGCTGTTCTGGTGCGCGGTGGCGATGCTCGCCAACTGCTTTGTGCGTTCCGCTTCCGCGGCCGCGACCGTTGCAGGCTCGGTCTGGGTGATCGTGGTTTTGGTGATCCCTACGCTGCTCAACGTGGTGGTGGAGAGCGCACACCCGATGCCCTCGCGAGCCCAGCTCGTCGCCAAGCTGCGCGAAGCCTCGGGCGATGCCGAGCGCCGCTCCAACGAGCTGATCAACACCTTCTACAAGGACCACCCCGAGCTGGCGCCGCCGGGCATGCAGGCCGACATGCTGCAACGCCGACTGGCCGTACAGGAAGAGATCGGTCGCGCCATGGATCCGATCTACAAGGAGTTCGACACCGAATTGGCTGAGCAGCAGCGGCTCGTCGAACGCTGGCGCTTCGCTTCGCCGGCGATCGCGGCCTTCGAGGCGCTCAGCGATCTGGCCGGGACAGGCTACTGGCGCCACCGCACGTACCGCGATCAGGTGGCCGCCTTCAAGGACAAGGTCTTCGAGTTCTACAGCCCGAAGTTTCACAAGCGACAGCCGCTGGTGAAGGCCGACGCGCCCCTGCTGCCGCGCTTTGAATTCCGCGAGGAAAATGCCGGGGCCGTGCGGGGACGCACGCTGACGGCCCTGCTCGGAATCATGGCGTTGGCGCTCTTGTGCCTCGCTCCCTGCGCACTGCGGCTTTCCCGCAGCGCCAGCGGCCGGTTGGTCAGCTGAGCTACTTGCTGTCGGGGCGGAAGGCGGGATCGGCTGGATCCCCCCCCGCCAGCACGTAGGCCAGCAGATCGAGCAGTTCGGTCCTCGTCAGCCCGTCGGTTAGCGAGGCCGGCATGGAGGAAAGCCGCGCGGGTCGCTGTTGCGCGATCTCCGAGCGCGGGATCTCGATCGTCTTGCCTTGGCGGTCCACAAGCCGCAGCACCTGATCGTCGCCGCCCGCCAGCTTGCCGACGAGCAGTTCCTCGTCCCTCGTGATCACCTCCGTCTCGCGGTACTGATCCGAGATCATCTGCGAGGGTTCCAGCACCGCGACCAGCAGATCGCGAGCGGAAAAGCGCGCCCCGGCTCCGGTGAGATCCGGTCCCTGACCGCCACCTTCACTGCCCATGCGGTGACACTCGATGCAGCTGGTGCGCGTGTAGAGTTCCTTGCCGATCCCGTGGCTGCGGCCGGATTTCAGCTGATCGAGGCTGGATTCGATTTCGCTCACGGTCCAGGGGACGCTTTGGCCCGCCGCGGGAATGGGGACGGGCGTGGAGCGCGGCTCGGGAGTCAGAAGCTCGCTCATCAGCGCTTGCTCTTGCGGCGGAATCGCGTTGACGATGTCTTCGTGGATCGAGGCGATGTACTTGCCGTAGCTGTTGCCGCCCTTCCAATGCGCCGCATTCGAGCGCCACCAGCGCAGGTACCGGACACGCTCTTCGTAGGACAGATTCTCGGGCGATTCCGCCAGCAAGGACATGTACGTCAACTGCTCTTCCGGAGTCGGGGAGCGCTCCATCAGATGGAGGGTCCGCTCCCACGCCAGCGGGGTGACCGACAGGATGTTGAGCTCGGCGAGCAGCGGATTGCTGAGTTTTCCGCGCTCGGGCGGAAGCGGGAAGAGCGAATCGACAACGTGCATCAGCTCCAGGCTCCCGTGAGGCTGCACGCCCCAGCGGGCCATGGCGACCTGAACGGCACGGAGCGCTTCCATGGAACTGTTGTCATCGCGGCAGACGCGCAGGGCGTCTCCCAGCCGTTCGAGGATCCGATTCTGGATGTCGCGGGCGTCGAGATGGATCAACGCGAGCATGCACTGCACGATGGCGCGCAGATTCGTCTCCTGAAAGGCCCGCTCTTCCCACTGGCTGCGGGGCTGCGCTTCGAGAGCCACGCGCGCGGCGTTGCGCACGAACCGATCGCTGGCGCTGAGCTTCGGCCAGATGATTCCGAGCGCCTGCTCATCGGCCTTGGCGTGAAAGGCCTCCACATCCATGCGCAACTGACGATCGAAGCCTGCCGGCAGCCGATCCGACTGCGGATCGAGCGCCTGCGGCGTGGCAGCGCAGGAAATCCGGTAGAGGCCTGACTGCACGCGGCGTCCGCCAGTCACGAAGAAGACCTCGTCGCTTCTGCCCAGCACCATGTCCGCCACCGGCATGGGCCGGCCGCTGGCGAAGATCTCCGTGCGCTTCGCGCGGAAGGTGGAGCCTTCTGGCTCCAGCCACAGCGCGAAGATGCGTCCGTAAGCCCAATCCCCTGCGAGCAGATGCGGTGCGCCGTCCTTGCTGCCCTCAGGCGCAAAACCGGGGGGAGGCGCCACCACTCCAGTCGGCGAGCCAAGCCCCAGATCCTTGACGCTCGGCAGCGAATCCGGGAAGTAGTCCTTCCACTTGGCATTGCCGTTGCGCCAGCCGAAGTCCGCGCCCGACACCAGCTGAAGCACCCGGGTGGGCCGATACCAGGGCAGACCGATGTCCCACTCCATGTCGGAATCGAAAGTGAACAGATCTCGCAGGCCGACGAACGCAAGGTCGTAGCTGTTGCGCATGCCCGTCGCGAAGAGATCCCAGTGCTTGCCGTCCAGATCGGTACGGCAGACCCAGCCACCGGGCGCCATCACGCCGACCGCGTGTCCGCCCGGGTCGTTGCGGTGCTTCACCAGCTGGTCCTCGGCCCACGATCGGGGCCGATAATAGGTGCGCAGCCCCTCGGGCAGCAGCGTGTGGTTGCCCGCAAGCACATACAGCAGGCCATCAGGTCCCTGGATCACCGAATGCGGTCCATGCTCGCCCGATCCGGCGAACTTCTTCAGCAGCTCGGCGTGCTCCAGCTCGCCGTCTCCATCCTTGTCCGTGACGCGCCACAGGCCCGTTTCGCAGCGAGGGCTCTCGGCGACGACCGCGTACAGCGCGTTGGCGGTCCATAGCAATCCGTGCGCGCCGCCGATCGGAGCCGGCAGCTTGTCGACCTTGAGCACCCGATCGTGTTCCGCGGCAAGCTGGATGCGGTGGACATCGCCGTACTGGTCGCTGGCGTACAGGCGATCGCTGCCGTCGTAGGCGAGGCTCACCCACGATCCCTGCGTGGAGCGCGGAACGGAATACAGGCGCTCGATGCGGTAGCCCTCCTTGACGTGCATTTCATGCGCGGGTGTGGCTTCGGGCGGCCGCGAGCCCAGGCCCTCCAGCTTGCCCCAGGGAGCGCAGCCGTACTCGCCGAGGACCGTGACGGGCTTTTGCTGGCGACCGTCTTCCCACTGCCAGGTGGCATCGCTGCGCAGCGTCTGCTTTTCCTGCGGACCTTGCAGATCTGCTTCGACGAGCAGACCAGCGGGGCCGCCATGGTTGGAAGCGATCACGACCAGCTCATGCTGGCCGGCTTCCAGCGGCTGCTCGGGCGCGAAATAAACGGGCGTAGCCCAATCGCTGGTCTCGCCGAGCTTGCGACCATCGAGCAGCACTTCGCCCGCGTTGTCCACGCTGACCCACAGCTTGAGCGCGCTCGCTTCGCGAAGTGTGAAGCGCTTCGTGAAGCGCACGCTGGCCAAGGCGCTGGCCTCGATCGCGCTCGCGGGCGAGGACCAGATCCACTGGGGCAGGCTCGAGGGCGCAGGCGGGGTGGCGGAGCGGCTCTCTTCGGACAGCGCGAGCGGCGCAAGCGTCTTCAGGTCCAGACGACGGAACTCAACCCGCATCGGCGGGCCCGAGTGCAGCTGCAGCGCGAGGATGCCGGATTCGCGAAAATGCTGCGCGTCGTGGTCCTCCAGCGAGCTCATCAGCGTTCCGTTGAGCTTGATTTCGATGCGGCGACCCTGAGCGAGGATGCGGTACTCGTTCCAGTCGCGCGAGCGGTAGCTCTCGAGAAGCTGCCTGCCGTCCGCGATGACTTGCGCACGCGGACTGCCGCCGGAACGGGTGGTCAGCGCCGTCCCCCGGCGCACGAGCACGCCGCGCCCTTCCTGCTCGTAGATGCAGCCTGTCCAGTCGGGGCCGTCTTCCAGATCGGCCTGCAGACCTGCGACCTGATGGTCGGGGCCCTGCTCGCTGCGGAACTGGATGCCGGAGTTGCCTCCGCTGAGGCGGAACTCCGCCACCAGCTCGAAGTCGCGGACCATACCGCCGGTCCACGACAGCCAAGTGGTCTGGTGGAGCGGTTTCTCGGTGGTGCTTTCACCCACCAGCACTCCATCCCGCACGCTCCAGAACCGGGAGTCCCCCTGCCAGCCATCAAGGTTTTTTCCGTTGAACAGCGGCCGCCATTCCTGAGCGGCGCTTCGCGAAGCACCCGCACAAGCCAGAACGAGGCACAGGATCAGCCAGAGGGAGCAAGGACGCATGCTCGCGATCATAGCGCTCATGCGGAGCTTGGGAGAGCCCGCGGATGGGTGCTAGGATCAGGGGCCAAACACGGAGCCACCACACCATGTACGATCCTGAACTTGTCAAGCCGATGCGCGCCGAAGTCACCACCTTGGGCCTCAAGGAACTGCTGACGCCCGCGGAGGTGGATGCGGCCGTCCAGAAGCCTGGAACCACGCTGATCTTCGTCAACTCCGTGTGCGGCTGCGCGGCGGGAGGCGCCCGCCCGGGTCTGCGGCTGGCCATGCTCAATGCCAAGAAGCCCGCGAACCTGTTCACGGTCTTTGCAGGCATGGAAACGGCAGCCACCGAGCGCGCTCGCGAGTCCTTCCGCCCCTACCGGCCGAGCTCGCCCCAGATCGCGCTGCTGAAGGACGGCAAGCTGGTCAAGATGCTGCAACGTCAGGACATCGAGGGCCGCTCGCCGCAGCACATCGCCGAGCAGCTGACCTCGGCCTTCAACGAGCACTGCTGAGCCGTGCCCGCCTCGCCATCGCGCACGCAAGCCGCGCTCGATTTCCTGCAGGAGGCGGTCTACCGCTCGCGGGAGTCGCAGGCGGCCCAAGCCGGGCTCGGGCTTTCCGCCGGCAGCTGCGGACTGGGCCAGAAGGCTGCCGTGGAGCTGGAACTCACGTCCCGCGGCCGGGATCTGTGCACGGAACTCTGGCCTCGCGGCCTCGATGAAGGCGCATGGCAGCAGGTGCGGGAGATCATGGCGGAGTGGATTCGGCTCCAGGACGGGCTCGACCGCAAGCGCAACCACTTCCTCAAGGACTTCCGCCAGCAGCACGGCTTCGACCGCACCCGCTACAGCCCGGAGCAGCTGAGCCGGTTCGAAGCCGGGCTCGAGCGCATCAACGGCGAGGTCGCTGAGCGCCGTCAGCGCGCGGCGGAATCTCTGCTGCAAATCGGCTCCTAGCCCGGCTTGCCCTGCTTGTGCTCGTTCCAGTGCAGCCGCACCGGAGTCTGGCAGTTGCCGCAGCGCTGATCGCCGCGCGGCCACTCGCAGAGCGTGTCGCAGCCGGGGCAGGCAAAGCGCATCTTCAAGGCGGGATCCGGTTGCTGCTTCAGGGGAGCGCGCACTTGTGGATCCGGGCCCCAGTCCAAATGCATGAACAGCCCGCAGTCCGTGCAGGCGTAGAGCCCCTTGGCCCAGTCCACTCGGGTTCCGCAGCGCGGACAGGCCGCCCGCACACTCGGAGCGTCGCGCGAGCCGATCCTCACGATCCCTCGATTCCGACCTATCCAAGGCAGCGCAATCCAGGCCGCGATGCACAAGAGGCACAGCGCCTGCGTCAGCCCGACCAGCCAGGCTCTAGGCTCCGGCTGCATCAGGACCAGAGCGAGGCTCGCCCCCGCCCAGAGCGAGAGCGGCGCAGCCAGGATCCGCAGCCAGACCTTGTTGCGCGGCAGCGCAAGGGTCGAGACCCAGACCAGTTGGGCCTGCCCCGCCGCGAGGGCCGTCAGCGAAGCTGCCACGCCGCGAACCCAGTCTGCTCCGCTCATCAGCCACACGCAGGCCCAAGCTCCCGCCGCCAGTCCGGAGAAAACCAGTCCGATGATGGCGAAGGTTCGCGCCCTGCGCGCGCCAAGATCGCGCAACAGCACGCTCACGATGATCAGCAGCGACACAAGGCCCGCGATCGGGATCCACATGGCCGCATGATGGGCTCCCTGACCTCGCAGGAAAAGAACCGTTCGGTCGTTATGATGCCTGCGGCTGCGCGAGCGCCTGCGGGAATGGCGAAATTGGCAGACGCGCGAGACTTAGGATCTCGTGGAGCGATCCGTGGGGGTTCAAGTCCCCCTTCCCGCACCAGCCCGCTCTCCTACGGGGCGAGCGCGGGTCATCTGGGCTCGAAAAGGCGGCTGCGACGCAGACCGGAGCGGTGCAGGTACCAGCTTCCGAACGTGGACAGCGTCTTCAGCGCGTAGATCGTCGAGTTCCGCAGGTTGATCGAACTGGCCTCGTCGAAGTAGCGCACCGGCACCGGCAGATCTCCCAGCTTGAGCCCCTGATGCACGCACTGGACCAGAAACTGGGAGTCGAACACGAAGCCGTCGTCGTTGCGTTCGAAGGGCAGGGTTTCCAGCACCTTGCGCGAGTAGGCGCGGAAGCCTGAGTGCCACTCGCCCAGATTCTGGCCCGAGAGCATGTTCTCGATGATCGTGAGCCCGCGGTTGGCGAGGTACTTGGACTTGGGCATGCCGCCCGCGAGCGCTTCGGTTCGAGTGCGGATGCGATTCCCGAGCACGACATCACAGATGCCATGGCGCAGGATCTCGATCGCCGTCGGAATCATCCGGGCGTCGTACTGATAGTCGCCATGGATCATCACGACAAAGTCGGCTCCATGCGCCAGCGCCGTCCGGTAGCAGGTCTTCTGGTTGCCGCCGTATCCGGTGTTCCGCTCGTGCTGGATCAGGGTCACGGGCAGCCGCCGGGCGATCTCGACGGTGTTGTCCCGGCTGCAGTCGTCCACGACGATGATCTCGCTGACCTGATCCTTGGGGATGTCGTGGTACACGCGCTCGAGGGTGTTGGCGGCGTTGTAAGCCGGCATCACCACGATGGTTTTCCAGGGAGTCGTCATCGGCGGGTGATTGTCGCGCAGGAACTGTGCCTTCGACAAGCTCTCCCCCTGTAGAATGAGGGCGGAATGCGCGTTCTGCTCCTGTGTTTCCTGTCAGCACTGACCGCGTGCGGACCCAAGCCCAGCCTGCCTCAGGGTAAGGCCCAGCGCGTGATCGTGATCAGCTGCGACACGCTGAGAGCAGACCGGCTGGGAGCCTACGGCTGCGAGGTGCCGACTTCGCCGACGGTCGATGCGCTGGCGCGAGAGAGCAGCCTGTATCGCTCGGCGTGGACCACTGCGCCTTGGACGGCGCCGGCGATGGCCGCGCTGATGACTGGGCGGCTTCCCGATGAGATCGGCATGCACGGCGGCAATCGCTTCGCACTGGCCCCGGAGGCGAGGACGCTTGCGGAAGATGCCCGCGATGCGGGCTTCGCGACGGCGGCGATTGTCTCCAACTGGGTCCTGCGCCGGCCCGCGGCCGGGCTGGGAGATGCCGGCTTGGCGCAGGGATTCGTGCACTACGACGACACGATGACTTCGCGCGAGGGCAACCGGGAGGCGTTTGAGCGCCACGCGGACGACACGAGCGAGGCCGCCATCGACTGGCTCGACTCCTCACAGGCGCGCGACGGCCGCTTCTTCCTCTGGATCCACTACCAAGATCCGCACGGACCGTACACGCCTCCCGCGAGCTTCGAGCAGCGTTTCGCGCGCGAGGACACCCTGCGCGTCGAGTTGCCGCTGGGCAAGACGCAGAGCGGCAAGGGCCAGATTCCCGCCTACCAGATCGTTCAGGGCGAACGGAGCCTCGAGCGCTACCGCGCGCGCTACGACGCCGAAATCGCCTGGTTTGATTCGGAGCTTCGGCGCTTGTTGGAGCACCTGCGCGCGAAGAACTGGTGGGAAGACACGCTGCTGATTTTCACCGCGGACCACGGCGAGTCGCTGGGCGAGAACGGGTGGTTTTTCTGCCATGGAGAGAATCTGCAGCGAGAGACCGTGCACGTGCCGCTTGTGATCCGTTTTCCCGGTCGCACCAGCCGCGAGATCGAAGCTCCCGTGAGCCATCTGGACCTGTGGCCCACGATCCGAGAGGGGCTGGGATTGGAGCCCGTTCCGCGCCGCGGCGTGTCGCTGTACTCCCCGGACCTGCCGCCGGAGCGCGCGCTGCCGCTGCAGCTGGGTTCGCCAGGCAGCCCGCGCCGCCACCAGGGCATGGTCGATGGCAGCCGGATGTACACGGTTTTCCCCGACGGTCGCACCGAGGTGATGAGGCTGCGCGACGAGCCGGATCCGGAGCTTGCGAGCCTGCAGAGTATGCTGCGACTGGCGCTGCAGCCGGACGGCGAAGCTCCATGGCCCGTGCTTCCGATCCGCAACGACGGACGCGGCACTCAGGCCCTGCGCAGCTTGGGCTACACCGAGGGCGAGGATCATTGATGCGATCGGAGCGCTGGATCGCGCTGACGCTGGCGCTGATCGTGCTGGGCAGCCTTCCCCTGCGCATCCACGGGTGGTTTCCGGGCGGCAATGAGAACAACGATGCCTCGATCTACATACTGTGCGCGCAGTCGCTGCTCCAAGGAGAGGGCTACTCGTATCTCGGAGAACCCTTCAGCGTCCGACCGCCGGGTTTCTCGCTGCTGATCGCCCCGATCCTGGCGTGGCGCGGGGTCGATTTCCTCGCTCTGCACACGCTGATCGCCTTGCTCGGTGCGGGCGCCGTCTGGGCCTTCTTTGTCTGGCTCAAGCCGCAGGTCGGATCGGTGATCGCGGCACTAGGGGCGTTGGGCCTGCACTTTCATCCGTCGTGGACCGAGTGGTCGTCTCAAGTCATGAGCGACGTGCCGGGCGTGCTCGCGATCCTCGGCGGGCTGCTCGTCGATCGCTGGGTGCGGGCAAAGCCCGGCCTGCTGCGCGAGTCGGCCCTGGGCCTGTTTCTGGGCTTGAGCGCCCTGCTGCGCAGCACGCAGTTGATCCTGCTGGCCGCGATCCTGCTGGCCCGCCTGCTGGAGCGCAGGTCGGATGCCCGCAGGCGCTGCGCTGCGCTCGCGGCGACAGCCTTGCTCGCCATCGGACCGTGGATGGTCCGGGACGCTTCCGTGCGCAGCGATCAGCCAGCGCTCCAAAACCACGTGCATTCCTATGCGACGGGCCTTCTGCGCGCGGATCCCGGCGATCCGCATTCACCGCCCCGCGACTGGAGTCAGGTGCTCTCCCAGACTGTGCCGGAACGCCTGCAGCTGCTGACCGCCGAGTTGGGAAGCCTGCTCCAATCGGAGCAGCTGACGTTCTGGAGCCTCCTGAGCGGAGCAGCTGTTCTGCTGGCACTCGGCTGGCGCGCCTGGCGCGACCGCGAGGCCGCATGGTTGTTCGCCCTGCTCTATCTGGGCGTGCTGCTCGTGTACTTCGGATGGAGATCCAGGCTGGTTCTGCCGCTGCTGCCGCTGAGCATCGCGGCCGTCCTTCTGTGCCTGAGGAGCGCGCCGTGGCGCGCCACGCTGGCACTGGCGCTGCTGGCTGTCGGGCTCCTGCTTTCACCTGGAGGACAGGAGCGCGAGCAGCTGCGAGAACTGGATCAGCGCCGGCGCATTCAGCTCGAAGCCTGGGATCGCGTGCTGCCGACAGCTGCGCGTTGTGCCGCGCTGATCGGATGGCATCACTCCATGGGACTGGGAAGGCCGGTCTACTCGCTCGCCTTTGCCCTGCGTCGCGGTCAGAAGCTGGACGAGTTGCTGCAGCAGCACAGGGTCGGCTTCATCCTCGTCGGGCCTGAACCCGGCGAGCAGGCCTTGCTGCCTCAACTGCGCCAGCGCTTCGGACCGGGTCAGCCCGCGGGGGAGGGCTGCGTGTTCCCGGTCGACGCTCGCTAGACTGCTGCCTCAGCCATCCATGAGCCGTCCCAAGCCGTCCTTGAGCGTTGTCGTCCCGGTCTACAACAGCGCCGGGATGCTGACCACGCTCATCAGCCGGCTCGAACCCGTGCTGCGGGAGCACAGCAGCGCTTTCGAGCTGATCCTGATCAACGACGGAAGCCGCGACGACTCCTGGGCCGTGATCCAGCGGCTATGCCGGGTGCATGCATGGGTGCGAGGCATCGACATGCTGCGCAACTACGGGCAGCACAACGCGATCCTCTGCGGTATTCGCGCCGCAAGGCATGAGTGGATCGCCACGATGGACGACGATCTGCAGCATCCTCCCGAAGAGCTGCCGAAACTGCTCGCGGAACTCGACAGGGGGCTGGATGTCGTCTACGGTCCGCCTGAGCGCGAGCAGCACGGCTTGCTGCGCGATCTCGCCTCGCAGATCACCAAGTACGCGCTTCAAAACGCCATGGGTGCTGCGACCGCACGTTCGGTCAGCGCCTTCCGGGTGTTCCGCACCGAATTGCGCGGCGCGTTCGCGGAGTACCGCAACCCCTACGTCTCGATCGACGTTCTGCTGACCTGGGGCACGCGACGCTTCGGCGCGGTCAAGGTTCGTCATGACGCACGCGCGGAGGGCGTGTCCAACTACACGTACCGCAAGCTGATCGTGCATGCGCTCAACATGATCACGGGGTTCAGCACCTTTCCACTGCAGCTGGCGAGCTGGGTGGGCTTCCTGTTCGCTCTGTTCGGGATGGCGATGCTGGCCTACGTGCTGATCAGCTACTTCCTGCGGGGAAGCACCGTTTCCGGCTTCACGTTCCTCGCCTCGATGATCGCCGTCTTCGCCGGCGCGCAACTGTTCGCGCTGGGGATTCTGGGCGAATATCTCGCCCGCATGCACTTCCGGATGATGGATCGCCCGGCCTATGCGGTGCGCCGGGAGTCAGGGCCCGAGTGAGCCTCAGCCCGCCGATCCTGCTCGATTGGGATACGCGCTTCTTCGGCTTTCCCATCGCCCGACTCGAGGCGCGCGGACTTGAGACGGCCGAGCTCGAGGAGAGCCTGCGCTGGTGCCGTCAGCGGCAGGTGCGTTGTCTGTATGTGCTCCGGGAGCGGGATGATCCGGTCAGCGAGCAATCGCTCCAGGCCATCGGCAGCCATCCGATCGACCTGCGCAGCACCTACACAGCCACGCTAAGCTCGGCGCTCCCCCACCCCGCGCTGGCGATCCGACTCGCGCAGACAGCCGATGTACCGAGGCTCAAGGCCGTTGCCGCCGTCGCCTTCACTGACTCGCGGTTTTTCATGGATCCGCATTTCGATCGCGAGCGCTGCGCGGCGATGTACGTGACATGGATCGAGCGCAGCGTGCACGGCGGGGCGGACCTCGTGCTCGTCGAAGGCCCTTCGGGCATGCCCCGCGCCTCCGTTTCGGCGCATTTCCTGCCCGATCGGGCGCAGATTGGCCTCGTCTGCGTCGCTCCCGAGGCGCGTGGCATTGGTCTGGCGCGCGCGTTGATGCTCGGGGCCATGGAGTCCGCTCTGCAGCGGGGCCTGACGCGCATGGAGGTCGTCACGCAGGGCCGCAATCTGGGCGCGAGGAAGCTTTATGAGAGCTTGGGCTTTCACCTCACGCGCGTACAATGCTGGCATCACCTCTGGCTGGACGAACTGAACTGATGAGCCGCTACAAGATTCCCTTCAACAAGCCCTCTTTCGCTGGCAACGAGAACCGCTACATCGCGGACTCCATCGCCAGAGGGCATATTTCCGGTGACGGACACTACTCCAAGAGCTGCCATAAGCTGCTGGAGGAGAGCATGGGCATCCGCAAGGCGCTGCTGACGACCAATTGCACCCATGCGCTGGAGATGAGCGCATTCCTGGTCAATGTCCAGCCTGGCGACGAGGTGCTCGTCCCCTCGTTCGCTTTCGTGACCACCGTCAATGCCTATGTTGTCCGCGGCGCGAAGCCAATTTTCATCGATGTGCGTCCCGACACGCTCAACATCGACGAGAAGCTGGTCGAGGCCGCCATCACGCCCCGCACCAAGGCCATCGTGGCCCTGCACTACGCCGGCGTTGGCTGCGAGATGGACGCACTGCTCGAGATCGGTCGCCGCAGGGGCGTTCCCCTGATCGAGGACAATGCGCATGGCCTGTACGGGAAGTACAAGGATCGCATGCTGGGCAGCATGGGATGCCTTGCCACGCAGAGCTTCCATGAGACCAAGAACTTCACCTGCGGAGAGGGCGGAGCTCTCCTGATCAACGACCCGGCGCTGATCGAGCGTGCGGAGATCATCCGCGAGAAGGGCACGAATCGAAGCCGTTTCCTGCGCGGCCTGGTCCACAAGTACACCTGGGTGGACATGGGCTCGAGCTATCTACCCTCGGACATTCTGGCAGCCTTCCTGCTGGCGCAGTTGGAGCAGCGCGAGACCATTCAAGGTCGCCGCCGAGCTATCTGGCAGCGCTACGAGCGCGAGCTGGGGAGCTGGGCGCACGAAAGCGAAGTCACGCTGCCGTCGGTGCCGACTCACTGCGAGCAGGCTTGGCACATGTTCCATGTGCTGTGCCGCGATACGGCCCAGCGCGAGAAACTGATCGACCATCTCGCTGAGAGAGGCATCCTCGCCGTGTTCCACTACCTGCCGCTGCACATGTCGGACATGGGTCGCAAGCTCGGCGGCCAGCCGGGCCAGTGCCCGGTCACCGAGGACATCTCCGCGCGACTGCTGCGGCTGCCGTTCTTCAACTCCCTAACCGACGACGAGCAGGGAGAGGTGATCTCGGCGCTGCATGCCTTCACGGGCTGAGAGCGGGCATGAAGGCGAAGTCTCCGCTGCTGCGCCTCCTGTACTGGATCCGCGATCTGCGCTCGCGAGCACTGTTCACGGCTCTTCGCGAGCACTGCCGCGGCTCGGTGCTCGACATCGGCGGGTGGGACTTCTTTCTCTCGGCGCGCGCCAAGGGCGTGCCCTTCGAAAGCTGGACCACGCTGGAGAACGATCCCGAGCGTCTGCTGGAAACCGATGACGCGCGGGTGCGCGTGGTGTACGGAGACGGCTGCCGTCTGGAGCTGGCGGATGAGAGCTTCGACACCGTCCTCAGCGTGCAGGTGCTCGAGCACGTCTTTGAACCGATCCGCATGGTCGAGGAGTCCGCTCGCGTGCTCCGCCCCGGCGGCAAGGGTGTCTTTCTGATTCCCGCGACCTCGACGATGCACCTTGCTCCCCACTACCACGGCAACTTCTCGCGCTTTTGGATTCAGGAAGCCATGAAGCGCGCGGGCCTTGAGATCATCGAGCTGCGCCCGCTGGGCGGGGTCTGGTCGACGCTGGCCTCGCGGATGGTGTTTTTCTTCCTGCAGGCGGTCCGCGCGCGTGGAATGAGCGATCCTGAGATTCGACGCAGCTGCCTATTTTTCGTGCTCTTCCCGTGGCAGGCACTGTTCGCCTGCTGCGCCATACCGATTTGCCTGATTCTGTCCTTGGGTGATCTGGGAGAAGAGCCGAACAACCATCTCGTGATCGTGCGCAAGCCCGCCAAGGTCTGAGACAGACACTTGGTGGTGGCGCGCGCTGCGGCGCTTTTCCACCATGGAACCCATGATGATGACCTTGGCATTGTCCGGCGCTGGCTTCGGACACCAGCTCCCCCTGTGGAGCATGGCACCCTTCATACTGCTCCTCCTCGGCATCGCGATCCTTCCGCTGATCGCAGGGCATTGGTGGGAGCACAACAAGAACCGCGCGATCGTCGCCCTCGGTCTGGCGATCCCCTTCGTGATCTGGCTTTGGACCAGCTTTCCCGAGCAGGCGCCGACCTCACTGTGGCACGCGATCGAGGAGTACGTCTCGTTCTTCTCGCTTCTGGGCGCGCTCTACATCATCAGCGGCGGCATCTACGTACGCGGTTCGCTCAACGGGACTCCGGGATCGAACGCGGTCATGCTGGCCATCGGCGCCGTGCTGGCCAACCTGATCGGAACCACGGGCGCCTCGATGGTGCTCATCCGTCCTTTCCTGCGCGCCAACAAGTCCCGCCAGAAGCGCGTCCATCAGGTCATCTTCTTCATCTTCATCGTCTCGAACTGTGGCGGCCTGCTGACCCCCTTCGCCGACCCGCCGCTGTTCCTCGGGTTCCTGAAGGGTGTGCCCTTCGAGTGGACGCTCCAGCTCTGGAAGGAGTGGATCATCGTCAACGTCATCCTGATCACGCTGTTCCACTTCGTTGACAGCGCGGTGCTGGCCAAGGAAGACAAGCAGCGCAGCGGATCGCAGCTCGAAGACGCCATGAAGCATGAGCCGGTCGGTTTGGACGGCAAGCTCAACCTGCTGCTGCTTGGCGGCGTGGTCGCGGCGATCCTCGGCAAGGCGCAAGGCTGGCTCAACGGCGGGACGCCCTGGCCCTTCGGGATTCAGGAAGGCCTGATGGCCGCCTGCGGTATCGGGGGTTTCCTGATCACCAGCCCGAGCATCCGCAAGGCGAATGCCTTCACCTTCGGCCCGATCGTCGAGGTTGCGATCCTGTTCGGTGGCATCTTCCTCACCATGATCGCTCCGATGCAGATTCTGAATGCGCGCGGCGGCGAACTCGGCATCGCGCATCCCTGGCAGTACTTCTGGGCCACGGGGATGCTCTCCTCTTTCCTCGACAACGCGCCAACCTATCTGACTTTCGCCGCGGTGGCCGCGGGACAGGCCGGCATCTCCCTGGAAGGGCAGTATCTCGCCACCTTCCTTCAGGGAGCCGGCGAAAACGCGACCATCTTGATGGCGATCTCCTGCGGCGCGGTGATGATGGGCGCCAACACCTACATCGGCAACGGACCGAACTTCATGGTGAAGGCCATCGCCGAGGAAAACGGCGTCAAGATGCCCAGCTTCTTCGGCTACATGCTGTGGTCGATGGGCATCCTGATTCCGATCTTCATCGTGCTCACGTTCGCCTTCTTCTGATCGCGGAAAGGCGCTCCAGCAGCCGGCGCAGGAAGCTCGGCTGCCGGACCCCTTCCAACTGCAGCGCTTCGAAGGCGGCGCGCATCGAGGCCAGCTCGCCCGAGTCGAGCCGCAGCTCACCCCCGCGCGCATTCTCCAGCACCTGCTCGGGAGTGCGCGCGCCCACGATGGCGCAGGTGACTCCGGGCTGGGCGACGGTCCAGGCGATCACGACCTGTGCCGGCGTTGCCGCATGCCGCTCGGCGATCGGCAGCACCACGCGATCGAGCAGTTGCATGACGCGCAGGCGGTTTGTCGGCGTGAAGGTGGGACGCTTGCGGCGGGCGTCCGTCTCCGAGAAGACGCGCTCAGGGGTGACCTTGCCGGTCAGCAATCCCTGCTCCAACGGGGAGTACACCAGCGTTCCCACGCCGTGACGCAGGGCCCAAGGAAGGAGCTTGCGCTCTGCCTCGCGCGCGACGAGCGAATACTTGGGCTGTTCGCTGGCAAGCGGAATGGAACCGAGGGCCTGCCGCGCCTCGATCAGCATCTCTACGCTGAAATTCGAGACTCCGATCGCGCGTACCTTGCCGGCACGATGGAGATTCGCCAGCGCCTGCATGGTGTCGGCGATCCGCGTCGTGGCATCGCGACGGTGCACCTGAATGAGATCGATGCGATCCGTTCGCAGGCGCTTGAGGCTGTCCTCCACCTCGCGCACAACGGCCCAGGGCCGCGAGTTGCGGTACACGCGCAGCGGTTGGCCGGCATTGCCGACGGTCTCGAAAGCGAACTCGCCGCGAGTGTCGTTCCAGTTGAAGCCGACCTTGGTGAACAGCAGCACCGAGTCCCGGCGGCCGACTACCGCCCGCCCGATGACCTGTTCGGAATGGCCGAAGCCATACACGGGTGCCGTGTCGATGGCGTTCATCCCGCAGTCGATGGCCTGGTGGATGGCCCGCTCCGCCAGCGCGTCATCGCTGCCGCCCCACTGCCAGCCGCCGATCGCCCAGGCTCCCAAGACCACCGCGGGCACTTCGAGGCCGCTCTCGCCAAGTTTGCGACGCTGCATCCCGTCTTTCTCAGCGCACCAGATGCGCGGGCATGCCCTCGCGCAGCAGGTGCAGCCGATAGTTGCCGCCTCCCGCGGGCTTGCCTTTGGAAGCCGTTTCGACATGCCCGTCGCGGGCATCCAGAATCAGTACCTGCCCCTCCCCCAGCGCTTCGATGCTGCGTCCCTGCACGATCGCAGCCGTGCGCTCGTCAACGCCGATGCCGACGAGCTTGGGGTGGTCCATCACGCAGGACAGAAGGCGATGGAAGCGGCGACGGCGCAGAAAGTGCTGATCGACGACGGCCCAATCCACCATCCCGAGCCCTTGTTTGGTCTCAACCGTCTGCGAGCGCACGAAATTGAGCCCGCTGTCCTGCTCATCGCTGCCCTCGATCTCGCCGGTGATCATCACCTCGGACATCACGGCCGCGCCGGCGCTGGTTCCGCCGACCACGGCACCCTCGCCGTGGCGTCTACGAATCGCTTCGGGAAGATTGGGACCCAGAGCGTCCATCAGCCGCGTCTGCACGCCTCCCGGGAACCAGATCAGGTCTGCCTCGGCGATCAGTTGCAGCGCCTCCGCTTCCTGGGAGGGATCGCCCACGACGGCGCTGCCGGCGCCGCGCTCTTTCCACATCTCGCACACTTCCGGACCGGTCTCGGCCAGCTCGGAGGCCTGTGGAAACACCACGACCTTGGCACCCGGCCCTCCGGCCAGAGCGATCGCGCGCTCCTGAATGGCCTGAGTGGTTCCTCCGCCGCCGACGATCACCAGCCAGCCTTCCCGGTTTCCGGTGGACGAGCACGAACCGAACCAGAGGCAAAGGAGCAGGCACAACATGCGCGAAAAGCGTGTTTCCATGGACTGCGATGCTAACCGCCGCCAGCGTATGCTGCTCGAGTCGGATGGAATCCTCGTCACGCAAGGACTGGATGATCGCGGCGGGCATCGCCGCGCTGGCATGGATCGTGCGCTGGCTTTACCTGCAAGGCGCCGCAGCAGTGCCGATGTTCGATGCGTTGATCGAGGATGGCCAGTCCTACGGTGAATGGTCGGATCGGCTGGCGGCGGGAGACTGGATAGGCAAGGAGATCTTCTATCAGGCTCCGCTGTATCCCTATTTTCTCGGAGTGGTGAAAAGCTGGCTGGGCGAAAGCCTCGAGACGATTCGCCTCGTGCAGATCACGCTCGGGTCCCTGGCCTGCGCGCTGCTCTTCGCCGCGGGCCGGATCGCCTTCGATCGGCGCGCGGGCATCGCCGCGGGGATCCTGCTGGCGCTCTATCCTTCGGCGATCTTCTTTGACGCCTGCATCCAGAAAGCCAATCTGGGGCTCGTGTGGGGCTGCGCGCTGCTGCTAGCGATCGCGCTGCTCCAACGGGAGCGCACGGCGCTGCGCTGGCTGGCGCTGGGCGTGCTGCTCGGCCTGATGATGCTGACGCGCGAGGAATCGATCCTCCTGATCCCGGTGCTGGCCGGCTGGGGCTGGTTCGCACTGCGCGAGCGCAAGCTGACACACGGTCTGGCCTGGCTGGGCGGGCTGGCGCTGGTGCTGGCACCCGTGGTCTGGCGCAACCACGCGGTCGGCGGCCAGTGGGTGCTGACGACTTCGCAGGCCGGATCGAACTTCTACATCGGCAACGGACCGCAGGCCAACGGAACCTATGTGCCCCTCAAACCCGGCCGCAGCAACGTGGCTTACGAACGGCGCGATGCAATCGACCTTGCCGAAGCGGAATCGGGGCGCAAGCTGACCCCCAAGGAGGTCTCGAGCTTCTGGTTCGACAGGAGTTTCACATGGATCCGCGAAAATCCGGGCGACTGGCTCGTTCTGATGGGCCGCAAGTTCGTCTTGCTGCTCAACGCCTACGAGATGCCGGATGCCGAGGACATCTACTTCTACGAGCGCCACGTCCCGCTCCTGCGCGCGCTCAACTGGATCCTTCCGTTCGGAGTGCTGACCAGTCTTGGGATCGCGGGATTGTGGGCGCAGCGGCGCCGGTGGCGTGAACTCTCCGGCGTGCTGCTCGTACTCGCCGTCGCGGCTGCGGGCGTGCTTGCGTTCTATGTTTTCGCCCGCTATCGCTACACGATCATTCCGGGCCTCACGCTGTTTGCGGGAGCGTTCCTCGCAGACCTCCTGCAGCCGGAGAAGCGTCGTGAGCCGGGCCGCTGGATCGCGCTGGTGCTGGCTGGGCTGGCCGTCAACTGGCCTATCCACTCGCGCGATTTTCAACTTCCGCAGGCTTACTCGAACGCGGCCATCACGCTCGAGAATCGCGGACGCAGGCCCGAAGCCGTGGAATATCTGCGCAAGGCTCGCGATCTGGCCCCGAACAATCCGCAGATCCTCGGAAATCTCGGCTTGATGCTCGAGCGCTCGGGAGAATTCTCGGAAGCGGAGCAGTGCTACCGGCGGGCCATCGAGCTGCGCAGACTGCACGTCTACGATTATCTGCGGCTCGCGAATCTGCTGGCCGGCCGCGGGCGCTCCGAGGAGGCGATCGGGCTGCTGCGCACGGCCGAAACCCTTGCCTCCAACGACGCCGTGGCGTGGCGTGACATGGGCACGGTCCAGCTCCAGCTGCGTCGCTACGCGGATGCCCTACGATGTCAGGAACGGAGCTTGTCGTTGCGGCCGGAGCAGACCGAACCCCGTCTGCGCCTCGTGTGGATCCTCGCCGCCGCGCCGGTGGCCGAGCTGCGCGATGGCGCACGCGCGCTGCGCCTCTCGGACGAGCTACTGCAGTCGGGACGCAAGGATCTCGGCGTGCTGGAGGCGCGAGCTGCGGCACTGGCGGAACTCGGCCGCTTCGAGGAGGCCTTGGCGGTGATGAGCCAGGTTGAAGCCGCCGGACAGGGTCTGCCCCCGGGGCATGCTGACCGACGTGCGCTCTATTCCACGCGCCAGCCCATGCGCCTGCCTTGAGGCGGCTGCGTGCTATTCTCTTGGCCTCATGCCGATCGGCAAGCTCCCCATTCTGGCGCGCAGTGCGACGCAATTCGAAATCGAGGGCCGCGAGCACATCATGTTCGCGGGCTGCGACTATCTGGGCCTTTCCCACCATCCGCTGCTCGTCGAGGCGCTGATCCGCGGAGCACGCCAGCACGGCATTTCGAGTTCCGGTTCGCGCACGACGAGCGGGAACCGTGCGATCTACGACGTGCTGGAGAGCGCGCTGGCGGGGTTTCTGGGCACGGAAGACGCCGTGATCGCCGCCGATGGCTACATCGCGAATCTCCTGGCCGCGCAGGCCATGCAGAAGCGCTGCTCGATCGCGCTGGTCGATGCCGATGCGCATGTTTCGGTCGCGGATGCCGTGCAGGCGACCCGCATGCGCCCGCGCAGCTTCCGGGATCTGCCGCATGCGCGCACGATCGTGCACTCCAACCCCAACGAGGATGTTCTGATCGCCACGGACGGGCTCTACCCGGCCGCCTGCAAGATTCCGCGGGCAGGCGAGCTTCTGGAACTGCTCCCAAAGGGACGCGGTGCGCTGCTGATCGATGATTGCCATGCGTTTGGCGTGCTTGGTGAGCGCGGGCGCGGTTCGCTGGAGTACCACTCGCTGTCCGACCCTCGCGTGCTCATCAGCGGGACCTTCTCCAAAGCCATCGGCTGCCATGGCGGCTTCGTCGCCGGAAGCCGGGCGCAGATCGAGGCCCTGCGTCTGCATGCGCATGCCTATGTGGGCTCGACGGCCTTCCCGGCGGCCATCGCCGAAGCCGTGCTGGCCGCGCTCAAGCTGCTCGATTCGACCGACTCACCGCTGCCGCGCCTGCGCGCCAACCTCCAGCGCGTGCGGCGGAATCTGGCGGAGCTGGGCCTGACACCGCACGAGCATCCCATCCCCGTGTTCGCGCTGAAACTCGGCTCCATTCAGCGCATGCGCGCGCTGCACGAACATCTGTACGCGGCAGGCCTGTTCATCCCACTAGTTGAGTATCCCGACGGTCAGGGCGCGTACCTGCGCCTCGCCCTGTGCGCTGCCCACACCGAAGCACAGCTGCAGCAGCTGCACGAGGGAATGCAGCGCGCACTCGCTGACTGCCGATGAAGCCGCGCATCCTGCCCGACGAGCTGCTGCGCGAGCTGGCCGCCAAGCACGGTACGCCTTTGTTCGTCTACAGCGGCGCCGTCATTCGGGAGCGGGTTCGGGAGCTGGCGGGTTTCGATCGCATCCGCTACGCCCAGAAGGCCAACGCTTATCCTCCGATCCTGCGGCTCCTGCGCTCGCTCGGGGTGGTCGTGGACGCGGTCTCGGCCGGCGAGCTCCGTCAGGCACTGGAGGCCGGCTACGCGCCCGATGACATCGTCTACACGGCGGACCTTTTCGATCGCCGTGCGCTCGAAGCGCTGAGGTCGCATCCCGTTCCGGTCAATCTGGGATCCGATTTCATGATCGAACAGTACGCGGCTTTGCGGGAGAGCAGCGGGGGGCCAAGCTCGATTCTCCTGCGCATCAATCCGGGCTTCGGCCACGGACATGCACGCAAGGTCAACACCGGCGGCGAAACCTCGAAACACGGCATCTGGCACGAGCAATTGACCGACTGCATCCGGCGTGCCGCTCACTTGGGCCTGCACGTTCGCGGCATCCATCTGCACATCGGCTCAGGGACCGATTTCGAACATCTAGTTCGCGTCTGCGCCGCCATGGAGAAGTTATGCGCGCAAGCCAGCGACTGCGGTGCACGCATCGAGGTGATCTCGGCTGGCGGAGGCCTGCCGATCCCCTACCGCGAAGGTGAGCCGCGTCTGGATGTCCAGCGCTACCGCGCGGCATGGCTCGAGACGCGCCAACGGATCGCCGCACGGGTCGGAAATGCGGTTTCGCTGGAGGTCGAACCCGGACGCTACCTCGTCGCGGAGTGCGGTCTGCTGCTCACCGAGGTGCGCGGCACCAAGCGTTCCGGTTCGTATCGCTACGCGATCGTCGACGCGGGCTTTCACAATCTGATCCGTCCTGCGATGTACGGTGCCTACCACCAGATCACGGCACTGGGACAGACGGGACAAAGCGCAACCAGCCCTCAGGTGGTGGCCGGTCCTCTGTGCGAGTCGGGCGACGTGTTCACGGTCGACTCACTGGGCCATCTGCTGCCGCAGGCCCTGCCGGAACTCGGCTGCGGTGATCTGTTGTGCATCCACGATGCCGGCGCTTACGGTGCGAGCATGTCCTCGACATACAACGCGCAGCCGCTGGCTCTGGAAGTGCTCGTCGATCCCTAGGCGAGATCGAAGTACAGGATCTCCGACTCGCGGGCGCCGCGGAACTGGATCTCGCGCTCACCCTCGATGCACAGCGCATCGCCGGCACTCAGTATGGTGCCCTGCACCTCGATGCTGCCGCGCGCGCACTGGATCCAGGCTCCGCGTCTGCTTCCCAGCTCGCGCGTGCGCAGCAGGTCGTCATCAGCCTTCAAGGCCCACACGCAAGCATCCTGATGAATCGTGATCGATCCTTCGGATCCTGTTCCCGAAGCCAGGAGAATCCAGTCGTTCCGCGCGAGCGCGAGCCTGAAATCGCGCTGTTCATGGCGCGGAGCGCGGGCGGGACCGTCCGGCAGGATCCAAATCTGCAGCAAGTGCACGCCTGCAGTGTTCGAGTGGTTGAACTCGCTGTGCCGGACGCCGGTACCCGCACACATGTACTGCAGCTCTCCGACTCGGATCACGGACCCGTTGCCGAGGCTGTCGCGGTGCTCAAGCTCCCCCGCCAGCATCCAGGTCAGGATCTCCATGTCGCGGTGGGCATGCATCGGAAAACCCGCTCCGGGCGCCACGCGATCCTCGTTGATCACGCGCAGCGAGCGAAAACCCATATGGCGCGGGTCAAAGTACCCGGCAAAGGAAAAGCTGTGCCGCGCCTTCAACCAACCGTGATCGGCCCCTCCCCGCGACTCGCTCTTGCGTAGTGTCTTCATGGCGTCGATCATGGATCCTAGCCCACCCGCCATGCTCCTGCTCCTGATCGGCCTCGCGATCGGCCCCCGGCCGGACAAGCTCGCCTCCTCTGCGGTGCTCGAGGCGCGCATGCGCGCCCATTCCCCCGCGTTCGCCGAGAGGCTCGGGTGCGCCGAGGAGCTTCGCTTTCAGGTGCTGTTGAGCTTCGAAAGGGCCGGGAAGCCGGTCCGCCATGGCTACCGCGTCGATGCGGAGTACTTCTATCCGGCCAGCGCCATCAAGCTGTGCGCGGCAATCGCCGCGCTGGAGAAATTCGACGAGCTCCGCAGGCAGTATGCGGAGTTGGCGCTCGACACACCGCTGGTTTTCGAGCCCTGTTTCGCGGACTCGGTGCGCTTCGACCTCGACCCGAGCAACCGCGAGGGCGGCAGGCCGACGCTGCGCCACGAGATCCGCAAGCTGTGCCTCGTCAGCGACAACCCGGCCTTCAACCATCTCTACGAGTTCGTGGGCCAGCAGGAACTCAATCGACGCATGCGGGACGGCGGCCTGGCTTCGGTAAGAATCCTGCATCGCTTGTCCGAGTCGCGCACGTTGGAGGAAAATCGTTCGACCCCCGAAGTGCGTTTCCTGCTCGGTGAGGAACGCTTCGTGACCATTCCCGCCCGGCGGGGCGAGCCGCTGGCGGACAACCGCGGGATCGCTGGGCTGGAAATCGGCCAGGCTTGGATGCGCGGCGATCAGCGCGTCGAGGAGCCGATGTCGTTTCGCGAGAAGAATCGCATCTCGCTCGTTGACCTGCAGGGCATGCTGCAACGGCTGTTCGTGTCGAAGGGTTTTCGCATCGAAGACGCCTCGCGCTCCCTACTGCTGGAGGCGATGACGCAGTACCCGGCGGACTCCCCCAATCCGCAGTACGCGCGCGCCGAGTACCCCGATGAGTGGGGCAAGCCGTTTCTGCCCGGTCTGGAGCGCATCTTCCCGAAGGAGGAGTGGAAGATCGCCAACAAGATCGGCGTTGCCTACGGGTTTACCGTCGACAACGCCTGGATCGTGAACGAGAAGCGCAAGCTGAGCTTCTTCCTGACCGCAGTCGTCTACACGAACGCAGATGGCGTGCTGAACGACAACCGCTACGAATACAGGACCGTCGCCAAGCCGCTGTTCGCGGATCTGGCGGAAGTGGCCGCGCAGCTGGTCCTTGGCGACCAGCCGCGCTAGCGATCAGTAGTCCCGGCCCGCTGCGGCTCCGGAGCGCGAAAGCTCCTGCAGGTAGGGCATCATCGCCTTGCGGCGCGTCTGGCGCGCCTCGCGAGCGGCCTCGGACTGATCGTCCAGGGTCGTGTTGGGCGAGTCGAAGAGCGAGGAGTACGCGAAGATCGCGTAGCCGCGGAATCCGCGCAGCGAAGCCTCCAGCTGGTTCGCGGACAGCTGGACGTTGTTTTCCACCTCGACTCCCATCACGACCGGCACATCCTTCGCCACCGGACGCCAGGCGGCCAGTCGCTCGTTGAAGGTGCTGCGATCCTGCGAGTAGTTCATGGGATAGACCGCATCGAGCAGGCCCATGTCGATCCACGTGCTCACGTCCTGGAAATGCTCGCGCTTGGCTTTTTCGGGCACCGGCCCGACGGCCGCCGAGAGTTCGATGTACGGCTTGGTGCGATCGATCATGCGGCGCGTGTCACGCACCAGCTTGGTGATCTGCTCCGCGCGCCAGTCATCCCAGGCTTGGGGGTTGGCATCCGGAGTGAAGTTGGTCTCGGCCCTGAACAGGGCCACCGTCTCGCGATCGCGGGGGTAGTCGGCACCCAGCTTGGTGACGCCCTTGATCTCGTCGTTGGGCAGGCGAATGTAGTCCAGATGCACGCCATCGATGGGATAGCGGCCCACGATGTCCTCGATCACGTCGACGAGATACTCGCGCACCTCCGGCAGGCAAGGATTGACGCTGACGTAGAAGCGGCTGGCAAGCGGCTGACGCTCGCCCTGCTGGTCGTACCAGAACCACTCCGGCTTCTTGTTGTAGAGCTGCTTGGGGTCGCTCGGCGGCGTGCTGCCCCACCAGCCAGGCATCACGTTGACCCAGGCGTGCAGGCGCAGGTCGCGCTTGCGCGCGGCCTCGATCGCCACGGCCAGCGGATCGAAGCCCGGATCGGCGAAGTTGAACTGCTCCGCCCAAGGCTCATACGAGGAGCGATAGAAGGCGGTGGCGTTGCCGCGCACCTGGAACAGGATCGTGTTGCATCCCGCTAGCTTGCAGGACTCGGCAATGCGTTCGATGTCCTGCGGTGTCTGGTAATCAAAGCGCGTGACCCACATCGCGCGCGTCACGGGGCGCGCTTTGGGCAGCGGAACACTCTGGCAGCCGACGCCAATCAGCGCGGCAACGGAGACCAACAAGGCCAGCAACGAACGCAAGGTGTGAGACATGGACTTTCCTGAAACTGTGCGCGCGGCTCAGCCGCGCATTCCCCTCTGATCCGCGCGGTGGCGCGCGAACCAGCAGCAGAGCGCGAAAAAGGCCGCGCCGCTGAGCGGAACATACCAAGCTCCAGAGAGCGGAAGCCAGTTCCATCCCTCGTCGTGGAAGGGGTTCTTCGCCACCGCGACGAGGCGATGGCGGGTCAGCCAGTCGATGCAGACCAGCAGTCCCGTGACCAGCAGCAGGTCGATCGACGCTGCCAGGCGTCGCTGATGTCCGAAGAACTCGATCAACGTACGGGAGCAGAGCCAGGCCAGACCGCCCGCCAACAGGAGTGCTCGCAGCCAGCCCTCGGCTCCACCGTGCAGCGCCAAGGCCAGCGCGCTCGTCAGCGCCAAGGCCCAGACCCAATCGCTCGCCCTCACCTGCACGCCGACCCACTGGAGCATCCACCACGCTCCAACGACACCCCACGCCACTCGCGCCGCGAGCAGACCCTGCTCGAGCGGCAGGTTGGAGAAGTGCACCAGCGCGATCAAGGCACCCGCCAGCATGAGCTGACGCACCCGCTGCAACCGGCCGGTGCCGTGCCCCAGCCAGGCGCGGACGCCCTGAAGCGCGAGCGCCCCAAGCCCCAGTCCCAAAGCCCACACTGCCGCGGGACTGGCCACGGCTTGCATGCGGGCCAGCCAGGCCTGCGACCCATCCGCCAGCGGCTCGCGCTCCTGCCAGGCGAACAAAGCCACGCCGATCAGGACGAGCCCGGCCAGGGGGAGCAGGTACAGGAGCGACCACCACAGGGTCCGGCGAGCGTCCGCGAGGGTCGGTCCCGACCAAGTCAGGCGTTCCCGCACCAGCGGATCGATGCCCAGCAACACGAGCGCGTGGAGGCTGCCCAGACACAGGCCGGAGAACAGCGAGGAGGGGCTGGCTGCATCCAGCTGGAAGTTGAGGGGCAGGTGCTTGCGGGCGCCGACGAATACACGCCCATATGTATCCCATCCACCATTTAGATTGACACCAAGATCCCAGAAGGACCACACCAACCCCACCAGCAGAGGCAGCGCCAGCAAGCCCTCGACCCAGCGCCAGCGCCCGGACAGGGCCCAGCCCAGCACCACCACGGCCAGCGTCAGCGCCAGCACGGGCCAGCCCAACAGGGCGCAGGCCGCCGACAGCAGCAGCGCGGTGCGCGCGATCAGTCCCGCACCCACGCCCAAGCTCCAGATCCACTCGCTCGGCCGCGGCAGCGCTGCTTCATGGGGCAGCAGCCAGCGCGCGACGATCCAGCGACCCAGGACCGCGCCCGCCAGCGTGGAAACAAGGATCGAAAGCCCCTGATCGGGCTGCATGACGAGCAACGGCACGCTCAAGACCCCGAGCGTCGCCAGCTCCAGCAGTGCGATGCTCAGCGCCGCGTTCATCGATGCTCCAGGGCGTGAGCGGCGGCTCCCAGCGCGGGTGCCACCCGCAGCGTCGAAGCGACCAGGAGATCGGGGCGCAGCGAAGCACCCGACACATAGTGCCCTGCCCAGCTCGGATCGGCCTGCTCCTCGACCAGGCGGGCGAGCGTGCGCTCTACGGGCGTTTTCAGGAAGGGAGCGAGATCCGAATGGCTCATCAGCAGTCCCAGCCGTTGACCGATCACGATCCGCTCCAGCACCCTGCGGGGAGCCAGAGCCGCGATCCGCAGCCAGCACAGTTGGGCGAGAGCCACAGCCGCCGTCGCCAACACGTGTTCCGCATCGGGATCCCCTTCGAGCACGCGCTGCTCGGGATAGGCACCCTCTTCCAGCGGCAGTGCGCGGTTGGTGCGCTGGGCGTAGCTCGCGTTGATGCCGCGCGCGCTGAGCTGGTCCTCGCAGGAGATTCCGGGCACGAATTCGAGCTGCCAGGCCTTCGGCAGACCGAGAGCGTCGATCGAAACGATCCTCCCGTCCAGCTGGAAGCACTCGGCGATGCCCGTGCCGCCGCCGATGTAGTAGGCATTGGCCGTGTCGGCGAGCTGCCCGTCGACGGCTAGAAGTTCTCCGCGCCCGCACGCCTCCCCATCGGAGATCAGCGCTGGAATCGGGGCCACGAGTTCAAGTCCGCGTTCGGTGAGGCCGCGCTCGATGGCATCCAGAAAGTCGGGAATGCGCGGGCCGTTGCGCATCACCACGATCCCGCGGCCATCCGCCGACTTGATGCCCGGCATGCAGATGCCCACCCGCAGGCGCCGCTTGCCCGCATCCTCGGCCACCAGCTGGATCGCCCGCAGACAGGCTTCGATCCAGGCCGCCGCCTGGCGACTCTCCGTCGGAGTGAGCCGAGGCTGCTCGCGCTCGGCCAGCTGGGTCTTCATCTGGATCGGGCGGAATCCGCGCACGCGCTCGTAGATCAGCGAGGCGTTGGCGAGCCCCAGCTCGAGCCGGATCCCCTCGGCCTGTTCCGCCGGCCGGACTTCATGCGCCTTGACCTCACTGGCACCACCATCGAGGCCCACCAGCAGCTCCTCAGCGGCTCCGCGGAGCTTCTTGCGGGGGATCTTGGGCATGGGGTCGTGCGATTCGAGCGAGTCGAATGGTCTCGATCCACCGAGACTGACCCTGTTGCCGGGACTTTTCAAGGTCTAAGTCATTGACCGCCAAGCCGTTAGGCGCGCCCGAGCATCCGAGCCGGCCAGGGCGCCCCAAGTCCTTGGCAATCAAAGGTTTAGGTCGGAAGTTCCACGCTCGGGGAGCCGTCTCGGTTCCAGTCGCGCGGCTCGGACGCGGCCAGCCGGCGTTTCAGGTGCCGAGGCCTGCGGCGCTCTCCGGGTCGAGCAGGAATCGAAGGTCGGGATGACCCGCGAGCAGGCTTGCGGGCACCGCTTCGCTCGCTTCGCCCAGCACCGCCCGCCTCACGATTTCCGCCTTGCCCGCGCCGAAGGCCAGCACGCGGATCGTGCGGGCCTCCAGAATCGTGCCGATGCCCATCGTGATCGCCCGGCGGGGCACGTTCCGTTCCCCGCCGAAGGTCTTGGCGGCATCCGCGATGGTCGTCGCTTCCAACTCGACCAGCCTGGTGCGGCTGGTGCGCGGCGAGCCGGGCTCGTTGAAGCCTATGTGTCCATTGCGCCCGATGCCCAGCACCATCAGGTCGATGCCGCCGGATCGCGCGATCAGGGCTTCGAAGCGCTGCGCTTCCGCGGCGGCGGCTTCGATGTCCACCGGCCGCAGAAGGTGTCGGCGCGCCTCGGGTAAGTCGACGTGCGCGAGCAGGCGCTCCCGCATCCAGACCGCGAAGCTGCGCGGATCCTCGGGCTCAAGGCCGAGGTATTCGTCGAGATGGAAGCTCGTCGCCCCGGCGAAGCTGAGTTGCCCAGCGCGGTGCCGCCGGATGAGTTCCTCATACAGGGGGATCGGCGTGTTGCCGGTGGGCAGCCCCAGCACCAAGGCGGGATTGGCCGCCAGCCGCGAGCGGATCTCCTCTGCCAAAGACAGGGAAGCCGCCTGAGCGGAAGGATGGATCTCGCAGGGAATGCGCGCGCGCAGGCTGGAACTCACTGCGGACAGTGTGACGGATCCCGCTCCCGCGGGGAAGCTCCTAGCCAAAGCGACCCGTCACGTAGTCTTCCGTCTCCTTGAGATGCGGGATGCGGAAGATGTCCGCCGTGGGTCCGTACTCCACCAGCCGGCCCAGGTACATGAACGCCGTGTAGTCGCTGGCCCGCGAGGCCTGCTGCATGTTGTGCGTCACCATCAGGATCGAATAGTTGCCCTTCAGCTCCTCGATCAGATCCTCGATCTTGCCCGTCGCGATCGGATCGAGCGCCGAGCAGGGCTCGTCCAGCAGCAGCACCTCGGGCTCGGCCGCGATCGCCCGGGCGATGCACAGGCGTTGCTGCTGTCCGCCGGAGAGTTGCAGCGCACTGTCGTTGAGCCGGTCCTTGACCTCGTCCCAAAGACCCGCGCCCTGGAGGCTTCGCTCGCAGGTTTCCTCGAGCACCCGGCGATCGCGCTCGCCGTCGATGCGCAAGGAGTAGACTACGTTTTCGAAGATCGACATCGGGAACGGGTTGGGCTTCTGAAACACCATTCCGATGCGCTTGCGCAGTTCGATGACATCGACACCGGGTCCGTAGATCGAGTCGCCGCTGAGCAACATGTCTCCGTCGATGCGCACACCGTCGACGAGGTCATTGAGTCGATTGACGGACCGCAGCAGCGTGGATTTGCCGCAACCCGAAGGTCCGATCAGCGCCGTCACCTTGCCATGCGGGATCGGCATGCGGATGTTCCAGAGGGCCTGCTTGGCGCCGTACCAGAGCTGGAAGCCGCGCACTTCGAGCACGTGCTTCTCGCGTTCGAGCACGGCGTGCATCTCGGTGCGGAAAGCCTGCCCATTGGCGATGGCATCCTGGACGCGTCCATCGATCGGACCGGAGCGCAGCTCGGAAGTCTGGGATGTGGAGCTCATACGTGTGTGGATTGGAAGCGGCGACGCAGACGACCGCGCACCACGATGGCGGTCACGTTGAGGATCACGATCACGCCGATCAGCAGGAGCGTGGTGGTGTAGACCATGGGCTTGGCCGCCTCGCTGTTCTGGCTCTGGAACCCCAGATCATAGATGTGAAAGCCCAGATGCAGAAAGCTGCGCTCGGGGTGGATGTAGGGAAAGTGCAGATCGAGCGGCAGTTCGGGCGCGAGTTTCGCGGCGCCCACGAGCATCAGCGGCGCGACCTCGCCCGCGCCGCGCGCGATGGCGAGGATCATGCCCGTCATGATGCCGGGCATGGCGCGCGGCAGCACGATGCGGCGGATGGTCTGCCACTTCGAAGCTCCGCAGGCGTAGGAACCCTCGCGCATCGAGCCCGGCACGGCCGAAAGCGCCTCCTCGGTGGCGACAATCACGACCGGCAGCGTCAGCAGCGCGAGAGTGAGGGAGGCCCAAAGCATGCCGCCCTTGCCGTAGGTCGGATTGGGCAGCTTTTCGGCGAAGAGCAGCTCGTCGACCGAAGTCCCGATCGCGTAGCAGAAGAAACCGAGGCCGAACACGCCGAAGACGATGCTGGGCACGCCCGCGAGGTTGTTGACCGCGATGCGCACGATGCTGACGAGCAGCCCGGGCTTGGCGTATTCGCGCAGGTAGAGTGCCGCGAGTACGCCGAAAGGCACCACCAGCAGCGACATCAGCAGCGTCATCAGCACGGTGCCGAAGATCGCGGGAAATACGCCGCCTTCGCTGTTGGATTCGCGCGGATCGTCGATCAGGAACTCGGCCCAGCGCTCGAAGTAGATGCCTGCGCGACCGAAGAACGAGAGCTGGTTGGCGGGATAGGCGAGCACGATCTCCGCGATGGGCAGAGCCTTCTCCTGGCCATCCGCGGTGAGAAACAGCAGTTGGTGCCGTTCGTTTTCCCGGCGCAGCTCGCGAATCCGGGCTTCGATTGCCTGATACTCGGCCTGCAGGGAGGGCGCGGCCTGTTCGCGCGCGCGCTCGGCCGCTGCACGCTCGGACGACTCGGCGCCATGCTCGAGTTCCGCCTTGCGCACGGAGAGTCGGGCGCGCTCCATGCGCGCATTGATGGAGCCGATCTCCTCCTTCTCGAGCTTGCGCGCCTCGTCGAAGCGCTCCAGCGCCGCCGCGTGTTCGTCGGTGAAGCGCCGCCAGGCCTCCCGCGGCGTCTCCGTCACGCGCTGGCCGTCGAGCAGGAACGCCGCGGGGTAGCCCTGGAAGCGACCGCCTTCGCGGCGCTCGACCAGCACCGCCCATTCCGGCTCTCTCTGGCTGGCGATCTCGAAATCACTGAACCATCTGTAGTGCTCGCCTGTGAGCTCGAAGTTCGCCACACGCAGCATCTGTCGTTCGCTGTTGCCGCCCTGCGCGGCGACACGCCGGCGAGCCGCCGCGCGTTGCGCTTCGGGCAGAGCCTGAAAGATGCGATCCTCGGGCACGTAGCGCTCGACGAGGCTCACCTCGCCAAGCCAGCGCTGGCCCGCGTGCGTCTCGATCTCGACCAGCCGCCCGGGAATGAAGGTGCCGAAGCCCTGGAACAGCACGAAGCTCAGCAAGCCGACGATCATCAGCAGGGCGGTGGCCATCGCGCCCCCCGTGAGCCACAGCAGCGGCTCGCCATGCGCGGAAAGCGCCGTGCGCTGACGCTCGCGGCGCTCGCGGCGCGTCGGTTTGGTCCCGACGGTCTCGCTCACAGCTGCACCGAACGCTTTCGGAAGCGCTGGCGAACGATCTCGGCCAGCGTGTTGAACACGAAGGTCAGGGCAAACAGGCACAAGGCCGCAAGAAACAGCGTGCGGTAGTGCGTGCTGTTCTTCACCGCTTCGGGCAGCTCGACGGCGATGTTCGCCGAAAGCGTGCGGAAGCCGTTGAAGACGTTCCAGCTCATCACGGGCGTGTTGCCCGTCGCCATGAGCACGATCATCGTCTCACCCACCGCGCGACCCGTGCCGATCATCAGCGCCGAGAAGATGCCGCTCATGGCGGTTGGGACCACGACCCGGATGGCGGTCTGCCACTGCGTCGCTCCTGCTCCCAGCGAGGCGTGGCGCAAGTGCGCCGGCACGCTGGAGATGGCATCCTCGGCCAGCGTGTAGATGATCGGAATGATCGCAAAACCCATCACGAAGCCCACGATCAGCGCGTTGCGCTGCACGTAGGTGTCGAGCACGCCGCCGCGCGGGTCGAAGCCCAGCCCGTCGAGCGAGGCACCGATCACGAAGGCAACCGCGATGGTGCCGGCAACAAGACCGAGGAAAACGAACAGGTCCTGCCGAGCAGCGCGCGCATGGCCGCCCCGTGACGCGCGAGCGCGCAGCCAAGGCCCTAAGTTGCGGGTCACGAGCGCGGCCGCCAGCACGCCTGAAAGCGGCAGCAGCAGGAAAACCCAGCCGCCCGTTCCGCTGCCGATGCGGCCATCAAGCCAGGCCTTGAGATCGCCGGCGAACAGCACGGCCTCGAAGGCCGGACCGAGCACGATCGCGAGCAGGACACCGATGGGGATCATCAGCACCATCGCCAGCATGCGCGGAATGCCGCTCCAGAGCAGGGCCCGCTCGCGCGGCAGCAACTGCCAGCAGTAGGCTCCCAAAAACAGCATGAAGGGCACCGTCACGAAGACCGTCAGGAACTCCGGGACGCTGTCCTGCAGGGCGGGTGCGATCACCAGCGCCGCGATGAAGCCCAACACCACGCTCGGCAGGCTGGCCATCAGCTCGATGACCGACTTCAGCGGCACGCGCCAGCGGCGCGAGAGGAACTCGCTGGTGAACAGGGCCGCGAGCAGGGCGAGCGGCGCGCCGAAAAGCAGCGAGTAGAAGGTGGCCTTGAGCGTGCCGAAGATCAGCGGGTAGAGACCGAGTTTGGCCTCGAAGTCATCCGTTCCGCTTGAGGATTGCCAGACATGCTCGGGTTTCTCGTAGCCCTCGTACCAGACGGGCAGGAACAGCGCGGCGAGGCCCGCGTCCGGGTGCATGAGATCGAGCTTGTAGTGCAGGGCACCGGAGGCGAGACGTACCGCGAGCCCATCTTCCTTGGGAGCCAGCGCGAGGGCCTGCGGCTTCACGGCTGCAGGCATGACCGCCTTCATCAGCAGCGTCGCGCTGGTGGCGTGCACCACCTGCACGCTGCCGTCTTCAAAGGCTGCGGCGAAGACGCGGTTGCGCGAAGAGGACGCGATCGAGCGCACCGGCGACGACCCGCTGGCGAACGAGTGGGCGGCGACGAAGCGCACGCCGTCGCCCGTGTTGGCATCGGCGGGCTTGGTGCCAAACCAGCCGCTCAGGCCCCCGCGGTCGTCGCCGACGAGCAGTGTGCTCTGGCCGAGCAGCCACTCCAGCGTCGTGAGCCGCGCGCCCGCTGCGCACAGCTCTAGCGTCTCGACCACGCGAGCCTTGTCCGGATCGCGCAGGTCGTAGCGCAGCGCGTGTCCATCCGACCAGGCGAGGATCAGCACATCGCCCGCACCGCTGAGCCGCAGGTGCTGAGGCATTCCGCGGGCCGGGTCGAGTGCCAGCGGCAGAGCGCTTTTTGAGACCTCGCGGACCTGCTCGCCGGTGAGCATGTTCTCGCGGGTCTGGATTTCCTCGTAGATCAGGTTGCCCTGCGCGTCCAGGGCGCAGAAGGCGGTCTTGGAGCCCGGCAAGGTGCGGTCGAGCGCAACGATGGCGGAACTGCCCGCGGAGACCGGCTCCTGGAGTTCCAGCTGCAGTTGGCCGGCGCGAAAACCGATCGAACCCAGCCGCACGCTCCCGTCGGCATAGCCCAGCGCCAGCGCACCGTCTTCGGTCGTCATCGCCGCGACCCGCAGTTCGGCAGGTCCCACCGAGTGAGAGCTCACGCGAGCCCCGTCGTTCCAGCGGTGCACCTGAACCTCGCCCGCGGCGGTCAGCGACCAGTCGAACTGCTGGTACTCATCGACACCGTACAGCAGGACCCTTTCCGCCGACCGCGGCTCGGCGGCCTGCCCGCCGCTCCAGTCCGCCGGAGCGAACAAGGGCAGCACCACCCATCCCAGAAAGCCCAAGATGAGCAGCACCGCCGCGATGGTTCCAAAGCCGCCGGCGAAGATCAGGCCCTTCGCCAACTTCTCAGCCACGAAAACGCTGCGCCGCGTGGTGCGCACGCGGCGAGCTCGGGGGCTTTTCGCCCCCGTGGGAGGGCTGGAAGGGAGGGGCGTCACTTCTTGGGGGCGCCCGCCTCAACCGTGGTCGAGGCAAGGCCCAATTTCTTCAGCGTATCTTCCACGATACGGGGGGTCAACGGGTAGTATCCATCCTTCACCACCACCTCTTGGCCACTGCGGCTGAGCATATAGCGCACAAACTCGCGGCGGAGCGGATCAAGTTCGGTAGATGGCTTGTGGTTGATGTACACATAAAGGAATCGAGCCATCGGGTACGTGCCGTTGTAGCAGTGCTCGAGGTTGGCCGAAACCGGCTCCGACTTGGCGTCCTTGGCCAGCGAGAGCGCGCGCACATCGGCCGTGGCGTAGCCGATGCCCGAATAGCCGATGGCGAACTTGTCCGATGCGATGCCCTGCACCACCGAGGAGCTGCCCGGCTGCTCCTTGACGGTGTCCTTGAAGTCACCCTTGAACAGGGCGTGCTCCTTGAAGTAGCCGTAGGTGCCCGAGGCGGAGTTGCGCCCGTACAAGCTGATCGGCTTGTCCTTCCATTCGCCCGTGAGGCCCAGATCGCCCCAGGTGACGATGTCCTTTTCCAGACCGCCCTTGCGGCTTTTGGAGAAGATCGCGTCCACCTGCTGGAGAGTCAGGCTCTGGATCGGGTTGTCCTTGTGGACGAACACGCCGAGTGCGTCGATCGCGCTGGGAACGGCGGTCGGCTTGTAGCCGAAGGCCTTCTCGAAGTCGTCGATCTCCTTGTCCTTCATCGGGCGGCTCATCGGGCCGAAGTTGGACTGGCCGCTGATCAGCGCCGGGGGAGCGGTCGTCGAACCCTTGCCCTCGACCTCGACCGTGACGCTGGGGTACTGCTTCTTGAAGCCCTCGGCCCACAGGGCCATCAGGTTGTTCATCGTGTCCGAACCAACGCTCTTGATGGCGCCGCTGACACCTTCCACGGGCTTGTAGGCCGGGATCTTCTCGTCCACTTTGACGGCCTGAGCCAAGAGAACGGGCGCCAGCAGCACAGCGGCGCCGACTGCAATCAGTTGCTTCATGTGTGATCTCCTTGGCCGGCAGCAGATCCCGCTTCCGTGAAGAGATCATAAAGAAGGGCAAAAATCTGCCCCCTCGGCAGGCCGGCCTCGGGCTCGGCCACCCGGACAAGTGCGTAGGGCACTCGGCCTAGTGCAATTTCCTGTTTACGGAAGGGAACGCTGGGCCCAGGCTAAGGGCTCAGAAGTACCGCTCGGGTGCTTGCCCGAGCCTCACAGAATCCCTACATTCTTGCCGCTTGTAGGCACGGAGTCGCAAAGGCTCCGCGGCCCCCACGAGCCGGAACGCACTCGGGCACGCCCGGGCTCGCTCCGCCCCCCCTCGCGGCAGCACTCACCGTCGATGGCCCAGATCTTCCATCCCAGCACCAACACCCTCTCCAAGGTTTCGATCGTGGCGGGCGCGCTCCTCTCGGGGGGCGTCGCCATGGCACTGACTACGGCCAACCGCTGGCCTTGGATCAACAACCAAAACGTCGCCGTTACCCAGCCGGTGCAGTTCACCCACAGCCACCACGTCGGCGGTCTGGGCATCGACTGCCGCTTCTGCCACACGGCCGTCGAGGAGTCCGCCAACGCGGGCATCCCGCCCGTCAAGCTGTGCATGGGCTGCCACTCGGTGGTTTGGAACGATGCGCCGATCCTCGAGCCGATCCGCACGGCCTATCAGGAGGATGTGCCGGTGCAGTGGACCAAGGTCCACGACCTGCCGGACTTCGCCTACTTCAACCACTCGGTTCACATCAAGAAGGGCATTGGCTGCGAAAGCTGCCACGGCCGCGTGGACCAGATGCCGCTGATGTGGAAGACCGCATCGCTCAACATGGAGTGGTGCCTCGACTGCCACCGCAACCCGGAGAAGTTCGTCCGCCCGCTCGATCAGATCACGACCATGGGCTGGGATCCGATGCACCCGGAGAAGTTCGGTTCCACGCTGCCCCCGATGAGCCAGGAGGAGCTTGGCAAGAAGCTCGTCCAGGAACACAAGATCCAGAGCCTGACCCACTGCTCCACCTGCCACCGATGAGCGAATCCCAGACGACCCAGCCGAACGATCTGCGCACGGACCTGCCTGGCGAGCGCATGTGGCGCAGCCTCAACGAGTACGAGGGCGGCGAGCGCTTCGAGGACCAGCTCAAGCGCGCCCACCCGGCCCAGACGCAGAAGGTTTTCGATCCCCCGCAGCGCCGTGAGTTCCTGAAGCTGATGGGCGCCTCGCTGGCGCTGGCCGGCGTGAGCGTCTCCTGCACCAAGCAGCCGGAAGAGAAGATCGTGCCCTGGGCGAAGAGCCCCGAGCAGCTGGTCCCGGGCAAGCCGGTCTACTTTGCGACCACGATGCCGTGGGCGGCGGGCAGCATCGGCCTGCTGATCGAGAGCCACATGGGCCGCCCCACGAAGAGCGAGGGCAACCCGCTGCACCCCTCAAGCCTGGGCGCGAGCGACATCTTCGCGCAGGGCGCCGTGCTCGGCCTCTACGACCCCGACCGCTCGAAGGGCATGCTTTTCAAGGGCCGCGCGACCAACTGGTCGATGCTGGTCGAAACGCTCAAGAATGCGCTCGGCGCACAAGGCCCCAAACAGGGAGCCGGACTGCGCATCCTGTCGCAGGCGATCACCTCTCCGACGCTCGCAGCGCAGCGCGCCGAGCTGCTGGCGAAGTTCCCCATGGCCGCCTGGTGCCAGTGGCAACCGATCAACCGCGACAACGCCCGCGCGGGCGCGATCGCGGCTCTCGGTCAGGACGTGCGCGTGGCGCCGCGCTTCGCGGACGCCGACGTGGTCGTTTCCCTGGGAGCTGACTTCCTTTCGAGCGCGCCGGAGAACGTACGCCTTACGCGCGATTTCACGGCGCGCCGCAAGGTGCGCGGTGGCAAGGCTGGCACGCTCAACCGCCTCTACGCGGTCGAACACGAGCCGACCTGCACGGGTGGCATGGCGGATCACCGCCTGACGCTGCGGGCGAGCGAGATCGAAGCCTTGTCGCGCGCGCTGGCCGCCAAACTGGGCGTCGCGGTGGAGGGCGACACGGTCAGCGCCGCCACGCAAAAGTGGGTCGACGCGCTCGCCGCCGATCTCAAGGCCCACGAGGGCCGTTCGCTCGTGATCGCGGGCGAGGAACAACCCGCCGCCGTACACGCTGTCACGCATCTGATCAACGCCAAGCTGGGCAACGCGGGCAAGACGGTCCAATACCTGCCGCCCGCCGAGTTTGACGGCGTCGACAACCGAGAGTCGATCGGAACGCTCGTGCGCGAAATGCGCGAGGGCAAGGTCGACGTGCTGGTGATCCTTTCCGGCAACCCCGTGTACGACGCGCCGGTGGATCTCGACTTCGCCGCGGCTCTGGCCAAGGTTCCGCTGCGCGTGCAGCTCTCGCAGTACGACGACGAGACCTCGAACCTGTGCGACTGGCACATCCACGAAACGCACTTCCTCGAGGCTTGGAGCGACGCGCGCTGCGGCGATGGAACGATCGGCATCGTGCAGCCGCTGATCGCGCCCCTGTACGACGGCAAGAGCGCGCATGAACTGATCAACGCGCTGCTCGAGAAGTCCGGTGTCAGCGCCTATGACACGGTGCGCGCAACCGCCAAGGCGCGCATCGGCGAGGCCGATTTCGAGAAGAAGTGGCGCCGAGCGGTCCACGACGGCCTGTTCGCCGGCACCGCCGCCGCCCCGCTCAACGTCAGCGCCGGCAGCTTCGGCGCGCCGGCGGCTCCCAGAGCCGATGGCATCGAGATTGTCTTCCGCCACGACCAGCATGTGCACGACGGCCGCTTCGCCAACAACGGCTGGCTGCAGGAACAGCCGCGCACGATGACGAAGCTGACCTGGGACAACGTCGCGCTGATCAGCCCCGCCATGGCGTCCTCCATGGGCGTCAAGAACGGCGCCGTGGTCGAGATCGACGTGAACGGCCGCAAGCTCAAGGCTCCGGTCTGGGTGCAGCCGGGTCATGCGGATGATTCCGTGACCGTGCAGCTCGGTTTCGGTCGCTCGCGCTGCGGAAAGGTCGCCGACGGCATCGGCTACAACGCCTACTCCGTGCGCACCAGCAACACGCTCTGCATGGGCTCGGGCGTGAAGCTCGCCAAGACGGGCGAGGAGCACGAGCTCGCCACGACGCAAGAGCACGACAGCATGACCACGAACCTGCCGGAGAACCGGCAGTTCGACATGGCGCCGGTGCGCGTGGCCACGGTCGAGCGCTTCGAGAAGAACCCCAAGCTGGTCGAACACGTCTCGCACTACGGCGACTCCTCGCTTTACCCCGAGTACCGCCAGGGCGAATACGCCTGGGGCATGGTGATCGACCTCAGCTCCTGCACGGCCTGCGGCGCATGCATCACGGCCTGCTCCGCGGAGAACAACATTCCCGTGGTCGGCAAGAAGGAAGTCAAGCGCGGCCGCGAGATGCACTGGCTGCGCGTCGACCGCTACTTCCAGGGCGATCCCAGGAACCCGGCCATCCACGCCCAGCCGATTCCGTGCATGCAGTGCGAGAACGCGCCCTGCGAGACGGTCTGCCCGGTGGCGGCCACGGTGCACAGCCCCGAGGGCCTCAACGACATGGTCTACAACCGCTGCATCGGCACGCGGTACTGCGCCAACAACTGTCCGTACAAGGTCCGGCGCTTCAACTTCTTCCTCTACTCCGACTACGAGACGGAGTCGCTCAAGATGGGTCGCAACCCCGACGTTTCGGTGCGTTCGCGCGGCGTGATGGAGAAGTGCACCTACTGCGTGCAGCGCATCAACGAGGCTCGTTACGCCGCCAAGCGCGAGTCGCGCCGAATCCGCGAAGGCGAGATCCGCACGGCCTGCCAGTCGGTGTGCCCGGCCGACGCGATCGCCTTCGGCGACCTGAAGGATCCGGATAGCGCCGTGTCGAAGCTGGCGGCTGAACCGCAGAACTACGCGCTGCTGGCGGAACTCAACACCCGCCCGCGCACGACCTTCCTGGCGAAGATCACCAACCCCAACCCCGAATTGGCCAGCTGATCCGCTTCGCGGACCACAGCCGGTCGACTCGAGGCCTGACAACCGTTAGTCCCCCCGTACGCTCCTTGCGTCCGCGCCGTGTCGGCTCGGCCGCGGGAAGTACCCCACTCTGCAACCGATGAGTCAAAAGACCCACGACATTGAACGCGCCCCCATGATCGGGCCCGGCCACAGCCTGGCTTCGGTCACGGACAAGATCGCGGACATGGTCCTCACCCCCCGCACACCGCTGGGCTGGTGGGCCGCGCTGCTGATCTCGGGATCCCTCGTCGGATTGCTCGGCTTCACCGTCGCGAACCTGTTCGTGATCGGTATCGGCCTGTGGGGCCCCAACAACCCCGTGGGCTGGGGCTTCGACATCATCAACTTCGTGTGGTGGATCGGCATCGGCCACGCCGGAACGCTGATCAGCGCCATTCTGCTGCTGCTGCGTCAGGGCTGGCGCACCTCGATCAACCGCGCGGCGGAGGCGATGACGATCTTCGCCGTGATCTGCGCGGGCATGTACCCGCTGATGCACACCGGCCGTCCCTGGCTGGCTTTCTGGATGCTGCCCCTGCCCAACACGATGGGCATGTGGCAGAACTTCCGCAGCCCGCTGATCTGGGACGTGTTCGCGGTTTCGACCTACGCGACGGTCTCGATGGTGTTCTGGTACGTGGGTCTCATCCCGGACCTCGCGACGCTGCGGGATCGCGCCAAGAACCTCTGGGTCAAGCGCGCCTACGGCGCGGCCGCCCTAGGCTGGCGCGGCGCGGCGGCGCACTGGGATCGATACGAGATCGCCTCGCTGCTGCTGGCGGGCTTCTCGACCCCGCTGGTCGTTTCGGTGCACACGGTGGTGTCCTTCGACTTCGCCGCGGGCATCATCCCCGGCTGGCACACCACCATCTTCCCGCCGTACTTCGTGGCGGGCGCCGTGTTTGCGGGCTTCGCGATGGTGCTGACGCTGATGCTGCCGCTGCGAGCTTGGTACAGGCTCGAGGACTTCATCACCGAGCGGCACCTCGACAACATGGGCAAGGTCATGCTGGCGACCGGCCTGATCGTGGCTTACGGCTACGGGGTCGAGCTGTTCATCGCCTGGTACTCCGCCTCGCCCTATGAGCAGTACATGGTGCTCAACCGCCTGCAGGGGCCCTATGCGCTGCAGTACTGGGGCCTGATGCTGTGCAACGTGCTGATTCCGCAGATTCTGTGGTCGAGCAAGGCACGCAAGAACATCTGGGCCCTCTTCTGGGTCTCGATGGCGATCAACATCGGCATGTGGCTGGAGCGCTTCGTGATCATCGTCATGAGCCTGCACCGCGACTACATCCCCTCATCGTGGGGCATGTACTCGCCGACCTTCTTCGACTGGAGCATGTTCCTTGGAACCATCGGACTGTTCCTGTTCCTGTTCACGCTCTTCATCCGCTTCCTGCCCTCGATCGCGATCTTCGAGATGCGCCTGATGGTGCCGCCCGGCCCCAATCGGCCCGGCAAGAACAACCATGGTTCGCACTGATCACGGAAGCTGGAGAACACTGACATGAGCAACGCCGCTCCCGCTCAAAATCCCCTGCACGGCCTGATGGCCGAGTTCGATCACGCTGACGACCTGCTCGAGGCCGCCAAGGCCGCGCGCGGGAAGGGCTACACAGTCGTCGAAGGCTACTCGCCGATGCCCGTTCACGGGCTGTCCGAGGTGCTGGGTCAGACCAACATCATCCCCATGATCACGCTGGGAGGCGCGGTCGCCGGCTTCTTCGTCGGCTTCGGCCTGCAGTTCTGGGTCAACATCATCGAATACCCGCTCAACATCGGCGGCAAGCCCGATTTCAGCTGGCCCGCGTTCATCGTTCCGGCCTACGAGACCACGATTCTCTTCGGCGCCCTCACCGCGGCCTTCGGGATGCTGGTGATGAACGGTCTGCCGCAGCCCTATCACCCGGTCTTCAACGTGCCGCAGTTCAAGGATGCGTCCCGCAATAAGTTTTTCCTCGTGATCGAGAGCACGGACCCCAAGTTCGATCTCGAAAGCACCAGGAGCTTCCTCACCGGTCTGCATCCCCTCTCGGTCGCCGAGGTGCCCAACTGATGTCCAATCATCCCCTTTTCACGCGTCTCGGCCTCGTCGCCGCCGTGCTGTCGAGCGCGCTGCTCGCCGGAGGCTGCCGCCAGGACATGCACGATCAGCCCAAGAAGAAGCCGCAGGCCGCCAGCGCTTTCTTCAAGGACGGCAAGGCTGCGCGCAATCTGGTGCCGGGAACCATCCCGCATGGTCCCAGCGACAGCTACCACAGCAACGACAATCGCTGGCTGCAGGAAGACGAGCACTTCTACGCGGGCAAGATCGGCGGCAAGCTGGCCGAAACCTTCCCGATGGAGGTCACCTCGGATCTGATCGCTCGCGGCCAACAGCGCTTCGCCATCCACTGCATGCCCTGCCACGGCCCGCTTGGCGATGGCAACGGCATGGTCGTGGCGCGCGGCATGAAGCGCCCGACGAGCTACCACATCGAGCGCCTGCAGAACTCGCCCCCGGGCTACTTCTACGACGTGATCACGAATGGTTTCGGGGCGATGTACGACCTCGCGGACCGTGTGAAGCCTGAAGACCGCTGGGCCATTGTCGCCTACGTCCGCGCGCTGCAGATTTCTCAGAACACCAAGCTCGATGACCTCAACAAGGACGAGCAGGAGAAGGTTCGCGCGCCGAAGACGGCGCAGGTCGCCCCTGCCGGGTATGACAAGCCCGCCCACGGCCAGTCGGAGAAGCACTAGAAGATGAGCCAGAACCACGACACGCTCCGTCGCGACCTCGACGGCCTGCAGAAGATGGCGATCGCCATCGGCGTCATCGCCTGCCTTGGCGCGGGCTACGCCTGGACTCAGGATCAGAAGGAGTTCCGCGAGGCATATCTGCACTCGTTCTTCTTCTGGCTGGCCCCGACGCTGGGCAGCCTCTCGCTCTACATGATCCACCAGCTGACCGGCGGTCGCTGGGGCGCTTCGATGCGCCGCATGCTCGAAGCCGGGATGCGCCAAATTCCGTTCCTGGCCCTGCTGTTCGTGCCCGTGCTGCTGCAGCTCGACAAGTACTACCCGTGGGCGGACCACAGCCACGGCCATGATGTGATCCTCGCGCACAAGGAGGGCTGGCTCAACGCCCCCTTCTTCATCATCCGCGCGGTGATCTACTTCGTGGTCTGGTTCCTGCTCGCGGGGGTGATGCTGCGCGTGTCCGCGCGCAAGGATCAGGGCGATCTCGCGGCGGCCGGTCAGGCACGGCTCACCTCCGGGCCGGGCGTCCTGCTGTTCGCGCTGACCATGACCTTTGCGGCCTTTGACTGGGCCATGTCGCTGGAGCCGCACTGGTTCTCGACCATCTACGGCGCGATCTTCATGGTCGGCCAGGCCCTGCTGACGATGGCGGGCTGCATCGTGATGGCCAGCTGGCTGCGCAAGCGCGAGCCCTTCGCCAAGGTGTTCAAGGAGAACATCTTCCACGACATGGGCACGCTGATGTTCGCCATGGTCATGTTGTGGGCTTACACCAACTTCTCGCAGTACCTGATCATCTGGTCAGGCAACCTCAACGAGGAGACGCCCTGGATTCACCTGCGCACGAACACGGATTGGCAGAAGATCGCCTTCATGCTCGTCGCCCTGCACTTCTTCGTGCCCTTCTTCCTGCTGCTGTTCCGCAAGAACAAGAAGCACGCCTCGATCCTCGCCGGCATCGCGCTGCTGATGTTCGTGATGCGCTGGGTCGACATCTACTGGTACATCGGCCCAGCCTTCGGCGGCCACGGCGAGCACGCTGATCACGGTCCGCACCTGCATTGGATCGACTTCGTGATGCCGATCGCCATGGGCGGCATCTGGCTGGGGCTGTTCCTGCAGTCCTTCAAGAACAAGCCCTTCGTCACCGAACACGACCTCGAGATGTCGGGGAGCATGCAACATGCACACCACTGATCCTTCCACCGGCCACGGCGCCGGTCACGATGGCGGACACGAGCTCAGCGATGCCAAGGCCAAGCCTCTGGTCGAGTCGGGCATCCTGCTCGTCGTGATCTCGGTCGTGTCCTTCTGGAGTATGGACTGGTTCATGGGCGTCCTTCAGGACCTCGAGGCCAAGCGCGCTCCGGCCGGCACCCAACTGACGGCGGAGCGCGAGATCCCTGCCGGAGTTCCGCTGCTGGAGGTCAAGCACCCCACCAGCTTCCAGGGCACGCCTGCGGTGTTCTTCTCGATGAACAACCTGCCGGCCTACTACCGGCCGCAGAAGGAGAAGCTGCACAGCTACGGCTGGGTCGACGAAACCCAGAAGCTGGTGCACGTCCCGATCGAGAAGGCCATGCAAAAGGCCGTCGAAACCCTTCCGGTTCGAAAGTGAACTCAGGATGAGCCTCCTCCCCGTGAACATGATCCTCTCTACTCGCGCCGCGCTCGGCGCGCTGGGAGCCTTCGTGCTCGCGGGCGTCGCGGCTTCGGCCCAGAAACCGGCCGACATCAAGGAGGTGCGCGAACAGGTCGCCTTCGATCAGAAGCTCGGCGCAAAGATCCCGCTGGAGCTGACCTTCCGCGATGAAAGCGGCGCACAGGTCCAGCTCGCGAAGTTCTTCGATGGCAAGAAGCCGGTTCTGCTGACGCCCGTCTACTACGGATGCCCGATGCTGTGCACGCAGGTGCTCAACAGCCTTGTGCGCGCCGTGCGCCCCTTGAGCCTTGCTCCGGGCAAGGACTTCGAGATCCTCACGTACACGATCAATCCCGCAGAAGAGCCCGCGCTGGCGACCGAAAAGCGCGACAAGTACCTCAGCCTGCTGGGCCGGGAGGGCGCTGAGAAAGGCTGGCACTGGGTGTCGCCACTTCCGCTACCCGCCGGCGAGCCCGTGCTGGCCGCCAACGGAGAGCCCGCCGGCCCGGGCACGGACGCCATTCACGCGCTTTCGAGCTCCGTGGGCTTCCGCTACTACTTCGATCGCGAGACGGGCGAGTACGCGCACGAGCCCGGCTTCGTGGTGCTGACCCCGGATGGCCGCATCTCCAAGTACTTCTTTGGCATCGACTACTCGGCACTCGACCTGCGCCTGGCGCTGGTCGAAGCCTCCGAGGGCAAGGTCGGAACGGTCGTGGATCGCATCCTGATGATGTGCTTTCACTACGACCCTAAGACCGGCAAGTACGGCTTCGCCCTGACCAGTTCGCTTCGCATCACCGGGTTGGTGTTCCTCGCCGCCCTGTTCGGCTTCATCTTCCTCCAGCTGCGTCGTGACCGCTCCGGCACGCGCGTCACGCCGGGAGGCGCATAGAAAGATCTTATGGGCAACCAAATCCCCATGTTTCCCGAGAACGCGTCGACCATCGCCGGTCAGGTGGACCTTGTCTACCTGTACCTGAACCTGGTCTGCGCGGTTTTCGCCATCGGTGTTGTCATTGCGATCGTCTACTTCGCGATCCGCTACCGCCGCAACCCCACCCACACTGCCATCCAGCAGGTGGAAGGCAGCCACCTGCTGGAAATCGCCTGGTCGGTCATTCCGCTCATCTTGATGATGACGATGTTCGGCTGGGGAGCGTGGCTCTATGTGCACGCGGTGACCCCGCCCAAGGGCGCCATGGACATCTACGTGGTCGGCAAGCAGTGGATGTGGAAGGTCCAGCACCCCACCGGCCAGCGCGAGATCAACGACCTGCACGTGCCCGTCAATACCCCGGTGCGCCTGACGATCACGAGCGAGGATGTGATCCATAGCTACTACATTCCGTCCTTCCGCATGAAGCGTGACGCCGTCCCGGGCCGCTACTCGCAAGCCTGGTTCGAAGCCACCAAGCCGGGCACCTACCACATCTTCTGCGCCGAATTCTGCGGCACCAAGCACTCCCAGATGATCGGCAAGGTGCATGTGCTCTCGGCTCAGGACTACGCCAACTGGCTGGCCGGAAACCTCAGCGGCGACACGGCCGAGGAAGCCGGTCGAAAGCTGTTTGAAGCCAACCGCTGCAACACCTGCCACCACGAACAGTCGGGCGCACGCGGCCCCAACCTTGCCGGCGTATTCGGCTCGCAGGTGCAGCTCAAGGACGGCTCGACCGTGCTGGCCAACGAAGAATTCATCCGGGAATCGATCCTTCGCCCCCAGGCGAAGATCGTGGCGGGCTTCGAGCCCGTGATGCCCACCTATGAAGGACAACTGAGCGAAGAGCAGGTTCTGCAGCTCGTCGCCTACATCAAGACCCTCAAGGGTCCCGCCAAGGAAGCCAAATGAGCGCTGCCACGACTGACACCCAGAAGCCGAGCTACTTGATGGACGGCACCACGCTGAAGTCGTGGCTCTTGACCGTCGACCACAAGCGCATCGGCATCCTCTACCTGATCGCGATCACGGTGTTCTTTGCCGTGGGCGGCCTGTTCGCGGTGGGCATCCGGGCCGAGCTGTTCACGCCCAAGGGCGACGTGTTCGACTCGGACACCTACAACAAGGTCTTCACGCTGCACGGCGTGGTGATGATCTTCTTCTTCCTGATCCCGTCGATTCCAGCGACGCTCGGCAACTTCCTGCTGCCGATCATGATCGGTACAAGGGATGTGGCCTTCCCGAAGATCAACCTGCTGTCCTGGTACATCTACATGATCGGCGGCTCGCTGGGCGTGCTGCTGATCTTCATGGGCGGCCTCGACACGGGCTGGACGCTTTATCCGCCCTTCAGCTCGACCTACTCGAACACCAACGTGGCCCTCGCCGCGGCGGCCGTGTTCATCTCGGGCTTCTCCTCGATCCTGACGGGCCTGAACTTCATGGTCACGGTGCACAAGATGCGCGCCCCGGGCATGACCTGGTTCCGCCTGCCGCTGTTCGTCTGGGGCCTGTACTCCACGGCGCTGATCATGCTGCTGGGTACGCCGGTCGTCGCCGTCACCGTGCTGGCGATGTTCCTCGAGCGCGTGTTCCACATCGGCATCTTCGACCCGGCCACGGGCGGCGACCCGGTGCTGTTCCAGCACATGTTCTGGTTCTACAGCCACCCAGCCGTGTACATCATGATCCTGCCGGGGATGGGCGTGATCAGCGAGGTGATCGCCTGCTTCTCGCGCAAGCGCGTGTTCGGCTACCCGTTCGTCGCCATGTCCTCGCTGGGCATCGCGATCATCGGCTTCCTCGTCTGGGGCCACCACATGTACACCAGCGGCCAGTCGGCCTACGTGAACATCGTGTTCTCGATCCTGACCTACATCGTCGCCGTTCCGAGCGCGATCAAGGTCTTCAACTGGACGGCCACGATGTACAAGGGCTCGGTCTCGATGGACACGCCCATGGTGTACGCGATGTGTTTCATGGGCCTGTTCCTGATCGGCGGTCTCACGGGGCTGTTCTGCGCGAACCTCGGCCTCGACATCCACATCCACGACACCTACTTCATCGTCGCCCACTTCCACTACGTGATGGTCGGCTCGGCGATGTTCGCCTACCTCGCGGGCCTGCACTTCTGGTTCCCGAAGATGTTCGGGAAGATGTATCCGGAAGGGCCCGCCAAGCTCTCGGCGATCGTGATCTTCGTCGGCTTCAACCTGACCTTCTTCCCCCAGTTCATCCTGGGCTACATGGGCATGCCGCGTCGCTATCACTACTACCCTGAGGAGTGGCAAGTGCTGAACGTGCTCTCGTCGGGCGGCGCGATGACCCTGTCCGCGGGTCTGCTGCTCGGCGGAGCGAACATCACCTGGGCGCTGATCGCTGGCAAGAAGGCTCCGACCAACCCCTGGATGGCGAAGGGTCTGGAGTGGGAGATCTCCTCTCCCCCCATCACCGCCAACTTCGAGAAGATCCCCGTCGTGACGGAGGAGGCATACGCCTACCCGTCGCAGATCCCCAGCCCGGCGCACCGCTGAGCCCACACACAGGAGAATCGCTCTTCCATGCAGCAGCACTCCCACGCAGGCCACGGCGGCGGCGTCCGACTGGCCCACCATTTCGACGACCTCAAGCAGCAGCATGAGTCCGCTCAGCTGGGCATGTGGGCTTTCCTGCTCACCGAAGTCATGTTCTTCGGGGGCTTGTTCCTGGCCTACCTGATCTACCGCAACCTCTACCCTGAGGCGTTCATGCTGGCAAGCAACCAGCTCAACGTCACGCTGGGCGGCATCAACACCGCGGTGCTGATCTTCTCTTCGCTGACGATGGCCCTCGCCATCCGCTCCGCCCAGACCGGACAGGGACGCATCCCGCAGATTGCCTGGCTGGTGCTGACCGTCATGTTCGGCATGGCCTTCCTCGTGATCAAGTACTTCGAGTACAAGTCCAAATGGGACCACGGCATGCTCCCCGGCCCGGGCTTCATGGCCGCCGGCGGACATCCCGCCGAGCTTTTCGGCGAGCATGTCGCGGGAGCCCGGATCTTCTTCTCGATCTACTTCGCGATGACGGGTCTCCACGCCTTCCACATGATCGTCGGCATCGGGATCATGGCGTGGATGATGATGTGCTCGTGGAAGGGCTACTTCACTCCCTCGAACTACGACGGCCTCGAGATGAGCGGCCTGTACTGGCACTTCGTCGACCTCGTCTGGATCTTCCTCTTCCCCATGCTGTACCTGTTGGGTGCCCACGTGCACACGGGAGCCCACTGACCATGAGCGCCAATGACAACACACACGAAGAGCACCATGTCGTGCCCCTGCGGCACTACTTCGGTGTCTTCTTCGCGCTGATCGCCCTGACATTTGCCACCGTCTGGACCGCGAAGATGGATCTCGGCGTGTTCAACACGCTGGTCGCGCTCACGATCGCCACGGTCAAGGCGCTGCTGGTCGTGCTGATCTTCATGCACGTCAAGTACAGCAACAAGCTGGTGCAGACGATGGTCGGCGCCAGCGTCTTGTGGCTGCTGATCATGTTCCTGTTCACCTGGTCGGACTTCGCGACCCGTGGCTGGCTGTTCCACTGATCTGCAGTTTCCGTGAAAACACCCGCGCGCGCGCTTTGCTCACCGGCAACGGTACGCGAAGCGCGCGCGCGGCTTTTCACGGGGCCATCAGCTTGCGTGTGAGGACTGCACGCTGGCGCCATGTGCCGTCAGCAGGCTCGCTAGCCACTGCACGGTCTGCGCGGTACGTCCGGGCAATGCCAGCGTTCCCCACACTGTCACGATCACGCGCCGCGTCTGTGGCGTGGTCTTCGTTCGCTGCGCATCTTTCACCGCATTCGCACACGGGCCATCCCCATCACGCAGGCACAGCAGCCCGCCCAGATCGATCGTCTGGCCCGAAACATTGAAGATGTAGCTCATCCCCTCCGCAGCGATGCCGACGGAAAGCGGCTCGCAGGCCTTGTCCAAGTCCACCACGCTGATCGGCAGGCCGCTGTGCAGCGAAACCATGTTGCCGATATCCACCGCGACATTGATCTGGGGCAGCGCTCCGCTCTGCCAGACGCCGTGCAGATACTCGCTCGACGGCTTCCCCCGCCCTGTGGGCTTGTAGCCGCCGTGCCGCAGCAGGTCCCGAAGATGCTTGCGCAACTCGTCATCCGTGCTCATCGGGGCGCCACAGTGAGGCTGCATCAGCGCCGAGACCGTGCTGCTCAGTGTCACCGCTTCCAGCGGAGCCGGGAAGACCGCTTCAACCCAGCCAAGTTCGAGCAACGGATGCGCATCCACCTGCAGGCGTGTCTTCATCCCGTTACGATACGGGCATGCTGATCTGCGCGCTGCTCCTGCTTGCTCCCCTCTTCCCCCCGCAAGTTCCCGTCACCGGTTCGACTGGTTCGGTCAGCGAGTCCCAGTTCAAGGCCATGCACGACCTCAAGGCCGATGACGGGAAGGCCTTGCTCGGCAAGGAGGTCCTGATCGACAAGACGAGTGGCTACCTCAGCCTGCCGAAGACTCCGCGCCCGGGGCGGCCGGCAGTGCTGGTGATCCACGAGTGGTGGGGCCTCAACAACCACGTGCGTCACTGGGCGGATCGGCTGGCCCTCGATGGCTACGCCGCGCTGGCCGTCGACCTTTACGGGGGCGTGGTGGCGACGACGCGCGACGAGGCGATGGCCCTGATGAAGAACTGTGATCCGGCGGAGGCCGTGAAGCGGATGCAGGCGGCGGAGTCCTTCTTGCGCGAAGACAAGGAGACCAAGGCTGGCAAGGTCGCCTCGCTCGGCTGGTGCTTCGGCGGCGGCATGTCGCTGCGCCTCGCTTTGGCTTCGCCCACCCTGAACGCCTGCGCGCTCTATTACGGGCAGGTGCCCACCGCCAAGGAAGACCTCGCCGCCCTCCGGGCCCCGGTCTACGCCGTTTTCGGCTCGCTCGACCGCAGCATTCCGGTCAGCTCGGTGGGACAATTCGTCGAAGGCCTGACCGAGGCTGGCAAGGAGCATCAGGTGAGCCTCTTCCGGGCGGAGCACGCCTTTGCGAACCCCTCCAGCCCGCGCTACGAGACCGGGAGCGCCGAGCTGGCGTGGGAGGGTCTGCGGGCCTTCCTGCAGCAGAAGCTGGGGCCTGACGGCCGCTAATATATCCCTCAAAATCACGGTTGACAGGTCTTTTCTAGGAAGTTTCAATCTACGGTCGGTCGGCCCTCCGCCAGGGCCGCCAGCTTCCCTATCCGGCCGCATCATGACTTCCACCCTAGATATCCGCGTACTTTCCGCTCTAACCCTGTCCTTGTTCGGCCTGTCGGCCGCGGCTCAGGTCAGCCGCACCTACACCACGAGCGCCGACTTCAACGAGGGCATGCTCAACCAGGTCAACACCTCAGTGGCGGACCAGTTGCAGCTCAACACCCTGCCCCCCGCCGGCACGCTGCCCTTCGTCTGCGTCGCTCTCAACGGGCTGGGGCGCATGGTGCGGGTCAACGCCAATACGGGCGAGATCATGGGCGACTACCGGACGGCTCCTCTGGGACAACCGGGCCAGTTCTTCGGCACAGCTCCCTCGCGCACGGCCGTGGACTCGCTCGGCAATGTCTGGGTCACCAACGAGGGCGAGTCGGGGCAGGTCAGCGGCGTCGCCAAGGGCTCGATCGTCAAGATCGGCATCATCGTCGGGGGGACGCGCACGGACGCGCTGGGCAATCCCAACCCCGCTGGCGAATACCTCAAGCCGCCCTTCCTCTACAGCACGGCAGTCGACCGCAACGGCGACGGGCTGATCCGCACCTCGCGCGGGGTCAACAACGTGCTCAACTGGACCAACCTCACCGATGGCGTCGGCGGTGCCGACGGGCTGGTGCAGGATGCGGACGATGAGCTGATTCTCGTCTACCAGCGCGTCGCACCGATCGCCGCGCTGCATGTCTCCGTCGATCCGGCCAACAATGTCTGGGTCGGCGGCTATCCGGCTGGCGGCGCCGGGCAGCCCTTCCAGAAGCTGCGCGGAACCGATGGCGCCATCCTGGCGACCGTGGCGACGAGTTGCGGCGGCTACGGCGGCGTGATCAGCCCCGCCGGCATCCTGTGGTCCACGAGCCCCCAGGAAGGCCGCCTGCTGCGCCTCGACACCAACACGCTGACGACGCAGTGCCTCGTCGAGCCCTTCCCGCCCTTCCCGGGCAATGCCGGGGTCACGGTCGACAGCGCCGGCGCGGCATGGAGCACCGAGTTCCTCGCCCAAAACCGCGTCAACAAGCGGCTCAGCGACGGCACGCAGGTCGCGGGCTTCCCGAAATCCCTGCCGACGGACCGCACGGGCAACTTCACGCTGGCTTCGACGCCGGTGGACAACGATGTCTGGGTCAGCGGGGCAAACGCCAACTCCAATCGCATCTGCCGGATCGACACCAACGGGCTGCTCCGCAAGAAGATCGACCTTCCCGCGGGGCCGGAAGGCGTCAGCGTGGACAGCAATGGCAAGGTCTGGGTTGCCTGCGCGGTAGCCAACAAGCTGGTGCGCATCGACCCGAACGCCGGCGCCGACGGACTAGGTGCCATCGACCTGCAGGTGGATCTGCCGTCGCTCTCCAATGCCAAGAACTTCGGCACGATGTGCGGGGAAGTGCCGCTGATACCCCAGCAGCCCAACGGCTCCTGGAATGTCGTCTACGACTCAGGTGCCCTCGGCACGCAGTACGGCAAACTGAGCTTCACGGCCAGCATTCCCGCTCAGACTGCGCTCGGTGCCCAGTTCCGCGTCGGCAACACGCCTGCGGACCTCGCCGCGGCGGCCTTCCAGCCGATCAACAACGGCGTCGCTTTCAACGGTGTCTTCGGGCGCCTGCTCGAAGCGCGCTTTGATTTCACACGCGCGGGCACCAGCGTCAGCGCCACGCCCGTGCTGTTCGATTTCACGATCGAGTCGCTGCCCGGCACCTCGGATCCGGACTGCGAGGCGGGCCTGCGCGTGCCGGCAAGCATGCTGGTCTTCCCCGAGTTCGACAATCGCACAGCCAACCTGACGCTGGTGACCGTCACCAACACCGCGGAGGACCTCGATCCCGTCAAGGTCGAGTTCGTCTACATCGGTCGCACGACGGCCTCAGGCCAGACGATCCCGTGCCTTGAGTACAACCGCACGGAGACCCTGACTTCGAATGACACGCTCAGCGTCGTCACGAGCGTTCACAACCCCAATCAGGCTCAAGGCTACCTCTACGTCTTCGCCAAGAACCGCATCACGGGCAAGGCCACGGTCCACAACCACCTGGTCGGACACGCCCTGATCATCCAGGGCCTGTCCCAGCTCGACTATTCCTACGAGCCGGAGGTCTTCCTCGGCGTCGGCGCTCAAGGTGAGGACACCGATCGCGATGGTGACGGTCTGCGGGATCTCAACGATCTGGAGTACTCCTGCGCACCCGACCAGATCCTGATCCCCCGCTTCCTCGGCCAGCGCCCCGGCATCGAGAGCCAGCTCGTGCTGCTCAACCTGACGGGCGGGAGCGAGTTCACCGCCACGCTCGACCTGCTGACCTACAACGACAACGAGGAGGCCTTCTCCGGCCAGTACAGCTTCCAGTGCTGGGCCAAGGTTCCGCTGACGGACATCAGCCAGGTCTTCGCGGACTCCTTCCTGCGCGACAGCACAGCCCAGAATCCTCAGGAGGACATCGGGGTGGAGACGGGCTGGCTGCGGCTCAACGGCCTCAATGCCGTCTCGACGGCTGCGACGATCGCCGATCCGGCCTTCCTCGCGCTGCTGATCGAGCGCACCGGCAGCGCCGGCCATGCGGTGGATGCGCCCTTCGTGCAGGGCACGCAGAAGAACGGCGATCTGCTCGGACGCAGCGTGTTCGAGGACTCGACGCCCTGAGCGAGGGTGAAGGGGCGCCGAGCAGCGCCCGCAGTCTGGAGTCAGACATGAGAGAACCCCGCCGGGTCGCGCCCTGCGGGGTTCGCTGATGCTCCGAAGAGCAGCGGGATCAGTTGCCCGGGTTGTTCGGATCGTTCACCAGGACGTCGGAGCCAAGACCCAGATTCTCCTGCAGCGTCGTGTCCGAGAGGTTTTCGGTGTCCACGCTGACATTGCCGGTCGCATCGGCCTTGGTGTTGACGACTTGACCAACGGAGATCAAGCCGTTGTCTTCCGCCTGCGCACCCGGCAGCACGCGCGCCGTGCTGGCGATGATGCCGCCGGTCTTGTGGCCGAAGATGGAGATGGCGGCGACCGCCACGAGGGCGACGCCGGCGATGATGAGGCCGTACTCGACGAGCGCGGCCCCGCGCTTCTGATTGCGGTTTTGCTTCTGAATCTTCATGGTTCTCTTCCTTCCGAAACGGGTGACAGCGAGGATGGTCTCTGGGGCACCAGCGCCGCTGCCGAGGCGCTGGCTGCTTGCAACTTCACGGGAGAGCCCTGGGTTCTCCCTTCCCGTGCGGAAGACGGAGGTCATTGTACCCCACCTTCCGCATTGATGCCGGCGAGGCGCGCCTCGGCCGGCTGGAAACCGGGATTCTCGACCAAGCACTCTTCATAGAGCGCCTTGGCCTTGTACAGATCCTTGCGGGACTCGGCGATGAGGCCGCGGTGGAACGCGACGCGCCAATTGGGCGCTCCTAAGCGGGCGGCTGCGGTCAGCTGCCCGTCGGCCGCCGGGTAATCGCCGCTCATGTACAGCACGGCGGCGTAAGTTTCGCGCAGCAGGCTGTGGCCCGGAGCATAACCCACCTGCGCGGCCAGCAGGCGGCGGGCGCTGGGCAGGTTGCCGTTTTCCATCGCGATGCGCGCCTTGAGGATCGCTCCCTCGGCGTGCATCGGCTCGACCGAGAGCAATTGATCGCAATAGCGCTCCGCCTTGACGATCTCGCGCTGGTCATAGGCGATGGTGGCGTTCTGCAGCAGCGTCGGCGTGTGTCTGGGGAACTCGAGGCTCAGCCGCTCGATCTGGTTCTTCGCTCGATCGCAGTCGATCAGGATGTGGTTGGCCTCGCTGCCCTTGCCCGACTTGCCCGTCAGGCAGTCGTTGTACTCCTTGACGAGGTCGGCCAGACGCTCATTCGGATCACAGGTCTCGGGCCGGTGCCCGAGCGAGTTGACCGAACAGGCGGAAAGACCCATCAGCGCGAAGATCAGAAAGGGCTTCATGTTCGTGGTTCTCACTTCTTCACCTCGCCCGGCTCGGCCTGCGTTTCCTTCTTCGTCTTGTCCTTGGCGGTCTTGGCCGGGATGAGCTCCTTGCTGCTGGGGAAGGACCAGAGCGGAGCCGCATCGGGCAGGTCGCGCACGATCACCGGATTGACCACGATGATCAACTCGCGGTCCGAGTCGGCGTAGCTGAAGTCCTTAAAGAACCAGCCGACGATCGGCACCTGGTGGATGAAGGGTGTCTGACCCGCATCGTCATTGCGCGCCTTCTCGACGAGACCGCCGATCAGCAGCGTCTGGCCGTCGCGCAAGCGCGCGCTGGTGCGCAGCGAGCGCTCCTGGAAGGCGACGGTCTGCGGATTGGTGCCGGTGCTCTGGCGCACGAGTTCGGTGAGGTCAGCATCCGGATTGGAGACCGAGGGGATCACGTCCAGCGTGATCATGCCCAGCTCGTCGATCAGCGGACGGACTGCCAGCCGGATTCCGAAATCGCGCTCGACGGTGGCGTTGAGCAGACCGGAGTTCTGGCCCTGGCCCTGACCGCTGCCGAAGGGCGTCACGATCTGCTGCTGCACCGGGACACTGCCGCCGACGCCGAAGAAGGCCGACTCGCCGCTGAGCACCGTGAGCGAGGGGCTGGACAGCGTGCGCGCGATGCCCTCCTTCTCGAGCAGCGAGAGCAGCGAGTTGATGTCGACGTGGTCTCCGCTGACGCGGAAGTTGTTGGCGATGCCTCCGGCAAGGAAGGCCAGCGTGTTCTGGAAGTCCGCATTGCCGGTCGGTCCGTTGGGGATGGGCTCAAGTTCGCCCGTCACGGGATTGGTCTGGAACGCAGGAGGTGCCAGCTGCGAGGGCCGATTGAAGTCGCTCACGGTTGCCGAGGTGTTCGAGTTCCACGCCAGCAGCGCCGTGCGGTTGACTTCGTACAGCTTGATGTCGATGCGCACCTGCGGGATGTCTTCCACACGCAGGAAGCTCAGCACCTTGCCACCCGCCAGCTGAAGCGCCTTGGCGCGGGCGATGTTGGAGTCGATGCGATTGTCCAGCATGCGGCCAAGGCCCGTGCCCGAAGTCCCGCTCCCCGAGGTCACGCTGGAGAGAACCGATCCCAGGCCGCTCGACATGTTGTCGCTGCGGCCGCCCATCATGCTGAGTGCGCCGGATTCATCGGCGACGACCTGGATGTCGAGGCCCTTTGCGCCGCCCTCTGCGCCGCCGGCGAGGCGTGAGGCGATCGTCAGCACCCTCAGCAAGCAGGTCTGGTCGGGCACGGAGCCCGTCAGCATCAGCACGCCATCGCCGCCGAGGCCTTCGAGCACCTGTGCCTGAATGCGGCTGGTGTCACAGCCAATATTGCCAAGCGAAGCCAAGAGGCGCTCGACGATCAGCGGCTGACGCGGCTTCTCCTCGGGGGTCTTGGGCTCAACCGGTGCAGGCAGCACGTACAGCCGATCATGGATGCGGTTGGGAGCTTCCTCGTACTCGGTGATCCGGCGCTTGTCGCTGCCCGAGGATTCCTCGATCGTGCGCGAATTTCTGGGCGAGGGATCGAAGCGTTTGACGATCTGTCCAGCCTTGGAAAGGATCTCGTCGCGCATCCCGCGATCGCGCACCGTTCCGCGCACGACGAACTGGTCATACTGGTCGTTGGGACGATCGCCGTGGAGGATGCGCTCGACCTTCACCTCCTTGGCGCCGAGCACTTCGGACGCGCGCGCGATCACCTGCTCCAGCGGCAGCGAAGCGCTGGTGATCTTGAGGCGGTTGATGACCTGTCCTTGGGCCGTGAGCGGGGTCTGCGCGCCGAGCGCCGGCGGAGCAGCCTCCTTGGAGTTGTCCTTGGCGTTGGCGCCGGCGCTCAGATAGTCCTGCGCGGCCTTCTGGGCGGCCTCGTAGTCTTCCTTGTGCGAGACGGTGCCGGTCAGGACGATCGCGTCGCGGTCGGGCGCGATCTCCACGATGATGGTGGGCGAGATTTCGCTCAGCGCCGACTGCAGTACGGTCAAATCGCGAGTCACGGAGAACATGAACTGCTCGACCGTGCCGTCCTGGAACCAGACCATCAGGCTGGTCGTTCCGATCTTCCTGCCGATCAGCACGATCTCGCGGTTCGAGACCAGTGCCTCGACTTTCGCGATCTCCTCGTTGCCGATCGCTACGCGCGTGCCCATGTCCTTCGAGAAGAGCAGCCGTGCTTGCGTGTTCTCGACGAGGTTCTTCAGTTCCTTGCTGCGCTTGCCGGCGGACAGAACCTCCAACAGCGGCGGCGGAGTGTTGCCCTGCTGGGTGTTGGAGACGGCCGGAACCGCCACCCCGAGCGTGACCAGCAGAAGCACAACGATGCCCAGGGAAGCGACCTTGGCCCGCTTGCCCCTCTTCGCGTGGTGAAAGGTCTCGAACACCTCGGCCGAGGTGGCTTTGGCGCGCGACGTGGGATGTTGGTTCTTCACAGGGGGTCTCCAGTCAGAGCTTGGGAGCGAGGCGGGCGCACGCGGAACGCGGCGCTATCCGGACTCCGATGAGGTTGGGGGGTGCGGGGGAACAGGCTGGTTTTTTTCGGGCGGGGATCCGGTCAGTACTTTGGGGGCTCAGCGGCGCGTCATTCCCTCGGCGAGGTCGATGAACTGCAGGAACACGGGGCCCAGCGTGCTGACGAAGATCCCTGGCAAGAAGCAAATCACCAACGGGAAGACGAGCTTCACGGGCAGGGCCTGAGCCAGCATGTTGGCGTTCTCGCGGCGGCGACCGCGCATGTCGTCGGCCTGGGTGCGCAGCACGCTCGCGAATCCGGCGCCGACCTGTTCCGCCTGCACCAACGCAGACACGAAGATGGTCATCGACGGAACCTCGAGGCGCCGTGCCAGCCGGCGGAAGCAAGCGACGCGCGACACGCCCCCCAGAATCTCGAGTTGAAAGGTGCGCAGCTCCTGGAAGAGCGGGCGGTTGTCCTTGTGGCCTTCGACGACCCGCGTCAGCGAGTTGTCGAAGGACAGCCCTGACTCGCTCATCGTCGCAAGCAGCTCCAGCGTCACGGGCAGATCCTGCTCCACCTGCCGCACGCGCTCCTTGCGCCGCGAGTTGACCAAGGACCAGGGCAGCAGCAACAGAATCAGCGCCATGAGCCAAGGGCTGATCTGCAGCACGGGGATCGCGAGGTCTCCGATTCCGCCGGGGACCTGCTCGGCGGCGAGCACGGCCTGACCGACGATGCCGCTGCCGTAGAACAGGACGATCAGCACCGCACTCAGCACCCCGCAGGCGGTCGTGGCCGCGAGGAAAGCCGTACCCGCACCGCGCGAACGGTAGCCCGCCAGATACAGCCAGCGTACCAGCACGTTCTGGGCCATCGGGTCTTCCAGATCCAGCTGCGTCTGCGCCTGCTCGTCGGCGTACATCCGCCGCATCAGGCGCTCCCGGTTGCGCATGCGCAACCAGAGCCAGATGCCGCCCGCCAGCCCGATCGTCCACAGAACGATCAGCATCCAGAGCGAGCCATTGTCGATGTTGACTGATTGCATGGCGAAACCTCTAGAAGCGCAACTTCGCGATCTTTGCGATCCACAGCATGCCCAGTGCCTGAAGGATCAGCGCGCCGGCAAGCAGGTTCTGGCCCAACTCGTGCGCCACGAAGCGCTCGAAGGCAGGCGGATTCGTCCGCCACATCAGGAGGCCGAGGAAGTAGATGATCAGCAGGATGCCCATTACGGACGCGCGCGCCTCGGTGGACTGGGAGCGCACTCGGCGAGCGATCTCGATCCGATCCCGGATGGAGCGGCCGACCGTCGCAAGAATCGGAGCGAGTGAACCACCCACCTCCGAGTGCACGATCATCGTGAACGAAAAAAGGCGGAAGGACTCGAGCGGGATGCGCTTGGAGAAGTCGTCGAAGACCTGCACCGGGGACTCCCCGTAGCGCATGCGGCCCAAGACCTCCTGCCATTCGCTCTTGATCGGCTCGGGTGTCTCGCCCGAGGCGCTCTCGATCGCCTGCGCCAGTCCGGCTCCTCCATGCAGCGCCGCGACCATCAGATCCATGCTGTTGGCCAGCTGCGTCTCGAGCCTGGCCAGCCGGGCCTCATGCATCGAGTCTTCGATGAGATGAGCGAGCACGCCGACCACGATCGCGATCGCCACGGAGAACACGATCGGCAGCCCTACCACGAACAGCAGCAGCAGCAGGGCCGCGCCACCGGCCACGTACGGAATCCAGCTGCGCCGGACCAGATACGGATGCACCTCCACGGCTTCGCGTTCCGTTTCGACGGGCAGACCTTCGTTGAGCCGGGCACTGGCCTGCCGACGCAGCAGATTGGCCCTGTAGGCGTACCAGGCGGCTCCCGCGCCCACGGCCGCGCCGGCTCCCCAGACGAGCTCAGACATGGCTGCCTCCCGCCTTCTGGAAGATCTGCATGGGGACCTCTTGACCGCGCTCGCGCAGCCGCTGGAACAAGCCCGGTACGATGCCCGTGGCTGCATGCTGGCCGATGATCTTGCGGCCCTCCCGGCCCGTTTGCTGGAACCGATAGATGTCCTGGAGCAGCGGCGTGCCAGCCTCCATGCCGGTCACTTCGGCAATGCTCTCGACGCGCCGCACGCCGTCGTCGAAGCGCCGCACGCTGACGATGAAGTTGAGCGCCGACACGATCTGGTCGCGGATGGCCTTGCTGGGCAGCTCCAGGCCGGCCATCAACACCATCGTCTCGAGGCGGTTGAGCGCATCGCGAGGCGTGTTGGCGTGCACGGTCGTCATGCCGCCGTCGTGGCCCGTGTTCATCGCCTGCAGCATGTCGAGCGCTTCCGAACCGCGGCATTCGCCGACAATGATGCGATCCGGTCGCATGCGCAGGCTGTTGATCACCAGATCACGGGTCGTGATCACGCCGCGTCCCTCGATGTTGGCGGGCCTCGTTTCCAGGCGCACGACGTGCTCCTGATCGAGGATCAGTTCGGCGGTGTCCTCGATCGTGACCACGCGCTCGTCATCCGGGATCGACTCGGCGAGCGCACCCAGCATCGTCGACTTGCCTGCGCCCGTGCCGCCCGAGATCAGCACGTTCTGACGCGCCTTCACGATGATCTCCATGAAGGTCAGCATGTCGCGCGAAAGCATGCCCAGCCGAGCCAGATCCTCGCGCTTGAGGCGTTGGCGGCCGAAGCGACGGATGGAGAGCGTGGGACTGTCGATGCTGACCGGCGGCACCGTTGCGTTGACACGGCTGCCGTCGGGGAGGCGCATGTCGACCATCGGGCAGGAAGTGTCGATGCGCCGGCCCACTCGGGCCGCGATGCGCTCGATCACTCGCAGGATGTGGTCGGCATCTCGGAAGCGGACATCCGTCTGGATCAGCTTGCCGAAGCGCTCGACGTAGATCTGGTCGTGGCCGTTGACCAGAATGTCGGTCACGGCCGGATCCGCCATCAGCGGGGCCAGCGGACCGACGCCGAGCGTCTCGTCGGTCAACTCCTGCGCGAGGCGATCGCGCTCCTCCTCGTTGAGCGGAATCGACTCGCTCGCCAGCACGCGCTCGACGAATTCGCGGACAGCCCGGGCGATCATGTCTTCGCCGGTCCCATACAGGCTCTTCTCGCCGATCTCGTCCAGCAGACGGGCATGCAGGCGCGCCTTGATGGACAGGAAGTCAACCTGCGGGGCCCGGTTGCCAAGCTCGCTCACATCAGGACGCGCGTACGCGGGCAGCTGCTCCCGCGCCTCGGTCTTCATGCGGGCATGGACATCCGTGGCGAGATTGCGCTTGAAGCGGTCTCTGAGCTTCTCGCGATCGATGGTTTCGTCAGCCATGGAGTCCTCCTTGAGCGCGTGTCATCAGCTGGCCGCGGGACCGGGGTTCATGCGCAGCGGCTCCGCGCCATTGCTGCGGGCCGCGCCGGGCGCCGTATCGCGCTGTTCGCGTGCCGGCGAGGCGTCGTCGCTGGCCCCGACCGTTTCGAGCTCGTCGACGAGCTTGCGAATGGTCTTGGCGAAGCCGAACAGCCCCGTCGCACTGAGCACGTAGGGTCGCCCCGTGTTGAGCGCCGTGACCAGGCGCTTTTGGTACGGGAGCACGAAATCGATGTCGCGGTCCATGCGCGCGGCGGCATCTTCGGGAGTCAGTCCGCCGGAGACGCGCTCGAAGTTGTTGTTGAGCACGATGCGGGTGCGCTCGCGCGGGAAGCCGAGATGCTCCATCACAGGCAGAAGACGCGCGGCGCCGACCACATTCGGTACGGTGTTCTGCGTGATCACGTAGGCCCGATCGGAGAGGTCCAGAATCGCCATCACGAGACCGTCGAGCATCGGGAAGGTGTCCACCACCACCCAGTCATAAGAGCGCCGCGCCAGCGTCAGCACGCGCGCGATCGCCTGATCGTCGATGTCGGCCGCTTCCACCGCGTCGACGGGCGCCGCGAGCAGATCGAGTCCGCACTCGTGGGTCACCGTCAGCTTCTTGAGCAGCGTTTCGTCAAGTCGCGACATCTCGCGAGCCGCGCTGGCGAGGGTCGTCTGCGGATTGAGATCCAGCATCGGCGCGCAGCTGCCAAGGTGCAGGGAAGCATCCACGAGCAGGACACGGCCCTTGTTCCGGCGAGCAAGCTCGCAGGCAAGGCTGACGGAGAGCGTCGACTTGCCGACACCGCCCTTGTTGCTGACGATCGAAACGACCCGGCCGAGCTTCTTGCGCGGTTCGTCGCTGCGCACCAGCAGTCGGTCGAGCGCGCCCTGCAGCTCGGTCACGACCAGCGGACGACGCAGAAAGTCCTGCACGTGCGCGCGGATCGCGTCGATCAGAACGGCGCCTTCGGCATCGGCCGGGCCCAGGCTGCCCGGTCGATACAGAGCAACCACGGATGCTTCCGGAGCTACGGCGTGGATCTCGTCCGCGAAGGTGCGTAACGAGCGCGGATCGGACTCCATCTGCACGCAGACGATTTCCGGCCGGCGGGTGCGCGCGTTCTCCACCGCCGCACGCATGTGCGTGGCGAAGTGCAGCACCGGGCGCCACTTGCGCAGGTTTTGGCAGGCGGATTCGAATTCTCCGCGGAGGAGGCTGTCGTTGCCGACGACGAGGATTTGGGGAGTGGTTTCCATCGTGTGTTCTGGGCTTATCTCACCAGCGTGGCGGCGAGGACGGCGCCGAGCCGGATGTTTCGGTAGTCGTAACGCAGAGCTTCTGCCTGAGGATCGCCGGGCTCGTAGATCTCGTACGTGAAACGGTGCGCGGCGGTGATGACCTGCGCCCATTCGTCGGGACGGATGACCTCGAGCTCGTCCTTGAGCAGGGCCAGCTGCAGGTGAGGGCTCGCATTGTCCTGGGCGACCCAGCATCCGACGTTGAGGTGCGGCGTGGGCAGGCCGGCTCCGAAGATCAGGCGCGCGGGCGTGCCGGCGAGGGGATCGGCGGGCACCAGCATGGCTCGACCGAATCCAAAGCCGATGATGCGCGGTATGTCTTCGCTGGCACCGGTCTGGGGATTGGTGGAGACGATGGTCTTGTAGACGCCGAAGAAGCCGCGCTCGTCGCCATTGGAGGCCATGCCGCCGAGGGAGCCGTCCGCCAGACCGATCCAGCGGCAGCGGGCGGCGGCGCGGTCCTCGTCCGTCACGTTTCCGTCCCTGTCCCGATCCGCGCCGTACCGGAATTCCGTGACGTTCGTCCGATAGAGGCGGTCGCCGATGACGTTGCCGCGATCGCCGAGCGCGCCGATCTCCGCGCCAATCAGTGCATCGACCCAGCTCGCCGGCGGCGGGGGCGTGCCGGGAGCCATGCCGCAGGCGGAGACGCCTTCGAGTGTCAGGCGACCCTCATCGTCGATCTTGGCGTAGTAGCAGGTCGTGTTCCATTGCGGGTGACCGGCTCCGACCGTGATCGCCTCCCAGAAGCCCTGTTTGAAGAACACGCCGTAGTGCCCGATGATCCGCGTCCCGAGCGAGCTGCCATCCGGGTAGATCGTTGTGTTGTTGCAAGGCGGGTATCCGATCGAGAAGGCCGGCGCACAGGCGGCGATCGAAGTGGAGCGAACCGAGATGCCGTCCGTGCGCGGGTTGTAGTCCGAACCCGGCGCCTGCTGCATCGCGGTTCCCAGGCCGAAGAGGTAGGGCAGCGGGGGGCCGTGCGAAGCCGCCGGCGAGAGCGCGTTTTCCGCCGGGTAGTCCTGGCGGATCCGCCTCAGCCGAACGAGGAAGCCCAGCGACTCGAACAGATCGCGATCTCCGTTCGTGGAATCAAAGGCTTCCAGATCCGCGGGCGCAAAATCCTCGCGCTGGTAGTTCTGCGACTCCACGCCGAGCAGATTGGGAACCGTCGGATCGAACTTTCCGTTGAGCATGTCTCCGTACGGAAGGTTGCCCTGATTCGGCTTGAGCGTGGGATCTTCTAGATACTGGTCGTCGGGAGAATTGACCTCGATGATGGCGCCGATATTGTGCTGGGCATCGGACGCGGAATCCGGGGACGGATTCTTCGTCTTGATGATCGGCCCCATGCCGAACCGATAGGCGTCGGCATTGGTGTCCGGGGCCAGATTGAGCGAGGGCTCGTAGAAGTACTCGATCGCGTACTCGGAATCGGTGCTCGAGATCAGCTGCGGCTGGAGATCATCGTCGAAGTTCTGGCGCACCATCTCCTCGACTCGCGAACGGCGGCTTCTGTTCGAGTACCAGTTCGCGTAGTTGTAGTCCCTCAGCCGCGCACCCTCGACCGCGGCCGTGTCGCTCGCGTTCTGCATCTGGCCCTGAGCCAGGAAGGCATAGCCCACGTCCACGGTCAAAGCCGCGATGCCCATCAGCGCCAGCACGAGCACGGCAAAGAGCAGCAGCACGGTGCCGCCCTTGCGCTCGCAGGCCTGGTGGGTCCGGATCCTCAACGGGGGTTCTCCACAGGGGCGTTCGGCAGTTCCTGAGCGGCCTTGGGGACGACGGTCTCGCGCCCGCCCTTGCCGTCGAGCAGCATGATCTGCTGAGTGTCCGGGCGATCCTTGGCCTCGATCTTCTCGCGCTGCGTGACCGGCGCGGTCGCCGACAGGGTGACGCAGTGCAGGGCGACGCGACGGCGCTGAGCCGAGGCCAGTCGCTCGAAGTCCTCCGCGCTCATCTCGAGGAACAGCTCCTTTTCCTGACGGCCCGAGCCGAGGCCGACGATCACGCGTCCCTGCTCCACGATCAGCTCGGTCTGCGCGCCGAAAGCGTTGGCGGCGCCCTGAGCCGCCTTGGTGCCCACATCCGGCGCCACCGCACTGGGTGCATCGCGCCGTTCCGAAACGCCCAGGATCTGGAACAGCTCGCCGCGTTCGAGTCTGGCAAGTCCGTCGATGTCCTTGGGATCGAGCCACTTGCCCACGAAACCGGGGTCGATGGCCGCGCTTGGCGAAGGCGGCGTGCCGCGCGGATAGAAGTCGCTCTCGCGGAAGGCGTAGCCGGGGCCCTTGTCGTTCCTGAGCACGCGACCGAGGATCTCGCCGCGATTGCTGATGAAGCCCTTCTCCTTGACGTCAGCGGCGTCCAGCCAGCGGATGCTCGGCTGGTTCTTCGGATCGACCAGATCGACTTCCGCGACCTTCTCGAAGGCCCGGATCGTGCGCGAAGAAACCCAGACGGGCGTCTTGCCCGTGCGGTCCTCCTTGGCGCTGACGCCGCCGGGAAGTCCCGGGATCCTGATGATGTTCAATGCATGCAGCGTGCCTGCACCGAGGGCCAGAAACAGGGCAATGCCGCCGAGCAGCAACCAGCTGCTGTTGCGAGAAGGACCGCGACGCTTGATTCGAACTTCTGCCATGGTAGGTACTCGTGTTGTGCGGGTTCAGTTGCCGGAGACCGGCGGCGGTGTCATGGTCTCGCGGCGCGCGATGCACTGCGCGCTGAGGATGCGGCGGTAGGGGCGGACTTTTTCGCCGAAGGCGTACATCACGCCCAGGCCGTATTGGCCGGACTGCGAGGGCTGGTCGCTGTCGGCCGCATTGATGGTCTGATAGCCCTGTGCTTGGAGAGCGCTGTCATCGGCGAGGATCGGCGTGTTGGTGCCGTCGCCCGAGGGCATGAACGCCGAAGCCATCGAGGCCTGATAGGGATAATTGATGCGCAAGCAGACGACTCCGCGCATCGTCGCCCTGCCTTGGGAGGCGATGCTGAAGGGCCGGTAATCGCCGCTGCTGCCTGGCTGCAGAGCCTCCTGGGGAACGATCTCCTCGACCACTCCCAGCCACTGGATCTGACCACCACCCGCGGCCGTGCCGCCGATGATCTTGGGGATCACGACGTCGAAGCGGTTCTGCGACTCCTCGTCGATGAACTGGCTCTGCTGGTATTCAGGGTTCGCGACCAGCGCACCGGGATAGCGGACGAGATCGACCTGCTCGCCGCCGATCTGGATCCGCTCCCGGATCATCAGCGGCAGCAGCATCCGGTTGAGGTACGGCAGGCTGTCGAGCTTGGCCTGAATCTGAGCCTCCGAGTCGCCGGTGACGTTGATCGCGAGCTTGTTCTTGTCGTAGATCGTCTTGCGCACGTCGTAGGCGCCGCGAGCCATGACATCACCATTGATCAGCGCGTCGCGCAGGATCGGCGCATCCATCGCCTGCTCGAAGGTCATCGTGGCCGGCAGGGGCATCATCGCCAGCTCCCGAGCTCCGACCCGGGCCGCGTTGTTGAGCAGCTGGCTCGAGAGGATCATGCGCCCGATCTCCACGGTGCCGATCAGCAGCACGTAGAACCCCAGCGCCACGAAGGCGAACTCGACCAGAACCGCACCGCGGCGCTGCCTTGGCAGTACCGCAGCCCGGCAGGGTCGTTGAGGAGTGCGTTGCGGTTGAGACATGGGGAAGCTCAGCGGGTTGAGCAGGAACGGACGGAACAGGCGCGGCGCCCTGCAGAGCGAGCGGGCGGCTCCCGGAGGGGGGGGGCGCGCTCGTCCGGCAGGTACGGCCTGCGTCGGGGAGTCCGAAGCGGTGTGCGGTGGCGGTGGAGAAGAGAGGTTATTTTTCGAGAATGAACGGTTCAGGGAGCGGTCTGCCCCGAGCTCGTTCACATTATCTGGGATGTTGCAATTTTGCAACTTCCCTTTGCCTACGGCCAAAACCGGTCGGAGGGCACGAAATCAGGACTCTTAGACCATGATCCCCCGCTTCAACAGGGGCAAGCGGCGCGCTTTGCGGCCGCGAACGGCTAGGATGGCCCCCCATTATGGAGCGGCTCCTCCTCCACCCCCCCTTCGCGGATCCCACCCAGCCCTACCTGAGCCTGCCGACGCTGAAGGGCTACCTCCGACAGCGGGGTCTGGACGCCCGCGTGCTCGACCTCAACATTGAGGCCACCCGGTGGCTGTTCCAACCCGAAGCACTGGAGGGGGTGGGTCGGCGGATCGGATCGCGCTTCGTGGACCTCAACCGGCGGGGCTGGCTGAGTTTCGAGGAACAACTCGAATACCGCCGGCTGGTCGACGCCCGGCCGCAGATCGAACGCATGATCGGCGCCGAGCCTCCCGTCGCGGAAGTCTTCCGGGAGCGGGAGTCCTTCTACGACGCGGAGCGCTACACCCTGGCTCGCCGCATCACCGAGGGCTTCTTCGAGGCCCTTTCAGCCGCCTATTGGCCCTATCGCTTCGGATTCAACCATGTGGGCCACACGGTGGTGCCGTGGAGCTTCGACATGCTCGCCGAGTACTCCCAGGGCGCGGCAAGCCCGCTGCGAGCCTTCTACGAGCACTACTTCGCGGGTCCGGCGAATTGGGACTGGGAGGCCGGAGGGGAGCCACCGGTCGATCTCGACGAAGTCGATTTCATTGGTATTTCGATCGTTTTTCCATCTCAAATCCCTGAGGCTCTGCATCTCGCCCGCTTTCTGCGGGAGCGTGCGCCGCAGGTTTTTCTTGCGCTGGGCGGACCGGGACTCCACCAGGTGCTCGTCCATCTGGAGCCGCAGCTGCAGTTGCGCGTGATGGAGTACTGCGACGCCATCGGCCTGTACGAAGGCGAAGAAACCCTTGCCCGCCTGTTCCCGAAGCTGGAAGCCTGGCGATGCGATCGCGACCCGTTCAGGCGCGCCGATTTGCTGCGAGACGTGCCCAACCTCTTCTTCGTGGATCCACAGACCGGCAAGGGCGTGCACGGTCCCCGTTGGACCATGAACCTGCGCGAGGAGGCCGCGCTTCCGGACTACGGGGATCTGGATCTCGACCGCTATCTGGCGCCGGGCAGAACGCTGCTTTATGCCCCGACGCGCGGGTGTTACTGGGGCAAATGTTCCTTTTGCTACTACGGTCTGACCGAGACGGCCACGGCGAGCTACCGCGAGATCCCGCCCGAGCAGGCCGCGAGCGAGCTGGGGCAGCTGGCGCGGCGCCATGGCGTCAAGAACTTCTACCTCTCCTGCGACGTGCTTTCGCCGGCATATGCCGTGCGTCTGGCCGAGGCGCTGATCGAAAAAGGAATCAAGATCCGCTGGTCGAGCGACCTCAAGATCGAGAAGTACTTCACGCCCGAGCGCTGCGCCCTGCTGGCCCAGTCAGGACTCCGCTCGGCTGCTTTCGGAATCGAAAGCGGATCGGATCGCATCCTCGAATTGATGCGCAAAGGCTGCGACCGCGCCACGATGACCTCTGTCAACCGGGCCTTCCACGAAGCCGGGGTCGCGACGGAGTGGATGACCTTCACGGACCACCCCGACGAAAGCGTCGAGGAGGCCTTGGACACGATTCACTGGATCGAGGAGCAGCGCAACTTCATCGACTGCTTCATCGTCGGCAAATTCGGGCTGGAGCGCGGCTCTCACATCGCGCAGGACCCGCAGCGTTACGGCGTCAAGCGCATCTACTATGCCGAAGGCGACGAGCTGCGACTGTATGCCCTCTTCAGCCACGTCGGCGGACGCCGCGGCCCCGAGACGGAGGAGCAGATCGAGTCGGAGCTCAACCGGGTGGCGTCGCTCTGGGCGCTGGCGCCCTATCCATGGGCCGGCGCGAACTCGACGCACCACACGTTCCTGCATTTGATCGAATTCGGCCAAAATGCCTTCAAAACGCATTTTCAGCGCGCGGGTTCGGCTTGGAACGGCGCTCTGCCGGAGCCCCCGGTCGCGCACATCGCCGGCCTGCGGGAGAAGAAACGCTTTGACCCCGAGCGCATGCGCGAAGCGGAGCGGGCCTTCTTTGATCGCTACCTGCGCGAAGCCATGTACACGACCGTCCCCGCGGACCGCATGGGGGGCGGGGGTGACGAGGTGGCGCCGCTGTCGCTCGGCAGCTGGAAGGCCGCCATGCAGGACATGGCGGACATGCGCGGCGGGGTCAGCGGACTGCGCTGAGTCTAGCCGTCCGCTTTGCTACCCTGTTGCGCCAAAAGCGTCTCCAGCCATGACCGACACCCCCCCTGCCAGCGCCAGCACGGCACCCGAGCGCCCCGCCTATCGCCACTTCATCCACGACGAGATCGATGCCGATCTCGCTCAAGGCAGGAACGCTGGCCGCGTCCAGACCCGCTTCCCTCCGGAGCCCAATGGCTACCTGCACCTAGGCCACGCCAAGGCGATCTGCGTCAACTTCGGGCTGGCGCGCAAGTACGGCGGCAAGTGCAACCTGCGCTTCGACGACACCAACCCGACGAAGGAGAATCAGGAGTACGTCGATTCCATCCAGGAGGATGTGCGCTGGCTGGGCTTCGAGTGGGATGCGCTGTACTTCGCGAGCGATTTCTTCGAAGAGCTGTACTCCTACGGCGAGCACCTGATCCGCACGGGAGCCGCCTATGTGTGCGATCTCAGCGCCGAGCAGGTCGCCGAGTACCGTGGCTCGCTTGACAAGCCAGGCCGTCACAGCCCCTTCCGCGAGCGCAGGCCCGAGGAAAGTCTCGACCTTTTCCAGCGCATGCGGGCCGGCGAGTTCCCCGACGGCGCCCGTACGCTGCGAGCCAAGATCGACATGAGCTCGCCCAACCCCAATCTGCGCGACCCGGTGCTGTACCGCATCATGCACGCGCACCATCACCGCACCGGCGACAAGTGGTGCATCTACCCGATGTACGACTTCGCGCACGGGCAGTGCGATGCGCTCGAAGCGATCACGCACTCGATCTGCACGCTCGAGTTCGAAATCCATCGGCCTCTGTACAACTGGCTGCTCGAACACTTGCCTGTCACACACCACCCCCGGCAGATCGAGTTCGCGCGCCTGAACGTGACGTACACGGTCCTCAGCAAGCGCAAGCTGCTGGAACTGGTGCAGACGGGCACCGTCAGCGGCTGGGACGATCCGCGCATGCCCACCCTGCGCGGCATTCGCCGCCGCGGCTACACCCCGGAAGCGATGCGCGCCTTCTGCGACCAGATCGGGGTTGCGCGCTTCAACAGCACGGTCGACCGCGTCGTCCTCGAAAACGCGATTCGCGACGACCTCAACAAGCGAGCGCTGCGGGCCATGGCGGTGCTCGATCCGGTGCTCGTGACGATTGAGAACCTGCCTGAGGGCCACGTCGAGTGGATCGATGCGGTCAACAACCCGGAGGATCCCTCCCAGGGCAGCCGCAAGCTGCCCTTCACGCGGCGGATCTGGATCGATCGTGAAGACTTCCGGGAAGATCCGCCCAAGAAGTACTTCCGGCTTTCACCGGGCAAGGAGGTGCGCCTGCGCTACGCCTACTGCATCACCTGCAAGGAAGTGAAGCGCGACGCACAGGGCCGGATCGTCGAGCTGGTGTGCGTTTACGATCCCGCGACGGCTCATGGAACCACCGGAGACGGCCGCAAGGTCAAGGGCATCATCCACTGGGTGAGCGCGGATCATGCGATCGAGGCGACGCTGCGACTGTACGACCATCTCTTCGCCGCGGAGTTCCCGGACGATGTCCCCGAAGGCGTCGATTGGAAGACGAACCTCAACCCGAACTCACTGGTGACGCTGGAGACAGCCAAGCTCGAGGGCTCTCTCGCTTCGGCCAAGGCCGGAGCACACTACCAGTTCGAGCGCGTCGGCTACTTCTACGTCGATGGAAAGGACTCGAGGCCCGGCAAGCCGGTCTTCCACCGCACCGTGACGCTGCGTGATTCCTGGTCCAGAATCGAGAAGCGCGGGGAGGACTGAGCATGGCCGACGAGATGCACCTGCTGCGTCAGATCGTGGAAAGCTCCGCCTCGCGTTTGCACAAGCTGGAGTTCGCCCGCCTTTCCCGCCCGGAGCAGGTGCTGCTCTGCATCTGGGAGCTGGAGTCGGAGGTCTCCAACGGTGGCTTCACCCAGTACTTCGAAAGCGCCGCCGCGGACAACGCACGCCACATCAGCTACGGCCTCGACGCCATCGGAGCACTGCGCCTGCAGAAGCTCGTCGAGCAGGCGATCGAGGTGGTCGGCGACGACGTGCTCACCGAAAACGAGGAAGAGCGCACGGAGCGGCTCGAAGGCTTGAGCGAGAAGAAGCGCTCGAGGCTTGACAAGCTGGAACAGCAGTTCCTCTCGTCACCCGAAGACATCAACGCTCTGCTCTACGACTACGTCCAGAAGCACAAGGCCCACATTCCGGGTGTGTGAGACCCTTTTCCATGATCAAGATCCTTGCCTGCCTCTCCCTGCTGATGCTGTCCGCTTGCCAAGGCCTCGGCACCATGACCACCGAAACCTCCCAGCGCGTGTTCCCCTACGAGGTGCAGCGCGAGCGCCTCGAAAACGGGCTCACCGTCCTAATGATCCCGATGCCTTCCGACGGACTGGTTTCCTATTGGTCCGTGGTTCGCACGGGCTCCCGTGACGAGGTCGAGCCGGGAGTCACGGGCTTCGCCCACTTCTTCGAGCACATGATGTTCCGAGGTACGGAGAAGCGACCCGGGAAGGTCTACGACGGCATCGTGCATTCGATGGGAGCGGACGCCAACGCCTTCACGACCGATGACTACACGGCGTATCACCTCTCGGTCAGCTCGCAGGATCTGCCGACGGTGATCGAGATCGAGGCGGACCGTTTCCGGAACCTGAAGTACGACGAACCGGCCTTCCGAACGGAGGCAGGCGCCGTGTTCGGTGAATACCGCAAGGGGCGTTCTAGCGCTTTCGAGGTGCTGTTCGAAGCGCTGCAGAACACGGCCTTCGACAAGCACACCTACAAGCACACGACGATCGGCTTTGTCGCCGACATCGAGAAGATGCCCGAGCAGTACGAGTACTCGAAGAGCTTCTTCCAGCGCTTCTACCGGCCGGAGAATGTCGTGCTGACCATCGCCGGCGACTTCGACCGCGCCAAGACGATGGCGACGATCCGGCAATTCTACGGCGAGTGGGAGCGGGGCTATCAGGCACCCGCCATCCCCGTGGAGCCCGAGCAGAGCAAGATGCGTCGCATTGATGTGCCTTTCGAGGGTCAGACGCTCCCGATCGTGACGCTCAACTTCAAGAGCCCCGCCTTCGATGCCGGCGATCGCCTGCAGGCCGCGGGCCGCACCCTCGCCCAGCTGTGCTTCGGCGAAACCTCGCCCTTGTACAAGCGGCTGGTGATCGAGGAGCAGCGCGTCGAGTTTGTCGCGGCATCGTTCGAGAACACGCGCGATCCGGGTCTGTGGACGGTCTACGCGATGGTCAAGGACCCCGACGATGTGCGCAAGGTCGAACAGGAGCTGTGGAAAGAGATCGCCCGCGCCAACACGGAGCTTCCCGATCGCGCGCGTCTCGATGCCGTGCGCTCCAACCTGCGCTACGGGTTTCTCTCGGGGCTCACCACGCCGGATGCGGTGTGCCAGGCCGTCTCGCGCTATGTCGCGCACACGGGCGACGTGCAGGCCATTGACCAGAGCTTCACGGCGCTCGCTGCGGTGACGCCCGAGGATGTGCGCGCCGCCGCCAGGCGCTGGCTCCGTTCGGATCGGTGCACGGTGGCCACAATCGCCCCGGTCGGGGTTGCGTTGCCGCCCGTCCTCGAGGTGCTGTGCGCGATCGCCGATCCGAGCGTGCCCAGAATGCCCGTTTTGAGTGCACAGACTCTTCCTCAGGCTCCGGTGCTCCTGCCTGTGCCTGCGGATCCGACCGTTTCGTTCCAGCTCTGGTTCCAGGTCGGTTCGCAGGACGATCCGATCGGCAAGGAAGGTCTGGCGGCGTTGACCGCCGCGATGATGACGGAGGGAGCCACAAGGCGGCGCAGTTATGCCGAGCTGCTCGAAGCGCTCTACCCGATCGCCGGCGGCATCGGCGCGAGCGTTGACAAGGAGATGACCCTGCTGCGCGGATCGGTGCATCGAGACCATGCCCGCGCCTTCGCGGATCTGTTCCTGGAGGTCGCCACGCAAAGCGCCTTCATGCAGCAGGATTTCGAGCGTCTTCGCGACCGCGCCGTCTCCTCGATCGAGAATGATCTGCGTTATGCTTCGGGGGAGGAACTGGGCAAGGCGACGCTGACGGCCATGGTCCATGGCAACACGCGCTACGCCCATCCCCAAGTCGGGACTGTCAGCGCCCTCAAGAGCATGACGCTCGATGACGTGAAGGCCTTTGCCGCCCGCCACTTCACGCGCGAGCGCTGCGTGCTGGGCCTTGGCGGAAGCTATGAGCCGGGACTTGTCACGAGCCTCGACACTGCGCTGGCGAGCGGTCTCCCTTCGGAGGCTCCGGCAGCGGCACCCGCGATCCAGCCTGCGGCCCTGCGCGGCCGATCGGTGCGCATCATCCACAACCCCGCGGCGATCGGAAGCTCGATCAGCATGGGCGTGCCGGTCTCGGTCCGGCGCGGCTCTCGGGAGTTCGCCGCGCTGTGGTTGGCGAACTCATGGCTGGGAGAACACCGCAACTCCGGATCACATCTCTATCAGGTGATTCGCGAGGAGCGCGGACTCAATTATGGAGACTACTCCTACATCGAGGCCTTCCCCAACGGTGGGCGACTCTCCCAGCCTCCGCAGGGGGTCGGCCGCCGCTCCCAGATGTTCGAGATCTGGATCCGCACCGTGCAACCCCAGCACACGCTGTTTGCGCTGCGCGCCGCCTTGCGCGAAGTGGAGCTTCTGCGCAAGAACGGGCTGACACAGGAGCAGTTCGAAAATACCAAGCGCTTCCTGCGCGGCTATGTTCTGCATTTCGCGGAGTCCACCCAGGCCCGGCTCGGGTACGCGATCGACGATCGCTTTTACGGCATCGACAACCATCTGGGCAGCTTCCGTCGGCAGCTCGAGTCGCTGACACTCGAAGAGGTCAACGCCGCCATCCGTGAGTTCATGAGCGTCGAGAACCTTGCCATCGCCATCGTCGCCAAGGACGGCGAGGCGCTCCGCAAGGAACTTGCCGCGGGTGCGCCCAGCCCGATGGCCTACGGCGAAAAGGAGGTCAAGTCCTCGACGATCATCGCAGAGGACGCGCTGATCGCGAGCTGGTCTCTCAGCATCTCGGCCGACGGCATCGAGGTCGTTCCCGTCGAGCAAGCCTTTCAGTGAGCTTCTGAACTCGTGGACATCGCCTCCATCCGACGCGATTACCAGCGGGCCGAGCTCGACGAGACGCACGTCGACCGCGACCCTCATGTGCAATTCCGGCGCTGGATGGACGAGGCGCTGAAGTCGGAGGTCGACGAACCCACCGCGATGGCGTTGGCGACCGCCGGCAGCGACGGCTTCCCCTCGGTGCGCATGGTGCTGCTGAAGGGCATCGACGAGCAGGGGTTCTCCTTCTTCACGGATTACCGCAGCCGCAAGGGTCGTGAGCTGACGGAGAACCCCAGAGCGGAATTCTGCATTCACTGGAAGGAACTGGAGCGCCAGGTGCGCGTGGCGGGCACCGTCGAGAAGCTAAACGTGCTCGAGTCTGCGCGTTATTTCGCGTCTCGTCCGCTGGAAAGCTGCCTTGGCGCCTGGGCTTCGCTGCAAAGCTCGGTTCTGGGGCACCGCAGGGAACTCGAGGAGCGCGTCGAGGAGACCAGACGTCGATTCGGCGACAGGGTCCCCCACCCTCCGCACTGGGGCGGCTTCCGCATCCTTCCGCAGCGCATCGAATTCTGGCAGGGCCGCCCCAGCCGCCTCCACGATCGACTGTGCTATCGCAAGCACGAAGGCCGCTGGGATATCGTCCGACTGTCACCCTAGGAACCTCTGCGTGAGCACCAACCGTGTCGCCGTCGTCGAGTCCAACCTCGACGCCTACCTTGCGGGCGCAAGCCCTGCACCCCGTCTGCTCGAGGCCCATGAGCCGCTGCATGACGGCGGTCGCCTCGTCGCGCGGAGCGCGGTCGAACTGTTCGAGGATGCGCTCCTGTCGCGCTGCCTGGATGTGGCCGCACGCGAGCTGAAGCGCACGGCGCGCAGCTTCTACACCATCTCCAGCGCTGGCCACGAGGCCAACGCGATCGTCGGCGCGCTCTTGCGCCTCGATGATCCCTGCTTCCTGCACTACCGCTCGGGTGGGCTGATGATGTCGCGCAGCCGCAAGTCCGGGCACGTCACGCCGCTTTTCGACACCCTTTTGTCGCTGTGCGCCTCCGCCGAAGATCCGATCAGTCGCGGGCGGCACAAAGTGTGGGGCTCGCGTGAGCTCTGGGTTCCGCCGCAGACCTCGACGATTGCCTCGCACCTGCCCAAGGCGGTCGGCATGGCCTTCGGCCTGGCGCGAGGGAAGCGCCTAGGACTGACTCACGAGCTTTCGCACGACTCAATCGTGATGTGCAGCTTCGGCGACGCCTCGGCCAACCACTGCACCGCGCTGGCCGGCTTCAACTCTGCTCGCTACATCAAGAAGCGCGGAACGCCCCTGCCTGTGCTCTTCGTGTGCGAAGACAACGGCATCGGAATCTCGGTCGACACGCCGCGCAACTGGATCGAGGAAACCTATTCGAACCAGAGCCATCTCAGCTACTTCAAGGCGGACGGCGAGTACGACGAGATGTGGGATGTCGTCGCCGATGCCATCGAGCACTGCCGTGCGCACCGCACGCCCACGTTCTTGCACCTCAAGACGGTGCGCCTGTGGGGACATGCGGGCAGCGATGTCGAGACCACCTACCGCTCCCTCGAGGAAATCGAGGCCGTCGAGGCCCATGATCCACTGCTGCGCTATGCTCGCCGGCTCGTGGAAACCGGCGCGGCGGCTCCGCGGACGCTGGCGGCCATCGTGGCCGAGATTCGCGAGCGGACCATGGCTGCCGCCGAGGAGGCGGCCCGGCGTCCCAAGCTCGAGACGCGCGAAGCCATCATCCGTCCGCTGGCCCCCTACGACGAGACTGCCATCCGCGTCAGCGCCGCGCAGCGGATCGACGCCGCAGCCCGAGCTGCCTTCTTCGGCGAAGCGCTGCCGGAGAAGATCAAGAGCCCGACCAAGCGCACGATGGCCGCGCACATCAACGCGGCGCTGCATGACGAGTTCCTCAGGCATCCCGAACTGTTGCTCTTCGGCGAAGACAGCGCGAAAAAGGGCGGGGTCTATGGCGTGACCCAAGGGCTGCAGAAGCGCTTTGGCATCGCGCGTGTCTTCGACACCCTGCTGGATGAGACGACCATTCTCGGCATCGCACAGGGAGCCGCCCACATCGGCTTCCTGCCGCTGCCGGAGATTCAGTACCTCGCTTACATCCACAACGCGCTGGACCAGCTGAGAGGCGAGGCGTGCTCGCTCTCCTTCTTCTCCGACGGCCAGTTCCAGAACCCCATGGTGGTTCGCATTCAAGGCCTCGCCTATCAGAAGGGCTTCGGCGGCCACTTCCACAACGACAATTCGATCGGCGCCCTGCGTGACATACCGGGCCTGATGCTGGCCGTGCCTGCTCGGGGTGACGATGCTGTGCGCATGCTGCGGGGCGCGATCGCCACCGCTCGCGCCTGTGGGCGCGTGGTGTGCTTCCTCGAACCGATCGCTCTCTACCACGAGAAGGACCTGCATGAGGAAGGCGACAACGGGTGGCTGACGGATTACCCGCCGCCGTCCTCCGACCCTGCTTCCGTGCTCCTTCCGGGAGATCTTGGGGTTTACGGGCCTGCCAAGGCCGACCTTTGCATCGTGAGTTACGCGAACGGGCTGCGGCTCTCGCTGCGGGCCGCGCGCAAGCTGGAACTCGAACGCGGCGTGCGCGTCAAGGTCGTCGACCTGCGCTGGCTGGCTCCCCTGCCGCTGGAGGCTCTGGCGCGTCAGGCAGAGCCCTGCGGCCGCCTGCTGATCGTGGACGAGTGCCGCGCCACCGGCGCCGGCGTTGCGGATGCGATCGCCGCGCACTGCATCGAGCGCGGTTCGGGCCTCAAGGTGCGCAGCGTGCGGGCAGCCGATACCTACGTCCCCCTCGGCAGCGCGACCTCCTGCGTGCTCGTCGGCGAAGAGGAGATCGTGGTTCGAGCGCAGGAGCTGCTGGCATGAAGCGTGCCGTCATTCTTTGTCCCGGGCGAGGCTCCTACACCGAGAAGACGCTGCGCTCGCTGCCCGAGGGACATCCCTGGGTGGAACGAGCGGAGCAGTTGCGCCGGGAGTATGGCCTGTGTTCCCTCGTGGAGCTCGATCGCGCCGCCAAGTGGGATCCCAAGGTCCACCTCGCGCCTCAGAACGTCTCGCCATTGATCTGGCTGGTGTCGATGCTCGATGCCGAAGCGGCGGCGAGGGAAACCCGGGTCGTCGCGGTGGCTGGAAACTCGATGGGCTGGTACACGGCCCTGGCCGTCGGCGGAGCGCTGGAGTTCGACGACGGGTTCCGTCTGATGCAGGAGATGTCACTCTTGCAGCAGGAACACTCTCAGGGCGGGCAGGTGATTTACCCGCAGGTCGATGAGCACTGGCGAGCGGATCCGAATCTGGTCCGCTCCGTGCAGGAGGCCATCGCAAGCTCCGCAGGTGAGGCCTTCCCGTCGATCTGGCTCGGCGGACAGGCTGTGCTGGCAGGCACCGAGGAAGGGATCGCTCATCTGCTGAAGACGCTGCCGAAGGTGAAGCTCGGTCAGAACAGTTATCCGTTCCGGCTGATGGGTCACGGGCCTTACCACACGCCGCTGCTTGAGAACGTGTCGCGCAAGGCTCAGGCGCAGTTGGGCCGCCTGCGATTCCAGAAACCCCGAGTGCCGCTGATCGACGGGCACGGCACGCGCTGGTCCGCGCACAGCGCCGATCCCGAGGCGGTACGGGCCTACACGCTGGGAGCACAGATCGTCGAGCCTTACGACTTCACGCTTTCGGTGCGCGTGGCCCTGCGCGAGTACGCGCCGGATCTGCTGGTGCTGCCCGGCCCCGGAAATCCGCTCGGCTCGATCGCCGGCCAGATCGTCATCGCCGAGGGTTGGCGCGGCATCCGCTCGCGCTCGGATTTCGATGCCACCCAGCAATCCCCTGTCCCGATTGTCCATTCCATGCGACGCTGAGTCCGTCATGCTGGCTTCACTCTGTCTGCTGCTCACCCCCTGTCTCTTCGGCGACCGCGTTCAACTGCCTTCCGCCTGGGAGGAGAAGCAGGATTGGCGCCTGGAACTGATCAAGGGTCGGGAGGATGACGTCAAGAAGACCCGCAGCCGCACCGATCTCATCCTGAGCGTCGAAGCGCGGAGCGAGACCGGTTACGTCTTCCGTTTCCTGTACGGAAAATCCGCCATCACGGAAGGTCTTCCCGAAGAACCACGAGCCCGCTACTTCGCGGAGCGGATGTCTTCGATCAGCGATGGGCTCATGCTCGACGTTCTGTGTTCTCCGAAGGGCAGCATTCAGGGCCTGCTGCAGCCCGAGAAAATCACGGCGCACTACGAGCAGATGATGATCCAGATGCACCAGCTCTTCACGGAAGCCAAGGTGCCCCCGAAGACCATAGATGCCCTGCTCAAGCAGACCTTCGAAACCGTGACAGGTCCCAACATGGAGGCGCTTACGCTCAAGGAAGCGCAGCTTTTCCTTCGCTTTGCGGGCATGGAGCTGGAGCTCGACAAGAAGGTCGAGTTCGAAACGGAACTGCCCAATCCGCTGGGCGGCGATCCCTACCCTGCCAAGGGCTGGTTCTCGGCCAGCGCGATACCCGACCAGCCCGCGGAGCTGCTGGTGGAGTGCGGCAGCTCCATCGATGCGGAGCGCGCCCGGCAGCTGATGCTGGAATCGCTCAGCGAACTGGCCGAGCAGACCGGCAAGCCCGCGCCAAAGCCTGAGCAGCTGCCGAAAATCGAGGTCGAGGACCGCTCCACCTACTTCATCGACCGGCGCAGCGGGTTGCCGCGGCTCGTGGAGAACACGCGCACCAGCACGACAGGTTCGCGCACGCGCATCGATCGGACATCGATCCGTTGGCTGCCTCCGGCGGCCAAACCGGCCGAGACACCGCGCTAGATCCGGATGCGGCGCACGCGGGCACCGTCGCTGGCTTGCGCGATGAGCAGCGGCTCGATGCTCGGCTCCGGCCTGCTCGCGTAGTAGTGCTTGCGCAGCGCCTGCACGAGTGCCGGCGCCTGCTCGGCGTGGCACAGCGCCACCGTGCAGCCGCCGAGGCCTGCGCCGGTGAGGCGCGCGCCCAGCGCGCCATGTTCGCGCGCGAGCGCCACGAGTTCATCGAGCTGTGGACAGGACACCTCGTAGTCGGTGCGCAGACTCTCGTGCGAGTCATTCATCAGTCGGCCAAAAAACGGAGCGTCCCCGCGCATCATCGCGCTCTGCGCCTGACCGACGCGGGCGCCCTCGCTGACGACGTGACGGAAGCGCTTCCGCAAAACCCCGCCGAGACACCGTTCCGCAAGCAAAAGCACAGCTTCCGAGGGAAGCTCGCCCGCGAGCCCCATGTACGTGCCTGGAAGTCCGCGAGCCAGCGGGTGCGCCAGAAACGCACGCAGCGCCTCGCGGCACTCGCGGGTGCGGGAGTTGTAGGTGTCGCGGGCCGCTCCGGACTTCTCGGCCTCGACCAGCGTGTTGGAAATCACGAAGCGCCAATCCGCGGGCATGGGCACGGGCTGCATGCGCACCGGCTGGAAGTCGATGCGCAGGGCATGACCAGCTCGCCCACCGAGGCTGATGGCCTGATCCATGCCGCCGCCGGCGACCCCGACATAGCGCTCCGCTTCCGCCGCAAGCTCCTGCAATTCTGCCAAAGGCATCTCGATCTCGTTGACGGCCATCAAGCCCAGCAGGGCGCCAACCAGGGTCGCCGAAGACGAGGAAAGACCCGCAGCCAGAGGCACGTCGCCATGCACGGCTGCGTCCATTCCACGACGGATTCCGCGCCGCTGAGCGAGCATCTGGGCTGCAGCCTGCACGTAGTTGACCCAATCGCCCTGAGCGGCGTGCGGTATCGAGGAGGACAGCCTGAACTCGCGCGGTCCGTAGCGCGGCTCCAGATTGACCAGACGCACCCGCTGGTCGTCTCGCGGCCTCAGCAGGTAGGCGACACTGCGCTGCAAGGCCATCGGAAAGACCGGCAGGCCGTTGTAGTCGGTATGTTCGCCAATCAGGTTGACGCGGCCCGGAGCCGTGGAGAGCCACTCTGCCTGCGGAGCTCCGAATGCGGCATCGAATGCCGCCTGCAAAGCATGCTGTCGGCGCGGATCCATCCTTCAGTGCGCACAGCCCGCGCAGCCGCCGCCGATCGTCTGTGCCGGGAAGCCATCTTGCATCGACTCGAAATAGAACCTAGGCGCAGAGCCGCCGCGACCATCGACCGGCGCGAGCGTATTCGCATCGTAGAGCCGTCCATTCAGCATGACCAGACGGATGGATTCGGAGTTCTCGATGCGTGCGAGCGGATCCGCATCGAGCACGAGCAGGTCGGCGAGCTTGCCGCGCTCGAGCGAACCGATGTCCTTGTCGAGGCCGACATACTCGGCGCCGTAGAGAGTGCCACAGCGCAAGGCTTGATGGTTGGTGATCCCCGAGCGCTGGAGCAGCCAGAGTTCCCAGTGTGCGCCGAGGCCGGCAAGTTGACCGTGTGCCCCGAGTTGCGCCTTGCCGCCGGCATCGAGGATCGACTTGACGATGCCCGCCGAACGCAGGATGTTCTGATCCTCGTCCGGAGCCATCGTGCGACGGCGAGAGCGCGGATCGACGACAAAGCGCGGCACGAAGCGCATCAGGCGCTCGTTCTTCCAGACCTCCGAGTGCTGGTAGAAGTAGTTTTCTCCCCAAATGCCTCCGTAGCAGACCACCAGGGTGGGCGTGTAGCCGACCTGAGTCGCGCCCCACAGCTGCGCGACATCGCGGTAAACGCATTCCACGGGCAGCGAATGCTCCACGCCCGTGTGGCCGTCCACCACCATGGTCAGATTGTGCTGCAGCAGCGATCCGCCTTCCGGAACGACCATCATGCCGAGCTCGCGCGCGGCGGCGAGCACCTGCTGCCGCTGGTCCCGCCGCGGCTGGTTGTAGCTCTTGACCGAGATCGCTCCGACCGCCCTGAGCCGGCGCAGGTGCGCCTTCGCGTCCTCCAGCGAGTCGATCTCGGCTTTGAAGTCGCCCATCGCACCGTACAGGATCGTGCCGGTCGAATAAGTCCTTGGGGAGAGGATCGCGCCGGCTCTGGCGAGCTCGCTGGCGGCGAAAATGGAGTTTGTGTCGTTGGAGGGATCGTGGATGGTGGTGACGCCAAAGGCTAGATTGGCCGCGTGGATCCAGTTGTGCTGCGGCGTCACGACGCCGGTGGCTTGAGCGCCGTGCGCGTGCACATCCACCAGCCCCGGGATGATCGTCTTGCCCGTCACGTCGATCACGCGTGCACTGGCGGGGACGGCGACGCTCGCCCGGCTGCCGATCGACTGGATTCGATTTCCCGCGACCATGATGGTGCCGTCCTCGATGATTTCGTCGCCCTTCATTGTCACGATGCGCGCACCCGTCAGCGCCAAGACGCCTTCCGGTCTCGCGGTGGTCGTGGAGAAGGAGATGTTGCGCCCGCTCGCAGCTGTCTCGGGCAGCTTCTCCGGAGCTCCTTCCAGAAAAGCAAAGCTGTCCTTGAGCTGGCGCTCGAACAGTTCGGGACCAAGCGACCAGTAGAGGCTCGTGGAGTCCGCGCTGAAGGCCAGGTTCTCGCCAGCATCTTTCGTCACTCGGGTGCAGGGAATGCTGGTCATTCGCGGAGCCAGCTGCACCGCTCTGCCCGTCGGCTCGAAGGGAGCGATGTAGGCCTGAAAACGCTCACAGAATGCCACCCAGCGTGAGTCGTCGGAAATCTCGAACTGCGTGGCCCAGTCGCTGGTGAAGTGCGTGCGCTCGCGCAAGCCATCCAGACCGATGCTCCACAGCCGGCGCTTGTCGGGATCCTGTCCGCTGCCGCCCTCTTCGGTGGTCAGATAGACGCGATCGTTCTCCGCGCCGAACTGCGGGTTCGAGCCGTTTCTGGTGACGAGCGTCGGCTTGCCGCCTGCGGTGGAGATCCGGTAGATGCCCTGCTCGCGCGACCACAGCGGAGAAACCAGCCCCCCGCCGCCGACTTTCGAGTAGACAATCGTCGTTCCATCGGGCGAGTAAACCGGATCGGCGTAGTGGCCTTTTTCGAGCGGCAGCACGCCCGATCCACCCTCGAGCGTGATGGTGCGGATGGAAGCCAGTTCCTCGTCTTTCCACGCGACGTAGACGAGCTCCTTGCCATCGCGGCGGAACGAAGGACAGAACTCGAAGCGTTCTTCATCGGCTGTCAGCCGTCGCGGTGTGCCGTCCGGAAGACTGCGGATCCACAGCTTGCCCAGCGCCTGATAGACGACGCTCTTGCGATCGGGTGCAACTCGAACCCAGCGCAGAACCTTGACATCGAAGTTGTCCGGAGCAACCGCGACCGGAAAACGCACGGCTTCCTCGACGGTGCGCTGCGTGCGGACCCGGAACGGTATCTCCGCGGCTTTGCCGCTCTCCGGATCGAGCTTGCGGAGCTTGCCCTTGGCGTAGAAGACGAGAGCCTTGTCGTCCGGGGTCCAGGCGAACGAGGGATATACGCCGTGGATCGCCCAGGTCTCCTGCATGTCCCGCTCGAGATCGGAATAGACCGGGCGCGAGGCTCCCGACTCCAGATCCATCACGATGAGCGTCGTCTGGAAGCGGACGCGCCGGACAAAGGCCAGTTTGCGGCCGTCGTGCGAGGGCACGGGCCGGCAAGCACCGCCCGGTCCCGTGACCCACGGAATGCGCTCACCGCTGACCCGATCCAGACGGTCGATCGCGTAGATCTGCCCGGTGGAGTCCTTGCTGTACTCGAAGGTTCCGCCTGGCGTGCTGTCGTAGCTGAAGTACAGATAGCGGCCGTCGGGGGAGAAGACCGGCTCTCCCACATCCTTCTGATCGCTGGTGCGCGTCGTAAGCTGCAAACCGTCTCCGCCCGTCCTGTGGTAGAGGAACAGCTCGCCGGTTCCAATCGAACGACGGCTGCTGAAGTGCTTGCGAGCCACGACCCACTGCCCATCAGGGCTCCACGCGGGGCTATTGAGCAGCCGGAAGTTCTCCTTGGTCAGCTGCTTCTGGTTCCGCCCGTCGACATCGCTGATCCAGATGTTGTCGCCACCGCCCTGATCGCTGGTGAAGGCCAGTTGTCTGCCGTCCGGCGAGTAGCGCGGCTGCATCTGCCACGCGTGCCCTTCGACCACGGCACGCGCTTCGCCGCCTTGCATGCTGACGGTGTAAATGTCCCCCAGAAGATCGAACGCGATCTCTTTTCCATCGGGAGAGACATCCAGATTCATCCAGGTGCCCTCGTCGAGGTCCAGAGGCACGCTTTTCGAGGGGCCGTGCGGGATTTGAACATCCCACTTGGAGTCCTGCACGGGCAGGCTGAGCGACAGGAGCAGCGCGAAGATCATGCCGCCCAGTGTAGCGAGGCCGCTTCGAACTCAGTTGGCGCGGACGATGTCCGTGAAGCCCTGCTTGCGCAGCCAATCCACGACGCGATCGGGCTGGTCTCCCTGAATGGCGATGGCCCCGGTCTCGACGTGCGCACCCGTCCCGAGAGCCTTCTTGAGCTTGTGCGCCAGTTCCTCCAGATCGCGCCCTGCCAGAGCACTGCCTTCGATCAGTGTCACGGCCTTGCCGCCGCGGCCGCTGCGCTCGCGCCGGACCACGCAGCGGCCCTGACGCTCGGGGTGCTCGGGGCCGGCGGCTGGATCGGCTGCGGGGCGCTCCGGGCCGGGCGGAAGCGGCCCGAGCCGATCGCGCAGTGCGGCGAACGGGTTGTGGCGCGGCGGCTTGGGTGTTTCCATCGCGCTTCGAGGATAACGCCGCGCAGCAACCGGAGCGAAAGGCCGGCGCAACCTGCGTGCGGCCGCGGTCTGTACAATCCTCGGCGCATGCTTCGTTATCTCCTGCTCGGCGCCCTGACACTGGCCGGCTGCCAATCCGCCACCCGGACTACTTCTGCACCGATCCGCCGCACCACTTCCCCAACCGCTGCACTACTGAAGCGGGCGGATGCCGCCGTGCCCGGGCAGGAGCTGATCGCCTGGCGCCGCCATCTGCACCAGCATCCGGAACTCTCCAATCGCGAGATCGAGACCGCTCGCTTCATCGCTGAGCGCCTGCGGGAGATGGGGCTCGAGCCGCAGACCGGAATCGCCAGGCACGGCATCAAGGCAGTGATCCGAGGAGGCAAGCCCGGACCGACGGTGGCTCTGCGCGCTGACATGGACGCTTTGCCCGTGACCGAAGAGGTCGATCTCTCCTTCGCGAGCAAGGCCACCGGCAGCTTCGAAGGCAAGACGGTCGGCGTGATGCATGCCTGCGGCCATGATGCGCACGTCGCGATGCTGCTCAGCGCCGCGAAGGTCCTGATGAGCGTGCGCGAGGAGCTGCCTGGACAAGTGGTGCTGATCTTCCAGCCCGCCGAGGAAGGTGCGCCCGCCGGCGAACAGCCCGCGGGTGCCGAAGCCATGATTCTGGAGGGCGTGCTGGAGCAGCCCGCCGTCGACGCCATCTTCGGGCTGCACGTATTCGCAGGCATGCGCAGCGGACTGATCGGCTACCGCAAGGGTCCAGTCATGGCTGCCGGCGATCGCTTCGAGCTGATCGTCGAGGGCCGTCAGGCCCACGGATCCAAACCCTGGGGGGGGATCGACCCCATCGTCATCGGCAGCGAGATCGTGACCGCTCTGCAGACGATCGTCTCGCGTCAGGTCGACATCATCAAGGAACCGGCGGTCGTCACGGTCGGGCAGTTCGAAGCCGGCGTGCGCAACAACATCATCCCCGATCGGGCCCGCCTCGTGGGTACGATTCGCACCTTCGACCGCGACATGCAGGCGGACATCCATGCGCGGCTGAAGCGCATGGCCGAGAGCATCGCCGGCGCCTACGGAGCGCGGGCCCGGCTGAGCATCGAACCCGGTTACCCGGTCACCGCGAACTCCCCGGCGCTGATGGAGCAGATGCTGCCGACGCTGGAACGGCTCGCGGGAGAGGATCTCGTCGAGACCCGCAAACTGACCGGATCCGAGGACTTCTCGTTCTACGCCAACAAGGTTCCGGGCGTGTTCCTGTTCCTCGGCATCACGGAGGAGGCCAAGCTCCCCAGCGCCGATTCCAATCACTCACCGCGCTTCGAGATCGACGAGAGCGCGCTGCCGCGCGGGGTGCAGACGCTGGTTCATCTGGCGATCGACTACCTGCACAGCGCTCCTTCACTCCAGCCCGAGCAGGCGACGCAGGGTCGCTAGCCTCGGATTGCGGCGAATCAGCGCCTCCTTCACCTCACGCGAACACTGTTTGAGGCGTTTTTCGAGGCGCAGCGCGAGGCCATGCTCGCCGACCCGACGCCGGTAGACGAGCTTCAGCGGTCCCTTGCCGCGCAGGGCCTTGGCGCCCGTCCCGTCTCGATGCTGCTCGATCCGGCGGGAGACGTCGAGCGCAATCCCGGTGTAGAGCTTGTCCTGGCCCGTGCGCAGAACGTACAGCCACCACGGACCCGCGCTCACCGCTGCGGGAAGTACGCGGGCTCGTTGCCCGGGCGCCACTTGATGTTGCAGCCGATGCTGGGCTTCTGAGTGGCGCTGGCGGCCGCTCCCGCCAGCACGGCATCGAGCGCCGCGCGCAGATCTGCGCCCGTCACGGGTATGCCCGACTTGGGACGGCTGGCGTCGAACTGTCCGCGATAGACGAGCGTGCGCCGCGAGTCGAACAGGAAGAAATCGGGCGTGCAGGCCGCCGTGTAGCTCTTGGCCGCGGACTGGTCCGGGTCGTGGAGGTAGTGCAGGCTCCAGCCATTGCGTCTGACCGCAGCCGCGAGCTTGTCGGGTGCGTCATCCGGATACGCGCCGGCGTCGTTGGAGCTGATCGCCACGATGGCGACATCCTTGTCCCGGTAGTCCCGATCGAAGGCGGTGAGACCATCCTCGATGTGCTTCACGTAGGGACAGTGATTGCAGATGAACATCACGACCAGCGCTTTGCTGGAGGCGAAGTCGGCGAGCTTCGTCGGCTTGCCTGTGACGACATCGGGCAGCGAAAAATCCGGGGCGGGCGTGCCCAGCGGCAGCATCGTGGACGGTGTCAGAACCATCGCAGCAGGATAGCAACAAGCTCCCTGCCGATGCTGCTCCGCTCCGGCATGATTCTCAGGCCAGAATCTCCGGGATCACTCGGCCGGCGATGTCCGTCAACCGGTAGTTCCGTCCCTGAAAGCGCCAGGTCAGGCGCTCGTGGTCGATCCCCATCAGGTGCAGCATCGTCGCGTGCAGATCGTGCACATGCACGCCGCCCTCCACGATGTTGTAGCTGAAGTCATCGGTCCTGCCGTGCACATGCCCGGCCTTTACCCCGCCTCCGGCCATCCACATGCTGAAGCAGCGCGGATGGTGGTCCCGGCCGTAGTCGCCGTCCGTCATGCGCCCCTGGCAGTAGGCCGTGCGCCCGAACTCCCCCCCCCAGATCACCAGGGTTTCATCGAGCAGACCGCGGCGCTCCAGATCCAGCAGCAGCGCCGCCGAAGCCTGATCCGTCTGCCGACACTGATGCGCGATGCCCCCGGGCAGTCCGCCGTGCTGGTCCCAACCCTGATGGAACAGCTGGATGAAGCGCACGCCGCGCTCCGCCAACCGGCGAGCCAGCAGGCAATTGGCGGCGAAGGTCCCCGGGTCGCGTGAACCCGGGCCGTATAGCTCGATGGTTTCCTCGCTCTCCTGCGCGAGGTTCGCAACCTCTGGAATGCTGGTCTGCATGCGGAAAGCGAGCTCCGCCTGCGCCATGCGCGCGGCGATTTCCGGATCCCCTTCCCGCGTCATGGCGCGCGCGGACAGCCTGCCAAGCGCATCCAGCATCGCGCGACGCGAGGGCGCTCCGACGCCTGGTGGATTCTCAAGATACAGCACAGGCTCCTTGCCGCCGCGCAGCTGAACTCCCTGATGTTCACTCGGCAGAAACCCTGAGCCCCACAAGCGCGCGTAAAGCGGCTGATCGCGATTGGCGTCCTTCGACACGAGCGCGACAAAGGCTGGCAGGTCGGCATTCATCGAGCCCAGACCGTAGCTCAGCCAGGCGCCCATCGAGGGCCGGCCGGCGATCTGGTGCCCAGAACAGAAGAAGGTGATCGCGGGGTCGTGGTTGATCGCCTCGGTGTGCACCGCGCGCAGCACGCACAGCTTGTCGACCACCTTGGCCGTATGCGGCAGCAGCGCGCTGAGCTCGATTCCGGACTGGCCGTGGCGCTCAAACTCCGCAAAGGATCCGGCGATCGGCAGCACGGCCTGATTGCCGCTCATGCCCGTCAACCTCTGACCGGCACGCACGCTATCAGGCAGGGGCTTTCCATGCAGCTCGCGGCACTTCGGCTTCCAGTCCAAGGTCTCGAACTGCGAAGGGCCGCCCGACTGGAACAGATAGATCACGCGCTTGGCGCGCGGTGCGTGGTGCGGCAGGTCGAATCGTTGGACGTCCGCGCGAGCGCCGATCTCCGAGAGTGCCAGCGCACCCAGTCCCAGCCCCGAATGCAGCAGGAATTCGCGGCGAGTGGTGTTCATCGCAGCACCACCGCAGCGTCGCTGCACAGGATCGTCGAGCAGACGAGCACCAAGGCGGCTTCCTCCGCATCGTAACGGCCGCACACCGCGATGCAGGCTGCCTCATCCTGGCGGAACACCTGAATCTGCTCCAGCAGGAGATGCCGCAGAGCGGCCAGTTCCTCGGCATCGGGGCGGCGCAGCGTTGCCCGGCGGAAAGCCTCCGCGATGCGCTCCTCCGATCCAGCGGCGAGGGCGCAGGTCCGCTTCGCCAACGCCTGCGCGCATTCGAAGAACACCGGGTCGTTGAGCAGCACCAGCGCCTGCAGCGGCGTGTTCGTTCCGACTCGGCGCGGCAGGCAGCTCTCGCGCGTCCCCGCGTCGAAAATCAGCTGGTTGGGTGGCGGCGCTGCGCGCTTGCGGAACGTGTACAGGCTTCTGCGGTGCGCATTTTCGCCCGTATCCGGCGTGTACTCGCCGCTCTGGCCAGCCTCATTCCACAGACCTGGCGGCTGATAGGGCTTGACGCTGGGTCCGCCGACGCGCTCCACCAGCAGTCCCGAGACGAACAGCGCCTGATCGCGCAGCATCTCGGCGCTGAGCCGTAGACTCGGTCCGCGAGAGAGTAAGGCGTTGTGCGGGTCGCGTTCGCGCTTGTCCGCGCCCGCGGCCGAAGACTGACGGAAGGTCGCACTGAGCACCAGACGCCGCAGGATCCAACGCTGATTCCAGCGGCTGCCGGGTGTCCCGTCTCCATGGGCGAAGTCGTGGCTCAGCGCATCCAGAAGCGCGGGATTGGCTGGCAGAGAACCCTGCCAGCCGAAGTTCTCGCTGGTCTCGACCAGCGGAGCTCCGAAAACCTGCGCCCACAACCGATTGACCGCGACCCGCGCGGTCAACGGATGCTCCGGATCGCAGGTCCAGCGAGCCAGCTCCAGCCGTGTCCGTGGAATCGGCCCGTTTCCGGTCCATACGCCCGCCAGACCCGCCCCGCGGATCGGCTCGCGGGTGTCAGGCTGGTCGTAAGCCCCCCGCCGGAGCACGTAGGTGGGCGGAGCGTGCGAACTGTCCTGCATCGTGACGAAGGCAGCGCAGGCATCGAGTTGCGCACACAGTGCCCGTTCCGCGTCCCGCACCCGCTGCGATGAAGGTTGGTCCGGTTCCGCCGTCTGCATGGACAAACCCGATTCGCGGGCAACCTGTCCTGCGCTGAGGCAGGAGCGCCAGATCTTGAGCTCGTCGATCGCACCTCCGCGAAAGCCGCTGCCGCGCGAACGCGAGCCGAGCTCCAGCTGGTGTGTCGCGATCGGTCCATCGAGGCTGTCACGCAGCGTTTCGGTTTCGGCGGGCCGGCCATTGAGATACAAGCGCAGTCCATCAGCGCGCGAAGAGCCGTCGTAGGTGGCCGTGATGTGCGTCCATTCATTCAGCGCCAGAGCCTCTGGATGTCGCACGCTGGCGGCTGACCCGGGCCACAGATGGATCACGCTCCAGCGCAGGCAGCCGTCGATGATCTCGAGCTCGATGCCGGAAGCGTCGGCATCGAGCGTGTAGAAGCCGGCGGCGTGCACCAGCGCGGCTTTCGCGTTGCGCTCTCCGGGGCGCAACCACATCGAGATCGTGACCGGATCGTGGCGCGTGAAGCCCGAAAGACCGCTGAGCCCCAGGCCACCGTCGCCGTCGAGCATCAGGGCCCGACCGATGCGGCCCTCGCCCAGACTCACGCTGCCGAGCTGTTCAGGACGCTTGCGATCCGCCGCGGCAGGCTCGCCGCCCGGCGCCCGATTGGGCGTGCTGCCGTTCTCCAGCACATCCAGAGGATAGTGAGCGGCCAGCATCGGCTCCGGCGCCGGCTGAGGGGGCAGCGCGCGCTGCTCGATGCGCGCCCGCGCAAGCTCCCGGCGCGCTTCACGCACGGAGCGCTCCTGCTCGGGCGTCATCAGCCGCACAAAGGGCGGCGGAGCGCTCGTCGGGATCGAATAGGGCTTGAGGCCGTTCTCGTCGATCCGACCGAACAGCGCGGCGAGACCGTAGAACTCGCGCGTGGAAATCGGGTCGTACTTGTGGTCGTGGCAGCGTGCGCACTCGAGCGTGAGACCGAGGAATGCCGTGCCGTAGGTCGAGACCCGATCGGCGATACCTTCCTGGCGAAACTCCTCGGGAATCGAACCGCCCTCCTCCGTCAGCCGGTGCAGCCTCTGGAAAGCGCTGCCGACACGATCCGCGACGCTGGCATCGGGCAACTGATCGCCCGCGACCATACGCGTGACCAGCTCGTCGTAAGGCGTGTTTGCCTGAAGGGCCTCTAGCAGCCAATCACGCCAGGGCCAGCTGAACATCGGTCCGTCGCTTTGGTAACCAAAAGTGTCCGCAAAGCGAGCCAGATCGAGCCAGGCGAGCGCCATGTGTTCGGCCGCACGCGGCGAAGCGAGCAGCGCATCGACGCGGCGCTCGAAGGCATCGGGTCTCGCATCCTCCAGGAAGTCATCCACCTCCGCTGGTGTCGGCGGAAGGCCGGTCAGGACCATCGAAACCCGGCGCAGCCAGAGCTCCCGCGGCGCTTCGCGTTCAGGCCCCAGCTCGCGCCGCTCCAGTTCCGCGAGCACGTGAGCATCGAGCGGATCGCGGATCCAGCCGGTGTCGCGCACCGGCGGCGTGGGCGGCCTTTTCGGCGCCACGAAAGCCCAGTGCGGGCGGTACTCGCCACCAGCCGCGACCCAGCGCTCGAGAATCCCCCGCTGTGCCTCCGTCAGCGGCCGCTTGAGCTGCATCGGCGGCATCTGTTCGTCCGGATCGTGCGTCCGGAGCCGCGCGATCAGTTCGCTCTGCTCCAGATCACCGGGAACGAGCGCGCGCGCGCCGCTCGGGAGCTCCAGAAGGGCCCCTTCCCGCGTGTCGAGTCGCAAGCCGGCCTTGCGGGCTCCGGCGTCGGGACCGTGACAGGCAAAGCAGCGGTCCGCGAGCAGGGGACGGACCTCGGCCAGAAAGTCGGGGGCCTGCGCAATCGGCGCCGGAAACCAGAGCAGCATCACGGCGTTCATCACGGCGCTCATCACAGCGTTCATCACAGCACCGAAACCGCGCCCTGACCAGACTTCACTCCGGGAACAGTTGCTGGCGCGCCTCGTCCTGCATCGCCACCACGGCCGGATTCCGCAGCCTGCGTTCCACGGAGATCGCATAGAAGCGCACGCGGAGCCCCTGCGATTCCCCGATCATCCGCACATGAAACTGCTGTTCGATGTCACGTCGCAGCGCGGTAGGTGCTGGGAAGACCCCGATGCCGCTTTGGCCCAGCGACTTCATCAGTGCGCTATCGGCCACCTCGGCGACGACCAAGGGTCTGATGTTCCGGGACTCCAGCCAAGCGTCGAGTTCGCGTCGCTGCGCGCTCTCCTCAGTGGACAGGATGACGGGCACCTTGCCCAGCGTTTCCGGGAAGCCGCGTGCTGCCTGGCGGGCCCAGCGCGGTGCGGCGAACCAACCCACTCCCGACTCGCCGAGCAGGTGCGAATAGGCCTTGATGCGCGATCCGGGCGGCAGCGGGCCGTCGGAGAAGATCACGTCCAGTGCATGCTGGCTCAACTGTCCGATCAGCGCTCTCAAGGGTGCTTCCAGCACGACGACATGCAGCTTCTCCGTGCCCGAGAAGGCCGGTGTCAGGAGCCGCCGCACGAGCAGCTTCGGCAGGACATCGTCGACGCCGACCACCAGTCGCGCGGGACGACCGGTGGGCTGTCCCTTGACCGTCTCCATGAGCTCCTGGCCGAGCGAGAAGATCTCGTCCGCATAGCGCAGCACCACCCGTCCCATTTCGGTGAGCTCCAGTCGCCGGCCCGTGCGGATGAACAGCGGCTCGCCCAGCGTCTGCTCGAGTTCCTGAATCTGGCCGCTGATCGTCGAAGGCGAAACGAACAGCCGTGCGGCGGCGCGCGCCACGCCGCCTTCGCGAGCCACGCTCCAGAAGTAGTGAAGGTGGTGAAAGTTGAGCAGGTGAAGGGAGTTTCTCATTTCGGAAAAACCGAATGATAGCATCGTGAATCGGATCTGTGCGAAAGGCCGGCGGGCGTCGAAGATGGACCATCATGAAGCTGCAACTGATCTCCCAAGGGTTTGCACTGACTCCCGCTCTCCGCCGGCACCTCGAACGGCGCCTCGCCTTCGCGCTCGGGCGCTTCGGGCACGAAGTTTCCCAGGTCTGGGCCCGCGTGGCCGACACCAACGGCCCCAAGGGCGGCGTCGACAAGCTGGTCGCGGTGAGGGTTCAGGGCCGCAGGCTGCAGACCATTCTCGTCAGCGATACGGACGCTAACCTCTACGCCGCCATTGACCGGGCGGCCGACCGCGTGGGCCGCGCGATTGCGCGCGCCCTCGACCGCCATCAACAGCGACGCTACCTGCGTCCGGACTGATTTCCGGCGCGAACAGGCTATTCTGTCCCCCCATGACACCTGAATCGATTGGTTCGCCGCTGCTCTGGGGCGGCTTTCTCGCTTTCGTGCTGGCGATGCTGGCGCTCGACCTGGGCGTCTTCCATCGCAAGGCCCATACCGTATCCCTCAAGGAAGCAGCCATCTGGAGCGCCGTCTGGGTCAGCCTGGCCGTCGTCTTCTGCCTTGGCGTCCATCACTGGTACGGGCCCGAGCGCGCGCTGGAATTCGCCACCGGCTATGTGATCGAGAAGGCCCTGTCTGTCGACAACATCTTCGTTTTCGTCGTCATCTTCGCCTACTTCGCCGTGCCCCCCGCGCTTCAGCACCGGGTGCTGTTCTGGGGCATCCTCGGCGCGCTGCTGATGCGCGCGATCTTCATCATGCTCGGCGGGGCGTTCCTCGCGAAGTTCCACTGGGCGATCTACGTGTTCGGCGGCATCCTCGTCCTGACGGGGATCAAGCTCCTGATCCAGCGCAACGAGCACTACGACCCCGCCGGAAACCCGATCGTCAAAATCTTCCGTCGCTTCATGCCTGTCAGCGAGAAGTACGACGGCCAGAATTTCTTCACCCGCGTCGACGGCCGGCTCTTCGCCACCCCGCTGTTCCTGGCGCTGCTGGTGGTCGAGGCGACCGACGTGGTCTTTGCGGTGGACTCGATTCCCGCCATCTTCGCGATCACGAAGGACCCCTTTATTGTGTTCACCTCGAACATATTCGCGATTCTGGGCCTGCGTTCGCTGTACTTCCTGCTGGCCGGCGTGATCGACAAGTTCCGCTACCTGAAGCTGGGACTTTCCTTCGTGCTGGTCTTCGTGGGCGGCAAGATGCTGATGGTCGACTTCTACAAGGTCCCCGTCGGCCTCTCCCTGGGCGTGATCGCGGGCATCCTGAGCCTTGCGGTGATCGCTTCGCTGATCGCCAACCGTCGCGATCTGGCACGGGGCACGCCGGCCAAGTAGCATCCAGCGCCGATGGCGCTGTGTGTTTCGAAGGTCCGCAAGCGCTTTGGCGGGCGGATCGTGCTCGAAGAGGTCTCGCTGCGGCTGGAGCCGGGCGAGATCTACGGCTTTCTGGGCCAAAACGGATCCGGAAAGACGACGCTGATGCGCATCATTCTGGGCCTCCAGGCGGCCGATGGCGGGGAGGTCCGGATTGATGGCTACGAGATCCGCTCCGAGGGGCGGCAGGCTCGGGCACGGGTCGGTGCGCTGGTCGAGATACCCGGCGTCTGGGAGCGCTGGAGCGGTCTGGAGAATCTGACGGAACTCGGTCGCCTGATGGACCTGAGCGCCTCGCAGGCCGCGGCTGAAGCGCACCGTGTGCTCCAGCTGGTGGGACTCGAGTTCGCCGCGGACCGCAAGGCCGGCACCTACAGTCAGGGCATGCGCCAGCGCCTGGGCATCGCCGCCGCGCTCCTCGGCCAGCCGCGATACCTGCTGCTCGACGAGCCCTTCAACGGCCTTGACCCCGAGAACCTCGCCCAGATCCGCGCGCTCCTGAAGTCGCTGGCTGCCGGAGGCGTCGGCGTGTTGATCTCCTCCCACCAGCTCGCGGAGATCGCGCCCATGACCACCAAGGTGGGCGTGATCAAGGACGGTCGGATTGCCGTGGAGGCGAGCGCCGACGAGCTGCTGCGCGGCAAGACGCGCGATCTGGTCGTCGAGACGGCCGCCCCCGCCGAGCGCGCGGTCCGGGAACTCGGATGGGAACCGCAACCGCATGCACGCGGATGGCTGATCCAGAACGCCCCACCGGCCTCCGAGCTGGCTCGCGCGCTGATCGAACGTGGCATTCCCTTTGAGGGCCTGTTCCGCGCCGAGAAGTCGCTCGAAGAGGTCTACCTCAGCATCCAGCACGGGCAGCTGACGCAGGTGGCTAGTGCGCCGGCACCGACGCAGACGACGGGCGCGCGGATCAAGACCCCGGCGGGAATGGGCCTGGCTCTGAGCCATGAGTGGCGCCGCTGGTCGCGCTCACGCGGGCTCTTGTGGATCTGCCTGCTTCCAAGCGTCGTGGCCGTGGGCGCCGCGCTCTCGAAGCTGATGGAAGCGCGCGCGATGGAAGCGGAAGTCGCCGCTGGACGCCTCGCCAGCGCCAGCGGGGTGACCGGCTTCGAACTCGTCGCGCGCGGGATGCTCGCCGGTCTGCCGATGCTGGGACTCGTGGGTGCGGGCCTCGCAAGCCAGTCGATCGCGGCCGAACAGGCCCGCGGAACGTTGCGCAACGTGCTGCTGCGCTCCATCGAGCGCTGGCAATGGAGCCTTGGCAAGTGGCTGGCGGCCACGCTCGCCGTGCTGCTTTCGTACAGCGTGCTGGGTCTGGCCCTGTGCGGGTTCGCCGCTCTGACGGCGGGCTTCGGCGACGTGGTCGAGGTGCTGGCCACGGGTGAGCCCTTCGTGATCACCAAGGCGGCCGAGCTGCGGGCCGACTTCGCGCTGGCCTGGATCGCGCCGCTCGGTGCGGTGCTGGCGACGATGAGCCTGGGGTTTCTGGCGGGCAATCTGGCGCGCGGCGCCGCGACAGCCCTCGCTGTCGCGCTCGGTCTGGTGCTCGGCCTGGATGTTCTGCGCGTGTTCGTACGCGGCGACTTCCTGCTGGCACAGCACATGCCGTCGCCGCTGGGCGACGCGTCCTACCCGCGGCTATTCCTTGAACTCTCGCAGGGCATCAGCACGCAGCTGAATCCATCCGTGCCGCAGGCGTGGATCACGGGTATCCTCTGGATCCTCGTCACCATCCTGCTGTCTACATGGCTGCTGCGCAAAAAGTCCGTCTCCTGATCCTTCTGGCAAGTCTCGCGCTGCTGTGTTCCTGCCGCAGCGCTCTGCCCGTCGCTTCGCCCGAATTGGCCGACTGGGAGGAGCCTGCGGAATGGATGCACCCGCCGCAGGATGAAGCCCAGCGCCGGGAACTGCCCAACGGCTGCTTCTCCGGCCTGCAGTTCAGCGCCGCGGGCAGCCGACTGGAGGCGGAAGATGAGCCACAAGGACTGGAGCTCAGCGCCGTGATCGAGAACTCGCCGGCGGCTGCCGCCGGGTTGCGCGCCGGGGATCGAGTGCTCGAGGCCCGCGTTCAGGATCGTGTGGTGTTGCTCGACGCGGTCTCGGACTGGCGGCAGCTGGAACTGGAGCTTGCCCCGCAGACGACCGTCAACCTGCGCTGTGAGCGCGGATCCCGCGAACTGGAAGTGCAGCTCACGCTTGCCGCACGGGTCGCTCCCGCGGCCCGCACGGAGCCGATGCGCGAGCGCGAATCGCAGCGCGCCGGGATTCTCGTGCGCGAGGCGAGCGAAGCCCAGTCCCGCGCCGCGGGCCTGCCGCCCGGAGCCGGAGTGGTGCTGATCGGCATGGCTCGCCCCAGCCCCTGGCGCACATCCGCTCTGCGCTACGGCGATCTGCTGGTTGCCGTGGACGGAGAGCGCATCGACCAGCCCGCACGGCTGATGCGCGCGATTCGCTCCGCCCCGGACGAGGCCCGGCTGCGGATCGGGTATGTGAGGGATGGCGCGCTGGCCGAGACGCAGGTGGAACTGAGCCGACGCACGCGCGGTGTGCGGGAGTTTCGGGTTCCGCTGCTGTTTTCCTGGCGCTCCGCCGCCAACAGCACGAAGTGGTCCGCGCTGATCGGCCTACTCTCGTGGGAATCGAATCCCAGCGCATGGGAACTGGGTGTTCTGTGGTTGATCCGCATGCGCGGCGGCGATTCCGAGCGCCTCGAGGAGCTGCGCTGATGTGGATCGCGTGCCTGCTGGCCGGCAGCTTCGGCCGCGTGACCGCCCTGCCTGTGGAGCCCGGCCACAAGGTGCGCGAGGCGCTGCTGGTGGACATCGAGCAGAACCAGCAGCTCGAACTGGTGCTGGGACTACACTCCGCGGAATCGGGCGAGCGCCGGCTCGAATGCTGGAGGCGCGGCGAGGCCGGCTACAGCCGCGATCCGCGCGGCTCGGTCAAGCTGCCGGAAGACGCGATCGCCTTCGCCTATGCCGCCCTCGGCATACCCAGCCGCGAGCTGGTGATCTTCACGTCCCGGGCAGCCTACAAGTTCCAGCCGACGGCCGCGGAAGAGCGCGACCCATGGCTCAAGCTGTTCAGCCTCGATCTGTTGTGGACTTCACCCGACCCGTCCTCGGTCTTTCACCTGCAATCCTGCGTGCGTGATCTCGACGGCGACGGTCTGGAGGAGTTCGTGCTGCCCGACAACCGCTGCTGGACAGTGCACCGGCGCGACGGGCAGGGTGGCTGGACCGCAAGTCGGCACGAGTTGCGAAGCCAGACTCTCGATGAGCGCTTTTTCCGGGCCGAGATCCGCAATGAGAACCGGCCCTCGCAGCGGTTCACGCGCGTCGGCCGCCGCCGGGACGATCTGCCGCGCTTCAACAACTGGATCAGCCTGAGCGGCAGCGTGCCCAACTTCGTCTGCGAAGACATAGATGGAGACCGCAAGCCGGATCTGGGCGTGCTGAGCGACGAGAGCTTTCTGTGGTGGAGACAACTCGCCGGCGGCGCGCTGAGCGCCGAGGTCCGCAGGGAACCCTACCCTCTCGCCTCCAAGGAGCTGAGCGTGATGGATCTGACGCGCTCGGTACGGATTCAGGACCTCAATGCCGACGGGCGCGCGGATGTGCTGGCAGTCGCCCCCGGCAATCTCGAAAAGAACCAGACGCAGGCGCTGATCTGGATGGGTTCGGAGAAGGACGGCAAGGCCCTCTTGTTCCCGGGCGAGAAGAAGCCCTCGCAGGCGCTGATCCTTGACGGTCTCGCTCAGGCGATCGCGCTGCGCGACATCGACGGCAACGGATTCCCCGACCTCGTGATCCGCGCGCTGAAACCCGACCTGATCGATGCTCTGCGCAGTGCGGCGACACAGGAAATCGATCTGCAGATGCAGGTTTTCCTCAACCAGAAAGGCGTTTTTTCGCGGCGGCCTGATCTCAGCTGGACGGAGAGCACCAAGGCTGGCTTCAGCACCGCCCTCTTCGAGCTGCTGGGTGACATCACGGGCGACGGCGTCAGCGAAGCGATCATTCGCTCCAAGGAGGACAGCGCGCGTGTCATCAGCTTCCGTCGCGGGCGTGATGGCCGCCTCACCATGCTGGAGAAAGCGCTGTGGGAGGGAAACATGAAGGATCGGCTCCTGCTGGTTCCCTCCGCGATCCGCGCGGACAGTCCGGACGTGTTCTGGTACACGGAGGAAAGCATCTCATGCTTGAGCCTGCGCTGATTCTCTGCGCTCTGGCGGCGGACCCCGCGCCTCTGACGACGCGCGCCGAGCTCGCGCTGCCCTTCGATCTCGCCGACCATCGGGTCTTCGACCTCGGCGGCGCCGCCGGTGAGGAGGTCATCTGGGTCGGACGCGCGGGCGAGTTGCGCAGCTGGAATCTGGGCCGCAGCCAGCTCGAAGGCAGCGCCAACCTGCCGCGTCCCGCGCGCAGTCTGCTGAGCTATGCGCGCGTCGAGGGCGGCGATACGCACCCGCGGCTGTTCGTGCTCGACGAGCAGGGAGTGCGGGCCTACCGAACCGGCCCGGAGGGCTCGATCTTGGAGGCCACCGACGAACTTTCCCGCAGGGTGCGCTGGTCGCTGCGCAGCGGCGAGCCGCGCTTCGTGGACTTCGCTCCCGATCTCAACCTCGACGGAACGGCGGAGCTGGTCGCCCCGCGCGGCAACCGGATGGAGATCTGGCGCCGCATGCCGCGGACCGGCGAGGGCGCCGCTGAGTACGACCGCATCGCCGCGGTCGACATTCAGCCGCAGCGCTCGCGCCGCACCAGTGCCGCGATCGCTTCCGATGCGCTGTCCGAGGACTTCAGCATCCCGGCCCTGAAGCTGCTCGACCAGAACGGCGACGGCCGCAAGGACCTGTGGGTCATGACGGGCGATCGCGGGGCCTGGCACATCCTGGGGCCGAACGGAGAGATCCCTTCCGAGCCCACCTGCAGCGTCGACTTCAGCCTCTACAAGGACGCGCCCGGCGGCGAGAACGAGGCCTTCGCGGGCGAAACCTTCGCCCTGCAGCAGCCGCTGACGACGCGCGATCTCAACGGCGACGGGATCCTCGATTTCGCGATCGCGCGCGGACGCAAGGTGTGGGTCTATCTTGGCACCGCCGAAGGGCCGCAATTCGAGCGCCCCAGCGCGATCCTGCGCAGCTCGCAGGACATCAGCGCGATGATCTTCGCGCCCATGGATGCCGATGCACTCCCGGATCTGCTGCTGGTGCGAGTGATCAAGCCCTCCGTCGGAACGCTGATTCAGGGTCTGATTTCGGAATGGGAGATCCAGATCGATGCGCTCTCCTACTCGAATCAGGGCCAGGGCAGCTTCGCGAGGGAACCGAGCCGCCGGGCCACGATTCTCGTGCGACTGCCCCCGATACTCGAGACGCTCCGCAACGCGGATAAGCTCGTGGCGCGCTTCATGACCGCGCTGCGCAATCTGCGCACGCCCATCGAGGGCGACTACGACGGCGATGGCAAGCTCGACATCGCGCTGCTGTACGACGATGTCGAAGCCAAGGAGCGCCGCATCGAGCTGTGGCTGGCCGCCAAGGGACCCCTGAATCCCGACGCGCTCGATCAGGAGACACTGCTGCGCACCGTGATCTTCGAGACGGAAGACAAGCTGTGGACTCTCGACCGAACGCTCGATTGGCTGGGGGCCCTCGGCAAGGGCATCGCCAAGGAGCTGCACGGCAATCGGCCGCCCGACCACTCGCAGCGGCTCGAGGCCGGCGAAGCCTCTCGCATCGAGTCGGCCCAGGCCGCCGATCTGGACGGGGACGGCCTCGACGAACTGCTGCTCGTGCGCCGACAGCTGGCGGATCGCACGCGCTGCTCCGCCACCGTGCTGGGCATTCCGCGCTAGAATCGACGCATGAAGCCGGTCTGGGTTCTCGCCTCGCTGGTGCTGGGCGCCTGCCATGCGCCGGTTGCTTCAGCGCCGGCCCCCAAGCCTTCTGTTCCGAAGAGCCAAACGGCGCTTCCCGATCCGGTGCTCACCTCGCACGACGGACGCCAGCTGCGCTTCCACGACGAGCTCGTGCGCGACCGCTGTGTCGTGATCCAGTTCCTGTACTTGAACTGCGAGAACATCTGCCCACCGACCACCCGGCGATTGCAGGAGCTGCAGGCCCTGCTGGAGCCCGAGGAACAGCGCCGCTGGCGTTTTCTCTCGATCTCGCTCGATCCAGGGAACGACACGCCCGAGAGCCTGGCCGCCTTCGCCGCGCGCTGGCAGGCTCCGCCAGGATGGCTGTATCTCAGCGGAGAGCCTGCGGCGATCGCGGATCTGCGCCACGCGCTGGGAGAGCGCCTTGCGCTCGCGAGCGAAACGGGAGATCCGCTGACGCACTCGGCTTCCGTGATCGTCGGCAACGACGCCCGAGGTGACTGGCGCGTGCTGCCCTCGACCATGAGCGCGGAACGCATGCTCGCGACGCTGCGGCGGCTTGCGCGCTAGACCCTTCTTTCTTTGGCTTGAGCCAGCGGCTCCCT